>WNGG01010625.1_pt1 | contig 10593 bp, 9 predicted proteins | sample 5400661 | NCBI WGS metagenome assembly WNGG01 (sample SAMN13153372, study PRJNA577476) | soil metagenome | isolation source: 100 cm soil or saprolite under Garry oak tree replicate 1 | place: USA:California | collected 2016-06-15
ATGCAAGGGTCGCGGCCGCCCCGCCGCTCAGACCGGGAAGCCACGAGACGCTCGCCCCCGCGATCGTGCCCCGCAGGGCGCTCCGCATATCTTCCCGCGACACGGCTCGGAGCGGTTCCACCCGTTGGTATGGAATCGAACCGGGCCGAGCGCGCAACCCGAGGAGCAGACTCGGGATGCCGAAGAGACCGGAAAACAGCGGGAAGAGGACCGCGTCGGGATCGACGAGGCTCGGCCCGCGGAGGACCGCGATCCCGAGGCCGGCGGTCAGTGCCTGGACCCACACCGCCCGAACCAACCGCCGGACGCGTTTCCGTCCGCGGGATTCGGAGGCGAGGACGACCGCCAAGACGAACACCAGGAACGCCGGAGTCCACGGCCGGAAGTGGTCGGCAAGGCGGACCGGATCGGCGAGAAGGAACCGCAGCGGGACCAGGGCGACGACCGCGAACGCGGTCCCCAGCAACGCGCCGCGGGCCGCGAGCGCGACCGCTTTCGCGCCTTGGCCCACCAGGAGGAGGCGGTGCCCGGGAAGGGTGGCGAGGGCCGTGTCTTCCGTCGGCGCGCCGAGGAACACGGCCGGGATGAAGTCGAAGACCGCGTGGCTCCCGGCGGTCGCGAGGAGGAAACAGGACAGCAGGAGGCCCATCGTCTCCGGCTCGGACGCGAGGTCCGGGACCAGGGCCGCAACGAAGCTCGTCCAGGCGGCCTGCGTTGCCAAGACGAGGGCCGCCACATTGTTGACGTGAAGTCCGGGCGACAATCCCGTCAACGCGAGGATCGTCATGATGAGGAAACCCGACACGAAACCCACCGGAGTCACGGGCGGAAACATGCCCGCATCCGGGTCAACGTGTCCGGTGCACGTAGGCTACACTCAACGGAGTCGGCGCTCGGGCGGTCCCCATCCTCCGCCTCCGGGTGTCTCGATCACGAGCAGGTCGCCGCGTCGCAGTTCGAGTGTGACCTTGGCGGGCAACCGGCGACGCCGTCCGTTCCGCACGAGGAGGTTCTTTCCGAGACGGCCGTCTTCTCCGCCTTCGAGACCTTTCGGCGGTAGGGCACGACGCTCCGAGAGGATCGAGGCGGTGCCTCTGCGGGCGAGGAATCGAACCGAGCGGCGAATGCCGTCGCCTCCGGAATGCTGGCCTCGGCCGCCGGTCCCAGGGATGAGCCGGTACTCTTCGATGCGGAGCGGATACGCGAACTCGAGGGCTTCGATCGGCGTGTTGCGCGTGTTCGTCATGTGCGTGTGGACCCCTGCCATTCCGGGCCGGTACGGGAGCGCGCCCTCGCCCCCTGCGATCGTCTCATAGTACGAGAACGGCCGAGGATCGGGTCCTCCGATCGTCAGGTTGTTCATCGTGCCTTGGCTTTGGGCAGGGACGATTTCGGCAAGCGGCTCCGAGAGCGCGAGGAACAGGACGTCCACGATCCGCTGCGAGGTCTCGACGTTCCCCGCGGCCACGGCAGCGGGAGGGCGGGGCCAGACAAGGCTCCCTTCCCTTGCCAAGACCCGCAACGGACGGAGCGCACCCGCGTTCCGCGGCGCGTCCGGATCCGTCAGGCATCGCATGACGTACGATGCGGCGCTCAACGTCACGGCGAATGGAGCGTTCAGATTCCCCGCGACCTGATGGTCGGTCCCCTCGAAGTCCACGGCGATGCCCGATCCTCCAATCGTGATCTCCGCACGGATTCGGATTCGATCGGGCTCGTCCGGTGAGGCCCCTTCCATGAAGTCCTCGGCGGCCCAGGTCCCGCGAGGCAGCTCGCCAATCGACGCGCGCACCCGTCGCTCCCCGTAGTCGAGGAGCTCCTCGATCGAGGTCTGGAGATTCGTGACGCCGATTCGTTCTGCGAGTTCGACGAGGCGCCGAGCCCCAAGTTCGTTCGCCGCGATCTGGGCCCGGAGGTCGCCCAGTCTCTCCGCGGGATTCAAGGTCTCCCGACGGAATCGCTCGATGACCGCCCGTCGCTCGGTGCCGCGGTCCATGAACTTCTGGGGCTCCAAGACCAGGCCCTCGTCTTCGAGGCGCATCGCGGTCGCCGGCATCGAGCCCGCCACCCTTCCGCCGATGTCCGCGTGATGCGCTCGGTTCACCGCGAATCCGATGATCGCGTGGCGCACGAACACGGGACGGATGAGCGTGACATCCGGGAGGTGCGTGCCGCCGCGGTAAGGATCGTTGAGGATGACCTGATCCCCCTCTCGGATGGTTCCCGGGAAGTCCCGTATTGCGGCGTCGACCGCAACGGGCATCGAACCGAGGTGGACCGGGATGTGTTCCGCTTGGGCGACGATGCGTCCCTCGGCGTCGAAGAGTGCACAGCTCGCATCCATCCGTTCCTTGATGTTCGGGGAGTACGCGGTCCGCCTAAGCGCGACGCCCATCTCCTCCGGGATGAACGACAATGCGGTCTGCAGGATCTCCAGGTCGGCCGGATTCATGGAGCGACCTCGATCTCAATGAGCCCGCGAGGCCGAATGTGGAACCTCGCGCCCGGCGGCACCACGGTCGTCGCGTGATCCTCCGCCAAGATCGCGGGACCCTCCCGTTCGAACCCGATGGGGATCGATTCGCGGTCGAACACGGGCACCTCCGACCATCCGTCATCGAACAGGACCCGCCGACGGGTGATTCTCGGCGACACCGGGGTGCGCGACGCCGGAAAGATGACGCGGCGAGGGGCCCGAACCATCAGGCGAACAGTGACGAGTTCGATCCGTTCCTCCCGCGAGGCATACCCGTACCGGCGGCGGTGCTCTCTGCGGAATGCGCGAGCGAGGTCGCCGCGAGCGGGGACGTTGATCTCGTAGCTCTGTCCACGATACCGCAGGTCGACGCTCGCCTCGACCACCGCCTGGCGGGAATTGTGGTGTTCTTGCCCCAGCGCCCGAGCGGCTCGAGACCGGAATGTGGTGATCGTTTCCTCGATTGTAGGGCCTGCGCGGTCTAACGGGCGGACGAGCGTCCGGCTATATTCCAGCTGGATCGGCGAAATCAGGATGCCGTAGGCGGAGAAGGCTCCCGGCAGGAACGGCACCAGGACGCGAGGAATTCGGAGTTCTCGCGCCAGAGCCGCCGCGTGCATCGGACCCGCCCCGCCGAATGCGAGGAGGGCAAAGTGGCGCGGGTCGAGGCCGCGCCGGGCCAAGATGATGCGCATCGCCTTCGCCATGGTGGCGCGGACGACGTGTTGCACTCCGAGAATCGTCTCGTCGGAGGAGAGATGCAACTCGTCGGCAAGACGGGCGATCCCTTTCGCCGCGAGATCTTGCCGCAGCGGAAGGCGGCCCCCGAGCAGATTCGGTCCCAGCGAGCCTCCGGCCAGATCGACGTCCGAGACGGTCACCGACGTGCCCCCCTTTCCATAGGCTATCGGCCCCGGTGTCGCGCCCGCGCTCTGCGGCCCCACCCGCAAGGCTCGGCCGGCGTCGATCCAGGCGATGCTCCCACCGCCCGCTCCGACCGACTCGATGTCAATGACAGGAATGGCGAGCGGGAACGCGTCGATTATCGCCTCGGTCGTCCAGCTCCCTACGCCGCGAACGATGGTCGAGAAGTCCGCGCTCGTGCCGCCCATGTCGAACGTGAGAAGGTTTGCCTGGCCGGTCGCCCGGGCCACCGCGACCGCCGCGGCGACTCCGCCCGCCGGTCCGCTCAGGATAATGTCGACGGGTCGATGCAGGATCGCTCGATGGGAGATCACGCCGCCAGAGGACTTCATCACATGGAAGTCGCCGCGGACGGCCTTCTCGAGGGATTGGAGGTAGCGGATGACGAGCGGTTTCACATATGCATCGAGGACCGTGGTGGAGGATCGCTCGAACTCTCGGAACTCGGCGAGAACCTCGTGACTCGTGGAAATGGGCAGTCCGGCGAGCGCTTTGGCAACGCGTCGCTCGTTCGTCGGATGGAGGAACGAGAAGAGGAGGGAAACCGCGACCGACTCGGCCCCGCTCAATCGAACTTTTCGGGCAAGCTCCTCGATGTCTCGCTTCGTCGGAGCCTGGAGGACCCGGCCATGCGCGTCCACCCGTTCCGCGAGCCCAAAGCATCGCTCCCTCGGGACCGCGGGCGGAGGCCGGGTGACCCGGAGGTCGTAGAGGGAAGGCCGATTCTGACGGCCGATCAACAGGAGATGCTCGAAACCGGCGGTCGTCACGAATGCGGTGCGGGCCCCTCTCCGCTCCAGGATCGCGTTCGTGGCCACCGTGGTGCCATGGGCCATCCCCGCCGCGCCGAGGTCCTGCATCCCCACGATGACCGCTTGCTCGGGATTAGGCGTACTCGGTAACTTTGCGGTCACGACGTCGCGGCCACGAAACCCGACGAAGTCGGTGAAAGTGCCGCCGACATCCACGCCGACATCCACGGCCGCGGATGGCATTGCCGGCTCATGTCTTTGACTCGAGGCGATTGGTGCCTGGCGCCCTGGTTGACGTCCAAATTCCAAAAGGAACTGAGATGGCGCCAGGCGGCGAGGAAGCCGACTCACGTTCCGTTGTTCTTCAGGTTGCCCTCCATGAACTGGCGGTAGCCTTCGAGGTCCAGCAAGCCGTGGCCGCTGTAGTTGAACGCAATGACGGTCTCCTCGTGCCGCTCCTTCGCCTCGAGGGCGAGGTCGATCGCGCCTCGAATCGCATGGCACGTCTCCGGGGCGGGGATCAGCCCTTCCGTCTTCGCGAAGATTTCGCCAGCCTGGAAGGTGCTGACCTGGTCCACCGCGCGCGGCTCGACCAACCCCGAGTCCAGCAGGACGCTGAGGGTCGCGGCGGTCCCGTGGTACCGGAGGCCGCCCGCATGGATCCGCGGCGGGACGAAGGTATGGCCCAGAGTGTGCATCTTCACGAGCGGCGTCATCTCCCCGGTGTCGCCGAAGTCGTATTCGTAGCGGCCTTGCGTCATCGACGGGACGGACTCCGGCTCGACCGCGACGAACCGCGTCTCGACCTTGCCGTGGAGCCGTTCGCCGATCATCGGATACGTGAAGCCCGCGAAGTTCGAGCCACCGCCGACGCTGCCGACCATGAAGTCGGGCGTGATGTCCGCCTGCTCGAACTGCTTCTGCACCTCGAGGCCGATGATCGTCTGGTGCATCAGGACGTGGTTCAGGACGCTGCCCAGCGAATACTTCGTGTTCTTCCCGGTGACCGCGGCCTCGATCGCCTCGGAGATCGCGATTCCAAGGGACCCCGGATGGTCCGGGTCTTGCGCGAGGAACTTCTTCCCGACGTTCGTCTGATCGCTCGGACTCGGGATGACCTCGGCCCCGTACAGGTTCATCACGTACTTGCGGTATGGCTTTTGGTCGTACGAAACGCGGACCATGAACACTTTCGCCTTCAGTCCGAAGTAGTTCGTCGCCAGCGCGAGGGCGGATCCCCACTGACCGGCGCCGGTCTCCGTGGCCAGGGCCTCGACCCCTTCCTGCGCCGCGAAGTAGGCTTGAGCGAACGCGGTGTTGGGCTTGTGCGAGCCGACCGGCGAGAGGTCCTCCCGCTTGTAGTAGATTCGGGCCGGCGTCTTGAGAAACGCCTCGAGCCGTTTCGCCCGGTACAGCGGCGTCGGCCGACCCAGACGGAAGTACGCTTCCCGCAGCTCGTCCGGAATTGGCTCGGCCCGATTCGGACTCATCTCCTGGCGGATGAGCTCCTTCGGGAACAGCGGCTCGAACGCCTGCGGCGGCACCGGCTCCTTCGTCCCCGGGTGCAGGTAGGGCGGGAAGGGCGCGGGGAGGTCCGGGAGAATGTTGTACCACGCCCGCGGCAGGTCGTCCACGTCGAGGAGGATTTTCACGTCGCTCGCCCCGGTCGGTTCCGTTCGAATGGCCTGCATCGGTCTCACCGATCCCAAGGCAGGATTATTTGAGCAATATATAACGATTCTGTTCGTCAACGTACATGATTCTACACTTGATGACGGAAACATTAACCTATAGCGCACCCTTCCGTACATTGGGCCGAGAGCATGTGGGCGCGATTTCGTCACTACTTCAAAGGATTCCCGGCGCAGGAGAAGGTCGCGCAGCTCATGGTCATCTACGGACTGCGCGTCCACGAAGGGAGCGTCTACGCCGCCGAAATCAAGCTCTCGGACACCGCGATGGCGCGGGCCGCCGGCGTTGACCGGCGGGTCGTGACCGCGACCGTCGACACGATCGCCAAGAACGACGAGCTGCGGTCATTCTTCGATGCCCTTCGGCCGGTCTGCCACCTGCGCGAAATCGCGCCGCTGATGAACTGGGGCGCGATCGAGATCGTCCCCACGAACGCCTCGAAGCCGGGCATCCTCGCCGGGGTCGCGGCGATCATCGCGCAGGCGGGGATCTCGATCCGGCAGGTCATCATGGACGATCCGGAAATCGTCGACGACCCGCACGGATTCATCGTCACGGAAGCGCCGGTGCCCGAGCGGCTGCTCCCGCAGATCAAGCAGGTGGACGGCGTCAAATCCGTCGTTCTTCACTGACCGACCGCCGCCGACACCCTTTTCTTGACGAGACCCGTGGCGGTGCCGTGGGATGGCGAGCGCTCCTCCGGGTCGTCGACTTTCAGTCGTTGCTCTCGTCGCAGCCGCTCATCGCGTCGGCTCTCGAGAAGGCGCAGCACACCGGGGGCCCGAAGTCCCCGGAGGCGAAAGCGCTCCGGGAGTCGTACTATCTCCTGGCGAAAGTCCTGTGGACCCGCCGGGCTTCAATCCGACGGATTCATGACCTCGCGTGGCTCGATCATACCGTCGTCTCAGCGGGGGCTCGTCTCGGCCGGGTCTGGGAGAACTCCGACGGGAGCCGATCGATCCGGGCCGCGGAAGAAGCCCTCCCGCCGGGAATCTCGTCGGAACTCTTCCCTCAGGAGGGATCCAACTGGATCGATGTCCCGGTGCAAGCGTTCTCAGGAATCAGCCCGAACGTCAAGCTCGAGCGGGGAGTCTCCGATCCGTTCCGTATCGGAATCGTGCCGGAAGCCCGACTCCGTCCCTGGTACGAAACCGTGGCGACCGCGAAGTTCAAGGCCCCTCCGGCGGCGGTGTCCGTCCTCGGAGAGATCGAGGCCCTCATCGCTGCGGCCAGACGTGCCGGCGGCCCGAGCGTCGCGCTCGTGTTCGCGGCCTCGTCATTCGAGGATCGGTTGGCCGAATAACCGTGCATGGTCGCGCATCATGCAGCGGTCCTGAATCACGATCTTGCCCGCGGCCTGGGCCTTTCCCGCGGCGTCCTCGTTGCGAATCCCGAGCTGGAGCCAGATGACCTTCGCGGGAGTCTTGATGGCCTGGTCCACGATCGGCGGCACGTCTGCGGATGGACGGAAGATGTCGACCGCGTCGAACGGAATCGGCACGGCATCGAGGGACGGGTATGCCTTCTCACCGAGGATCTCGGTCGCGGTCGGATTCACCGGGATAATCCGGTAGCCATTCATCTGCATGTACTTCGGCACGCGGTGCGCGTCCTTCGCGGGATCCTTGGAGCAACCGACCACCGCAATCGTGCGGATGTCGCTCAGGATTTTCTTGACCTGCATCTCGTCGACCATAGGCTCGGGCGATTGAACACATGCGTCGCGATTAAGGTTTCTTTGGGAGGACGCGTCGAATGGCGTCCTTCAGGCTCGGCGCGAGATCCAGTTGTCCCGTTTCTTCAGGAGTGAACCAGCGGACCTCGGAGTGCTCTTCGTTCGCGATTTCCAGATCCCCTCTCCAGCGGGTGACGAAGAACAGATAGTGACGGAAGAGATCTTTGGACGTCGGATCGACGTCCTCATAGATCCCGAGGAACCGGGGCCGGAGCGCCGTAATGCCCAACTCCTCCTGAAGCTCGCGGACCAGAGCCGCCGAGGGTTCCTCGCACGGGACGAGGTGTCCGCCGAAGGCGTCCCACATGCCCGCGAATCGAACCGTGCTCGTCCGCTTCCCGAGGAGGACGCGGCCGTCGCGAGCGATGAGGCCGGTCGCCGTGACATGAAGCACGTCGCCACCAAGGCCCTCCTCGGATATCCGTTCTTCTCGGAATCGCGGGACGACCTCTCCACGGCTCCCTCCCAAAGATTCATGCGTTTGACTCCCGGTGGGTGGGGCGATGGAGGCCGTCGCTCAGGAGATCGCCGAGCGCCTGCGCCCCGCGCCTTTCGTGCGGATCGTGACCCACATCGACACGGACGGCATCACGGGAGGGGCGATCGCCTCGGAGGCCCTCGATCGAGCGGGCATCTCCCACGAGGTGGCCTTCGTCAAGAAGCTCGACGAAGCCGTGCTCACCGAACTGAAACGGAAAGGCACGCCGCTGGTGTGGTTCATCGACCTGGGAGCCGGGATGCTGCACGCGCTGCACGGTCTCGACGCGGTGATCACGGACCACCATGTCCCGACGGAACGGGAGGTCCCGAAGGCGTTCCGGAGCGATCTCGTCCGCTTCACGGAATCCCAGGATCGGGTCTTGATGTTGAATCCGCATCTCGAGGGCGAAGGCTCGGACGTCGCGAGCGGCGCGGGCTGCGCCTACGCCGTGGCGAGAGCGCTTTCCGCGAAGAACGTCGACCTCGCTTCGATCGCCGTCGTTGGCGCCGTGGGCGACGTCCAGGATCAGGAGTTCCGGCGGCTCTCCGGCTACAACCGCACGATCCTGGCCGATGGGATCGCGGCCGGCGTCCTCGAGGCCCAGATCGATCTCCGCCTCTTCGGTCGGGAGACCCGGCCCGCGTACAAGATGCTCCAGTACGCGACGGACCCGTGGATCCCCCGCCTGAGCGGCAACGAGGAAGCATGCATCGCGTTCCTCCTGGAGCAGGGCGTCGACCTGAAGATCGAGGACCACTGGCGGAGCTGGTCGGACCTCGACCGCGGCGAGAAGCAGCGCGTCGTGTCCGCGCTCGTCTCGCACATGCTGGAACGCGGTTGCGGAATCAAGGAGGTCGAGCGCCTCGCGGGGGAAACGTACACCTTGCCGCGCGAACCCGCCGGGAGTCCGACGCGCGATGCCAAGGAGTTCGGCACCCTGATGAACGCCTGCGGACGGTACGACCAACCGGAGGTCGGGTACCGCGTGTGCCGCGGCGATCGGGACGAGTACCTCGCGCAGGCCCTCCGGCTGCTCCGCGGCCACCGGGAGTATCTGGTGGACTCGATGGAAGCAATCGCCGAGGCCGGGATCACGCAGATGGAAGCGCTCCAGTACTTCCATGCGGCGGACCGGATCCGCGACACGGTGGTCGGGATCGCCGCGAGCATGGCCCTCAACCGAGAGGGCGCGACGAAAGACCTCCCAATCATCGCGTTCGCCCAAGCCGACGATGGCATCAAGGTCTCCGCGCGGACCACGCGCGAACTGGTGGCCCGCGGACTCGATCTCGCGGCGATCATGCAGGCCGCCAGCATGGCCGTCGGGGGACAGGGCGGCGGTCATCATGCGGCGGCCGGCGCGACGATTCCTCCGGGAACCGAAGACAAGTTCCTCGAGATCGCGAATCGCATGGTCCGGGAGCAACTGGGACGGGGCGGAACCCCGCCCGCCCATTCGGAAGACGAACGCTAGTCCGCGGGCTCGCCTTCCCGCGGGTCGCAAAGACTTCGCGCGTTCTTACCCGGTTGGATTCCAACGGCCCACGTTTGCGAGGATGTCATCATGGTACCGCGAGATTTCCTCCCGCGGCGTTTCGTTCGTGTCGACGAATGCGAGCTCGGTCCAGGCCGGATGCTGTCCGATCTGGTTCCGTTCCCCCAGGAAGATGAATTCGAGATCCCAGTGATTCTTCGGCCCGTACACCTCGGAGAAGACGAGGGGGCCGTTCAGCGGATGACTCGGGAGACCGAGCTGCTCCTTGAGGATGCGGTCCGCGGCCGCCTGCGGCGACTCACCCAGCAACAGGTGCGACGAAGGCAGCATCCATCCTTTGCTATTCAGTGCGGCCCGTTCCGGATCCAGCGCTCCGATGTGGTCCCAGTCCGCGGAAGGATCGAGATGACCCATGAGGACGCGGTCTCGATGGCCGCTCTCGCTCAGGACAATGAACGCGGACAAACAGATCCCGCCCTCCGGAATCTCTCGGGTCTGCAGTGGTCGGTCCGTCGGGGCGAAGCGACAGAACTTCCGGTCTGTGGGCATATCTGATTGAACCCCGCCTGGCGATTTCAACCTTGCTGCACCGCCCTCCGGCGTTGATTCGCAGTGCGACACCGCGAGGGTCGCAAACCTTTTATAACCCGCGCCACTTCGACGGCCGCTTCTCCGAGGACGGGGAGCCGATGACTGATGACGTCCCGCGGCCGCGGGGCGGAAGGAGGTCTCCACGATGGCCAAGCCGATGTACGTTCGATTCGAGATGCCGAAGGAGCTCGTCGACAAGACCTATCAATCGATCGAGCTCGCGAAGGAAAGCGGGAAAGTCCGCAAGGGGACGAACGAGGTCACGAAGCTCGTCGAGCGCGGCGAGGCGCAGTTCGTCGTGATGGCGGAGGACGTCCAGCCCGAGGAGATCCTCGCGCACATGCCGCTCCTGTGCGAGGAGAAGGGCGTGCCGTACGCGTACGTGCCGAGCAAACAAGAGCTGGGCGTCGCGGTGGGCCTGGGCAAGGCGACTGCCTCGATCGCGAT
>WNGG01013800.1_pt1 | contig 10592 bp, 11 predicted proteins | sample 5400661 | NCBI WGS metagenome assembly WNGG01 (sample SAMN13153372, study PRJNA577476) | soil metagenome | isolation source: 100 cm soil or saprolite under Garry oak tree replicate 1 | place: USA:California | collected 2016-06-15
CGCCGAGCCGACCGACGCGGACCAGCGCGCGCTGCTGGACCAGTACGTGGCCGCGCTGACAGGAGCCGACGTGAACGCGCTCATGCGCCTGCTCCGCGAGGACGCCGAACTGCAGATGCCGCCGTACGTGACCTGGATCGCCGGGCGGGAGGCGGTAGCCCGCTTCCTCGCGGTCAGGGCCCGGGGCAGCGGCGGCGCGTGGCGGATGGTCTTGACCGGCGCCAACGGCCAGCCCGCGGTCGCGACCTACCACCCGGAGGACGGCGGAGTCTACGGTGCGCACGCCGTGCAGGTGCTGACGGTCACCGGCACCGGCAGCGGCGCGGCCATTGCCCGGGTGGTGTCGTTCCTGGACGCGAGCCTGTTCGCGACGTTCGGCCTGCCCCCAGAGCTGCCTGCGGCAAGCCAGCCCTAGCTACCCCGCGGCCAGCCCTAGCTACCCCGCGGCCAGCCCTAGCTACCGCGCGGCCAGCCCAGGCCCTGGCCGCCGACCGCAAGCCCAGCCCCGGCCGCTACAGCCCTGCCCCACCGCCCCAGGCCCGCTCGGCGTAGCCAGTGCCCCGTCCCGCCCCGCTCTGGATTCCCCGGTCGTGGCGGATCCGGCCCGCCCGGCCTGCCAAAACCACCATGATCATGAGATTTCGGGCATGTGGTGCACCGATCTTGGCTGGGCAGCACGGAAGCGCCGGCGTGCCCGCGTCGTGCAATGTCATGATGGGCATGCAGGGTTCATGGCCGATGTGCTGAGACTGCGTCCCGCGCGGGCCTCGCAGGCCGCGAGCGCCCCCAGGGACTGGTGCAGATGATTCCGCTTGCTCACCCGTTACGGCTGGCCGAAGCCGTGGCGGTGCTGTCACTGGCGACTGACCTGGCGATGGGCCAGCCGCTGGAGCACGGGCTGCGCACCGCGCTGCTGGCGTTGCGGACGGCTCAGGCCATGGGGCTGTCCGAGGACGATCAGGTGACGGTCTTCTATACGGGCGTGCTCCACTTCGCCGGATGCACCGCCGAGAGCGAGATCGACGCGCGGTTCTTCGGAGACGAGCTCATGGCGCGGCCGCGGATGCTGGAAGTACAGCTGGGGTCGCGGCGGGAGCTCGTCGCCAGGGCGACGCGAACCGCCCACCAGGGCAGGGCGCCGCTCACCCGGGCAGCGGTCATGGCACGGTCAGCGTTCGGGGGCATTGCCGAGTTCCGCAAGTGGGCGGCCAGCCACTGCGACGTTGCCCGCCTGCTCGGCGCGCGGATGGGCTTCTCCGAGCAGATACAGCTGGCATTGCGGCACCTGTATGAGCGCTGGGACGGCAAGGGCATGCCGGGAGAGTTGCGCGGCGAGCATATCCCGCTGGCCGTGCGGCTGATGCAGGTGGCGCAGGACGCCGATATCGCCTTCCAGCGCGGCGGCGCGGAGCTGGCCAGCAGCGTCCTGGCCGAGCGCGCAGGTTCAGGCCTGGACCCGCAAGCAGTGGCTGCCTTCCTCGCCGTCGGCGATCAGGTGTACGAGGGCCTGGACGCACCATCGATCTGGGACTATGCCTTGCTGGCCGAGCCCGGCCCGCAGCCGGTGGTGACGGAGGAACGGCTGGATGCCTGCCTGTCGGCGGTGGCGGACTTCGCCGACCTGAAGAGCATGTGGACGGTCGGGCATTCCCGCGGCGTTGCCGAGCTTGCCGAGGAGGCCGCCGTGATAGCCGGGCTGCCGGCCGAAGACGTGCTGCTGCTGCGCCGGGCAGCGCTGGTGCACGATATCGGCCGCGTCGCCGTGCCCGTCTACGTGTGGGCGAAGCCGGGTCCGCTGACCCGCGATGAGCAGGAGCAGGTCCGGCTGCACGCGTACCACAGCGAGCGGGTGCTTGACGTCGCCGCCGGGCTGCGCCCGCTTGCCCGCCTGGCCGGGTCGCACGGCGAGCGCGGGGACGGGTCCGGCTACCACCGGGGGTGCCGGGCTGGCGACCTGCCGCTCACGGCCTGGCTGCTGGCCGCGGCGGACTGTTACCAGGCGATGCGGGAACCGAGGGCGCACCGGGATGCGCTGTCCGAGGGCGCCGCGGCGGACGAACTGTGCCGGGACGCGGACGGGGGCAAGCTCGTGCCCGAGGCGGTGAACGCGGTGCTGGCGGCGGGCGGCCAGCCGCGCAGGCAGGTACGGCGGCCGGCCGGACTGTCCGAGCGCGAGTGCGAGGTGCTCGGCCTTATCGCCCGCGGGCTTGCCACCAAGCAGGTTGCCCGCCGGCTGGGGATCTCCCCGAAGACCTGCGATCACCACATCCAGCGCATGTATGCCAAGGCCGGCGTCTCCACCCGGGCGGGCGCGACGTTGTTCGCGCTTGAGCACGGCCTCGTCAGCACGGGCTAGCCCTCGCGCCGATAGGGAGTTCTCCCCACTGTCACTGCCAGGTCGCCCTGCCTAGCCTCTCCTTGACGCCGGCCGGCAAGGAGGGGAGATCACGGTGCTGAAGCTGCTCCCGGCCCAGCTACCGTGGTGGCTCGCTGGTCCTGGCGTAGGGCTCTGCGTGGTCGCTTTATACGGACTGGCGAATCGCCAGCTCGGGGTCTCCGGTGCATGGCTGGCGGCAGTGGTCGGGCGCATCGAGCGCTGGCCTGCGCAGCGGCGGCGCGCTGAGCGCTGGCAGGCGGAGTTCCTCGCCGCGATGATTGCGGGCGCGCTTGTGGCCGGCCTGGTCGGCTCGGCCACGCGGCTGACCAGCTATCCGGTGCTGTCTCATGCGCTGCCCATGACAGTCCTGCTGCCGGTGGTGACGGTGGCCGGCCTGGCACTGGGCTACGGCGCGCGCTGGGCCGGAGGCTGCACGTCTGGGCACGGCATCGCCGGGTGCCCGGCAGGTTCGGCGGATTCCCTGGCCGCCACCGGAACGTTCTTCTGCGTCGCGGTCGCTGTGACCCTTGCCGCCCAGGCTGTCTCGGGCGGTGCGCTGTGATGCCCGCCTCGGGCATGGCGCCCATGACCCCGGGCCGCGGGCGGCGCGCCATGACCCCCGGTCGCGGGCGGCGCGCCATGACCCCGGGCCGCGGCCGGGCTATACCCCCCGGGCGCGGTAGGCGCGCCGTGAATCCCGTATCGCGGCGCGCCGTGAACCCTGCCCCGGGTGCCGCTCAGGACTGCGGTTCCCGGGTCAGCACTGCCGCCGTGGGGGTGGCCTTCGGGTTTCTGCTGACCTCCAGCGGGTTCGGCAACTATGCGACGATCCACCAGGCGCTGCTGCTGCGCAGCGGGTACGTGTACGCGGTATTCGCCTCCGCGGCGGCTGTCTCGGCCGCCGGCCTGGCGCTGCTCCGCCGCGCCGGCGCCACGGCGTTCGGTGGTCCGCTCCGGCTGCCACACCACCCGGCACGCCGCCGTCACGTCTACGGGGCAGCCGTTTTCGGCGCGGGATTCGGCATTTCCGGTGCCTGCCCGGCCAGCGCGGTCGCCATGGCCGCCACCGGCGGAATGGGCGGCCTGCTCGTCCTCACCGGCATGGTCGGTGGCCTGTGGCTGCGTGGCCTGACCGAGCCGGAAACCGGCCGCGGGCCTGCCCGTCCGCCGGGCCTGCCCGGCCGCGATAGCGGCAGGCCGACGGCGTGCCCGGCGGCCGGCGATGCGCCCGGCCACGCCGCCCTGGATGGGGCCACCCAGGAGGCCAGACATGCAACGAATTAGCGACATGCCCCTGCACGCCGGCTCCCGGCCGCTGTCCGCGGCCGAGGCCACTGCGATCAGCGCCGGCCGCAGGCTCTATCTGGCCAGCATCATCGGCGGCAACGCGACCGTGAACACGATCTTGTGCCACACCGCCAGCCTGGAGCCGCCCGAGCAGCTGGCCCTCGCCCAGATCGGCGACCGCTCGTTCGGCATCTGCGCCCGGGCCGGGATGCTCCACCAGCAGGCCCTTGACCTGCTGTCAGAGCTGCCTGACCGGCCGATGACCTAGCCCGGCAGGAAGACGGGGGCACGCCGGGCCTGTCAGCTGTTCCGCCTGGCCTTCCAGCCCTTCTCCGACCGCTCGGCGAAGCCGGCTGCGGCGAGGGTACCCAGGCACCGGATGACCGTGTCCAGGTCGACGCCGGCCGACACGGCGATCGACGCGGGCCCGGCCCCGCCACGAGCAGGGAGCGATTCGAGTACCGCCCGGGTGACCGGGTCGAGGTCGTCGCGCGGGACCGCGGGACCGTGGCGCGGCCAGGCAAGTTCCTCGCCGATCGGCGCGACGTGCTCAAGGACGTCACGGGCGCCGGTCACCAGGACCGCGCCGAAGTCCCTGATCAGCTCGTGGCAGCCGGCTGACATCGCGGAGGTCACCGGCCCCGGCACGGCCATCAGCGGACGGACCAGATCCCGGGCGCGGGCGGCGGTGCTCAGCGCGCCGCTGCGCAGCGCCGCCTCGACCACGACCGTCCCCCGGCTCAGCGCGGCAATCAGCCTGTTACGAACTAAGAAGCCCGGCCGGGTCGGCCTGCGGTCTGGCGACATCTCGCTGACCAGGACGCCTTGCGCGGCGACGGCGTCGAACAGCTGCGCGTGCCCTTTCGGGTAGCCGTAGCTGAGCCCGCTGGCTAGCACGGCTACCGTGACTCCGTCGCCGGCCAGCGCGCCGCGGTGCGCGGCCCGGTCGATGCCGAACGCACCGCCGGAAACGATGCTCCAGCCCCGCTCGGCCAGCGCGGCTGCTACCTCCATGGCCACATGCGCCCCGTAGGCGGTCGCTGCGCGGGAGCCGACCACGGAAACCGACCGGAGGCATGCGAAGCGCAGGTCAGCGCCGCCCCGCAGCCACAAGGCGATCGGGGCGGCATCGCCGAGCGCCGCCAGCTGTGTCGGCCATTCGGGATCGCCGGGGCAGATCAGCCGGAACCCGTCGCGGCGCCAGCCGGCCACCTGGGCCGGAGGCGGCGCCTGGCCGATCCGCGCCTGCCACCGTGGCCAGGCACTGTCGAGGCCGGTGAGGCCGCCGCGCGCCAGCCTGCCAGCTCCCCGGTGCTGGCGGGTCCCGCGCGGCTGGCCGGCCTCCTCCCCCGGCTCACCCGCTTCCCACAGCCCGGGCTGCTGCCCGGCCGCCAGCGCCGCGACCACCTCGGCGGCCGGGCGGCGGCGCAGCACGCCGCCGAGCGCCCGGTCGCCGGGATCGGCCACGTAGCTGAGCACGGCCCTGGCCAGCCGCTCCTCCTCGCTTACGCCGGTCATGACAGCGTCCCCAGCCACAGCCCGAGTGCATAGCTGACCTCCGCCATCGTCGGCCTGGCGACGTCGGCCAGGTCAGCAACGGTCCAGGACAGCCGGATCACCCGGTCGGCGCCACGCGCGCTGATCTCGCCCAGGTCCATGGCCCGCTCCAGCGGGGCCAGCGCGCCGGGCACCGGAGCGTAGTTGCGCCGCAGCTCGCTGCCCGGGATCTCGGCGTTGAGCTGCCAGCGGGTGCCGCGCAGCCGGAACGCGGCACGCTGCCTGGCCAGCTCCACCCGCTTGGCCACGACCGAGCTCGGCTCGGTGAACTGCCGGTCGCTCAGCAGCTCGGCGCGGCTGACCGGCAGGAACTCCACCTTCACGTCCACCCGGTCAAGCAGCGGCCCGGACAGCCTGGCCAGGTACCTGCGGCGGGTGGCCGGCGTGCACGTGCAGGCGGCCGCTCCCGCCGCCGATATCGCCGCCCGCCCCGGTCCCGACGACCGGGCGCACGGGCACGGGTTGGCCGCCAGCAGCAGCGTGAACCTGGCAGGAAACCGCGCGGTCAGCCCGGACCTGGCCACCACCACCTCACCGGACTCCAGCGGCTGGCGCAGCGCATCGAGGACGTCGCGGGAGAACTCCGGTGCCTCGTCGAGGAACAGGCAGCCGCGATGCGCCAGCGAGGCGGCTCCCGGCCGGATGACGCCGCTCCCGCCGCCCACGATCGCCGCCTTGGTCGCCGTGTGGTGCGGCGCGCAGAACGGCGGCTGGGCCAGCAGCGGGCTGCCAGGCGGAAGCGTGCCCGCCACCGAGTGGATGGCGGTGACCTCCAGCGCGTCCGCGGGCTCCAGCCGGGGCAGCACGGTCGGCAGCCGCTCGGCCAGCATGGTCTTGCCCACGCCTGGCGGCCCGAGCAGCAGCAGATGATGCCCGCCGGCTGCGCAGATCTCGGCAGCGCGCCGCGCGGTGGGCTGTCCCACCAGCTCGGCCAGGTCATGGCCGCCTGCATCGACCCGCGCCGGGCCGGTCCGGCCGGCGTCCGGAGGCAGCGAGCCGCCCTGCAGCACTGTGACGCCGGCCGTGCCGTATTCCGGGCAGCCGCCGCGCAGCCAGCCGAGCAGCGAGCCCAGGGTTTCCGCGGCGAGCACCCGGATGCCGGGCACCAGCGCCGCCTCCGGCGCGTTTCCGGCCGGCACGACCACGGTGCCGAACCCGGCCGCCACCGCCGCGGCAACCGCGGGCAGCACGCCGCGGACCGGCCGCATCCTGCCGTCGAGCCCGAGCTCGCCGATGAACATGAGGCCGACCAGCCTCGCCGTCGGCAGCACTCCGGCCGCGCCCAGGATGGCGACGGCGATGCCGGCGTCGAAGCTGCTGCCGCGCTTCGGCAGGCTGGCCGGAGAGAGGCCTACGGTGATCCGGCGCTGCGGCCACGCCTCCCGGCTGTTGACGATCGCTGCGCGGATCCGGTCCCTGGCCTCGCGCAGCGCGGTATCGGGCAGGCCGACAAGCAGCAGCCCGACCAGGCCGTTCTCGATGTCAGCCTCGATCTCGACGGGGTGACCCTGGACTCCTACCAGCGCGATCGAGTGAGTGCGGGCCAGCGGCACCTAGCCCACCCCCCGGACGTGCTCGATGGTGAACTCACCCGTCCCGGATTTGAGCACGCCCACCACGTCGATCCGGATCTCATCGACCAGGATCCCGTGCGCCACCAGCCAGCGGACGGCAAGCCGCCGGAGCCTGCTGCGCTTCCTGGCGTTGATGGCCTCAAGCGGCGTGCCGTACCTGACGCCCGAGCGGGTCTTCACCTCGCAGACCACCAGCGTCCTGCGCTCGGCCGCGACGATGTCGATCTCGCCGTCGGCGCACCGCCAGTTCCGGTCGAGTATCCGCAGGCCCGCCCGCTGCAAATGCTCGGCGGCCAGCTGCTCGCCCTGCCTGCCCAGCGCGTCCTTGGCGTTCACTCCGCATCACCTCCGGCACCGACAGTGCCGGATAGCGGCGATGCCGGGCTGACGGCTGCGAGCGGCTGTGCGGAAATAGGCCGGAGTGGCGCGCCGGTGGACGACCGCGCCGAACTGTCAGTGCCGCCCGCTAGGGCCCCCGGCTCACACATCCTGGCGCCGGGGCGTCCCATGCCCAGGACCCGGCCGTTACGCGGGGAGGGCGTTACCCGGGCAACGCCGTTATGCAGGGACCGCCGCAGCGCGGGGAGCGCCGCTGCGCGGCGAGGGCCGTCGCCTCCGGAGGGCCGGGACCTGCCGGTCTTCCAGCCGGGATCTTCCCGGGCCGGATCGTCCCGGCCGGTGCAAGGTCAGGAGAAGCCCCGCGACTTCTCGTCGGGCAGCTGCAGGTCGCTCTTGGCGAGTTCCTCGATGTTGACGTCCTTGAACGTGACAACCCGAACGTTCTTAACGAACCGCGCGGGGCGATACATATCCCACACCCAGGCGTCTTGCATGGTTACCTCGAAGAACACCTCGCCGTTGTCGGCCGTCCGGACATTGAGCTCCACCTGGTTGGTGAGGTAGAACCGTCGCTCCGTCTCGACGACATGGCTGAACAGCCCGACGACATCGCGGTACTCACGGTAGAGCTGGAGCTCCATCTCGGTCTCATACTTCTCGAGATCTTCCGCGCTCATGCACACCCCTCCTGACCGGCCCGTCCCCGGGAACTCCGGCCGGCGATCAGGTCAACCATAGGGCCATTGTGCTCCCGCCTCGGCCGGCTCCTCAGCAGCGCTTCCTGACCGGGTGACGGTGCCCGCCCGGCTGGCCGACAACGCATATTCGCTGTTGTCAGCCACGTCACTGCGGTCAGCCGCATCACCTCGGTCAGTCTCGTCCCCGCGGTCAGCCAGGTAACTGAGGTCAGTTTCGAGTACACCCGAGTCAGCCAGCCCGCTGAGCCCCGCATCCACATCCGCATCACCAAGCCCGTCCGCCGCATCCGGAACTACCGCCCGCCCGGCCATGACCCCGATCACGTTGGCGAAGGAATGCCGGTGCTCCGGGCAGGGCCCCTGCGCGCCGAGCGCGGTCATGTGCGCCCGGGTGGAGTAACCCTTGTGCGCGGCGAACCCGTAGGCCGGGTACCGTTCCTCCATCGCCGTCATGATCTTGTCCCTGGTCACCTTCGCCACCACCGAGGCGGCCGCGACGCAGGCAGCCACCTCGTCGCCCTGCCACATGGCCAGCGCGGGAACGGCCAGGCCCCGCACCGGGAACCCGTCGGTGAGCACGTAGCCGGGCCGGCAGGACAGCCCGGCCAGCGCCCGCCGCATGCCGGCCAGGTTGCAGACATGAAGGCCAAGCCGGTCGATGACGCCGGGCGGGATCACGACCACGTGCCACGCGGCGGCCGCCCGCATCACCTGCTGGTAGGCGACCTCCCGGGTGGCCGGCGACAGCGCCTTGGAGTCCGCGAGCTCGGTCAGCTTCCCGAGCCTGGCCGGGTCGAGCACGACAGCGAGGCGCCGCGGCCAGCCTCGTCGATGCCTGCGACTGGGGACAGCCCGGCACGCGCCAGCACGCGCTCGTAGCCGATCAGCCCGGCGCTGCGACGCGGGGTCAGGCCGGGGTGCCGCCATGGTGACGTGGGCATGGCCTCACCGTGACGCCCGGCGCCACCGGCGCCGGCGCAGAATTCGCCGGCCAAGCAGCTGTAGCCCGAACACCGGAACTGCCCCGGCAAAGCCAAGCTCGAGCGGAAGAAACGGGGCCACCGGCGCCAGTGCCGCCGACCCGCCGCTCAGCGCGCCGCTGGCCACCGCGGCCTTTCCCCGGCCGTCGATGCCGGGCTGCCCGAAAGTGGCCGGGATCGACAGGATGCCCCACCTGCCGGACGGCCAGACGATCATGAAAGCCCGGCCGACCACTTGGCTCTCCGGTATCGTCCCGCCGCCGGGAAAGGCTATGTGCCCGCGCGAGTCGTAGGAAACGAACCGGTGGTCCCCCATCACCCACAGCCGCCCTGGCGGCACGGTGACGGAGAAATGCGATGTCGACGGCACATTGCCCGGGTAAAGGTAGGTCTTCTCCCGCAGCGGCACGCCATTGACGGTGACCTGGCCTGCCGCGTTGCAGCAGGCGACATGGTCGCCCGGAACCCCGATGACCCGCTTGATGTAGTCCTCCTGCCCCGGCGCCGAGCCGAACAGGCCGACGATCGAGCGGAACAGCGGGAGCAGCGCGTCGTCGTAGAGCCGCGCCAGCGGGTTGGCGCTGGCCGTGGCGTGCCGGGGCAGCGGATTCCACGAGCCCGTGCCGTTGAAGACGATGACGTCGCCGTGCTCGATCTGGCGGAAATGGTAGACGAGCTTGTTGACGAGCACCTTGTCGCCGACGTCGAGCGTGTTCTCCATCGACGGCGACGGTATGTAGAACGCCTGCACGACGAAGCTCTTGATCAGCAGGGCGATCGCGAGGGCGATGACGATCAGCACCGGCAGCTCGCGCCAGAACGACTTGCTCTTCTTCTTCGGCGAGATCGCTTCCTCGTCCAGGCCGAGCGCGGCAGCGTCGCTGATCTCCGCCATGTCCTCGGTGCCGGCCGGCCCGTCAGCCGTCTCCGCCGCGGGAGGCGGGACAGCCGCGGCCGGCTCCTCGGCAGCTGCCTGGGCGCTGGAACCCGGCCGTTTGCCGCCGTGACCCGTCTCGGTCGTAGCCCAGTCCTGAGCGCCCTGATCGTCCATCATCGGATTCGAGCCTAACCGGGCCGGACAGTGCCAATGGAGCCAGCGGCGCAGACCGCGGTGAGGCCGCGGGCTGCAGCGGTGGTGGTCCTGCCTCCTACCGAGCACAACATTCCGTATTACCCTCGCGCTCTCCGCGCGGCCGGTGACCCGGCCTCGCCGCCGCCGAAGAAGGAAGCCGGGAGCGCCCGCGCGGCGCGGCCGCGGTGCTCGCGCCCCGGCGGCACCCGGCACCCCCGTGCCCGGATCTGGCCCGGCGACCTGGCCGCGGACGGGGGATCCGCTGCGGGCACCGATCCTGCCGCACTCCTAGCGGGCCGTCACGTCGCGGCGTTCCCGGATCCTGGCCGCCTTGCCGCGCAGCGAGCGCAGGTAGTACAGCTTGGCCCGGCGGACCCGGCCGCGGGTAACGACCTCGATCTTGTCGAGCGACGGGCTGTGCACGGGGAAGGTCCGCTCGACCCCTACGCTGTAGCTGATCTTCCGGACGGTGAAGGTCTCCCGCGCACCGCCGCCCTGGCGGCGGATGACGACGCCCTGGAAGACCTGGATCCTGGACCGGCTGCCCTCCACGACCCGGACGTGCACCTTCAGGGTGTCGCCGGGCCGGAAATCCGGGATATCCGAACGAATCTGCGCCTGCTCAAGCTCGGCAATGGCGGTGTGCATCGCTGTGGTTCCTCAGTCGTTCATCACGCGCACGCCTGCAAGAGCGCGGCTTCGGTCTCT
>WNGG01018818.1_pt1 | contig 10591 bp, 7 predicted proteins | sample 5400661 | NCBI WGS metagenome assembly WNGG01 (sample SAMN13153372, study PRJNA577476) | soil metagenome | isolation source: 100 cm soil or saprolite under Garry oak tree replicate 1 | place: USA:California | collected 2016-06-15
TGAGGTTTGAGGAGATGGGGAAATAGGGCTAATCCCATCCTCTTGCAGATGAGGAGTGGGACTCGCCGGTTGCAATGCCTCTCTGGGTACCACAGCCGCCCTCGGCTGTGATTCGGCAACTCACGGCCTCGCCCCACCGATATGCTTCCCCGTCTTCAGGTCGACCTCAAACTGCACTTCTTTGTCAGCCATCGCGTCCCAGCCGTGGCCGTGTAGCTTGTCGCCGTCGATTTCGGTGATCGTCAGCCCTTCCCACGTAAGCCGCTCCGTGGTCCACGCAATCCCTGAACTGTCGAGAGCTGTAATAGATGTGAATCCCGCAAACAGCAGCAAACCATGCTGCGAAAGCACGCGCAGATCAACCACCGGGCTCTGCTCCACGCGCAACCACTCCGCGGGATTCCCTGCCTTCACCACGTAGGCATAGCCGCCCACCACCACACAGAAAGAATTGGGATCAGGAGTTGAGCAGACTTGATTCACTACCTGGTCGGAATCAAAGCCCAGGGCAAAGAATCCCGCCCATGCCGGCCCGCTCTGCGGAACAACGCGCACGTAAGCGCCACTGCGGTCACCTTCTTCAAGTTCAACAGGATAGTGGTAGAGCTTTTCAATGGGATGGACAGGCGGGGCAGCTTCCAGGATTCTGACTTCGTAGTTGCGCGGAAACGTGAAGTCGAAACGGAAGTGCTGTTTCATTGCCGATCTTTCATTCGTTATCTCGGGCCGCCTCAAACTCAGCAACCCGCTCGCGCACGCTCTTCACGTGCACCGGTAACTCCAACCTGCTTCCGTCTTCGATGAGCGGAATCAATTTATTGAAGTCCGGCCCGGAATGCGATCCGATCAGCATGATGCGCACCGGATGAAACAGGTCTTTACCCTTAGCGCCAGTTTCTGCTTTGATTTCATCCATGATCACCTTAAACCGCTCTGGCGTTAGCGGTGATTCATTCTCAGCGCGCTTAGCAAACGCCTGCATCACTGCCTTTGCTTTCTCACTGGCAAACACTTCCGCATTCTCCGGCAACGCAAGCGCGGCGGCAGCATCATGGTTGAAAATGATCTTCGCTTTTTCCGGCAATTGATCTAATTGATCAACGTAAGGCGCCAGCAAATCGATTAAAGCATCCGTCCAGCCTGTGACGTTGCCATTCACATTGGCCGACAGCAATCCGGCGCGCTGCAGCGCCTCTGTGCCCATCTGATGGATGCGTTCCGGCGGGCTCTGCTTGATGTAATGCCGGTTGATCCAATAGAGCTTGGTGAAATCGAAAACCGCGGGCGCCGCATTCACGCGGTCCAGGTCGAATTCTTTGATCAATTCATCTTTGGAGAAGATTTCGCGGTCGCCGCCGCTCGGGGCCCAGCCCAGCAACGCCAGATAATTCATCAGCGCCTCGGGCAGCACTCCCATATCGCGGAAGCTGGCCACCGACGTTGCTCCGTGCCGCTTTGACAATCTCTCGCGGTCGGGACCAAGTATTGTTGAAAGATGCGCGAACTCCGGCACCGGCAGTCCCAGCGCTTCATAGACGGCCACCTGCTTGGGCGTGTTGGAGATGTGATCGTCGCCCCGAATGACATGCGTGATCTTCATATCCGCGTCGTCAATCACCACCACGTAGTTATAAACCGGCATGCCGCTTGACCGGACAATGATGGGATCACTCACTACTTCGTTCGAAAATTCCACGTTGCCGCGCACAATGTCATGGAAACGGATCGGATGCTCCGGTATTCGGAGCCGTATCGCGGCAGGCTCGCCCGCTGCACGGCGTCGCTCCGCCTCCGCTGCATCGATGTTCCTGCATTTGCCGGAATAGTTCGGCTGGCGCTGCTCCGCCATGGCCTGTTGCCGATCGCGCTCCAGCTCTTCCGCTGAGCAGAAGCAGTAGTAAGCTTTTTGCTCCTTGATGAGCCGCTCCGCATAGCCACGGTAAACATCCATCTTGTCTGACTGGCGGTATGGCGGATACGGGCCGCCCACGTCGGGACCTTCGTCCCAGTCAATGCCCAGCCATTTCAGGTCTTCCATGAGCTGGGTTTCGTAGCGCGCTTCGCTGCGCTCCAGATCGGTGTCTTCAATCCTCAGGATGAACGTTCCGCCCTTCTGGCGGGCAAACAGCCAGTTAAACAGTGCCGTGCGGACGTTCCCAATATGCAGCTGTCCTGTGGGCGACGGGGCAAAACGGACGCGAACTTTATCGTTCTGGGCCATGTATATCCATGGTAACAAAAGCCAATCGCCTGCTTTGGCCCAGCCAACGCCCACAACCGGGATTTCATCTGACTTAAACTGACAGCAGCTCGGGAATCTCCCAAACTCATGCCTTCCAGCACCATCGGCCCACTCATTCTATTTCTCGCGATTCTGCTCACCGGCGCACATCTGCTCGGCTATCTGTTTGCCCGCCTGCGCCAGCCGCGCGTGATTGGAGAAATTCTGGCCGGCTGCATCCTGGGACCCTTTGTGCTTGGCCGATGGGCCGCCTACACCCACTTCCTTCAACTCGATGTGGCTGCCCCAGAGAAGAAGGCCGCGCTCGACCTGCTCTACTATCTCGGCCTGCTCATGCTCATGTTTCTTTCCGGCGCGGAGACCAAGGCGCTCTTCCAGAAGCATGAACGCCGCCAGATTGGCTGGCTGGCCGCCGTGGGGACGGCCTTGCCCTTCTTCGTCATGCTGGCTCTGGGATCAGTGCTGCCGCTGAGCTGGTTCATGGGCGTCAAGTCCAGCCGCGCTTCGTTGCTCCTGGTGATGAGCATCGCGGTCGCGGTGACTTCCATCCCCGTGATCTCGCGCATCTTTTTCGATCTCAAAATCCTGCACACACGCTTCGCCCGGCTTGTTCTGGGCGTTGCCGTTCTTGAAGACATAGTCTTATGGGCGGTGCTGGCCATCGCCACCGCGATTGCCGATTCATCCGGCCTTCCGGCCCGCAGGATCGCTTTGCACATTGGCGTTACTCTGGTTTACTTCATTCTCGGCCTGGTCCTCTTTCCGCGCGCAACCAAACGCATTTCGAAATCCAGGTTCAACCTGCTGGCCATCAACTCACCGGTGACGTTCACTCTGCTGATCGCATTTGCCTATGTTGCGGTGGCCGGTCTGCTGGAAGTAAACCTGATCTTCGCCGCCTTCCTGGCCGGCTTTGCCGTCTCGCGCAAGCGTCTGGGTGAAGCACTGGCCACGATCTCCGGCTTCTCCTTCGCGCTTTTCATTCCGGTCTATTTTGCGCTGGTGGGTTATAGCCTCATTTTCGGAAAAGCCTTTTCCATACCGATGCTGCTGGCGTTCCTGGCGGGCGCATGCGCGTTGAAGCTGCTGGCAGTCGCGCTGGGCGCGCGGCTGGCGGGTTTCCACGGACTCGACATCACTAACCTTGCCGTCGCAACCAACGCTCGCGGCGGTCCCGGAATTGTGCTGGCCAGCGTAGCCTTTGAAGCAGGTATCATCAGCGCCGCGTTTTATACCACCGAAGCTGCTGCCAAGACCGTTACAGCCATCGAGAAAGCACCGGAGCAGTTGGTTTTTCCGTAGTCTCGAGCGTAGCGAGAGATCCTTATCGCAGCCAGAACTTTTTGGTCGCGCATCAACGCGAATAAAGAGAGCCAGGATCATTCGCGTGTTTCGCGTTCATTCGCGGCTAAATGTTTTGTTAAAGTTCATCCCAGTGATAGGGTTCCCTCCCCCTTCGGCAAGCTCAGGGTCGGGATTACAGAAAGAGCCCTCAGATGCGTCTGGCTGATCCTGTCGTGCCAACCCAGCCGGTCTTCATCCACCAGCGCCCAGGCATAGCCCAGTCCAATGGAAAAGCCGGAAAGCGCGCAAGCCGCGGCGCGCGTCTGGCGGTCGAACATGGTGGTAGCTTTCCCTTCAAACGTGCAAAGTTCCAGCTTTGCCATGCGCATTCCGGGAGTGGCCCGGCGATATGTGAGAAAAATGTATTGAAAGAGCAGCCAGAATATTCCAGCGGCCGCCAGCAGGCACACCAGGGCCATGCGGGACTGCGGCATCTCCTCCGCCAGTTCCAGGAAGGTGATCGCAAAAGCGCCGGTGGCAATAAAAACCAGTCCGGCATCGACTACGCCGGAGATACAACGCTGCCCCAGTGGCGCCGGCCGTGGGATGACTTCACGGTCATCGTCGTAGCGCGCATCTTCTGGTTCCAGCCGGATATCCGAAAAACTCGGCAGCAGCATCTGCTCGCCAGCGCGGGAAGGCGTTACCTCTGGCGGCGTGAGTTCAGCCGGCACGCTGTCATAAGCCTCCATGATCCGGGGCGCTTCCGGCGCAGGCGCTGCCTGTTCCAGCTCATCCAGCATCACTTCTTCTACCGTCGGAATGTGAGCAGGCTGGGTACGGGGAAATCGGATGACCTTGGGCGGCCCAGGCCTTCCCATCACCGGTTTGACCATATTCTGCGGAATCACGATCTCATGAAACCGCTCTGGCGGAGGCGGCATAGCGCCATCCTGTTGCTCCACGCCGAAGGAATATGGCGTATCAGCGGAAAAGTCCAACTCCAGGGCGTTGGGATCAGCTGTGCGCCGCCGCCGCGCGCGATGCTGCTGCACACGCGAGACAATTTCCCGTCTCCATGCCGGATCAGCCGTAGATCGCCGCTCGCTGGTCACTGCGCGCAAAGGGGCCGCGGGCGGCGTCAACACCTGTTCATCGGAAGCAAAAATGTCGGAGTCCACGCTGTGGTCCACAAGCGCAGACGTGTTTCTGCCTGTATGGACGCAGGGAATCGCCTTACCGCATAAGGGGCAAGTCATGGGCCGGTTCGGAGAATTTCGCCAGGAGTGGGATGCATCCATACCGGGAGGTTTTGCTTTTCCAAAACTTGACGTGATAACTTCCCAGTCTGGCTTTCTACGGCATGCGTTCCCAACATAAGTTTGTTATCACAGCAGGACTGCTTTGTCACTTGTTTGTCACCGCGCCACTAGTGACAAGCCAGGCGACCGCAGATCAGACTGTGCAAAATCCCGGCGCTCCGGTGGAACAAGCCGCGCCGACTCCGACACCTGCCGAGCCGAACCCCGGTGCTGCTTCCGGCAAGGAACGCACCGGCAATTGCCATTCTGTCATCACGGCTCCGCCGGCGACGGCCAAGTCAAACGAGAGTACTGCCGTTCCCGCCCAGGGCGCGCGTAAGCCAAGAATCCCCATCAGTGAAGAGCATCCGGTCATCATTGATGCGCAGGAATGCGAGCAGGCGGGCAAGGTCTACACGTTGCGTGGCGATGCCGAAATCCAATTCGCCGACTACGACTTCCGCGGTGACCTGGTGACCTATGATTCGGCTACGGGCGATGTCAGCGCCAAAGGCCATATTTCCCTGGACGGCGGCCCGCGTGACATCCACATCAGCGGCAGGGAAGGCAGCTACAACCTTCACTCACAGACGGGAAAGTTTTACGACGTGCACGGCTCCACCGGCGCGCGATTCAAAGGGCGAAGCGTCACGCTCACGTCAAGCAGCCCGCTTTCCTTTTCAGGCAAGATGGTGGAACAGACCGGGCCGGAGGAGTACGTCCTGCATCACGGTTCGGTTACCTCATGTGAGCTGCCTCATCCCAAGTGGACCTTCAACGCGGCCAGGATCATTCTGAAAGTAGGCAGTTCCGCGCACATTTACAACACTACATTCAGGCTCAAGGGCGTTCCGGTTTTTTACCTGCCCTATGCGTCCCCACCGGTCGAGCGGCTGGGACGCGCCAGCGGCTTTCTTATTCCTAATTTCGGCACTTCCAACACCAAGGGCACAGTGGTTGGCGATTCGTTTTACTGGGCCATCAACCGCAGCATGGACGCCACACTGGGCGGAGAATATCTCTCCAAGAGAGGATGGGGGCTCCAGGAAAACTACCGCTATCGGCCCAGCGAATCGTCTTTCCTCAACTTGAATTATTTTGGCGTGCTCGACCGGGGAATCACCACCACGTCAGTGAATGCGGCCGGCCAGACGGTTTCACAAACCGTCAAGCAGGGCGGTGAGGACGTAAAACTCAATGCTGAAACCACGTTTGGCAATGGTGTTCGCGGTGTCGCGTCAGTCGACTACCTCAGCTCATTTATTTTCCGGCTGGCTTTCACTGAAAACTTTTCCCAGGCAGTGGATTCCGAAGTCAGATCGGCGGCCTTTCTTTCGAAAAATAAACAGGGCTTTTCCTTTAATGGCTTCGTAGCGCGTTATCAGAACTTCCAGAGCCAGAACAATGACGATGCCATCGTGATTCTCCACGCGCCTGGCTTTGAACTTTCCAGCGTCGACCGGAAGGTTTTCGGCTCACCCGTCTATTGGTCGTATGATGTTGCCGCCGAGGGCCTCCGGCGCAGCCAGCCAGGCTTTGTTACACCCGGCCTGGTTGGCCGCTTCGACGTAGATCCCGACCTCAGTCTTCCCATCTTCTTCCACGGCTGGACATTCCGTCCGGATGTTCAGCTGCGTAATACGATTTATTCCCAGCAGCAGATTACGGCGCAGGGCCTTGCCTCCACCAGCCACAATGTTTTCAACCGCCGCACTATCGCCACCAGCGTTGAGCTGCGTCCGCCAACGCTGGGCAAGATCTTCGGCGGAACCGTGGCGGGCAGAAAGATCAAACACACCATCGAGCCGCGCCTGGTCTATCGCTACACCAATGGGGTAGAGAGTTTTGGCTCCATCATCCGCTTTGATTACCGGGACATCCTCAGCAATACAAATGAGGCCGAGTTCGGCTTGATGCAGCGGCTTTTTCTGAAGCGCAAGCGCCCGGACTGTAACGACCAACTGGAGAGTAGCATCCCTGGAGTTAACGTACCGGCCCTCGCGCCGCTAACGCCCTGCGCGCCGGCAGGAGCCGACGAATTTGTGAGCTGGGACGTGAAGATGAAGTATTTTGCCGACCCAACTTTTGGCGGCGCCGTGGTTCCCGGCACCCGCAACGTGCTAACCACCACCGCGAATTTCACCGGCATAGCCTTTCTTACCGATCCGCGGCGCTTTTCTCCCATCGTGTCACAGCTGCGTATTCGCACCAGTGGCAACAGTGACCTGGTATGGCAGCTCGATTACGACACTAAGAAGGGGCGCATCAATTCCAGCACGTTTTACACCGGCTTTCACTTTGGCGATTTCTTTGTCGGCGCGAGCCATGCCTATCTGCAAGTCCCGGGCGAAGTGGTGGACAATCCCACTACGGGAACGGCCCTTCCCACATGCATCCCTCACGTTTTCAATCAGCCTTCTTGCGTGCCTCCGCTGTTTGACCAGCTCCGCGCCCAGCTTGGCTATGGCAGCCCTACCAAGCGAGGCTGGAGCGCTGCCGCCAACATCGGCTTTGACCGCGAATTCAACTTGCTGCAATACTCAGCCGCCCAGACGTCTTACAACTGGGACTGCTGCGGCCTGAACTTTGAATACCGGCGCTTCTCGCTGGGTTCGGTCCGCAATGAAAATCAATACCGCTTCGCTTTTACGCTGGCCAACATAGGATCGTTTGGCAATCTGAAGCGCCAGGAACGGCTCTTCTAATTTTAATCCCGAACGTAGTGAGGGAACCCTTTTGCCTGCGAAGTCACGTCGATATCGAAGTTAAGAGCATCGGGACAATAGCGATCCCTCGCCCTGCTCGGGATTTCAGAAAGAACCGGTCCTCAGGTTTAAAATCTAAACATGGATCTCTCCGCCAAGCACCAGCGCCTTGAACTTTCTCTTCGTGCCCTGGGCCGCACCCTTGTCGCATACTCTGGCGGCGTCGACTCGGCCTACCTGGCCTGGCAGGCGCACCGCGTTCTGGGCGGGGACATGCTCGCTGTAATCGCGGACTCTCCCAGCCTGGCGCGCACGCAGTTGCAGGACGCGTTGGCTTTCGCCCACGAACACGGGATTGCCATTGAAATCATTCAAACCGGAGAGATGGACCGCCCGGAGTACGTCCGCAATGACCGCCAGCGCTGTTTCCACTGTAAAGACGAGCTTTTCCAGGTAATGGAAAGCTTTGCGGCCGAGCGCGCCTTCCAGTCGATTGCCTATGGCGTGAATGTCGACGACCAGAGCGATTTCCGGCCCGGCCAGGCTGCTGCGCGGCAGCACCAGGTGGCCGCTCCACTGCTACAGGCGGGATTGACCAAGGCGGAAATCCGGGAACTGGCGCGCAACGCGGGCCTGCGCGTCTGGGAAAAGCCTGCTTCGGCTTGCCTGTCGTCGCGCATCGAATATGGCCGGCCCGTTACCCTGGAAGCTCTCTCGGCCATCGAGCAGGGGGAAGAGGCCCTGCGTGGCCTGGGCTTTCGCCAATGCCGGGTGCGCCATCACGGCGAGATTGCCCGCATTGAGATTGCCATGGACGAGTTGGAGCGCGCCCTTTCCCCGGCCATGTTTGCCGAGTTCACCCGTATTTTCAAAGGCTTGGGATTTACCTTCGTGGCGCTCGATACGGAAGGGTTCCGTTCCGGCTCCATGAATACTCCGGTCTCTTCCCAGCCACTGATTAAGCTCATCTCCTGAGCGTCTCTATACCCCCTTCGTGAGATAATTTAGGGCAATTCGATTTTTTCAAGAAGGTGGTCCCATTGGCTAGATTGGGTGCAATTTCCGTCGTTTTATTCCTTATGATTGCCGGCGCAGCTTTTTCAGTCCAGAGCGATTCCTCGCCGCAAAAGAAAGCCGACAAGGCAGCTCCATCGAAGAGTAAGCCGGCGGCTGTCGCCAGCCAGACTGCTGAAGCCGCCAAGCCAGCTGAGAAAGCGGAACCCCTTTCTCCCGAGGTGACCCACAGGATCCAGACTGAGATCCGCACGCACTACAACGTGCCGCAACAGATCACGATTTCCGTGGCGCCTCCCACGCCAGGCAGCGTTCCCGGCTACGATGACCTGGCTGTCACTCTCCTTGGCGGAAGCCACCCTTCAACCCACGAATTTCTGATTTCCAAGGACCGCAAGACCCTGGCACACATGGAAAAGTACGATGTCTCCCAGGATCTGATGTCTAAGATCGATGTGAAAGGCAGGGCGGTGCGGGGTAACCCGAGTGCCAAGGTCACGATCGTGAATTTTGACGATTTTCAATGTCCCTTCTGTTCCCGCATGCATTCGAATCTATTTGCCAACGTGTTTAAGGACTACGCCGATAAAATCAAGGTTGTTTACAAGGACTATCCTCTGGTTGAGATCCATCCCTGGGCCATGCATGCCGCCATTGATGGCAATTGCCTGGCAGAGCAGAACAATGAGGCATACTGGGACTTTGCCGACTACGTGCATGCCAATCAGAAACTGGTAGCGGGCGCATCGCGCACGGACGCGTACTCGAACCTGGACAATGCGGCCAAGAACCAGGCGCAAAAACACCAGCTTGATGAGGGAAAGCTTCAGGCTTGTGTCCAGAAGCAGGATGAGAGCGCGATACGCGCGTCCATGGCGGAAGGCGACAAGCTGGGAGTGGATTCCACTCCGACTCTGTTCATCAACGGAGAAAGGTTTACCGGAGCCGTGCCTGAACAGGAGTTGCGCGCAGTCCTGAACCGCGCCTTGGCAGATAGCGGACAGCAAGCTCCAACGAACGCAAAAAACTAGTCGGGTGTCAGCGGAATTCGGTTATCGTACCGTATCTGAATTGCCAGGGAGGCGACTGTTGATCCAGGCGCGCAAATATCGGAGCAGTCTGTCTTTGCTTATTCTCGGGCTCGTTTGTGGGTTGGCCGGATGTCCGGGCCGCGGCACGGACAAAGAAGTAATGGCCAAGGTAAACAGTTACAAAATCGTCCGCTCCGAGCTCGATAAAAACTACAACGCCCGGGTGGCGGGCTCTCCGCAAAAGCCGACTGCCGCGGAGGAAGAAGCCCTGCGGTTGAATATCCTCACAAATATCATTGACATTCAGCTTCATCTGCAGAAGGCCGAGAAACTTGGAATCGTTGCGACGGACGATGAGGTGGAAAGCAAGTTCGCCCAGGCCAAAGCGCCCTATACGCAAGAGGAATTTCAGAAAAGACTCAAAGACCTGGGCATCACCGAAGAGGATTCCAAACAGGAAATACGGCGCAATCTCACCATTGACAAGCTTTTGAACAAGGAAATCGGATCAAAGGTGACCATCTCCGATTCCGACCTTCAGAATTATTACAACCAGCACAAGGCCGACTTCAACCTGATTGAGCCGCGATATTTCGTTGCCCACATCCTGGTCACAACCCAGCCGATGGGCCAGCCAGGCGAGACCCCCGGCAAGGCCCAGAATGATGCGGAAGCGCGAAGGAAGACCACCGAAGCTTACAAGCGGCTGGAAAGCGGCGACGATTTTGCCAGCATTGCGGCAAAATTTTCTGAGGACCCCGATACCGCGCGCAACGGCGGCGAACTGGGCCCCATGCCGGAATCACAGCTAAAGAACACTGACCCAGCGACCCGCGATGCCATCCTCAAATTGAAGCCCGGCCAGTTCAGCGAGGTAATTCCGGTGGTGAATCCCACCACGCGCCAGCCGTTCGGCTATCGCATCGTAAAATTAATCGGCAAGGAAGCGGCCGGGCAACGCGACCTGAACGATCCCCAGGTGCAGCAGTTTATCCGTAACCAGTTGCGCAGCCA
>WNGG01009550.1_pt1 | contig 10590 bp, 9 predicted proteins | sample 5400661 | NCBI WGS metagenome assembly WNGG01 (sample SAMN13153372, study PRJNA577476) | soil metagenome | isolation source: 100 cm soil or saprolite under Garry oak tree replicate 1 | place: USA:California | collected 2016-06-15
CCAAGGCTTCCGGACCTGTCCCGAATTCGAAATGATCAAATCACAAATCACTAATGGACAAATGACAAATAGACTGGGGCGCGTAGTGCAATTACAAGTGGGAGTCAATTTTTTCGGCGCTACCGTGGGGTGATCCTTTTCGTGAAATTCGTGAAAATTCGTGGCGGTTCTTACTCCACGAATTAGCACGAATTAAAACTCTTCACAGCTTGCGGGAGAGTTAAAGGCCGCCTCAATTGACTCCCACTTGTAATTGCACCCGGCGCGGTCCTTTGACGAACTCGGAGGTGTAGAATCCGTTGAATTCGCGGGCGGCGAGCGCAAGGAGTTACTGGGGTCTCCTATGCACTGCTGATTCGGACTGACATCCCGCTTACTGGAGCAGCTTTTTAGTAGACCGCATTCAGCCAAGCCAACACGTGTGGCCCGAGCACCAGAGCGCCAATTACCAATGAACCTGCAGCCGAGATCAAGACGGCTCCTGCTTCGGGTGCGCGCCGTACATGTGGGACTGCGCTGAAAAAAAATGTGCGGAGAATTTGGCGTTATGCGAGTGCAGGAATTCACTCGGGGCGCCTGGCCCGAAGCGCGCTGGCACGAGTCTCCATCTTTTCCGCCTCGCGGCGTTTGCCCTGACTGGCATAGAGATTTGCCAGGTTATCCATGACCGCGACGACACTTGGATGATCTGGCCCGAGGGACTTCTCCAGGATCGACAACGAACGGCGGAAGAGTTTCTCCGCCTCCGCATATCTCCCTTCCGCATGGTAGCTCGCCGCGAGGTTATTGAGTGTCCCGGCCAAATCGGGATGATCGGGGCCCAGAGCCTTCTCTTCGAGAGCAAGCGCACGGCGGTGAAGGGCTTCCACATTGACATTTTTGTTCTGCTCGTTCTTGAGCACCGCAAGGTTCTCGAGGCTGATGGCGCGGTACGGATGGTCGGGCCCGAGGGCCTTCTCTACTATCACCAATGCGCGCTGGCACAGAGTCTCGGCCTCATGATACTTGCCTGTTTTCCGGTAAAGCACTGCCAGGTTATTAAGGTTGACGGCAATTTGAGGATGGTCGGGTCCCAGAGCCTTGACCATCGTTGCCAGCGCTCCGCGGTAAAGCGGTTCCGCTTCGGCATACTTCCCCTCAAGCACATACAGTCCTGCCAGACTCGTCTGAACCTTGGCACCCTCCGGGTGTCCCGGACCCAGGGATTCTTCATAGATCGACAAGGATCGCTGAAGGAGCGGCTCTGCCTCATCGTATTTGCCTTGGGTCTGGTACAGAATGGCAAGGTTGCTGAGGATTGGAGCCAGTTTGAGATGATGAGGCCCGAACGCCTTTTCCACAATCGCCAGGGATCGCAGGTTCAGCGGCTCGGCCTCGGCATACCTGGCCCGCCTTTCGTAAAGCACTGCCAGAAGAACAAGGATTGTGGCCGTGTCGGGATGCTCTGGCCCACGCACCTCTTTCATGATCTCCAGGGCGCGTTGGCAAAGAGGCTCAGCCTCGGCATACTTACCCTGCTTCTCCAGCGCGCCGGCCAGATTGCCCAGATCCCTGGCTACCGTAAAATGGTTCTGTCCCAGGGCCTTCTCGTCAATTGCCAGCGCTTGCCGCTGTAACGATACCGCCTCGGCGTACCGTCCCATGTCCCTGTACAGGACGGCCAGGTTATTCAGCGTTGTTGCCACCTGGAGATTCTCTGCGCCAGGCGCGCTTTGGTCAATTTCCAGGGACCGTTTGTAGAGTCGCTCGCCTTCCGCAAATCTGCCTTGGGCTCTGTAAACGACCGCCAGGTTACTGAGGCTCACAGAAAGCCGGGAGTCTTTCGGACCGAATTCTTCAGCTTTCCTGACAGCCTCCAGGTACTGCTTCTCCGCCTCGGCATAACGACCTTCTTCAAAGTACCTTCTCCCCGCAGCGGCGTGAGTGTCCCAGGACGGGCTTTGAGCGGAAACTCTTGTTACGCAAAGGGTGAACCAGGGTATTGCCAGAAGCAACAGAACTGCAGTGTGGATTGCCATACCGCTCCCTTCTCCCGCACGCGCGGGAAGCCATACCCATTCAGCCTCCAGAAGGTGAGCAACCCGTTTCTGCGTCCTTAAGACGTTTCGAAGGGTTCAATAGTTTATCGGCGTGCTGCTCGTCGTCCTTCAGTCCGGAGAAGTGCAAACATCGAGCCATCACGGCTCGGATCCCATAAACGCTGAGGAGACTTGTTTTGTTGGCGGCCGAGCTCACTCGGGCTCCGTCTCGGAGTGTGCGTTTATGAATCTGAGCTGTACCAGATTCGAACACTGTTGAATCAGGACGCGGATAAACGCCGATCTCGCGGATCAAACCCCGAGCTGGACCCAGGAGAGATCCGCGCGCATCCGCGTAATCCGCGTATTGCGACGGGATAACGAGTTCGACAGGATAACGGGATGGACAGGATGGCCGCGTTGGCGTTGCGGTACGAATAGGGGGCTTGCGTCATTCGTGACCCGGCCTGCTTAGGATTTTTCTGACACGCACGGGCACGCTGGAAGCGTGCGCTCCCAGGGACGGAACCTCCGCGTTCTCCGCGTACCTCCTCGTCTCTGCGGCTGGATTCTTTCTGTCTGCCACCGTATACGTGAAAGCTGCGGGTGAGAACCGCTTAGGCCTACTACATCTTTTTCTCCAGGAATCCTAACCCAACCCTGTTAACCAAGAGGAGGGCGCCGACGTTATAGGGTTGAAAGAACCGGGGAAGAGTAGAACGAAAATCGTTTGCACAGGAGGGCCTTAATGAACGAAGCAATAGCCATCATGATAGTACTCTTGGGGGCTTCCTTCGGCGTCGGATGGATTGCCTGGGTTGTGGCCACCAACATTCGCCTGACTAAAACGGCGAAGGCGCAAGCTGAGGTGCAGGCAAGGTTATTGGAAAAGTTCGGTTCCGGTCGAGACCTGATCGAGTACATGCAAACCGAGGCGGGGCGCCATTTTGTTGAAGCCGTCGCCAGCGAACGCGCCAACCCGTTCGGGCGCATCCTGGGAGCCGTTCAAGTCGGTCTGATCCTGACGTTGCTGGGTCTTGCATTCTTATTGATGCGCATGAGAGTCCCTGACTCGCCAGAGGCGTTGTTGATGTTTGGCGGCTCCGCGCTGGCGGTGGGGATCGGTTTCCTGCTTTCTTCAATTGTGTCTTATGGCTTGTCCAAATCGTGGGGGCTTTTTGACCGGAAGTCGTCCATCCAGAAGTGAGAAGGCGTGAAAAAATCGGCATCCGCGCAGGGGGCGACCCTTGTGTCGCACTCCCGGCGGATAGCGGGACTCTCGGGCGGCCACGCAGGACCGCCCCTACGAGACGCGGATTTTTCACACGTTCTGAGAAGCTGTTCCGGACCGACGAGAATTCATCCGACGAATGCGGCGATGACTAGTGAATTTCCACTAACGCTTGAAGGGAGGGGGGAGAGGGCTGAAGAGAGGCCCGGGGGAACTCTCAGCTTGGATGAACAAACCTTCAACGAGTTCTATGCCAAGACCTCGCCTTCGCTGTTGGCGTACCTTTCCCGAGTCTCTGGAAATCGCACCGTGGCGCACGACCTGTTACAGGAAGCTTATTACCACTTTCTTCGCACGAGACTGCCGGGGATGGATAATGCAGGCACAAAAAGCTATCTCTTCCGGATCGCAACCAATCTGTTGCGCGACCATTTCCGGGCTGCGAAGCGCCGGCGCCTGCCGCTACCGGAGGCACCCCCTGATGCGGACACGAGCGAAAGGATTCAGCTTCGCTCGGACCTGGAGCCCGTCTTCTTGGAGTTGAAGCCGCGGGAGCGGGAACTCCTGTGGTTGGCCTATGTCGAAGGGTACAGCCACCAGGAGGTCGCCGAAATACTGGGATTGAAAGCTTTGAGCATTCGTCTGCTGCTTTCGCGCTGCCGGCGAAAGTTGGCCAGGATGCTCCGCGAGAGGGGTCTTGGACCTGAGGACTGATCGAGGTGGCGGAATGAATTTCTCTCACTGTACAAAAGAGCAAGCGGTGGAGCAAGCGGCTCGGTCTGGCCGTTGGGATGATGATCTCCGCGCGCATGCTGCAGCCTGCTCCGTGTGTGCGGACATAGCTCTGGTTGTTCGTTTCATGCAGCTCGATGGGGAGTTGGCCAGGCGCGAAGCGGGGCTGCCCGACCCCGGGCGCATATGGTGGAAGGCGCATCTGAGGGAAAAACAGATGGCTGCTGAACGCGCCGTGCGACCGATCGCCGTTTGTCAGAGGGTGGCCTGCCTGTGGGGCACGCTGACTGCAACAAGTATCCTTGTATGGGAGTGGCCCCGGCTATCGAGCCGGCTGGATGGCCTGAAACTTCTCTTGCATCAAACCGCGTCACCGGGCTCGAGGCCGCAGACAGACCTGTTCGCATTCATAGGGGGAAGTCTTTTCCTGTTGCTATTCTCTATACTCATCACGCTGTACGCCTCCTGGGCCGAAGAATGACGGTAATGTAGTAGAAATCCCGGTCAGAGACGAGTAAGGACGCGGATGAACGGGACCCACGCGGATTCGTGCATCCGCGCGATCCTCGCCCCCTTTTCTGTCCGGCCAGGGTTTATCCGGCCCGTCGCTGCTTATCGTCAGGAGTCAAGACCAAGAATCGGCGTGTCCAGTGCCTTGGCCGCACGTACGGGATCGAAATATTCGCGTAGGAACGCGATCTTGCCACCTGCAGCACGCAGGAACAGCACATAATCCTGCCGATAGATACGACCTGTGGTCTTGATAAGCCCCTCCGCCTTGAATTCGGCGACTGCTGCTTCCGGATCAGCTAAGGGATACACTTTGAGGTCGAAGAAGCGGAAATTTTCCACAGCCCCTACGAACCAGGTTACGTGACCTATCACTTCCTCCCGCCCCGACAGCCGCGCCGGGTGGCCGATAGAGGGCGCGTAGGCGAGTTCCCACAAAATATCATCGGCGATCAGCGTCTGCCACTGCGCGTTGTCGTCGACGAGCGTCTGGATATGTCGTCGCAAAAGATCTGAGGCAATTGTCATCCAAGTCTCCTGGTTCACCTTAGCGTTTGGATCGAATCCCGGGCATGCCGCCGTCCCTGCACAAGGCGTTGTCGGCGTCAGGGTTTATGCGCAATCACGTCGACGCCCCGCACTGCGAGTTCAGCTTCCATATCGCCGAGCAAAAACCGCTGCGCTTCCTCTTGTCGTCTCAATCCTGCATCCATATGGCAAAGCGTGAGTCCACGCACGAATAAGTGAGCCTGTTCCCCTGAACAGAGGTGCGCAATTGGCTGCATTTCCTTCGGAATCCAAGCCAACTTGCCGGTCCACGGCATTGTCCGCACGGTCTCGTGCTCTTGCTCGACATTGTCCATAAAGTGTACGTGGTCGGCTCGGCGCAAGATGACCATTTGTTTTGTTGCTGGAGTCCTTTCGAATAGTTCGTACATACCGGCCAGTGGAGTCATGGTATCGTTCTCCGCAACCAGATACAGTGTCGGAACGTCACGACCCCAAGCGAAAGTAAGCTTCGCCGGAAGAATCCCCGGTTTCGGCTGGGAACTTCCGCCTGGCGCGAGCGCCGCCACGGCACGGATACGCCACTCGACGGCAGTTGCAGCAAGTGCTGTCCAACCACCGAAGCTGTGTCCCACGATTCCGATCTGAGTGGAGTCAAGGTTCGTTTCCGAGTCCCACGCTGCGCTACCAAGCAGATGATCGAGGAGAAAGCGTATATCAGGCACACGGTTCGCGATGCAAGCTTCCACTCGCGCTGTCTTTTGCTCGTCGGTCTCGCCGTCCCTAGGTGCCAGTTCCACGGCTACCACCTCGGAGTGATCTAATGCCGCGACAACATATCCGTGGCTGCTTAAGTGAGTACAAAGAAACGTGGCCGCCCGCCGGTGCCAGCGCCCGCTACTATGCGAGAAAATGATCAGCGGGTAGGTTCCGGACTGGGCTGTGGCATTCCGTACAGCCATTTGACTCCGCGGTGTGTCGCCTGACGGAAGTGTGAAGAAGTCCTGGGTTCCTATTGCAATATCCTGGCCCGCATGTTGCGCAGCCGCGGGATACCAGATCTCGCAAGGAAACAGGCGGTTCCGTACCTTATCGAGTGCCTGGATCGTCCGCACACCCACAGGAAATCGACCGCGAACGAATGGATCGTACTCTCGGGCGGGTCTCACGCCACCGTTCGCACGTACTCGTCGAGACGATCGAAGCTCGGACATGCCTGCCTTCATCCCCGCATATGTATCTAACCACTCTGTTAGTTAACCGAAATGGTTCGATATATCACGACCAAGTGCCTGTCAAGCGCTTTCGCGAGCGCGGGTACAATTAGAAGCGGGAGTCAATTCACGCTGCCGTGAACTCCTCAGAAGCTGTGGAGAATTTAATTCGTGTCAATTCGTGGAATTCGTGGCCAACAAAACCGCCACGAATTTCACGAAAAGCGTGACTATCTCCCGCCCCGTGGGCGTAGTTACTTGCAATGTTCCAGTGTTCTTCATGGGCGATCTCCCCTGCTCCTCTGCTCCCAGGCCCCTCTGCGGCCTTTTACGACCTGACCCCGTGCCAGCCAATCAGCGCGGGTGTCTTCGCGGCGATCCATGCCGTGGCTATGAGGCACCCGATCCCGCCGCTGACTACCGAAAAAGGCGCTCCCAGCCAGTTCGCCACGACCCCGGCTTCCAGTTCGCCCAGTTGCGGACCGCCCATGAAGAACACCATGTTCACGCCCGTCATGCGTCCCCTGAGGTGGTCGGGAGTTTCCAACTGGCGGATTATGTTCCGCAACACCATGCTGACTGTGTCAGTCGCCCCGGTGAGCGCCAGGCAGATGAACGTCAGCCAGAACTGGCGGGACCATCCAAATACCACCGTCGCCAATCCATAACCGGCGACGGCCCAGAGCAGAACTACCCCGCGGCGCTCGATCCAATCTACCGCCGGCACCATTATGCCGCTGGCCAGCAAGGCGCCGATCGAAGGAGCGGCATAGAGCCAGCCGTACCCCCACGCCCCCACGCGCAGAATATCCTGGGCAAAGATGGGGAGCAGCGCCGTGGCCGACGAGAAGAAGGTGGCAAAGAAGTCCAGCAGCATCGTGGAGCGGATCATCGGCGACGAGAACACGAAGCGCAGGCCCTCCCACGCCGCCTTCAGGCTGATGTCGCTCTTTGCGCCGCCGCCCGCTCGAGGTATGTCGCGCATGCGCAAAAGGGCCGCGATAACGAACACGAATGAAAGCGCGTTGATCGCATAGACCCAACCCACCCCCAGCGAAGCAATGACGACGCCCGCCACAGACGGGCCGAGCACGGACGCGATCTGCAGCATGATCGTGTTCAGGCTGATGGCATTCGGCAGATGTTCGCGGGGCACAAGGTTCGGTATCAGAGCCTGTCGCGCCGGCCCGTCAAAGGAGCCTGCGGCGGAACCCAGGGCCGCCAGCAGGTAGATGGGCCAAACCAGTCCAAGGCCCCGGAAAGTGAGAAGCGCGAGAATGCCCGCAAGGACCGCCATGGATGTCTGTGTGGCCAGCATCAGCCTCCTCCGGTCGAGCGCATCCGCCACCACTCCGCTGATCAGCGAGAACACGATGATGGGGACAACGCGCACCAGCCCGACCATCCCGAGCGCAAGACCCTTCCGGCTTGCGGGCACGAGCAAAGAGACGTGCCACAGTATGGCCGCCGTCTGCATCATCGACCCGGAGAAGGAGATGAGCTGCCCCCACCAGAGCAGGCGGAAGTTGCGGTGCCGGAGGGCGACAAAACGAGCGGCTGAGTTCATTCACACTCTTTCAGACAACGGACACAGAAAAGACTTGCCACGGATTTCACGAACTACACCAATTTTTTGCTTACCGGACTCTTCGCGTCTTTGCCTCTTAGTGGTGAATGCGACATAGTTTCTTGCACCACAAAGACGCGAAGAGAATCGCCAAGAATCTGAGTTTTGAGAATGTCCGTCTAGGTTTTCATTTCTCGAAGGGTGCGGAGAAGAATCCACCCCAGCAAGAGTACGCCCACGCAGAGCCCCGTCCACAGCAGCACAGGATGTTTTTCGGTCCACGGTCTCGATTCCTTCGGCTCTTTGAAAGCGGCATTGGGCATCACCGCTCCGCCTTCGCAGCGCGGCAGGTCGCTGACATTCAGTCTCCGGACAACAGGCTCCACGTCATAAAAAGGCCTCTTCGCGGTGGAACACCCCAAAAACAGCCGGTAGTTCTTCCGCGGGTTCCACGAAAAGACCACAACGCGCGGCATCCGCTCCAACACGATGGAAACGACATCCAGAGGCGGGCTGTCCTGGTTCCAGATGCGGAGCCGTGCCTCTCGAGCTGTGAGCTCCGCCAACGGAATTCTCAGGTTCTCCTCGAACTGGTTTTCGATTTTGAAACGGTAGATATCCGCCGCTCCGGAGCTGCGCCAGATTCCTTCTCCGTCCCGCCAGGCGATCTCCGCCCGGCGCTGGAAGTTTTCCTGGGCAACCGCCGGGATACAGGCGTCGGCATGCGGATTCGCCTGATCGGCCTCAAACAAGAGATCGGTCGCCTTCCGATCAGCGTCCTCCTCGCGCCTGACAATTCGCGCCGCCATTCTTTCCGGCAGGGCTTCCTTCCGGACGACACGTGACACACGAACTCCGGTGATTTTCAACGGTTCCCCGCCGTCGAGCCAGATGCGCAGCTGAATATAGCGGTAGGTTGTCTCCGGATACACGAGCCGGAGATTCTGGTACACGAATTCTTCGTGCTGATCGAAGATGTGCGATCCCAGCTTCACGTCAACCCACTTCTTTCTGTCCGCGCTGGCCAGGACGTCCACTCTCCGGCGAAAGTTCCGGGAAGCGGTCTCCACATGGATCTCGTTGCTCGCAGAGGCATTCGGACCAAGGTCGCAAACGAGCTGCTGGTATTCCCCAGGAACAACTCCAGGATCCACTATCGTGACCGGAACACGCGTTTCCTTTTGCCGGCTGCCTTCCACTAACAACGCATAGGGGACTACCCCGGCTGAATCGTCCACTATCCGGAGATCTTCGAGCCCGGGCAGCGCCTGGGCAAGGATCGAGGGAGAAAGTGTCACGCGCACGAAGGTCTCCCCGGCGAGCTCGGGTTTCGGGGGAGCGAGCGCCGTCCAATAACGCCAGCCCGTGAGGCTGAAGTCCGCCTGAGCCGCTGCGACGAAACAGACAATGACGAATGAAAAGAAATAGTTCATTCGGGAATTTACTTTGTCGCTCGTCATCCGCAATTCGTCACTCGTCATTCGTCACTCGTCATTCGAAGATCAGCGTCTTGAAACGCTCGTACAGGAAGGCAACCACGAGCAGCAGAACCCCGAGGCAAATAACCGACAGAATTCTGTGGAGCCGTTGCAGCGTCCATATATCGATCAAGAAGACCTTGAAGATGGCGAGAACGAAGAGCGCGATGCCGAACAGGCGAATCGGCCGATAGCGGCGCAAAATACCGGCGATCACAGCCGCTATGGCATAGATTCCCCACAGCAGCGACCATGTGAGCTGGCGGCTGTTGGCCGTCTCACTGACAAGCTCGCGCATCTGCGCTTCCCTCAATGTTTCGCGCTGGAGCGCCAGATAGAGCTCACGCAGCTTCTCGCCGTAAAAAGTCCAGGACTCCTGACTGACGAGAAAGACGGTGATGCCGCTTGCCGCCAGCACCAGCGGGTCATACAGGCCCTTCTCCCAGCTCGCCAGCCTCGTAGAGCTCCGGCGGTAGATAAGAGCCAGGACATACATCGCGGCTATGACAACGAGGAAAGTGAAAAAGCGCGGGTTGAACACGAGACGATACTTCAGAACCGGCTGGACCGCGTCCCAGCCAAACAGCCGCAGGAGGGAGAGCGTGAGCACCACCAACCCTGACTGTCGCAGCCGCAAGGAGCTGCTCGACAGACCGACCCAGGCCAGCACGACCGCTTCGGCGGCCCACCCGATCGTGATCCAGTTCTGTTCGAGCTGAATGGGAATGGCCAGGGTGAGCAGCGTCAGAGAGACGCCGATGAAAGCCAGAGCCACCGGCCTCGCTTCCTCGGACATCGTATTGAGGATGCGCGCCGCGGCGAGGTACACGACCGCAAGGGCCAGCGCAAAGATCCCCATCCAACCGGAATAGCTGTCTTCGAGCAGGTAATAACTCATCCCGAAGTATCCCATCCCGGTGCCGACGGCAACGATTACCTCCCCCGTGTCCGGACGGGCGTGCCCAAGTTTTCGCCGCGCCATCTGCTGGGATAAGAACAGGGCGAAGATCACGGACAGTGAGCACCAAACAAAGGATCGGTCCTGTGACATGTAGGCTTGCGCAAACCACCACGAGATGCCGATCCCATTCAAGAGAAAGAGCCCCGGAGCAATACGGTTGGCCGCCACTCGCAGGCTCGCGGCGAGGAGGAGAACGTCAAATATGAAGAGGAAGACCCAGCAATAAACCGCGCTTTGACCCAGGTTGGCCAGGCTGGAAAAGAAGAAGAGGACTATCACAGCGGCAGACAAGAGCCGGGCAGGCTGCGCCGCTCTCTCCCTTTCCGAGAATGCCCGGACGCTCTCAAATAGTGACAGGTACAACGTGGCAAA
>WNGG01009551.1_pt1 | contig 10590 bp, 5 predicted proteins | sample 5400661 | NCBI WGS metagenome assembly WNGG01 (sample SAMN13153372, study PRJNA577476) | soil metagenome | isolation source: 100 cm soil or saprolite under Garry oak tree replicate 1 | place: USA:California | collected 2016-06-15
CCGGCCGACCATCCACAAAGCGCTGGTCCTCGGTCTCCCACCGCCGCCACCGGGAGGTGCGTGAGTAGGTGCGCTCCACCGGCCGGGGGCGGTACGGAACGGGGTGCGCGGGATCGGAGACGTACTGGTCGTCACCCGCGGCGGCGGTGGGCGGATCGAACGACAGCCCGCCGCCCGCGCGGAAGTAGAGGTGGCGATGCTCGGCCGCCGCGGGCGGCCACGTATCGAACGTGCGCCACTCGTTCGACCCGGCGTCGTACACCGTCGCCTCGGCGAACTTCCCGTCGCCCTCTCCCTTCAACCAGTGGGCGAACCACTTGGTCTGGAGCGTCCGGTAGGCGATCCCGGTCGCGTGGCCGAACCTGACGTTCCCGAGCGCTAGCCCCGAGTCTCCGAACCACTGGCCGTGGTACCATGGGCCCATCACGAGGTGGTTGAGCCCGGCCGTGTCGGTGCGCTCGAGCGTCGCGTACGTCGCGAGCGGGCCGTACTCGTCCTCCTGGTCCCACCAGCCCCCCACGAGCAGGGTGGGAACGGTGGTGTGGGTGAAGTAGCGGGGGAGCGAGTGGGCGCGCCACACGGTGTCGTACGCCGGGTGCTCGGCGAAGCGCCGCCACGTGGGCCAGTTGTTGGCGCCGACCGCCTGCGCGAGCGCGCCGAGCGTGGGGAAGGAGAGGTACCACTCGAACGTATCGTAGCGCTCGGGCGACGGGGTTACGCTCATGTTGGAGGAGGCCTCCATCTCCCAGGCGTACTCGAGGCCGTACGTCTGTCGGAACGCGCCCTGGTGGAAGAAGTCGTCGCCCATCCAGGCGTCGCCCATCGGCGCCTGCGGGCTGATCGCCTTGAGGGCGGGATGCGCGCCGATCGCCGCGACCGCGGCGAGCCAGCCGGGATAGGAGACGCCGAGCACGCCGACCTTGCCGTTGTTGTGCGGCACGTGCCGCACCAGCCAGTCGATGGTGTCGTAGGTGTCGGTGCTCTCGTCGGTGCTCGCGTGGCCGGAGTGAGGCGGCCGATTCATGTCGAACGTCCCCTCGGAGCGGAACCGGCCGCGGATGTCCTGGAACACGAGGATGTAGCCGCCGAGGCCCAGCTGCCAGGCGCGCGCCACTCCCGCGGCGTTGTCGCTCGCGCTGTACGGCGTCCGCGTCATGAGGATCGGGAGCGGCGCAGCGGCGTCCCTCGGGGCGGCGATCACGGTGAACAGCCGCACGCCGTCCCGCATCGGGATCATGGTGTCGCTGCGGACGTAGTCCGAGTCGGCGGGTGGGGCGGGCTGCTGTGCCCGCGCCACGGGAACGCAGACGGCGGCGATCAGGACGAGGGAGACGCGCATGATTCCTCCGGTGTCTCACTTTGCGCCTTTAACGTTACCGGGCGGGGCCGGTCTGCAATCTTCAGGGTAATAGAGCCTCTCACCCGACGAGCCTCAGGAGGAAATGTCATGCCTGTCTCTCGCTATCGCTACCGCATCGCGGCCGGCCTCGCGGCCGCCGGGCTCGCCGTCTTGGCCGCGTGCCACACCGACACCACCGCGCCCACCTCCCAAAACCCCGCGCTCACCGCCGCCCAGGCGCAGTCCCTCGGCGAAGCGATGACCGCCGACGTGCAAAGCGAGCTCGAAGGCCTCACGCTGTCGGGGGGCGGGCCGTTCGTGCCCGGCATGGCGGCGGCGGCGGCCGGCGCGTTCGGCGCGGACCCGGCGACCTGCTCGCCCACGATCAGCCCGCAGCCGGTCGCGAACTCGGACGGCGACCGCGTGCCCGACTCGGTCCAGATCTCATTCCCCGGGTGCGCTTTCGCCGAGGGGGACGAGGCCGACACGATCCGCGGTACGATCGACGTCGTCGATCCCACGCCGACCGTCACCGATCGCGCCCTGCGGACTCGCTTCACGGACTTCACGCGCATCGAGGTGGAGAACGGCCGGAAGCGCTCCATCGTCCTGAACGGTACGCGCGAAGCCCTGCGCGACGCGACGGTGATCTCGCAAAGCGAGAGCCACTTCCGGACGGTGTACACCTTCCCCGACGGCCGCACCGCGAGCTCCGATCGCACGTGGAATGTCACGTTCACGGCCGACGTGCCCGGCTCGATCCAACCCGACCAGCCGCTGCCCAGCGGCACGCTCAGTATCGCCGGCACGGCCACATGGACGCGCGACGCGAACACCTTCTCGGTCACCGCCTCCACCGATCCCGTGCTGCACTACAATGCGAGCTGCGGCGTCCGGCCGAAGTTCGACTCCGGGACGCTCCACCTGACCGTCACGCGCAACGGCGCCACGTCGACCGTGACGATCCAGTTCACGGCCTGCGGGCAGTACACGGTCACCCGGTCCCCCTAAGCCCGGCCGCCGATGAGCAAAGCCCCGCGGTCGCTCGCGCGATCGCGGGGCTTTGCGTTTTACTCCACCAGGCGTGTCGGGAGCGCGAAGCGAGCCGGTTGATCAGCGCAGCGCCCACCGCAACGACACGACCCCTGACGCGTAACGCCACTGCCCGCTCGTCGCTGCCTCGCTCGCGAGCGGCGAGTCTTCCAGGTCGAGCTCGAACTTCAGGTCGCGTCCCGGCGCGAGCGGCAGCACCATGAGGGAGTACAGGCTCAAGGCTCGCCGCCAGGGTCCCATGGTCGGGGCTCCCCCGCCGGCCGGGGGCACCGCGAACGGGGGCGGGGGGCCTGCGGGCGCGCTCCAGTCCGCGACCCGTTGCACGCCGGCAGCGATATCGAACGCGAGCAGGGCGGACCCCGCGGTCTCGAACTCGAGGTAGGCCCCGACTTCGGCGAGCTGGGCGCGCCGCGGCGCGAAGTAGCCGACGGTGTCGGGGTGGGCATAGCCGATCTCGTGGACTTGCGCCGAAAGCTCGACGCCCGGTGTCGCGGCGAACGCCACCATGCCCCCGAGGGCGGTGCGGTGGTTCAGCTCGGTCGGGTCGCTCAGCGCCGTGGTGCGACCGATCCCCCGCAGCTTCAGCGTCGGCGCGAGCGGGAGCTCGAGGATCCCCCGGAGGTCAGTACGCGTCACCCGATTTGCCACGAGGCGCGGGGACGCGTCGAACACGCCGCGCTGCGCCCGGAGATCGAGCGCCGGTCCGCCCGCGGGAGCGCGCCAGCGGGCGCGGAGCTGGCCCGTGGGCGTGAGGGTCGCGCTCGCGGGCCCCCCTGTCATCGCGTCGAGCGCCGTGGCGCCCATCGCGGCCTCGACCTGGAGCGTCGCCCGCGGCCGCCACGTCGCACGTAGCGCGGCGTCCGTGAGACCGGTCGTCGTCACACCGTCCCCAACCTGCTCGCGCCCCGCTGCAACACCGAGCCGCAGGGGTCCGGAGGCGGCGAGCTCGGCGGCGCCGCCGAGCCGGAACGTCGTATTGCCGTCCGAGTCGTGGCTCCCGCTCAGCTGGGGCCCGAGGGCGGGTGCCGCCGCGGCCTGCGCCAGGGCGAGCAGCCGGGCCGTCGCCCCGTCGGGGGCGAGCGTCTGGGTCCGCTCGAAGGCCTGCGCCGCCTCCGCGGGAAGGCCAGCGCGCGTGCGCTCGCGTCCCAGCTCGCGCCACGCGTCCGCGTCCGTGGGGTGCGCGGCGAGCCACCGCTCGTACTGCGCGATGGCGGCGTCCGTCCGCCGCGCGCGGGCGAGGACGCGCGCCCTCCCCACGATCGCGTCGCGCTCTCCGGGCGCGAGGCGCACAGCCTGGTCGTACCACTGGAGCGCCGCGTCGTAGCGCCCGGAGCGCGCCAACACGTCGGCCACCGCCATGTAGCCCCAGGGGTCGGCCGGCTCGAGCGCCACGTAGCGGCGGAACAGCCGCAGCGCTTCGGCCGGGTCGGCCTGGGAGAGCTGCGCGAGACGGTACACGGCGCGGGAGTTGTCGGGGTGAGCCGTGAGCACGGCCGCGTACCGCCGCGCCGCGACGCCGGCGCTCCCCGCGGCGAACGCCGAGTCCGCCCGCGCGAGCGCGACGGTCCCGCTCTGCGGGCTCGCACTGCGCGGGTCGGCTGCCGCGGCGGCTTCGAGCAGAATCAACGTGATGAGCGTCCGCGCCCGTCCGCCCGCCACGGCGACGCGCCCCTTGGCGGGCCGCGCCGCTTCGGGCGCACGCAGCTCGCGCCGCGCCACCGGGACATCGCGGTCCGAGCGGCGGTGGACCCACAACCGCAGCAGCTCCACCCCGCACAGCACGGCGGCGAGCGTGCCGAGCGACAGCACCAGCGCCGCGGTGCGGAGTACGTTGCCGTGGGGAGGCGCGGCGGCGAGCCTCACCACGGGGTGCACGGCGTTGAGCGCGATGCCGAGCAGCCATCCCGTGACCCACATGGCGGCGATGATGCCGCCGGCGATCGCCGTCTGGGCGGCGACCACGCGCCAGCGGCCTGCCGCCGCGCCGCCCCGCATCCGCCGCCGCGCCTCGCGCAGCGGCATGGCGAGTGCGCTCAGCAGGTAGAACATCCCGCCGATCCCGGTCCCCGGCAGCCCGACCGTCATGGTCAGTGCCCCTTCTCGTACACGTGCCAGGAGCGGCCCAGCAGCAACTCGGCGCAGACCGCCCGCAGGAAGAAGAGCGCGTTGACGGTGCGTAGCACGAAGAACGCGGGGACGCTGGCCACGGCGCGGCGCACTTCGCGGCGCCGCGCCGCGCCGGCGAGCACCGGGACGAGCACGGCGGGGGCGTCGATCACGTAGCCGAGCAGGACCAGCGGGTTCCGCAGCAGCAGGGCGAGGATCGGCAGCAGCACGAGGTACACCGCGGCGGCGATCGTGGCGTCCCAGAACGCCACCGCCACCGCCGAGCGGAGATAGGGCACGGTGAGAACACCGCGCCAATGCAGCTTCACGTTCTGGACGAACCCGTGCGACCAGCGCCGCAGCTGCTTCCGCATGAGGGTGAAGGTGCGGGGCTCGATCGGGTAGCATACCGCCGCGGGCACGAAGCGCACCTCGTGGCGCGCCTGGTACAGGCTCCAGGTCAGGTCCATGTCCTCGGCGAGGGTGCGGTCGGACCAGCCGCCGTGGGCTCGAAGCATCGCGGTCCGGTACATCGAGAAGCACCCCGAGGAAATGAGCGGCGTCCCGTAGTACTCCTGCAGCCGCTTGTAGAACGTGAATGCGAACAGGTACTCGATGTAACGCCCGCGCTCCCACACGCTGCGGACCCGCCGCGGCACCACGAATCCACACGCGGCCGCGACACCGGGCCGGTCGAACGCCGGAAGCAGCCGCTCGAGGGCGTCGGGCGCGAGCACGGTGTCGGCGTCAATGGCGACGACGAGCGACGTGTGGACGGAACGCAGCCCGAAGGTTTGCGCGCCCGCCTTGGACCCGGTGTTGGTGAGTGGGCGGACCACCGTGACGCCGAGGGCGCGGGCCACGTCGCCGGTGCCGTCGGTCGAGCAGTCGTCCACGACGATGATCTCGTACGGCCGTGCCGTCTGGGCCTGGAGGCTGCGGATCGTGTCGGCCACGCTCGCCGCCTCGTTATAGGCGGGAACGATCACCGTCACGTCGGTGCCGGCGAGAGGCCGGCGGTGCCGAGGGGGCGCTAGGCTCAAACCCACGGTTGCGTGTGCCTTCGGTTGAGGGGGGAGACTGGCTACTGCTTTAGGTAAAGACGCGACATGGGGCAGGCGCGTAACGCGCGCAGGCGTCGCAATTTGTGACCATTTTCTCGGGTCACATACCTCCGAGCCAGTCCCCGGCGGGGTGGTGCCGCACGGCCGCCACAGCCCACCCCCTCCCGCCGCACGACACGCGTGTGGCACCCGAGTTGCGCCCGCAGCAAGGGTGTCCCGGCTCGTCCCACACCCCTCTTCAGGAGGCCTCATGAAACGGTGGCTCGTGCTTGTCGGCTGCGCGCTGAGCCTCACGGCGTGCAGCGATCATCGCCAGCCGGTGGCGCCCGGCCTGCGGGCGGCCCTGGGCGGCGACGATCACATCTTCGACCTCTCGAGCGTCGTGACCGTCGATCCGTCGCTCAAGGGGCAGAACGGCGGCGGGGGGACCCAGAACCCGGGGAACCCACCCGGCCCGGCGAAGAACGTCGGCCCCAACGTCGTGGCCAACCAGGACCAGACCTTCTTCCCGCAGAACGAAACCCCCATTGCACTCGATCCCAACAACCCGAGCCGCCTCCTGGCCGGCGCGAACGACTACCGTCACGACCTGGCGGCGTGCGGCGTGTACGCGTCGGGCGACGGCGGCGCGACCTGGAACGACGTGGGCGAAGGGACGACAGTGCCGCCGGGCGTCGTGGCGGGAGGCGACCCCGCGACCGCGTTCGGGCCCGACGGCGTCGCGTACCACGTCTGCCTGGGGTTCACGCCGACCACGAACGCGACCTCCACCACTGTGATCTTCGTGAGCCGATCGGCCGACTTACGGACGCTGCAGCCGGCCGGCACCGTCATCGCGACGGTCTCGGGCGGGACCGATGCGACGGTGGGCTACTTCAACGACAAGGAGTTCGTCGCGGTCGATACGCGACCGGGGAGCCCGCACCGCGGCAGGATCTACGTCACGTGGACGCGCTTCAAGTTCAACCGCCTGGACGACAGCTACGTCGAGTCGCCGATCGTCCTCTCCTACTCCGACGACGGGGGCGGCACGTGGAACGGCCCCCACGCCGTCAGCTCGCCCGACCTGAACTTCGACCAGGGCTCGGTCCCGGCCGTGGGTCCGCACGGCGAGGTGTACGTCGTGTTCGAGAACGGCAACGGCACCGGCTTCAACGGCCAGGCGATGGTCGCGAAGTCGCTGGATGGGGGGAACAGCTTCTCCCACCCGGTGAAGGTGGACGACATCATCGAGATCTGCGATCACTTCAATGCTGACGGCCGCTGCGCGCTCAAGAACTCCAACTGGCGCGTCAACTCGTTTCCCTCAATCGCCGCGGACGGGGCGAGCGGCGCCGTGTACGTGGTGTGGGGCGATTACCGGAGTGGCAACGCCGACGTGCGGTTCAGCCGGTCCCTGGACGGCGGGCTGACGTGGAGTCACTCCGTGGTCGTGAACAGCAATCTCTCGACCGCCGACCAGTTCTACCCCTGGGTCGCGGTGGCCGAGAACGGCGCCGTGCAGGTCGAGTTCCAACAGCGGGACGACACGCCGGGGAACCGGCTGCTCAACACGTACCTGTCGACCTCGGCCAACGGTGGGATCGGCTTCGGCAAGCAGCTGCTCGTGAGCTCCGGACCGACCGACCCGAACATCAACTTCAGCGGCACGTTCATCGGCGACTACAACGGCGTGGCGGCGAGCGCGCACGCGGTGCACCCCATCTGGACCGACGCCCGGCGCGTGGTGTGCATGGCCGTCGTGGACTGCCACCAGAACCAGGACGCGGTGACGGCGACGGTGACGTTCTAGCGGACGTGTGAGAGGAGCATGAGAACCCTCTCATGATCCGTCCGCGACGGATCCGCGGCGCTCGGTGAGCGCGTTCCTCCCGGGAAGCGTAGCGCAACCCACTCACTTTCCGGGAGGTTCAGCATGTTCCACCGACAGATCACACTCGCGGCGCTCGTGGCCGCTGGGCTCGCCGCCTGCTCGGAGAACCGCGGCATCAGCGGCCCCGCCGCAGTGTCAGCGGCGAGGCTCGCCGCGAGCGCCGCAGCCGCAGACGGCGCTCCGGGTGCGGTGTACACCTTGATGAACACGGCGGCGGACTCCGTCGCCATCTTCGCCCGCGCGCCGGACGGCACGCTCACCGCGGCGGGCAAGGTCGCGACCGGTGGCATGGGGACGGGGAGCGGCCTCGGCTCGCAGGGCGCGGTCGCCTTGAGCAACGACGGGCGCTGGCTGTTCGCCGTCAACGCCGGCAGCAACGACGTCTCCATCTTCCGCGTCAGCCCTGCGGGCCTCTCTCTCACCAGCCGGATTCCATCCGGTGGAGTGCAGCCCATCAGCTTGACCGTGCACGGCACGCTGCTCTACGTCCTGAACGGCGGCGGCGACGGCGCCATCGTCGGGTTCGCGCTCGATGCGGATGGCGGGGCAACGCCGATTCCGGGCTCCGCCCGCGCGCTGAGCGGGACAGGCGTCGGACCGGCGCAGGTCGCGTTCAGCCGCGACGGCCGCTCGCTGGTCGTGACCGAGAAGAACACCAACTCGATCGACGTCTACGCCGTCGGCCCGGATGGCTCGGCGACCGGTCCCACCACCTATGCAGCCGCGGGCGGCACGCCGTTCGGGTTCGCCTTCGGCCTGCGGGACGAGCTGTTCGTCTCCGAGGCCGCCGGTACGGCATCCTCCTACACCCTGGGCTCGGGCGGCAGTCTCACGGTCGTGAGCGGCGCGGTGTCCACGCTGCAGGGCGCGCCCTGCTGGCTGGTGGTGACGCAGAACGGGCGGTTCGCCTATACCGCCAACGCACACAGTGGCACGATCTCCGGATTCGCGGTGGCAACGGATGGCACCCTGAGCTTGCTCGACCCGAGCGGCACCACCGCGGTGGTGGGTCCGGGTAACGTCGATCTCGCTCTCAGCGCGAACAGCCGGTATCTGTACCAGCTGCGCAGCAGCGGGCCGATCACGGCGTTGCGGGTGGAGAACGACGGCCACCTGACCACGCTTGGCGTGGTGGGAGCGATGCCCGGCTCGGTCGCGGGGCTCGCGGCGCGGTAATCAGTCGCTTCGTTGTCCCAGGCCTGGGAACCGCTCAGCGTCGTGAGCGCTTCCCAGGCCACTCCGCCCGGCTTTAGCTTGCAGCGGGATGACCCACCTCGGACCCAGCGGCTCGCCCCCCCCCGTCCCCGAACGGATCGCGGAACTCGCCGGCGTCGCCGCCAACCTGTCGTGGAGCTGGAACCGCAACGCGCGGGCGTTGTTCCGCACGCTCGATGCGGCGCTCTGGCACCTCACCAGGCACAATCCCATCGAGCTGCTGCGACGCGTCGATCCCGCGCGGCTCGCCGCCTGCGCGGCGGACCCCGAGTTCCTGCGCCTGTACGACGCCGTCGCCGCCGCGGCCGCGCGCGATGCGACGTCCGCCGGCACCTGGTTCGCCACCTCGTATCCCGAGTTCGTCAACCGGCCGATCGCGTACTTCTGCGCCGAGTTCGGGCTGCACGCCTCGGTGCCGATCTACTCCGGGGGCCTCGGCGTCCTCGCCGGCGACCAGTGTAAGGCGGCGTCGGACCTGGGCGTCCCGCTCGTCGGCGTCGGGCTGTTCTATACCAGGGGATACTCGGACCAGCGACTGCGGCTCGACGGATGGCAGGAGGACGCCGAGGAGCGCTTCGACCTGGCCGCGACGCCGTTGCAGCCGGTGCGCGGCCCGAAGGGCGATCCGTGTCTCGTCACGGTGCGGATGTCCGGGCGCCACGTGGGCGTGCGCGCCTGGCGTGTCATGGTGGGCCGCGTCCCGATCTTTCTCCTGGACACGGACCTCGAACAGAATGATCCCGCGGACCGCGGGCTGTGCCATCGGCTCTACGCCGGCGGGCCCGACCTGCGGCTGCGGCAGGAATGGATCCTCGGCGTGGGCGGCGTGCGAGTGCTGCGTGCCCTGGGATACGACCTGGCCGCCTGGCACGCGAACGAAGGACATGCCGCCTTCATGCTGGTCGAGCGGGTGCGTGAGCTCGTGACGCGAGGGACCCCGTTCGCGGAAGCGGTCCGCCGGGTGCGCGCGACGAGCGTCTTCACGACCCACACGCCGGTACCCGCAGGGCACGACACGTTCTCGCTCGAGCAGGTGGAGCAGTGCATCGGCCCGGTATGGCAGGAGATGGGGGTCAGCCGCGAAGCCTTCTTCCGCCTCGGCCATCATCCGGTGGTCGACCACGACCGCTTTCATATGCCTGTCGCGGCCATCCGGCTGTCGGCGCGGGTCAACGCAGTGTCGCGCCGCCATGGGGAAGAGTCCCGCCGCATCTGGGCCCCGCTGTGGCCCGGCCGCGAGGTCGCGCGCGTGCCGATCGGCCACGTCACGAACGGCGCCCACGTCGCCACCTGGATGGCGAACCGGATCCTGACCTTGTTCGACTCGCATTTCGGGCCGGATTGGCTCGCGCGCGTGGACGACCCAGCGTTCTGGAGCCGGGTCCTGGAACTGGACGGGGCCGCCCTGTGGGCCGTGCACAAGGAGCTCAAGTCCCATCTGATGCGGAGCATCCGGGAGCAGGCGCGGCGGCGCTGGGCGGACCAGTGGAAGGAAGCCCTGCACCTCGTGGGCGCGGGGACCCTGCTCGATCAGGAAGCCCTCACGATCGGCTTCGGCCGCCGCTTCGCGACGTACAAGCGGGCCGACCTGATGTTCCGCGATCTCGACCGGCTGCAGCGGCTGCTCGTCAACCCCTGGCGCCCGGTGCAGATCGTGTTCTCGGGGAAGGCGCATCCGGGCGACGAGCCCGGCAAGCGGGTCCTCCAGCGGGTGTACGCCCACACCCGGGAAGCCCGATTCGAGGGCCGGATCGCCTTCATCGAGGACTACGACATGCATCTCGCCCACAGCCTGGTGCAGGGCGTGGACCTTTGGCTCAACGTGCCGCGGGCACCGCTCGAGGCATGCGGCACGAGCGGCATGAAGGCGGCCCTGAACGGCGTGCCGCAGCTCAGCACGCTGGACGGGTGGTGGGCCGAGGGTTACGATGGGCCGAACG
>WNGG01016448.1_pt1 | contig 10590 bp, 9 predicted proteins | sample 5400661 | NCBI WGS metagenome assembly WNGG01 (sample SAMN13153372, study PRJNA577476) | soil metagenome | isolation source: 100 cm soil or saprolite under Garry oak tree replicate 1 | place: USA:California | collected 2016-06-15
GTCCGACGCAGTACCCAGAAGCCACGGGTCTCGCGGGCCCGGCCGCGCCGCCGCGGCCGCGCGCGCCTCCGCTCGGCTCCGTGACGCCGTGATCGCTGCTATCGTGCTCGCGGCGGGGTTCGCCCGGCGCATGGGCCGCCAGAAGCTCCTTCTCGATCTCAAGGGCAAGCCCGTCGTCCGCTGGAGCGTCGAGCTCGCGCTCCCGCACGTCGGCGACTGCGTCGTCGTCACAGGCCAGGACGACTCGGGCCTGCGCGGCGCCCTCGCGGGCCTCGCCGTGCGCTTCGTCGTGAATCCGCGGCCGCAGGACGGGCAGGGCTCCTCGATCGCCGTCGGCGCCGCCGCGCTCAAGCCGTGGACGGCCGCCGCCCTCGTGGCGCTCGGCGACCAACCGCTCACCCCGGCGACCGTCATCCCCGCGCTGCTCGCGGCGCAGCAGCGCAGCGGCAAGGCGATCGCGGCGCCGTCGTACCGCGGCACACGTGGCACGCCGGTGCTGTTTTCCTCCGAGGTGTTTCCGGAATTGCGCGCGCTGGCCGGCGACTCGGGCGCGCGCGGCGTGCTGGCGGCGCGCCCCGAGCGCGTGGAGACCGTCGAGCTCGACGTCGCGATGCCCGCCGACGTGGACACGCCGGAGGACTTCGCCCGCCTTCATGGACTGAAGGAAAACTTGTGATGCGAGTCTAGAATAGACGCCATGCGCGAAGAGATCCGGAAGATCCAGGAACTGATGGAGGCAGCGGAGTATGTGACGGATGCGCCGGTCGCGACTTCGGTGTACCTCGCGACCCGCCTGCGCAAGCCTTTGCTCATCGAAGGCCCCGCGGGCGTCGGCAAGACGGAGACGGCGAAGGTCCTCGCGCGAATGCTGGGGACGAATCTGATTCGCCTGCAGTGCTACGAGGGGCTTGACGCTGCAGCCGCGCTCTACGAGTGGAACTATCAGAAACAGATCCTGCACATAAAGCTTCACGAATCGTCGGGTCGGAGGGCCTCAGACGAGGAGCATGAAATCTTCTCGGAAGCGTTTCTTCTTCGCCGTCCGCTTCTACAGGCCATCTCTCAGCCGGACCAAGCTCCAGTCCTTCTGGTGGACGAGGTTGACCGCTGTGTGACTGCGCGAACGCTCGTGGCCACGACGCGAGGCGTCCGACGTGCTGACGATATCCGCGCCGGAGACGAGCTCGTGAGCTTCGACCCGAATGCTTTCACGGTCGCGAGATCTTTCGTCAAGCGCGTCGTTCCGAGGACTGCCGAGTCCGTGCTTCGCGTGTTCGTCGGTGGGCGTGTGATCGAGGTGACACCGGAACACAAGTTCATCCGCTACGTCGGCGCCGGGTACGAGATCGTCGAGGCCCAGAGGCTTCGCCCTGGCGACCGGCTGCCCCTCCACAAGCCCTTCTACACCGGATCGCTTCAGAATCCGGACGTGGCCATCGATGACGAGATGGTGAAACTGTCCGACACCGCACGGCAACGATTCGACAAGGCGTACAAGGCGTCAGGCAGGACCTACGAAAGTCTGGCTGTCGAGATCGGTGTGTCCCGACAACATCTCCGGAACGTGATTGCGCGGACGCCGTGCAAGGACTCACTGAGATCCGGACCGGTCTCGCGACTCGGACGAGCGCTTGGCCGCGATGAGGCCGCCCTGTGGCGATGCGATGAGGTTCGGGGACTACGGATCACGCCTTCGCCAGTGTTTTACGAGGTTCTCGGCTATATCGTCGCGGACGGGTGCTTCACAAGTGATCGGCTGTGTATCGCCGACAAGGATCGGCAGAACGTCGACCTCTACGCTGCCAAGTTCGAAACGGCATTCCGGCGTACCGCCCGGGTTGTGAAAGGACCACACAATAACTTCGAGGTCAGTTGCCACTCCCGTCCACTCGGACGCTTCCTCAAGCGCCTGCTTGGCCCCGGTATCGTGCGGAGCCGCGACCGACAAGCGCCTGCCTTCGTTTTCGATTTGCCGGCCGAGGAACGCGCGGCTTTTCTTCGCGGATATTTCGATGGGGAGGGTTGGGTAGGTGACCATCAGGTGGCCGCGGTGTCGGCCTCCCTCTATCTTCTGATTGGCGTGCAGTGGCTTCTCGCCTCGCTCGGAATCGACAGCCACATTTCGCCAGCGTCGGACACGGGCTTCGGGCTGGGGCTTCCTTACTACACTCTCGCGCTGACAGACACAGCGCGGTTCAGCCTGCTCGTCGGATTCTGCTCCCCGGCGAAGCGGGCAAAGCTGGGTGGCGGTCGGCGCCCCCAATGGTCGACGACGTCATATTTGCCGGAGACCGCGGTGCATCCGGCTCTGCGCCGGATTCGTGAGGGCGTCGTCTTGCATCGCACGCGCGGCCATCAAACGATCTATGACATCCTTGCGCGACGCGTGAAGCCAAACGTTGGTTCGATTCGGCGCCTAGCGGCGCAGTTCGATTCGGAGGAACTTCGTGGCTTGTTCGGCAAGGAAGTCGTCCTCTCCGAAGTGAGCCGTATTGAAACAGTTCCTGGTGAACAGCCGGTCTTCGACTTCGTGCTGGCGGACAGCCCATACTTTGTGGCCAACCAGATCGTCACCCATAACTGCGACGAGGAGTTCGAGGCCTTCATGCTCGAGATCTTCTCGGACTGGCAGGTGACGATCCCGGAGATCGGCACCATCAAGGCCTCGCACCCACCGTACGTCGTGCTCACCTCCAACCGCACGCGCGAGCTGTCCGACGCGCTCCGGCGACGGTGCCTCTACCTGTGGATCGACTATCCGGACTTCGACAAAGAGGTCCGGATCGTGCAGCTCAAGGTGCCGGCGCTCAACGAGAGCCTCGCGCGCGAGGTGACGCGGTTCATGGAGTCGCTGCGCCGGATGCGGCTCGCCAAGGTCCCGGGCGTCGCGGAGACGCTCGACTGGGCGCAGGCGCTGGCGGCCCTGCACGCCGATCACCTCGACGAGGCGATCGTGAGCGAGACGATCGGCGCCGTGCTCAAGGACGCGGACGACATCAAGCGGTTCCGCGCCGAGATCGCCAGGTCCGGGCTCGGGCCGCTGCTGGCCACACCCTGACGTGAGCCGCAGCCTCGGCGCCGCGATGGTGCGCTTCGCGGCTCTGCTGCGACGCCAGGGGCTGCCCGTCACGCCCGAGCACGTCATCGACGGCGTGCGCGCGCTCGAGCACCTCGACCTCACCGACCGCGAGGAGATCCGTACCGGCCTCCGCTCCGTGTTTGCGTCCCGATCCGAAGACTTCGCGACCTTCGACCGCGCGTTCGACGCGTTCTGGCGCGCCGCCACCGAGGCCGATCGCGTGGCCGAGGCGCTGGCCCCACCCGCGCTCCCCGAGCACGCGCCACCGGGCCTCGAGCCCGCCGGGCGCGAGACGCTGGCGCTCGACGCCTGGCAGGAATCCGGCGACGGCGACACCGGCGACGAGCCGGTCGGCGTGCCGGCCGCCTCGGAGCTCGAGGCGATCGCGGCGCGCGATTTCTCCACGTTCTCGCCGGACCAGCTCGACGAGATCTACCGTCTGACGCTCACGATCGCGCGGCGGCTGGCGCGGCGTATCAGCCGCCGCCGGCGGCCCTCCGCCCGCCGCGGCCGGATCGACCTGCGTCGCACGCTACGCGCCAACCTCACGCGCGGCGAGCTGATCGACCTGCGCTTCCGGCGCCGCAAGCGCAAGAAGGTGCGCCTGGTGCTCCTCTGTGACGTCTCGGGCTCGATGGACCTCTACAGCCGCTTCCTCCTCCAGTTCCTGTTCGCGCTCCAGTCGGCGTTCTCGCGCGTGGAGACGTTCACGTTCTCCGTGCGGCTCACGCGCGTGACCGACTACCTGCGCGCGCGCTCGTACCGCGAGGTGTTGCGGCGGCTCACCGCGGTGAAGGACTGGTCGGGCGGCACGAGGATCGGCGAGTCGCTCGCCGAGTTCAATCGCGGTTGGCCGTCGCTGGTGGATCGCCGCACGATCGTGATCATCCTCTCCGACGGCTGGGACACCGGCGATCCCGACGTGCTCGCCGCCGAGCTGCTGCGCATCAAGCGCCGCGCGGGCCGCGTCATCTGGCTCAATCCGCTGCTCGGCAATCCCTCGTACGAGCCGCTGACCCGGGGCATGGCCGCTGCCCTGCCGCTGGTCGACCGCTTCGCGGCCGCCCATAATCTCGCCGCCCTCCGGGACCTGGCCGGATCCCTGTCGCTCTAGGCGCACGGCGCCGGTGCAGAGACGCCGCGACGGGCTGCGGGGGTTCTGCAACGGATTGCACGGTTTCCGGCCGGTCCGGGCGCAGAAACACCCGATATTCCGCCCGTCTTGCTGGCTTCTCGCTTGCAGCTTCCCGGAGGCGACATGAGAAAGGTCATCGCTCCGGTGATGCTGTTGCTCCTCGCGGTGGTGCGTGGTCCGACGCAGGCGCAGGCGCTCGTGTCGTCGCTGTTCCCCAACGTCTTTCCGCTGGCGACGAGCGAGCCGGCGATGCTGTTCCTCACGGGGCTCGCGCTCCTGAGTCTCGCCTCGGTCGGCGGCGGCCGAACGCGCTAGCGCCGCTTCCGCGCCCGGCGCCGATTTCGTTTTCCCGCCGCGAAGCGTATGATTGAGGGCCGTGGCGGAACTCTTCGATCACATTGACGAATTGCGGCGGGCCGGCGGGCGCGTCGCCGTCGCCACCCTCGTCAACACCCGTGGCACCACTCCGCGTAAGGAGGGAGCCAAGATGCTGGTGGGTGAGGGTGGCCGCGTGCTCGGCTCCGTCACCATCGGCGGCTGCGTGGACGCGCAGGTGATCGAGGAGTCCGAGGACGTGCTGAGCACCATGCGCCCGCGCCTGCTCGAGATGAACCTCGGCGACGAGGACGCGTGGGAGATCGGCCTCACGTGCGGCGGCACCATCGAGGTCTTCGTCGAGCCGATCGCGCTCGACGGCTCGCCCGACGTGGGCGCGCGGATGTACGAGCGGGTGCGCGAGCACGCGCGCCGCGGCGGCCACGGCGCCATCGTCACGCGCCTGGACGGCCCTGGCGGCAAGCTGCTCGTGCTCGATGACGGCACCGCCGAGGGCACGCTCGGCGACGCGTTCCTCGACGAGCGCTTCGCGGCCGAGGCGCGCGACGCCATCGCGCGGGGCGGCTCGCGCGCGCTCTTCCTGGAAGGCGTGCGCGGCTTCGTGGAGGTCATCGCCCCGCCCGCGCTCCTGCTCGTCGTCGGCGCCGGACACGTGGCGATGCCGCTCACGGCGCTGGCCCGGCTCCTCGGCTACCGCACCGTCGTGGTGGACGGTCGGCCGCGCTTCGCGACGAAGGAGCGGTTTCCCGACGTGGACGAGCTGAAGGTCGGCATGCCGTCCGAGCTCATCCGCGACTACCCTCTGGTGCCGTCCACGGCGCTGGTCCTCGTGGCCCACGACTACAAGTACGATCTGCCGGTCCTCAAGCACGCGCTGGCCACGGACGTCGGCTACCTCGGCATGCTCGGCTCCTCCCGGCGCGGGACGACCATCCTGCGCCATCTCGCGGAGGACGGCGTGACGCCGGAGGCGCTCGCTCGCGTTCACGTGCCGATCGGCCTCGACCTGGGCGCGCGGTCGGCGCCGGAGATCGCGCTGGCGATCCTCGCCGAGATCCAGGCCGTGCGCGGCGGCGGTAGCGGTCGCTCGCTGAGCACGCGACCGTGAAAGCGCTTGCACAGCGGCGCGACGGCGCCACGGCCGACCTGCTCGTGGGCCGCGTGCTCTGCCACGACGTCCGCGACGCGGCCGGCAAGGTCGCCCTCGGCAAGGGGGCCCGGCTGGACGCCGACGCCGCGCGGACCCTCCTGGCGCTGCCCTGGGACGAAGTGCACCTGCTGGCCCTCGAGCCCGGCGATCTGCACGAGGAGGACGCCGGCCGGCGGCTGGCGGCGGCGGTGACCGGCGACGGGGTCGAGGTCAAGGCCTACACGGGCGGCCAGTGGACGCTGGCGGCGACCCGGCGAGGTCTCCTCCGCGTGGATCCCGCGCGGCTCGCCGCGGTGAACGTGCACGAGGGGATGGCCGTCTTCACGCTGTTCGACCGTCAGCCCGTGGACCGCGGCGAGACCGTGGCCAAGGCGAAGGTCACGCCGCTCGCGATCGGCGCCGACACCGTGAGCGCGGTGGAGCAGGCCGCGCGCGGCGGGGCGGTGACGGTGGCGGCGTTCCGGCCGGCCGCGCTGGGGACGGTGGCGCGTGAAACTCTCGCGGCGCGACAGCGCGAGCGCTTCGAGGGCGCACTGCGGACCAAGATCGACTGGTTCGGCGGGCGGCTGCTGCCGGTGCGCTTCGCCGCCGCCTCGCCGCGCGCCGTTGCCGACGAGATGAGCGCGCTGCGCGCGGAGGGCGCGGACGTGCTGATCGTGGCGGGCGCCAGCGCGCTCGATCCGCTCGACCCCGTCTTCGGCGGGCTCACCCTGCTCGGCGCGCGCATGGAGCGGCACGGCGCCCCCGCGCATCCCGGCAGCCTCCTGTTCCTGGCGCGCTGGCAGGACCTGCCCGTGCTCGGCATGCCGACGTGCGGGATGTTCTCGCAGGCGACGACGTTCGACCTCGTGCTCCCGCGGCTGCTGGCCGGCGAGGCCCTCGGCAACGCGGAGATCGCCGCCCTCGGCCACGGCGGCCTGCTCTCGCGCGAGATGGCGTACCGCTTCCCCGCGTACCGCGTCGGCGCCGCGCGCGGAGAGCTCGAGTGAGCAGCGTCACGCGCCCGGCCCTCTACAGCGAGACGATCCGGGAGCGCTGGCGCCGGCCGCGCTTCCGCGGCGAGCTGGCCGGCGCAACGGCGACCGCCGAGGACGTCAACCCGCTCTGCGGCGACCGCGTGCGGATGCAGGTCACGCTGCAGGACGGCCGCGTGAGCGCCGCGCGCTTCGTCGGCGACTCCTGCGCGATCTGCACCGCGTCCGCCGACGTCCTGTCGGAGCTGATCGAGGGCCGCTCGCGCGCCGAGGCGTCGGCGCTGGGCGCCGGCGACGTGCTCGAAATCTTGAGAGCCGACGTGCGCCCCACGCGCATGCGCTGCGTGACGCTGCCGATCAGCGTGCTCGCGAAGGCGTTGGCATGACGCTCGACGCCCAGACGCGGCGCGACTTTCCGATCCTCGAGCGGATCGTCAACGGCCGCCCGCTCGTCTACCTCGACTCCGCCGCCTCCAGCCAGAAGCCGCGGACGGTGATCGAGGCGATGGCGCGTTACTACGAGACCTCGCACGCGAACGTGCATCGCTCGATCCACACGCTGGGGGAGGAGGCGACCGAGCTCTACGAGATCGCGCGCGACCGCGTCCAGCGCTTCATCGGCGCCGCGGCCCGCGAGGAGATCGTGTTCACGCGGGGGACCACCGATGCGATCTCGATCGTGGCCGAGGCCGTCGGGCGGACGCTGAAGCCGGGCGACGAGATCCTCGTCACGGACATGGAGCATCACTCGAACCTGGTGCCCTGGCAGGTGGCGGCGCGTGACCGCGGCGCGCGGATCCGCTCCGTCCCGCTCGTCGGCGAGGGGACGCTCGATCTCGCGGCCCTCGACCGGCTCCTGACCGATCGCACCCGGGTCTTCGCGTTCGCGCACGTGTCCAACGTCCTGGGGACCATCAACCCCGTCGCCGAGCTCGCCGCGCGCGCGCGTCGGGTGGGAGCGCTGAGCCTGGTGGACGGGGCTCAGGCGATCCCTCATCTACCGCTTGATATGTCCGTGCTGGGATGCGATTTTTATGCGTTCTCCGCCCACAAGATGCTGGGCCCGACCGGACTCGGTGTGCTGTACGGCCGCCGGGCGCTGCTCGAGGCGCTCGAGCCCGCGCGGGGAGGCAGCGAGATGATCAAGGAAGTCTGGGTGGACGAGAAGCTCGGCATGGAGCGGGTGCGCGAGCACGAGCAGGCGCTGGCCGTGCAGACGGTGGATCTCTTGAGCGCGATCCCGGGCGTGCGGGTCTACGGGCCGCGACGCGAGCGCGGCGCCGTCGTGGCCTTCTCCGTCGACGGCTGGCACCCGCACGACGTCGCCGCCGCCCTCGACGCCGAGGGCATCGCGGTGCGCGCCGGCCATCACTGCGCCCAGCCGCTGATGCGCTGGTGTGGCGTGGTCGGCACGAGCCGCGCCAGCTTCTCCGTCTACAACTCGTCGGAGGAGGTCGCCCTGCTGGCCCACGCCGTGGCCTCGCTCGGGGCGGCGCTCTGAGTGCCATGAGCCTGCCGGGGCCGCGCAACCCGTTCCAGTCGCCGCGCTTCGGGCAGATCGCGACCTTCATGCTGCTGCCCGCGGCGGCCGACGCCACCGGGCTGGACGTCGCCCTGCTCGGGGTGCCGTACGACGGCGGCACCTCGTATCGCTCGGGCGCGCGCTTCGGTCCGCGCGCCGTGCGCGAGCAGTCGTCGCTGATCCGTCCGTGGAACCCGGTGCTCAAGGTCCATCCGTTCGAGCGGCTGCGCGTGGCGGACTGCGGCGACGTCGACGTGGTGCCGATCTCCATCGAGCGGACGTTCGAGGCCGTCGAGCGGCGGATCGACGCCGTCGTGCAGGCCGGCGCGACGCCGGTGTGCGTCGGCGGCGACCACTCGGTCTCGCTCCCGATCCTGCGATCGCTGGCCCGCCGCCACGGCCCGCTCGGCGTCGTGCACTTCGACGCGCATCCCGACACCTGGGACGAGTACTTCGGCAGCAAGTTCTTCCACGGCACGCCGTTCCGCCGCGCGATCGAGGAGGGCGTGGTGGACGGCCGCCGCATGATCCAGGTCGGGATCCGTGGACCGCTCTACGGGCCCGAGGACTTCGCGTTCCACGACGAGCGCGGCCTGGAGGTGCTCCGCATCGAGGCGGTCAAGGAGCACGGCACGGCGTGGGCGGCCGAGCGGCTGGCGCGGCTGCGCGGCGGTCCCGTCTACTGCTCGTTCGACATCGACGCCGTCGATCCGGCGTACGCGCCGGCCACCGGCACGCCGGAGGTCGGCGGGCTCACGTCGTTCGAGGCGCTCACGCTCGTGCGCGCGCTGGCCGGCCACTCGCTGGTGGGCGCCGACGTCGTCGAAGTCTCGCCGCCCTACGACGGGCCCGGCCAGATCACCTCGCTGCTGGCCGCCAACCTCATGTTCGAGCTCGTGAGCGTCCTCGCGCTCGGCCGATGAGACATCCTGTGTCAAGCCCGAGGCGCGCCCCGGATGCGCCGGGGCGCGTCCGAGCGATGGCCGGGGGAGTCCGAGGGGGGCGTAGCCCCCTTCGCTTGAAGAGGCTGGGGGGCCATATCGGGGCCCCCCACGACGATCGATGAGCCGGCGCGCCCAGGGCGTTCTCGTTCTCGTCGCGCTCGTCCTGCTGGCGGCCGCGCCGGCATCGGCGGCGCCCGCGCCGGTCGCCACCGTGGTCATCGATGGGGTCATCAGCCCGGTCACGCTCCGCCTCATCGAGAGCGCGCTCACGCGCGCGAAGGCCGGGGGCGCGCAGGCGCTCGTCATCCAGCTCGACACCCCCGGCGGCCTCGAGCGCTCGATGCGCGCGATCTGCCAGCGCCTGCTCAACGCCGAGATCCCGGTCGTCGTGTGGGTGGGGCCGACGGGTGCGCGCGCCGCCTCCGCCGGGGTCTTCATCACCATGGCCGCCCACGTCGCGGCCATGGCGCCGGCGACGAACATCGGCGCCGCCCATCCGGTGTCGGTCGGCGGCAGCATGGACAAGGAGAGCATGCGCAAGGTCGAGAACGACGCCGCGGCGTTCATCCGCACGATCGCCATCGAGCGCGGGCGCAACGCCGAGTGGGGAGAGAAGGCCGTGCGCCAGTCGGTGTCCGTCACCGAGCGCGAGGCGGTGCGGCTGAAGGTCGTGGACTTCATCGCCGACTCCATTCCCGATCTGCTCACGAAGCTCGACGGCCGCACCGTGAAGACGTCGCAGGGCCCCGTGACGCTGGCCACGCGCGAGGCCGTCGCCAAGCCGATCGAGATCGGCTTCCGCGACCGCGTGCTCGCCGTGATCACCGACCCGAACGTCGCGTACGTGCTGATGATGCTCGGCACGCTCGGGCTCATCTTCGAGCTGTCGACGCCCGGCGCGGTCCTGCCCGGCGTCATCGGCGGCATCTCGCTGATCCTGGCGTTCTTCGCCTTCCAGAGCCTGCCGATCAACTTCGCGGGCCTGCTGCTCATCCTGTTCGCCATCGTGCTCTTCATCGCCGAGGTCAACGTGACGAGCCACGGCGTGCTCGCCATCGGCGGCATCGTGGCCATGGCGCTCGGCTCGCTGATGCTCTATGACGCGCCGGAGGTCGGCTTCCGGGTCTCGTGGCGGGTCATCGTGCCCACCGTCGCTCTCACCGCCGCCTTCTTCCTGTTCGCGCTCACGCTCGGCGTGCGCGCGCTCCGGCGGCGGCCGCTGCTCGGCGTGAGCGGCCTCGTGGGGCAGACGGGCGTGGCGCGCGGCGCGCTCGCGCCCGAGGGACAGGTGAGCGTGCATGGCGAGCTCTGGCGCGCGGTCGCCGACCGGCCGCTCGCCGACGGGACGCCGGTCACGGTCGTGGACGTTCAGGGGCTCACGCTGCGCGTGGTGGGCAGCGACGCTTCGGGAGGAGGGACGCGATGATCTCGATGGACTCGGCGCTGGTCT
>WNGG01013179.1_pt1 | contig 10588 bp, 12 predicted proteins | sample 5400661 | NCBI WGS metagenome assembly WNGG01 (sample SAMN13153372, study PRJNA577476) | soil metagenome | isolation source: 100 cm soil or saprolite under Garry oak tree replicate 1 | place: USA:California | collected 2016-06-15
CCAGTCGCTCATCGAATTGCGAAAGGAGAAGGCGGGCGGGGCCTGGGGACCAGAGGCCCACGCAAGGATCAGGAACCGGCGGACCGAAGTTGACTCGGTCAGGAAGGTGCTGTCAGCGCGGCCGAAGGGTGGAGGAGGAAAGGTCAACCTATGCCACCTCTCGACCGGCGAGAGCTGCGGCCTGGTCACGCGCGCGAGAGGGGCGGGGGGAGCCATCGCGTGCGAAGCGACGCTCCATCACCTGTACTTCAACAGCGAGATTCTGAAAGAGAAAGGGGACCTGCTGAGGGTTAATCCCCCCCTGCGGTCAGAGTCGGACAGGAAGGCCCTAGTCCGTGCGCTGAAGGGGGGCGATGTTGACTTCCTCGTAACGGATCACGCGCCGCACCTGTTGGAGGAGAAGATGTCTGGGGATCCCCCCAGCGGAGTTCCAGGCCTGGACAACTACGGTAACGTGGTGGCATGGCTGATTACGGAACAGGACATGTCGCCATCGAGGGTCGCCCGCGCCACCTCGGGGAACCAGGCCGGGTTCTTTGGGCTCAAGGACAGAGGGGAGCTCGCCAGGGGGAAGGTTGCAGACATCGCCGTGGTGGACCTGAAGTTGAAGGAGAGAGTCACGGCAGAAGGCCTGCGCACCAAGTGCGGATGGTCCCCCTACGAAGGAATCAAGTTCAGGGGGCGCGTCAGATGGACGATCAAGGACGGAACCGTCCTTCTCGACGATTGCCAGCCGATATCGTGACGCCCTAACTCAGTTTCGACTTCGCGCACACGAAAAGCCCCTCGACAATCTTCTTCACATTTCCCTCGATTAGGGGCTTCGCAAGGCTCCCCAGCGGGCCGCTTGGGGTTACGGTTGCTTCCCAAGTCAGCTCCGACCCGATTATGTGGACAAAGTTCTCCGAGTCTTCAGCTGGTTCAGCATTCTTCCCCTCGGGCGCACGGCCTTGATTGCCGTTCCGGCCGTCGTCGCCGTCTATTCGCATGTGGGGCTGAAGAGGCTGACGGTCATGATCAGGTCGAGGTACGCAAACGCCCCTCAGCTTAACTCTTCCTTGAAGACCGGTAACCCGCCGTGAAACCCTTCCGAGCCTTTGTAAGGCGTTCTTCTGAAGTTTCTCACTTGCTGCGCTCTCCCAATCTCTCCTTCAGTTCGATGACGAGGTTGAGAGAAGCAATCTCCCTAAACAATGTCTCTGGGCTCCTCCAAAAAGCCACAGGGATGGTATCAATCAGCGTCTCTTCGAGTTCGTCGAGAATCTGCCTGACGTATCTGTCCCTTGCCGAACCCAAGCCTCAATCGCCTTCAAGGCTTGCCTGCGTCTCTTTACGGGATCCTTCAGAATCTCCTCGAGTTCTATCTGTTCCTTCTCCGTGAGCGGCCGCAGCATACAGGTCGTCATAAGATTCCGACAGGCGATTTAAGCATCGCGCACGACTGTTGCCAGCGAAGAAGTCAGCCTTTCTTTGCATCTCACAATGGCGTTATTCTCAATTATCAGGCTTGCGCTAGCCGCCAACGGAGGGGTTTCGCCTTATTGTCCCTTACCAGCTCACGCTTCGACTCCATATCGAGTTGCACGCTCTTCGCCCACCACATGTAGGTCGAGCCGGGAAGAGGTCTTTGGGAGCCCAGGACGCCACTTTCTCCATCATCTCGCTCCGAGTAATCCCGGGTACGTCTATCGGGAAGACCTTGAGCAGTACCTTCTTCATCGAGTAGTACTTTCGTGCGTTCACCTTGGAGCGGTAGTTGGGGACGTTTGGATTGCCGACGACAACGGACTCCTCGCCTGACGTCGCAGACTTCCGCGAAGTCATGTGGCTCGAGAAATGTCAGCCTTTGGTATTATGCTTTGCGAGAAAGCGTGCTGTGACACATAATTCACCTCCGCCTCTCTCTTCCAGCGATCAGGATGAAATGTCGACTATCTAATGGGTAGTCACGCAGAGTCAAATCAAATGGAATAGGTCATGTCGCGAATTATCTGTCACAGCAGAGATAGCGTAGCAGATCGCTACCGCTCTGAACTTCTTCCTTCCTTCACGAGAGCAGCACAACTACAACTTGAAAGTCGCCGCTGAATTTCCGGTCGAGGCTGGCTGAGGGTAAGCATCAGGAAGAGGCATGAATAAGATTGAGACCCCTTCACTGGTGTAAAAAGCCCTTCCAACAGCGATATGCCTAGCAGTACGACATCTCCTTTCATTTCTTTCCTCGTACGCCTTGCCCTCAACAAGCGTTCCAGTGAATCGCGAATGTATTGCTTGCACGAAGATGAAGGAAGCTTGACGTTTGAGACTGCTAGCCTTTCTTGAGCTTTACGAACTCGACAAGGCCGTCTCTAAACCTAATGCTCGCGTGGCTGCCATTGCAGAAGGGCTTGTTGACCGACGCCCCGCAGCGGCAGAGTGTCACCCGATTTCGTATCTCGTAGGGAGTCCCGTCCTCGGATTCCACCGTGACCCCTCCCTGGACGTAGAGGGGGCCGCTGCAACCAAGTGCGGGATCTTCGATTACGCCGATGGAGGGCTTGAGTTTGGGTTCAATCTCTTGCCTCGTCTTCTTCTCATGCAAGACCAGCCTGCCGGACGGACAGTGCATCTCCTCACGGATGACGAGCTTGCGCACATCGGGGTCGTCTGTCTGGTCCATCAGCCCCCAGATCTTGCCTCCGGGGTCGCAAAAACGGGCGAATGCGCAGAGCTCTTCTGCATCGCTCAGCGTCATCGTTGCTCCGTCAAAGATGTCTGCCTGCCTCACGTACGGCCGACGGGTGGCCGTTTCTCTTCCGTCGAAATGAGTCTTGGCGTGCGAACCGTCGCAAAATGGCTTGGTCTTTGAGCGTCCGCAGCGACACAGCTTGTACTCGCCTTCCGTCTCGAAGGTCTTCGTCCTCTTCCAGTCCCATGAAAGACCTTCCTCGTTCGGCATGATCATCTCCATCGTGAGCGGGATTCCGGCCGAGACGACGTAAGGTCCGTCCTTGGATACCACGATCTTGTTTTCGGAAGATTTGGTCATCAGCCGTTAGCCGCCTCGCATCTTGATAACTGTTCCGACTCGGGTTCTGCATCAGCCGCCTCAGGTGTGAACACCAGTCAGAAGCCGGCGTGCCCCGGTTCAGCCACAGAAGCTCTTTCTCATTTTCGCTGAAGCCCGAAGCCTCTCTGCTAGCGTCCAGAACTCTTCGATGTCTTGTGGCGAAACAGAAACGCGCCGAAGATGATTCCCCAGAAGCCTCCGAGAAGCGCGATGATGTGCAGCGTCCTCTCGCTTATCCTATCCCAGCCGATGACAGCGAGGAGCTTGTCGATGCCCATCGCACAGACGCCCGCGATCCCTATCACCATCTCCCATCTCTCGATGTTTGACTGGGTGAGAAGGTTGAGGAGTGACACGCTAAGATAGGTGAAAAACGCATATTAGCGCCTACCCGACGCTCCTGAAAGTCGCCGCGGGATTTCCGGTCGAGGCTGATTGGATTTTTGGCTGGCGGAAATGTGGGGGCTTAAGAGAAATGTTCTAATGTATTTCCGGTGTTGTGGAACGCCCAACGTGCTACAATCAGCCTCTCAGCGGCGAGATACTTCAACGCGTTCCTAATCCGCGTCAGCACGATCTCCGGTGTCTCGATGTCGGCTTCTCCGAGATTGATCACGCCAAGAATGATGGTCTTCTCCTGGATGCCCTTCAGCACGACGGGGTCAAGGGTCGGTTGCGCGGCAGATGGATATCGAACTGAGATTGTGCCCCGATCTTCCGTTGCGTTCTCTACACGATCGAAAAGTAGGCTTTCCTTAGTTCTTCCACATTCTTTAGCTCCGAAGGCGTACCCGACCTGAGTACTCTCCCCATCTGCAGAATGTAAGCGTAATCCGCGTACTTTAGAGCCTGATACGCATTCTGCTCTACCATCAGTATAGAGAGGCCTCCCTTCTCGAGTTCCTTCACCGTCTCGAAGATCTCCTTGATGAGAATTGGCGCGATCCCCAGACTCGGTTCGTCCAAGATCAACAGTGTTGGTTTCGACATGAGGGCCCTCCCGATCGCTGCCATCTGCTGCTCGCCGCCGCTCAATCTCCCAGCCTTTATCGACCTTCTTTCCTTCAGCTTGGGGAACAGAGAATAGACCTGGCTGAGCGAATCCTCCGCGGAGTCTCTGGCCCTCCTGCAATATGCACCGAGTCTCAAGTTTCCCTCCGTCGTCAAGAGCGGAAAGAGGCGCCGCCCCTCCGGCGCTGAGGCCATCCCGAGTTCGACTCTGGCGAATGCGGGGAGGCTTGTGATATCATTGCCGTCGAAGCCAACCCTCCCTCGCCACACCCTCTGCAGGCCCGTGATCGTTCTCAGGGTGGTCGACTTTCCCGCTCCGTTTGGACCAACCATGACGGTGAGGGATCGGTCCTCTGTCCGCAGGCTCACGTCGTACAGAACCTGCGTCTCCCCGTATCCTGTGCTGATGCCTTCAACCAGGAGAGTCATTTTCCTCGAAACCCAGGTACGCCCTTATCACCGCCTCGTTGTGAACCACCTCATCCGGCGTGCCTTCCGCAATCTTCGCCCCCTCCTCAAGAACCACAACCCTCTCGGCCAGCGTGAGGACCGCCCCCATCACGTGCTCCACGATCAGCGCGGAGAAACCTACCTCGCCCCGGATCTTCCTGAAGAGTTGAATCGAGTCTCTGAGTTCATCGGAGGACAGACCCGCGAAGACCTCGTCGAGCAGGATTACTTCCGCTCCCGTCGCCAGCGCTCTCGCGAGCTCCAGCCTCTTCTTCTCCTGGACCGTTAGACTGCTGGCCGGCAAATCTCGCCGAGCATCCATCCCCAAGAGCGAGAGCAGACGGTCAGCTTCATTCAGCGAGCGCTTGGTGTCCTTGATTCGTCTCCTACCGTACATGACCGCGACGGAGACGTTCTCTCTTGTCGTCATCTCCGCAAATGGTCGGGGAATCTGGTGAGTCTTGGCGACCCCCAGCTTCACGATCGCGTTCGCGGGAAGGTGGTCGATTCTTGTCTCCCCCAGCATGACCGCGCCCGAGGTCGGCTTCTCGAGTCCGGCGATGATGTTCAGGAGCGTCGTCTTTCCAGAACCGTTCGGTCCAATGAGCCCGAGCGTGCTCCCTGCGGGGAGCGAGATGGTAACTCCTTTGAGAGCCTGGACTCCCCCGAACTCCTTGCTGACAGCCTCGGTGTGCAGGGTTGGCATCTCACTCCAACAGTTCCCTTAGCGAGGCAGAACGCCGTTTGAGCGTGCCGACTATCCCTTCCGGAATGAAAAGAGCGATTACCACGACCGCGAAGCCGATTATGATCAGCTGTGTGCCTATCGCAACGGTGAGGAAATAGTATGACGGAAGATAGACGACGACTGCTCCGAGTATCGGTCCGAGCGCCGTCCCTACCCCTCCTATGATGATCATCGCCAGCATCTGGAGTGAGAAGGTCAGACTGAAGGTTTCGTACGGAAATACCCCCGACGTCGTCCAAGCGAAGACCGCGCCGCCCGCACCTGCGAAGAGCCCGCTAAGACCAAAGAGGTAAAGCTTGAGGGCGGAGACGTTGACCCCTACGGACCTCGCCGCGTCTTCGTCGCTCTTTATTGCGCGGATTCCGAACCCCAGCTTTCCCCTATTGATGTAGTAAGTGATGAGCATCTCGAAAAGCACGATTCCCCAAATCGTATAATACCACGAGTAGGGTTGAAAACCGAGGTTCAGGATTATGCCCTGACTCCCACCGAGTTGTGGTAGTTCCAGCACTATGTTCAGGGCCGCGAGCGCGATGACGACCGTCGAGATCGCGAAGTAGACTCCCCTGAAGCGTAGCGTGACGAGGCCTATCGCCAGGGCGAAGACTAGCCCGAGGGCGGCGCCCAGCAGGACACCGAGAACGGGGTCGAGCCCGTATACGTCCGCGGAAGCGCCCAGGGCGTAAGCTCCTATACCTAGGAAGACCACGTGTCCGAAGCTGACGTACCCGGTCATTCCCGTGATGAAGTTGATGGAGTACGCGAGAGCTGTGTAGAAGAGCAGGTTGATCAGTATGACTGATGTCGAGAAGGGAAAGGCGAACGGAAGAATCAGGAGGAGTAGCATGAGCGCGAGTAAGCCAAAGAAAGTGACCCCGAGCCCCGCAATCCTCACTTTACTATCCCCTCTGGACGGAAGAGGAGGACCGGAATAAGAAGGAGGAACGCAACGGCGTAAGCGAGGGAAACGGGCACGAACGCCTGAAGCACGTCAATCACCACCCCGAGGGTAAGCCCTCCCAAGAGAGAGCCGAGCATCTTTCCCGGACCTCCGAGGACGACTATGACGAAGCTGATCGGAGCGTAGAGTGCTCCCATGTACGGGTTAATTCCGGTCGGAATCCATACGGTCAAGAGGGCCCCACCTGCCATCGTGATCGAGAATCCGAGGGCGGTTGCGAGAGAGGCCACCTTGGTGGGGTTCGCTCCGACGAGCTGCGTGGCCGTAATGTCCTGGCTGTACGCTTTAATGGCGTTCCCGATGTAAGTTCTGTCGAGGAAGACGACCGAGGTCGATATGATGAGGACGGCCAAGATAGTGACGTAGAGCGCGCCGAGGGGTAACTCGAGGAATCCGAGGGCGACCGTGCCGGGCGACCAGTTTATCCCTACGAAGTCGCCGGTGAAGGCAACCACGGCCAAGTTGCTCATGAAGAGGCTCAGGCCGAAAGTGGAGACGAGGGTGACCATCTCACTTCTCAGGGTTATTCTTTCCTTCCCCCTCAGCTCCCTATGAAGAAAACTGAAGTAGAATGCGTACCCCACGAAGATGCCGAGAGCACCGTCCACGACCGCGCTGAGGAGAGGATTGAATCCGCCGAAGACGTTCAAAAAGTAGGCGCCGTACGCACCCAGCATGATGAACTCGCCGTGCGCGATATTCACGACCTTCACGACTCCCCAGATCAGGTTCAGCCCGTGGGCGACGACCGCGAAGACACAACCGAGCATTATCCCGAATAGGAGGTCCGAAAGAATGACCGCGAGGGCGACCATGTCGAAGGACTAGGCACCGTATGGGTACTGGGGTTGCGTCTCGGCTACGGTCTTCGGATATACCACCTTCAGGACGCCGTTCTGCCACTGAACGAGGACCATTGAATGGGCGGTCTGCTTTCCAGTCTGGTCCACCTGGAATTGCCCAAAGAACGACATGAAGTTCAGGCTGGAGAGCACCTGCTTTACCGAAGTGGTGTCGAAGCTGTTGGCAGACTGGATCGCCTTGGCCAGGACGAAGATCGTTCCCGCTGCTTCACCGGAGTGGTAGGTGGGTGTCTTCCCTCCTGAGACTTGCTGGTAAAGCTGGGTGAACTGCGCGACGGTCGGACCGAACCAGTCCAGGCCGAGGGATTTTGCCTGGTCGGAGGTGTACGCGACTGTGTGCTCCCATTGGGAGGGGCCCGTTACCAGGTTTGCGGCCGTGCCCAGCTGTTGCTGGAAGGTAGGTTCCGTGACGGCGACCAAGAGCGAGATGAACTTCGGAGTCCATCCGACCTGCGCCAGTTGCTTAGCGAGGAGCAGACCGTCATTGAAGTGACCTCCGCCCAGGAGGTCGTCGGCACCCGCGCTCTTCGCGGCTGTTAGCTGCGGCGTAACGTCGTTGACGGTCGTCGGGTAAGACGACTGATAGACTACCTGGAAGCCCTGGGCCTTTGAGTAGTTTATCGCTGCCAGAGCCGCGGTCGTCGAGAACGAATCGCCAGCGTAAATGACAGCTAGCTTGTCGCTCGGATGGTTCGCCTTGAGCCAATCGATCGCCACCCTGAGGTACGTCGAAGCAGGGCTCAGCACCTCGAAGACGTTCTTGTAGCCCTGCCGCCAGATGCTGTCCGCCGAGCCCCCGTGCGAGAGCATTATCGTCCCAAACTGCTCGGCGATGGGTGCCGCAGCGGCTGTTAGACCACTACTGTAAGGCGCGAGGAGGAACTGGGCATTGTCCTGCTGCACGAGCTTGGTGTAGAGCGGAACGATGTTGCTCGTCTGGCTTGCGTCATCGGTGTAGTCGAGCGTTATGTTGTAGGACTTGCCGTTCACTATGATGCCGCCGTTGCCGTTTAGCCACTGGGTCGCGGTCTTCATTCCGTTGAGCGAAGCAGCACCCTCGACATTGAAACTACCCGTCAGGGAAATTGAGAATCCCACCTTGACGGTCCCGCCCGGCGACGGCTTGGTGGGCAGCGTCAGATAGTAAGCGCTGGTGCCCCCTGCCACTACCAAGATTATGGCGGCGACGATGATCGCGGTTGTCTTGGTCGTGATGCCTACGCGTCTCTTCAGCATAGGGTACCGAGTCGTTCGCAATCTCGACTTTTAACCGTTTGTAGTGATAGTGATGGAGGGCTCCGTTAACTTAAGCACACCTCCCTGTACAGGAATGAGACGATCCTAGAGAGGTCCATCTCAAGATGTGTGTGAAGGACGAACATCTTGAGCCAATTCCGCACGTGCTCCCTGTCGCACCCCTCCTTCCTGCACGGGAACGAGTCGTCGAAGCACTCTGTCCTGTCCTTGACCTTCTGTATGAACCTCTCGACCAGGTTCTTCTCCTCGGTCGACAGACGGAACGCTCCAGCCTGAGCCACCTGCACGCCTCATCATACCATCGGGCCTCGTCCGTCAGTATGGGCTTCCTCCCGTACCTCCTCCTTCACTGAAGGCCCGAAGCCTTTCTACTGGGGCCCAGAACTCGTCGTAGTTCGCGCCTCTTGTGTACACTCTTAGAAGCTGCCGGACTGGGTCGTTTTCAATCTCTGCGAGTTCGACGCACAGTTCCTTTCTTTCTTCTTGATTGCTCAATGATTGCCTCTACCGCCTTCCATCGGGCCCAGAGTATTTGAGACGTCTCGTGGTTCGAGGCTGAAGCCCCTCCTCGTCCTATCTGTATCGTCGTGAAGGTATATCATTCCTGGAGCGCGTGAGGGTACGAGGCTCACGGTCATAATCGGTTCGAAATCTGAGAATAATAGCAACTAATAGAAAAGATGGCGTGGGCGCTTAAAAGAGATTTTCCAATATACTTCCGGACTGGGGAGCGCCCAATTGCACACCTGAATGAAGACTCTGGGGCAAGTCATGGGCAAAAACGCCGTTACATAGACCAGCGCGAGCGCGATGGAGCAGTATCAAATTGATTGTGGACCATGCCTTATTCCGGAAAAACCAGAGGAATGCGTCCCGGGAAAATCCTGCGATAGAATTGCTTATTAGGTTCTCACCGTTCCTGAGAGGCAATGACAGAACTTGCAGACCAGTCACAAGACGACGAGGTAAAGAAGGGGATGAAGAAACTCAGGGCCCTATTGAAGGACCCAGCCAAGTTCGAGAAATGGGCCAACGAGACGCTCGATATGTCTAGGCTGCGAAAGAGATGACTGCTGAGGTAGATTCGTCGATTAGAGAGCTTGTTGACAATCTCATACCGATCGTCAAGAGGTGAATCCTGATTGCCCTGGAGCGTTCAAGGGAAGATGTCGAGTTCGAGCTGGTTACACTTGCGAGTCTCTTCACAATCAGGGATGGACTGTAGCGCGAATACGGACTGATGATTCACAAGCGTTATCACTTTCTTGACACGTTCTTAGCCCGATGTCCAAGAACGACGAACGGCTGGAAATGGAGCTCGAGGCCTTGTCTTGGAGAGAGTCGAGGAAGTCAATGTGGGTCCCGAAGAACGAGATACCTAATCGCGTGATTGCTTCTCTTGAGGAGCATCATGGCAAGTTCCACGGTGAGGAATTCGACTACTATCTTACGTCCGGAGCTATCAACAAATACTCGACCTCCGGAGATTCGGCAAATTACCAGCCCGCGTCAGGCAAACGAGTTCAGATGGGATCCAAACCGGAAAAAGCCCTTTGTCCAGAGTGCGGTGTGCCGATGGATCAAGAACATCGTGGGCAGCACAACCACGAGTAATATCACAAGCTCTGTCAGATCTACGACTGTGGAATCAATCAGTTTGCGGTTGCCACGACTTCGGACCACTTGTGGTCTGAAAGGCTCAGACTCTCGCCTCCGGCTAACCGCTGCACCCGATTAGTGCTCGCGTTCTTTGATTACCGGACGTGCGCCGACTATTTATTCCCGGCAGAGGTCACTCCCAGTGGGAAGATGACGAGAATCAACAAAGCCGAATCACGCGGCGAATTCGTCGTTTTTGGAAACGCCCGCGTCGAGACTGCCACGAAAGGAAGGGACGACTAGCGTGATACCAGAGAGAAGACTGGCGCTAATCCACAGAGTCATCGTGCCGAACAAAGAATATCCGAAGGAGTATGCCATTCTAGTGACTGACAGACGGTCAGTCTTCATTCTCCAGAAGAAGACGAGGAGCAGCTTTGTGCTTCGCGGTGAGATGAGATACGGGACCGCGCTAGTGACCGACGTGATGCCGAAGACTCTCGAAGACCATGAACAAACCAGCCTCGAATCGTTGACGGCTGATAGTGCGAACTTCACAGTCCCTCATGAGGCGCTTGTGTCGCTGGTGATGAGGAAGGAAGAGCCCAAATTCCGTGCTCGCGACTTTTTCGTCTGGCTAACGATGAGAA
>WNGG01010019.1_pt1 | contig 10587 bp, 9 predicted proteins | sample 5400661 | NCBI WGS metagenome assembly WNGG01 (sample SAMN13153372, study PRJNA577476) | soil metagenome | isolation source: 100 cm soil or saprolite under Garry oak tree replicate 1 | place: USA:California | collected 2016-06-15
GACAAGAAAGCTCTCGAGATTGCAAGAACTGAAACTTTCGGCAGAGGCAATCTCGGATCGCATTGTTTACGACTGGTAATACGTTGATCTGGGTGGCAGGGTTTGACGGCAGTTGCAGTTCGTTTATTCGCGAGAAGTTTCTCGCCGCTTTGTTTTCTGCCGCGCATCGCCAACGTGGTAGGGTCGGCGCGCTGCGCCGACCGGACATCGCAGCGCGATGTCCCTATCGCCCGGAGATCACGAGCACGATCTCCCCCTTTGGCGGATGGGCTTGGTAATGTGCGAGGAGCTCACTGGCACTGCCACGGCGGAACTCCTCGAATTTTTTTGTCAGCTCTCGGGCGACGCAAAGCTGCCGATCCGGCATCACACCAATGCAGGCGGCAAGTGTCTTGGTTAATCGATAAGGTGACTCGAAAAAGATTGTGGTCTCCTCGCGTTCAGGCGCTGGCCACTTTTGACCGGAAGAAATCCATGGAAAGAAAATTTGTCTGTCGAGAATCCGGAACCAAGAAGTGCGGTCAGAATTGATGATGGCCCGGGGATGATCGTAAATGGGACTTCGCATTGAATGCATTCGCGAACCAGGCGTAATCCCGGATCGGACAGTCCGGGCGTGCCGGCGTCCGTAATCAGCGCAACGTTCTCGCCGCGCATGAGGCGTTCAACAAGTTCCGGCGTGCGCGTGGCTTCGTTATGCTCGTGATAACTGATGAAGGGCTTTTTGATTCCGAGATGCTTGAGTAACATCCCTGAGCGCCGGGTGTCTTCAGCCGCGATCAGATGGACCGATTTCAGTACGTCCAGCGCGCGCAAGGTGATATCGCCCAAGTTGCCAATCGGTGTGGCGACGACGTAAAGCATGTTCGATCATCGCTTCGGAATTCATTCTTCGCCATTCAATAGACGAGCAGACGGAGGTAAGTAATCCTCTTCAGCGCGCCAACACAGAACCGAAACTGCTTCACGAAGCGAATCCAAAGAGGAAAGGAGGCGCCATGAGAAGAAGCATTTATCTACCGGCGGTGGCCGCGCTAGCGTTGGCTGGCTGCGCCGAGGAACCGACGACTGTGACTACGACTACAACGACACAGCAAGTAACAACGACCGGACCAGCCCGAGAAGTCCTGGTAACCCAACCGCCGCCACCGATTCGCGTTGAAGCTCAGACGGTGGCCCCTGGACCAAGATACGTCTGGACGAGCGGCTATTGGCGATGGACCGGAACCAACTATGTGTGGGTGCAAGGGACTTGGGTAGTCCGCCCAACAACAACCGCGGTTTGGGTGGAAGGACATTGGGTGCGTCGCCCTGGCGGTTGGGCATATATTCCAGGCCACTGGCAATAAACAACCGGCAAATCGTTACCAGTGATTAGAAGTTCGTCAGGGTGTCTCACCAGCCGAGAACCTTCGCGAACATCAATGGCGCAACGATTGTGGCATCAGACTCGATAATGAAGCGCGGCGTATCGACGCTGAGTTTTCCCCACGTGATCTTTTCATTGGGCACTGCGCCCGAATACGATCCGAAGCTGGTCGTGGAGTCGCTGATCTGGCAAAAATAACCCCATTCCGGCACAGGCGTGCTGACCACGTCCTGATTTAGCATCGGCACCACGCAAATGGGGAAATCCCCTGCGATGCCGCCGCCAATCTGGAAAAAGCCAATGGACGAATCTTGCGATATCCGCCGATACCATTCGGCCAGTGCGATCATGTATTCGATTCCGGAGCGAACCGTATGAACCTCGGCGATTGCGCCTGTGACACAGCGCGCGGCATAAATATTTCCCAAAGTCGAATCTTCCCAGCCAGGCACGAAAATCGGAAGGTCCTTGTGCGCGGCGGCGATCATCCAACTGTCGCCCGGGTCGATCTCGTAAAATTTCTTGAGACGGCATTCTTTGAGGATCCTATAAAGAAATTCGTGCGGAAAACCGCGCTCTTTTTTCTTTGCCGCGGCCACCCATTCATCGATGACCACTCGCTCGATTCGGCGAATGGCTTCCTCTTCCGGGATACAAGTATCGGTGACCCGATTTAGATGACGTCCGAGAAGCTCTTCCTCCTGTCGCGGACTAAGCTCGCGATAATTCGGAAGGCGGACGTACTGACTGCGCGCGACCAGATTGAAAAGGTCTTCCTCCAAATTCGCACCGGTGCAGGTGATGGCGTGGACTTTGTCCCGGCGAATCATTTCCGCCAGAGAAACGCCGAGTTCCGCGGTGCTCATGGCGCCCGCGAGCGTGATCATCATTTTTCCGCCGCGATCCAGATGCGCGATATAAGCGTCGGCGGCATCTTTCAGCACCGCCGCGTTGAAATGCCGGAAATGGCGATCAATGAACTCGCTGATGCTGCCCATCTTTACATCATCGACTTTCGCAATCAGTGCTACCCGATTTGATGCAAAACTTCTAGCGTGGCCGTCAAGCCTTAATCGCGTTTTTTTTGCCGAAATTTCTCACGGTACCGCGGCGAGGATCTGCCCCGCCAAAATGTCCGGCATCACACCGAGCAGAAGAACTGCCGCGGCGAGCAGAGAGATTGTCACTTTCGCGAGGCCGTGATGGCTGAACAGCGATGAACGATCAACGCTAGCCTCGGCCCGTTTGTCCACAAAGACGAACTTGAGAACCATCAGGTAATAGTAAAGGGAGATGAAACTGCCAAGGAGCGCGAGTGCCACAAGCCAGAGCAAACCGTGATTTGGGCTAGCGCGTAACGCAACGCTGAACAGATAGAACTTTCCAAAAAATCCGGCGAGCGGCGGAATGCCCGCCAGAGAGAGCATAAAGATTGCCATGCATCCGGCCATGAGCGGCGAACGCGACCACAATCCGGAAAAGTTCGATAAATCGTCGCCGTCGGTTTCGCGCCGCACCAGTCCAACCACGCCGAATGCGCCGACGAGCGTGATGGCGTAAGTGGTAGTGTAAAACAATGCCGCGGAAAAACCGTCGCGCCCACCCGCCACAAGTCCGATCAATGTGTAACCACCGTGCGCGACCGCAGAGTACGCTAGAAGCCTTCGCACGTTCGATTGCGCCAGCGCGACCATATTGCCTATGAGGATTGATAATGCCGCCAGCGCAGCGAGCACGGGTGACCAGCCGGCCGTCATAGCGTGCCAGTCGGCGCTGCCGTGCATCGGAGCGAACCCGACCAGCACGATTTTCCCCAGCACCACGAACGACGCGACCTTTGAACCGGAAGCGATAAACGCCGCGCTCGGAACAGGCGCACCCTGATACGCATCAGGTGCCCAAAGGTGAAATGGCGCGGCGGCGATCTTGAACGCGAAACCGACCAGCGTCATGACGATGCCCACTGCAAGCAGCGGTTGCACTGATGCGGTCGCCAATTTTTCCGAAATCGCAGCGAGACCGGTTGTCCCCGACATGCCGTAGATCAAGCTGATGCCGAAAAGTGTGAAAGCGCTGGACGTGCTGCCAAACAGCAAATATTTCAGGCCCGCTTCCGCCGAACGCACATCGGTCTTGTCGAATGCAGTCATCACATAAAGCGACAACCCGAGCAGTTCGAGTCCGATGAAGATCATGAGTAACTCCTCGCTGCCGACGAGCAGCATCAGGCCGACTGTCGCGAACAGAATGAGCGCCAGATATTCGCCTGGATGACGCGGCGGCTTTTGTAAGGTGATCAGGAGGACGGTGAAGAACGCCAACGCGATGCAAATAATTTTGAAAAGGCGCGTGAGCGGGGTAATCACGAGCATTCCGCCGAAAAGGGTCGTGCTCTGCGGCAACACCAAAATCGCGCCGATCGCGATTGCGAGCCCGAGTGCGGCAACAACGGAACAAATGCCCGTCGCGGTAGACGCGTGGCTCAGAGCGTGAGCAGGCTTCGCCGTGGAGATTGTTGCGCTCGATTTCGCATGGCCCGTCACCAATCCAATCGCAAGAACTACAAGCGCAGTTATGACTATGACGATCTCAGGCGAGGCGAGCTTGAGCAGTTCGAGGTAAGACATCGTTCGGTCGCTGAAGCGTTAACTTGTTGGATCGGTGGATTTCATTTCAGAAACCTCATCGCTTCTACTGCGGGCATGATCCGATCGAGCAGCAGCTTGGGGTAAAGTCCAACTGCGAGTGTGGCGAACATAAGCAGGCAAGCGCCGCATTTTTCCGCGGCCGTAATGCTTTGTTGTTCAATCCAATCTGGATCGAGCGCTACTCGGCCCTCCTGTAAATGGACGCCTGCCTCCGCCTCGCCGAAGAATGATTGCTTCAAGGCACGCAACGTGAACGCAGCAACGAGCACCATGCCCGCGCCTGTGATCCAAACCGCGAGCGGATAAGTTTTCCATACGCCGATCAGAATTGTGATCTCGGCCGCGAATCCACTGAAACCAGGTATGCCCATCGACGCGGCTGCCGCGATCACAAACGTGAACGCGGCAAACGGCAGAGCGCGGCTCAGGTTCATACCCGCGAGCGCGTCGAGCTCACGCGTGTGTGTGCGCGGATAGATCATGCGTCCGGCGACTGCAAACAAAAGGGCCGCGATCACGCCATGCGAAAACATTTGCAATATTGCCCCTGAAACGCTCAGCGCCGTTGACGCTGCGAGACCGAGCAACACGAAACCCATGTGGCTGACGCTTGAATAACCAATGACAAATTTCAGATCCCGCTGGCGGAGTGCCACCGCCGCGGCGTAAACAATCCCAACGACCGCGAGAAAGGCGATCCACTTGCTCCACATCTGGAAGCCCTGCGGAAACAAATTCATCGCCACGCGGAGTCCTGCGTAAGAGCCGAGTTTCATCACGATCCCGGCAAGAAGCATGGAACCCGCTGTAGGCGCCGCGACATGACCCGTCGGTGCCCACGTATGCAGCGGCCAGATGCCAGCGAGCACGGCGAAGCCGAGAAACAGCACGGGAAACGCCCACGATTGCAGTTGTGGCGAAAATTGAAATTGCGAGAGCTGATTCAGATCCAGCGATCCGGCAGTTACGTACGCGATAAGGACCCCGATGAATACGAAAATGCCGCCAAAGAATGAATAGAGCGTTAGCTTCATCGCCCCGTATTCCTTGTTGGTGGAGCCGAAGACGGCGATAAGAAAATACTTCGGCACGATCACCAGTTCGTAGAACGCGAAAAACAGAAACAAATCGGCGCTGAGAAAAACTCCGTAGCAGCCAGCCACCACGAGCAGTAACCAGAAAAAGAATTCGTTCTGCCGATCTTCGACGTCCCATGAAAATAACACCGTGCTCACCGCGGAAATACCCGTGACAAGGACCATCGTGAGGCTGACGCCGTCGATCGCCAGGTGGTAATTCATGCCCAACTCGGGCACCCACGGTGCGCGCACGATTGTTGTGAAATGCGCAAGATCGGCAATTGGCGTGCGAACCAATGCGATGAGACCCAGAACCAAACCGGCGATTGTCGTAAGCAGCGCGCTCCAGCGTGCAAACGTGCGCGGCAAAAGGAGCAATAGCACTGCACCACCGAACGTGATGTAAATCGTCCAGGCAATCATGCCCGTTTACGTACCCGGTAACGCGGGGCCGTCTCGCGCACATGAAATCCGATCTCACGCCGAGATTTTTCTGGCGGAGCCGTTAACTGCCGGATCGCCTCGAGGATTGCGGCGATTTCCTCGTCTTGCTTATCAATGCGACGTTCCAGTTCCGAAAACTTTTGGGCAAGTTCAGGATTTGTATTGAGCAGCTGACGCAGCTTCACGAACGCGCGCATGATGGCGATATTCACTCTGATCGCGCGCTCGCTGTTCAAGACGCTCGAGAGCATGGCGATACCCTGCTCTGTGAAAGCATAAGGCCGCGATCGCCGGCGCCCGCCCCAATTTGATATTCCAAATTGGAATTTCAAGTTTGCAAGTTCCTCGGGCTTAAGCTGAAACATGAAATCGGAGGGAAATCGATCAGCATTGCGCTTAACTGCTTTATTTAGGTTGCCCGTAGTCACGCCATATAAAATCGCGAGATCAAAATCGAGCAGCACTTTCTGGCCACGAATCCAGCGGATCGACTGCGCAATCCGCTCGATGGGAATGATTTGTTTGCTCATCGAGTCATGCAAACAGTCGCGCCATTTGAACGACCGTTGTATTGAAAATGTTGAAAATGAATTGCGGTGCGATGCCGATGGCGAACATCAGCAGTGTTACAGGTACCACGACGAATTTTTCGCCCCGTAGAAGATCGGGAAACACGCTGCAACTCTCTGCGAGCGGCCCGCTGAATAGCGATTGCATGGCGCGTACGAAGACGATGGCTGTGACGAGAAGCCCGATTACAGCAATGGCCGCAAACGCCGCTGCGATCGCAAATGAACCTTTGAAAATCAGAAACTCGCCGATGAATCCGTTCAAACCCGGCAAACCTAACGAAGAGAACATCGCGACACTCATCCACCCGCAGAGCAGCGGCGTTCGCTGCATTAGGCCGCCAAAATCATCGATGCCGCGCAAACCCCGCCGCTGTTCAAGTAAACCGGCAAAATAGAAAAGCGTGGCTGCAGTGATTCCGTGGTTGAAAATTTGCATGAAGACGCCGCTCAATGCTGCGTGCGTGTCGATCCTGGCGGCGACGACGGGCGAGGCAGCTACTGCAAAAAGAGCAAGCATGCAGTAACCGAGATGATTGATCGACAAATACGCAATCATCCGTTTCAAGTCCCGCTGCGCCAATGCAGCCAGCGGAGCGAATACAATCGAGCAGATCGCCAACGCAAGGAGCCAAGGACCGATGACCTTGATTTCGTTGGGGAAAAGTGGAAGCAACAGACGCACGAAACCGTAAACGCCCATTTTCGAGAGGACGCCCGTGAGCACCATCGAGACGCCGGTAGGCGCGGTTTGATAGGCGTCGGGCAGCCAGGTGTGAAACGGAAACAGCGGCACCTTTACTGCAAGACCAACAAAGATTCCGGCGAACGTAAGCCACGCCAGTTTACCTGTCAGCAGACCGCTTTTGCCGAAGCCAGCAAGAGCGGCAAAATCGAAAGTGCCTCTCGCCAGATAAATTCCGAGAAACGAAAGCAACATCGCCACGCTGCCGAGAAATGTGTAAAGAAAAAACTTAGTCGCAGCGCGGTCCCGGTTTTGGCCGCCCCAAATTCTGATCAGCAGAAACGCAGGGATCAGGCTCATTTCGTAGAACAGGAACCAGAGAATGAAATTCTGCGCCGTGAACGTGCCGTATAGGGCAGACTGCATTACGAGCATGGTCGCATAGAACGCGCGGCCGTCTGGGGCTGGTTGAGCGAGAAACGCGAAAGGAATAATCAACGATGTGAGCAGGACGAGCAGCAGACTCAGGCCATCGACGCCAAGCAGATATTCAGCGCCGACGGCGGGGATCCATGCGTGGCGTTCGACGAACTGGAGCTCCGCCGCGGTGGTATCAAAATTCCGCCATAATCCTAAAGCGCATACTGCGGAGGTGGCATTGAAGATCAGAGCGATTGGACGGCCGTTCCTCTGCGGCCACAGGCACACCGCAATCGCTCCAATAAGAGGAAGAAGAACAATTGTGGTAATCACGCCAACCATGCGTAGAGAAGGAGCAGCGCGAGCATTCCGATCGCTATCGCGCCGAGGTAAGTTTGGATTTGTCCTGAGTGCGCTGTGGACATCACGCGGCCCAGACCGCGCGCACCGGCGGTCGTCTCGTCGACTCCCGCGTTGATCCCATACTCATCGACGCTCGTTGTAAAAATTCCAAAGAGTTGACCGATTGCGCCGAAGCCGCGCACCAGCCCGTCCCAAAAATAGCGATCCATCCAGTCGGAAAACCGTGCGGCCATCCAACTGAAGGAGATCACCGTGCGAGCATAAAGTTCGTCGATCCACATTTTGTTCGCGAGAAATCGAAATAACGCGGGCTGCGCATATTCGAGCGGATCGACCTCAGCTGGGCGACCTCCATCTTGTGTACCCGCCTTGCGATAAATCCAGAAACCGACGCCAACACCTGCGCTAACGAGCGCGAGCGAAACAAACAGCATCGGCTGAATTAAACGTGCGACGTCGAAGTGCGTAGGTTCGCCGGTTAGATACCCGTGCAGCCACGGCCATGCAGGCGTTAGCACAGCGCTCAACAAAATTGCGCCAAACGCCAACACGATCAGAGGCATCGTCATGACACGTGGACTCTCGTGTGCACGCTCGGCAGCAGCGCGCGGGTTGCCGAAGAAGACGTAGATGATTTGTCGCGTCATGTAGAGCGCGGTGAGAACGACTCCGACCAGAATCAGGTAATAAGGCACATGCGACGGCGGCCAATGCGCTGTGGCATGAAGAATTTCCTCTTTGGTCCAGCCGCCGGAGAAGAAGATCGGCACACCGCTGAGCGCCATCATGCCGACCGCGTACGTCATGAAAGTTACTGGCATGAAACGCCGCAGGCCGCCCATTTTGCGAATATCCTGTTCGCCGTGGCATCCGTGAATCACGGAGCCTGCACCGAGGAACAGGAGGGCTTTGAAAAAACCGTGCGCGAGCAAGTGCATTATCCCAGCAGCAACACCGCCGACCCCAAGCGAGACCATCATCAAACCAAGTTGCGAGACGGTCGAGTAAGCCAGAATGCGCTTGATGTCCGCCTGGGCGATTGCGATGAGCGCTGCCATCAACGCTGTCGTCACTCCGATCCACACAACGACCGTGAGCGACGACGTTACGCCGTTGATTGCGCCCAATGAGAAAAGCGGATAGACGCGTGCTACAAGGAACACCCCGGCGGCAACCATCGTTGCCGCGTGGATAAGTGCGCTGACCGGTGTGGGACCTTCCATCGCGTCCGGCAACCAGACATGCAGCGGGAATTGCCCTGACTTGCCGACGGCGCCGCAGAAAATCAGCAGCGCAATGAACGTGGCGCTCGCACCCAGGAGCGCGAGACCGGCGCTTTCAAGACAACCGTTTCCGCCATCGTAAAAGAGAAGCGTGCCGCTGCGATTGTAAAGCCAGAGCATCCCGAGAAAAAATCCCATGTCACCGATGCGCGTGGTGATGAATGCTTTTTTTGCGGCAGCTGCCGCGCTCGGTCGCTCGATCCAGAATCCAATGAGCAAATACGACGCGAGCCCCACTAGTTCCCAAAAAATGAAAAGCAGAAGCAAACTGTTTGCGATAACCAGCCCAAGCATCGCCCCGGAGAAGAACGACATGTAAGCGAAGAAACGTGTGAAATTTTTGTCCTCGGCCATGTAACCGACGCTGAAGACGAAAATGCAAAGTCCTACCAGCGAGATCATCACCAGCATTGCCGCCGCAAGCGGATCGAGAACAAATCCTAGACGCAACGTTTGTTCGCCGAACGTGAACCAAGTGAAATTCTGAATGACGCGGAATCCCTGCGTTTGCAGTGTCAGCAAGAATGCTAGGACCGACATTGCGAGTGCGACGACTTGCCCCGTGATCGCGAGCACGACTGCGCTTTTGCGCCGCAGTTTCGACAGACTCAAAATCACCAGCGACGCCGCAAAGGGCACCGCCGGGATCAGCCAAAGATGATCGATAATCCAGCTCATGCGACGATTGCAAGCACGAGCGCGAGTTCAGAATTCATCCTTTTAGCTGGTCGAGTTGATCCACGTTGGTCGTGCGATAATGGCGGTAAACGGCAATCACCATCGCAAGGCCAACAGCGGCCTCGGCGGCGGCGATGGCAATGGAAAAAATTGCGATCATCACGCCGACTGGCTGTTGCGCGGGCGGACTGAAACGCCAGAAAGCAATGAAATTCAAGTTCGCCGCGGTCAACATCATTTCAATGCCGATGAGAATGAAAATGGCGTGGCGCCGACTGAGCGCGGCGAGGAGGCCGATGGAGAACAACGCCGCGGAAACGATGAGGAAAACCTGGAGCGTGAGTGTCATGGTTAAGGCGTTACAAGAGTTAAACGGACTTACATTGTTAAAAAGGAAGTTTGCGGCTGCGCCGATTCAAAGTTGTAACCTTTGTAACTCTTTTAACTTTCTTCATCGCTTCTCCTCCATAACGAGAACCAACGCGCCGATCAGCGCGGCAGTCAGCAGAAGCCCGACGCATTGCAATGGCCAGACGTAACTGGTCATTAACGCCTGGCCGATTCGTTTGACCGTGAGCGCAGGAACGTGCGGAGCGACAATGGAAAGCGATTGCGTCTTCACAATCGACCACGTCAAGCCGCCAAACACAGCGACGGCGATTGCAACGCCGCTCCAATTAAATCCGCGATCTTTTCCAGCATGGCGTCGCGTCAAAAGAATAGTGAAAACAATCAGCACCGCCACCGCGCCGATGTAAATGAAGACCAACGCCAGGCCGACGAACTCCGCGCCGAGTAAAAAGAAGAATGCCGCGATACCAACAAGGGCCACCGCGAAGCTAAGCGCGGCGTGCATTAATTTTCGCAACGTCGCAGCCGCCAGCGCCGCTGCGAGGGTGAAAACGGAAATGATCACGAAGGCGGCGCTGCTCATTCGGCGAAGCGATAAACGCGCGGCGCGAATTTCCTTTTCGTGTCGAGAAGGATCGACAGCGCGGTGTAAACGACGGCAATAACCACCAGCGACCAGAGCCATCCGCGCAGGCCGC
>WNGG01015724.1_pt1 | contig 10587 bp, 9 predicted proteins | sample 5400661 | NCBI WGS metagenome assembly WNGG01 (sample SAMN13153372, study PRJNA577476) | soil metagenome | isolation source: 100 cm soil or saprolite under Garry oak tree replicate 1 | place: USA:California | collected 2016-06-15
GGGGGGACAGGGCGCCGGCGGGACAGGGCGCCGGCGGGACAGGGCGCCGGCGGGACAGGGCGCCGGCGGGACAGGGCGCCGGCGGGACAGGGCGCCGGCGGGACAGGGCGCCGGCGGGACAGGGCGCCGGGGGGACACAGCGAGCCGAGAAGCGGCGGGCCGGTCAGCGCATCTTTGGCTTCGGCGTCTTCGGCATCCGCATGCCCTTCGGGATTGGCCCCCGCGGCGCCTGCAGCGTCTGCGGCAGCGCTTTGAGCCGGTAATTCAGCTCGGAGATCTGACCGCCCTTCAGGTTGCGCGGCAGCTTCATCACGTGCGCGTGCAGCCTCCTTATCGCCAGTTGCCCGTCGGCGTTGCCCACCTGGATGTCATAGATCGGCACGTCGTAGGCCACCCGCGCAACGCGCTTCTTCTCGGCCGCAAGCAGGCTCGCCAGCCTCGCCGGATTGCCCTCACCGACCAGGACGACGCCTGGTCGGCCCACCGCGCGGTGCACGACATCCAAGTTCCTGTTGCCGGTCACCGCCGGGGTGACCGTCCAGTTGCCACGCAATGTCTGCAGCACCGCCGCGGCGGCGCCCGGCTGTCCCTCGATCTGCGCGAACTGTGCGGATTGCGCGAACCTGCCGAACATGATCATCGCAGCCACCAGCCCGCCAAGCACCCCGAACGGGATGAGGAAACCGGCAAGCCCGGTCAGCAGGCCAACGACGGTGACCACCGCGATGATCCCGATGGCGGTGAGCGCGATAAGTGGCAGCGCCCTGGGATTGGCTTCCCGGACGATCTTCGCCACCATGCGGATCTGGGCGATCCGGCCAGGTTTTGCCGTATCGGCCTGGCCGCGGTTGGATGCGCTGGGGTCAGCGGGCTTTTTCGCCATGCACGGCAGGATACGAGGCTTGAGAGCCCGTTAGGAAATGGCGTCGGCCTGGCGGGCCTGCTGGCCGGCGGACGGGCCGGATGCGCCGTCGCGGCGCGCCATCGCCTCGCGGTACAGCCGCCCGGCGCGGTAGGACGACCGCACGAGCGGCCCCGACATCACCCCGGCGAACCCGATCGTGAGCGCGCGCTCGCGCAACTCGGCGAACTCGCCGGGCGGAACCCAGCGCAACACCGGATGGTGACGCAGCGAGGGCCGCAGGTACTGGGTGATGGTCAACAGCTCGCACCCTGCCGCGTGAAGATCGTTCATCGCCTCGATCACCTCGTGCCGCTCCTCGCCCAAGCCGAGGATCAGGTTCGACTTGGTGACCAGGCCAGCCTCGCGGGCGCGGGTCAGCACCTGCAGCGATCGCTTGTAGCCGAACGCAGGCCGGATCCGCTTGAAGATCCGCGGAACGGTTTCGATGTTGTGGGCGAGCACCTGCGGGCGCGCGGAGAACACCAGCGTCAGCCGTTCGGCATCGTTATTGAAGTCGGGGATGAGGAGCTCGACGCCGCAGCCGTCCACGGCGGTGTGGATTTGCCTGCAGGTCTCCGCGTACAGCCAGGCGCCGCCGTCAGAAAGGTCGTCGCGCGCCACGCCGGTGACCGTCGCGTAGCGCAAGCCCATCGTGGCGACCGATTCGGCCACCCTGCGTGGTTCGTCGGTGTCAAGCGCCGCGGGCTTGCCGCTGTCGATCTGGCAGAAATCGCAGCGCCGTGTACACACCTCGCCACCGATCAGGAAGGTCGCCTCGCGGTCCTCCCAGCATTCAAAAATGTTCGGGCAGCCGGCTTGCTCGCACACCGTGTGCAGGCCCTCCCGGCGCACCAAGTCCTTGAGCGCCATGTACTCCGGGCCAGTGCGCAGCCGCGTCTTTATCCACGAAGGCTTGCGTTCGATGGGCGTCTGGCTGTTACGTGCTTCCAGGCGCAGCAGTCGGCGTCCTTCGGGTGCCACAACCACGACTTCAGGGTACGTGCTCAGCAGATCGCCGCCGACGGCGGAACGCGGCGGGCGGCAGCAAAGGGAAAGGACTCTCGATGATCCTCAGCACGATGAACGACCTGCCGGGCTACGAGATCACCGAAGTCATCGGGGAGGTATTCGGGATCACCGTACGGTCGCGGCACATCGGCTCGCGCCTGGGCGCTGGCTTAAAGGCGCTCGTTGGCGGCGAATTGGAGGGCATGACCAAGATGCTCAGCGAGAGCCGCATCGAAGCGCAGGACCGGCTGAGTGAGGCGGCGCAGCAGCACGGCGCCGACGCGGTTCTCGCGATGCGCTTCGACGCCAACTCCCTGTGGGATCTCGGTCAGGAGATCTGCGCTTACGGCACTGCGGTCAGGATCAGACAGCTAACGACATAAGGTCCCTAACGGCTGCCGCAGCGCGCGTCTTGCCCTGCGTGCTGGTCAGAGCGCTACAGGCACTGAGCCGGGCAGGCCTTCGGCCCCGTCAACCTGGCGCCAGCCTGTCGCGCCGAGCACCTCGGCGATATGCCGCCGAACCGGCGGGATGACGTCGGGGACGGCGACCGGTCGCCGGGCTTCTGCGGCAAGCGTGGTCACCTCGGCGTCGCGGATACCGCAGGGCACGATGCGGTCATACCACGACAGGTCGCAGTCGCAGTTGAGTGCGAAGCCATGCGTGGTGACGCCCCGCGCCACCCTGATGCCGATCGCGCCCACTTTCCTGTCAGGTCCATTCCCGGTCACCCAGACGCCACTGCGCCCTTCCACCCGGCCGGTGACCACCCCGAACTCCGCGCACACCCGGATCAGGGCCTCTTCGATGGCGCGGACGTAGGCAACGACGTCGATGGGATCAGGAAGCTTGATCACCGGGTACCCGACGAGCTGGCCGGGGCCATGCCAGGTGATCTTCCCGCCACGGTCCACGTCGATCACTGGTGCCCCCGGGTCGCCAAGCGGGCGGTCCAGCGGGCTTGTGCGCTTGCCGGCTGTGTAAACGGGCTCATGCTCAAGCAGCAGGCACGTATCGGGGATGTCGCCGCCGCACCGCTGCTCGTGCAGCCGGCGCTGCAGGTCCCAGCCGTCGGTGTAGGGCACCGCGTCGCCGCCGAACCCGAGCTGAGCGAAGACAAGTTCTGCGCCCGTTTTCACATGTCCAGGTTAGCCCGCTGCCCCACCGAGCTGGCACGGCCGTTGTGAGTAACAGCGGGGCGAGGAACAGCGGAGGGTCGCCGAGGGTCCTATCGGGGCGGCGGCAGGGATCAACGCGAGCGGAGTTCGTTCGCGAGTGCGCTCTCGACGTCGGGGTGCAGGAACGTGTAGCCCACGTCGAGCAGGCGCGTGGGCAAGACCCGCGCGCTTGCGAGGAGCTCGCCCGCGGCTTCGCCGAGCGCCAACCGCAGGACGGGCGAGGGGAGCCGGAAAACGGCGGGGCGGCCCACGGCCCTGGCAAGCGCGGCGGTAAACGTCGCGTTGGTCGTCGGGTGTGGAGCGGTGAGGTTGACCGGCCCCGCGATGTCTTGTCTGTCCAGCAGGAAACCCATTGCCCTGACGACATCGGTCAGCATGATCCAGCTGATGTACTGGGCGCCTGGCCCGAGCCGCGCGCCGAGCCCGAGCCTGAACGGCAGCAACAGCCTGCCCAGCATCCCGCCGTGCCTCGAAAGCACGACGCCGGTGCGCATATGCGCCACGGTGATTCCGGCCTGCTCCGCCTGGCTGGTCGACGCTTCCCAGGCCCTGGCCAGATCGGCGAGAAACCCGCTGCCCCCGGATGCGGACTCGTCCACGGCGCGGGCGCCGGTGTCGCCGTACCAATTGATTCCCGAGCTGCACAGCAGTACCGCTGGACGCTGCTGCAGTCCGGCAAGCGCGGCGGCCAGGGCCGTGGTTCCCTCGACGCGGCTTGCGCGAATTTCTTGTTTCACCGCGGCTGTCCAGCGCCGGTCGGCCACCGGCGCGCCCGCGAGGTGCACGACGGCGTCGACGCCCTCAAGTGCGGCGATGGCGTCACGGCCGATCGTGGCGTCACCGCTGGCGGCGTGGCGAGGATTCCACCGGACCTCATCCGCCGCCTGTGGCGCCCGCCGGACCATGCGGAGCACCTGGTGCCCGTCCGCGCGAAGCTGGGTCACCAGACGCGGGCCGATAAGCCCTGACGAGCCGGTGACCGCGATCCGCATGTGACGACCCCCGCAAGAGCGGCTACAGGCCTAGCTCGGCCTCGAACGCGCCCTCCTCAAGGCGCATCTTCACCGTGGCGAGGAACCGGGCCGCATCCGCTCCATCCACCAGCCGGTGGTCGTAGGTGAGCGCTAGGTAGACCATGGACCGGACGGCGATCACCTCGCCGAGCGCCGGGTCATCCACCGCCACCGGCCGCTTCACCACCGCGCCCGTGCCGAGGATCGCCACTTGCGGCTGGTTGATGATGGGCGTGTCGAAGACAGCGCCGCGGCTGCCAGTGTTGGTCAAAGTGAAGGTTCCGCCGCTCAGCTCATCGGGACTGACCTGGCCGGATCTGGTGCGCCTGGCCAGATCGCCGATCTTTCTGGCGAGCCCGCCTATGTTGAGGTCACCGGCGTTGCGGATCACCGGCACGAGCAGGCCGCGCTCGGTGTCCACGGCGATGCCCAGATGCTCGGCATCGTGGTAGGTGACTTCGGACTTCTCCGTGTCGATGACCGCGTTCAGCTTCGGGTGCATCTTGAGCGCCTCGAGCGTGGCGAGCGCGAAGAACGGCAGGAACGTGAGCCGGATACCTGCGCGGGCCTCGAACTCGGACTTCGCGCGCTCACGCAGGCGGGCGATTTTCGTCACGTCCGCTTCCACCACGGTGGTCAGCTGTGCCGAGGTGCGCAGCGAATCGACCATCCGCTGCGCGATCACCTGGCGAAGACGCGACATCCGCTCTGTGGTGCCGCGCAGCGGCGACGGCTCCAGATCTGGCCGGGCGGGTAGCACCGGGGCGGATGGCTGCGGCCTGCCTTTTTGCTCGGCCGCCTGTGCGGCGGCGGATTCGCCGTCAGCCGGTGCGGGCGCCGAAGCAGACGTTGGCTGAGCTGAGGCCGCCGCGGTTGGCGCCGCGGCTTGGTCCGCAGGGGGCTGCGCTGCGGGTGGTTGCGCCTCCCGCTGCTGCGCGGCCTGCGCGGCCGCCTCCCGTTCCTGCGCGGCTTGCGCCTCCGCCTCCCGCTCCTGCGCGGCTTGCGCGGCCGCCTCGCGTTCCTGTGCGGCTTGCGCCTCCGCCTCCAGCTGCTGCGCGGCGCGGGCCGCGTCGAGCACGTCCTGCTTGCGTATGCGCCCACCGACGCCGGTGCCCTGGACCGACGCAAGATCGACGTCGTGCTCGACGGCGAGCTTTCTGACAAGCGGGGTGATATACGGGCCATCGGAAACGCCAGGAAGCTGCGTCGGGGGAGGATATTGCGGCTCGGCGGCACCTGGCGGCGCCTGCGCGGCCGAAGTGCCTGACGGCGCCGGGGGGGCAGGAGAGCCTGGCGGTGCCGGCGCGGTGGGTCCCTGCGCCGCGGGGGCGGGCCGCTGGGGCGCGGCTGCCTCGCTGGCGGCCGAATTCGCACCAGCTGACGGCCGAGACACATCCGGCGGGGCCTGTCCTGGCCACGGCGCGCGCGGCTGGTCACCGCCCGGCGCGCCCGCGGGCCGGCCATCGGCCCGTGGTCCATCGGCACGCGGGCCAGCTTCAGGTGGGGCGGCCGAAGGTGGCGCGGCCGCGGCCGGCGCCTCAGCAGGCTGAGCCGGGGCCTGCGGCGACGCGCCTGGCGCCCCTTCGGTCGCCGGGGACGGTGCCTGTTCGGCCGCTGGCGCGGCGGCGTACGGTGACTCAGCGGGTCTTGGTGGCTGGGTTTGCTGAGGCGGCGCGGCCGCGCCGGCCCTTTGATCGTCGATCACCGCAAGCTCGGCGCCGACTTCGACCGTTTCTTCCTCGGCGACGGCGATCCCGCGAAGCACACCTGACGCCGGTGAAGGTATCTCGGTGTCCACCTTGTCGGTGGAGACCTCGAGCAGCGGCTCGTCTGTCTTGACGAGGTCGCCCTCCTTCTTCAGCCAGCGCGTGACGGTGCCCTCGGTGACGCTCTCGCCCAGCTGGGGCATTCTTACCGAGACCGACATGGGATTCAGCGACTCCTTAGTCACACTGCTCTTGTACTAGTGTGGCCGGCCGGACCCGAAGGCGGCCCGTAGGCGGCCCACAGTCGCCCCGAGGTGGCCCAGAGGTTGGCCCGAAGGTGGGCCAGAGGGTCCGCCCGGCCAGCGTTTCAATTAGCTACCCATGCACGTGCAGCGGCTTGCCGGCAAGCGCGAGGTGCGCCTCGCCAAGCGCCTCGGACTGGGTTGGATGCGGGTGGATCAGCTGGGCGACCTCGGATGGCAGCGCCTCCCAGTTGTAAATGAGCTGGCCTTCGGCGATGAGCTCACCGACCCGGCTGCCCACCAGATGGACGCCAAGCACCGGGCCGCCGCCCGCCGCAGAGATGATTTTCGCTGCCCCCTGCGTCTGCAGGATCTGGCTCTTGCCGTTGCCCGCCAGATCGTAGGTGAACTCCTCGATCTCGATGCCGCGTTCAGCTGCGGTGGCTGAGGTTATGCCGACCGATGCGACTTCGGGATCGCTGTAGGTGACTCGCGGCACGCCGTCGTAGTCAATGGGCGCTGGGCGCAGTTCGCCGAGCCGCTCGGCCACCATGATGCCTTCGGCGAAGCCGACGTGGGCAAGCTGCGGTGTCGCGATGAGGTCACCGATCGCCGAGATGGTCTCGACGCTCGTGCGGCACAAGGGGTCGACCTTGACGAATCCGCGCTCAACCTCCACCCCGGCCGCTTCGTACCCGAGGTCGGCGGACACCGGCGCCCGTCCGACGGCGACGAGCAGGAGCTCCGCGTCGATCGTCTTGCCGCCGTCGAGCGCGACGCAGATCCCATCGCCGGTCCTCTTCACGCTTTCAAACTTCGCGCCAAGCTCTTGGCCGATTCCGCGCCGCCGGAAGGCCCGCTCGACCAGCTTGGAACTTGACTCCTCCTCCAACGGCACCAGATGCGGCAGCATCTCGACGATCGTCACCTCGGCCCCGAACGACCTCCATACGCTCGCGAACTCCACGCCGATGACGCCGCCGCCGAGAATGACCACCGACCGGGGCACTCGGTCCAGGGTGAGGGCGTCGTCGCTGGTGATAACGCGTTCGCCGTCAAGCTCAAGCCCTGGCAGGGCCTTCGGCTGTGAGCCGGTGGCAAGAACGACGTGTGCGCCTTCGTACACAGCCTCGCCGATCTGGACCTGCGTAGGTGACACCAGCCGGCCGGCGCCTTCGACCACGTCAATGCCCCGGCCGCGGACCAGGCCGACAAGCCCTTTCCACAGCCGGTTCACCACCCGGTCCTTGTAGGCGTTCACCCCGGGCATGTCCACGCCAAGCAGCTGCGTCTCGATCCCGAAGGTCGCGCTGTCACGCGCCTGATCCGCGATCTCGGCCGCGTGAAGGAGGGCCTTGGTTGGGATGCACCCGCGGTGCAGGCAGGTGCCGCCCACCTTGTCCCGCTCGATCAGGGCGACGCGCTTGCCGAGTTCGGCCGCGCGAAGCGCGCAGGCGTAGCCGCCGCTGCCGCCGCCCAGGACGACGATGTCGTAGGCGCTGCTAGCCACAGAATGCTCCTTTTATCGATCCTCGCCAATTGTGAATGTCACAGTCGGCCGCCCGCCACGTCCTCGGCAATCTGGATCAGTGCCCTGGTGCCCGCACCGGTGCCGCCCCTGGGGGTGTACCCGTAAGCGTCTGCCTCATTGAACGAAGGACCCGCGATGTCCAGGTGCGCCCAGCGCACGCCGTTCGGGACAAACTCACGTAGAAATATCCCAGCAACTAGCATGCCCGCGATTCTGTCCGGCCCGACGTTGGCTATGTCCGCGACGGAGGAGTCGAGTGACTTTCGCAGCTCATCGGGCAGCGGCATTGGCCACATTTCCTCACCGGCACGGCGGGCCGCGGCCACAACAGCCTCGCGCACGCTGTCATCGCTTGCCATCACGCCGCTGACGCGATTGCCGAGCGCGATGAGCTGCGACCCGGTGAGGGTGGCGACATCGATGAGCAGCGCCGGCTCGTCCCCGCCCGAGCGGTTGAGCACCTCGACCGTCGTGCCGCCATACGTGGTGAGCACGTCGGAGGGTCGCTGGGCCGTGCCGCTCGGCATGTTCTCCGCGAGCGGCATGTACCCGACCACGTTCACCGCCGGCCGCAATGTGGCGATCGCCTGCAAGGCGCCGAGCACCGCGGCGGCGCCGCCCATGTCGGATTTCATGATCTCCATGGCGGCGGGCGGTTTGAGCGACAGCCCGCCCGAGTCAAACGTGATCCCCTTGCCCGCGAACACCACCGTCTGACGGGCGTCCGGGTGCCGGTATTCCAGCCGTACCAGCCGTGGCGGGTTGACCGATCCCTGACCGACCCCCATGATCCCGCCGTAACCCTGCTCGGCAAGCTCCTTTTCGCTCAGCACCTCCGCGGCCAGACCGCGGTCAGCGGCCACGCGTTCCGCCACAGCCGCGAGATCGCCCGGTGTCATGTCGGCGGCGGGGGTATTGACCAGATCGCGCACCAACGCGATCGCCTGAGCGATCACCTGCGCCCGCCGGACCGCGTCTGCGGCGCCGTCGTGCTCGGTCAAGACGACCAGTTCCATCGTCGCCGGCCGGCGGGACGTGCGGTACCTGGCGAATTCATATCCGCCGAGCAGCGCGCCGAGCACCACGTCGGTCACCTCTGCGCTGTCGCGGGCTGGCAGCGCTAGACCGATCCGCTTCGTCCCATCCGCCGCCGAGGCGCCGCCACCGCCTCTTGTGCCGCCGGCAACCGCCCGAACCGCGGAGCCGGCCGCGCGGCGGAGCGTTTCGCCCGCGCGGAACGGATCGCCGCCGTCGCCCTTGCCAAGCCCGACCGCGGCAACCAGCGGCGCCCTCAATCGGTGCCCGGACGCAAGCTTGGTGATCTCCTCGCCCTTTCCCGTTGCGCCAAGTACGGTCAGGACGCTCGTCATGTCGTCGCCGAGCGCGGCTGTGAGGCGGTCGGCGCCCGGCGCCGGCAACGGCCCGTCGGCGCCTTCGATCACGCCGATCACGATGGCATCGACGTCGAGGGAGCGGGCGTCGGTGGTAGCTGCTGAGATCGTGGTGGTCACGCTGCCGATGTTAGTGCCACGCCCCCGATGCCCGGCGCCCACGTCGAGCCCTGCGCTGACCAGGGCGATATGGCGGCATTACGCGTTGGCCCCGCGGGCGATCACCGACCAGGTGCCGACCACCGCGCCATCGCTGATCACGAGCAGATCGTTGGCGAGATTGACCGCGGCGCAGACGTGGTTCGGAGCGACCGCGACCACCTCACCGAGTTCCGGTGCCGCAGTCTCCGCTTGCGCCGACCCGGTTGCCAGCATGACCGTCGCGTGGTGTTCAGAGAGCGCGACGATGCACGCATCTGGCCAGCCAAGCAGCCGCCCAAAGCCGCTGCTCCACGGCTGGCGGTCGGCGCCAAGCACCTTGCTGCCGCAGTCGAGCACCAGCCGTCCGGGCGCCGGGCGGCTCACCACGGTCGCGGCCGCGACGAGCGCGATCTGATCGCTGCGGCAGACTCCGAGCTCAAGCTGCTGCGCGTCATTGAACACATACACTCCAGGCCGCAGCTCGGTGAGCGGTGGTTCAGCGCGCACGAGCGCGGTCGGTGTGGACCCGCCGCTGCGTTCCAGGTAGGCCACGTCCCCGGCGAGGCCCGCCCCTCGAAGCGATTCCGCAGCAGCGGAAAGGGCTGCCGCCTCCTGCGCCGCCGCCTTCTCGCGCGCGCCGGGAGCGTAACTGTGACCGGGAAAGGTGAAGACGCCCGCCACGGTCAGGCCGGCCCGCGCGGCAGCGAGGGCCACCTCACCGGCCTGGCCCGGCGCCACCCCGGTCCTGTGATGGCCGCTGTCGATCTCCACGAGCACCTGCGGTGGCCCGTCGCAGCGCGAAAGCGGCGCCAGCAGCGCGGCGGAGGTGGCTGAATCGATGGCTAGGCGGAGCGTAACCCGTTCCGCGACGGCACGCAGACGGCCGAGCCGGTCTCGCGAGGGCCACAGCGGATAGGCGACGAACAGGTCGGTGACCCCCGCGGCGGCGAAGGCTTCCGCCTCACCAATAGTCGCGACGGTCAGGCCCGTGGCGCCGAGACCGAGCTGGCGGCGCGCGACCTGCGCCGTCTTGTGCGTCTTGGCATGCGGTCGCAGCCGTATCCCGCGCGCAGCGGCCGAGGCGGCCATTTCAGCCACATTGCGTTCGAGCCGCGCCTGGTCCACGACCAGCGCGGGTGTCATGATCTCCGGCGGAAGAAGCATCGCAAACCCTTGGGACGGCGGGCCCGGTCGCCACGACGGCGACGTCCTCATGCTGCCATCACTATCAGGCACGCGGCGGTGCCGATCTCGGTAAGCGCGCCGAGCACATCGCCGGTGATGCCGCCAAGGCGCGCCACCGCGTGCCGGGCCACAGCCAGTGACGCGGCGAGTCCGGCCGCGATGCCGACAGGCAGCAGCCAGCCGCCTGACGGGGATGGAAGCACGACGGCGACGACGCCAGCCAGACCAAGCACGACGGCGGTGATCGCGACGGCGATAACCGGCGGCAGGGTTCCGGCCACGAGCGCG
>WNGG01009556.1_pt1 | contig 10586 bp, 9 predicted proteins | sample 5400661 | NCBI WGS metagenome assembly WNGG01 (sample SAMN13153372, study PRJNA577476) | soil metagenome | isolation source: 100 cm soil or saprolite under Garry oak tree replicate 1 | place: USA:California | collected 2016-06-15
GTTTCTCCGGGTGTGCCTTGACGCCGTCGCTAGGGGCTTTTTCGCGGATCTCCTCGAGCGTTTCGACCGCGCGGCGCAGGTGCGGGATGGTGATCGACCCGCCGACTACCAGGATCACGTTGAACGTCTCGAAGAACTCCTCGTCAGTAACCCCTTCCTCGGCGCAGCGGATCAGGTGGTAGGTGATACAGTCATCGCAGCGCAGCACCGCTGAGGCCACCAAGCCCATGAGTTCCTTGGTTCGGCTTGGCAGCGCGCCGTCGGTGTACACCTGGGTGTCAAGGTTGAAGAAGCGTTTGAGCTGCAGGTTGCCCTTGCTCAAGAGCTTCGCATTCATCCTGGAGCGGAACTGGTGAAACGCCTCAAGTTTTCCTGCCATGCCCCCTCCTTTCTTTCTCTTTACGCCATCTCAAAGCGGGTGAGCAGGCCGCGTTTTTTCGCTTGCCGCAACGCGTACTGAAAAAACAAGAGCGCGGCCCCTAGCAGCACGAGCGTGAGGCCCAGGGAGGCGAGGAGCGGCCAGACCGCCAACTCGCCTGTGGCAATGGCATGGCGCAGGCCTTCAAATACATGGGTGGTCGGCAGGGTCACGGCTATCACCTGCACCCACCGGGGCATGCTCTCCAGAGGGTAGAACACACAACTGAACGGCTGGATGATGAACCCTACGGACCAAGCCAGCACCTGGATGCGCAGGCCATAGAGAAAGATCAGCGCCGAAATGAGGATGCCGATCACCCAACCGAACAGTAATAAGATCCCGGTGAAGATCGCAATGGCCATCCCGCCAAGGCGCAGAATGTTAAAGGCGTATAGCAACCAGGCGAGCAGGCTGAGGACGATGAAACTCAGCAGGCAACGCAGCAGACCAATCAGCCCGATGGCGCAGAACAGTTCCAGCGGCGTCACCGGGGAGGCGAACAGGTTGTAGATATTGCGGCTCCAGAAATCTTCCAGGATAAAAGTGCCCACGTCAGTCTGGGCCCGCCAAAACAGACTCCACAACACCGCGCCACCGAGAAAGAAGTCCACGACCCCGGAGAAGGAAGAGGTGCTAGAGACAAAGGTGCTGGTGAAGCCCCACAGCAGGAGTGAGATCACCGGCCAATAGACAATATCGAAAATGCGATCGAGGCTGCGGTAGCAAATACAGGTAAACTTGTACACCAACCCCCAGACGGCCGGAGCGGTACACGTCAGGTCTTGGCTCAGCCGGTAACGCATAGCAATTGCGGATTGCGGATTTGGGATTGCGGATTGAGCAGGTATGCCTTCCTCTTTATCAATCCGTATTCCACATTCCGCACTCTCCAATGTCTTAGATTTTTTTCAATCCGCACTCCGCATTCCGCATTCCCCTAGATTTCTCCCCGCGCCACCTTGATGAACACCTCTTCCAACGTCGGTCTGGTGATCTGCACATCGACGATGCGGCCGCCGGCCTGCGTTAGACGTCGCAGCAAAGGGTCTAACTGACTTTCTGGATTGTCGAGCACGAAGCGCAGCGTGGCGTCCCCCCTGGGCTCCGCGTGCGGCGCGCCGTCCAATTGCCCCACGGCTGAGAGGTCAGTCCCAGGCTGGAACCGGACTTCGAGGATCTGCTGGGGGATCAGGCTCTTGATGCGCGCGGCGGTATCGATGCGCAGGATCGCGCCCTTGCTGAGAAAAGCGATTCGCCCGCACAGCTCCTCGACCTCGTACATGTTATGGGAGGTGAAGAGGATCGTGGTCTGTTTCTCCCTCTGAAACTCGGTGAGCGCGCGCCGGGTCTTCTCGGCAATGTCGGGGTCCAGGCCCAGGGTACACTCGTCGAGGAGAAGCAGCTCAGGCTCATTGATCAACCCCTTGCACAAGGTCACTCGGGTGTGCTGGCCGGAACTCAGGTACTGGAGTTTGCGTTGGGCGAGCTCGGTAATCTCGAAGCGCTCCAGCAAGGCGTCGATCCTGGCGTTCAGGTTCTTGACGCCGTAGATATGACCGTAGACCTTGAGGTTTTCGCGAACGGTGAGAACTCCATTCAGGCTGGTGAACGCCGCGGCTACATTCATGCGCCGCCGGATCGCCACCTGCTGGGTGGCAAAGTCCTGGTCAAAGACCCGGATCGAGCCGCTATCAGCCAGGATCAGACCGAGCAGGATGTTGATCGTGGTGGATTTGCCTGCGCCGTTGGGGCCGAGGAGCCCGAAGAACTCTCCCCGTTCCACGCTGAGCGATAGACCCCGCAGCGCCTCCACGGTGCCGTACCGCTTGCGCAGGTCACGGATTTCCAGCAATGCCATGCCTGTCCTAACAGAGCCGTGAAAAGGCTGGACGGACGTGGGAGCACAAGAAGAGCATGGATCCCAACCTAAGGGAGCAGCTGGGCTTGCCACTCTTCTGCCGCGCCTTTTTCTCCCTCTCCCGTAGCACGGGAGAGGGTCGGGGTGAGGGCCTGTTCCGGCCGTGGGGTTACCGCACGCCCCCTCACCCTGGCCCTCTCCTCCCACAAGGGGAGAGGGAACCGGTGCACGAAGTGCAGACTGAACAGCTGCAGTTGGGATTGATGCAGCATGCTACGCGCCGATACTGGCCTGGTTAAATCACGCCCTTCTCTTTCAGCCGGCCGATCTCTTCCCGCGACAGGCCGGCGAGGCGGGTATACACCGTTTCGTTGTCCTGCCCGACCGGTACGGATCCTCGCCAGATCTTACCCGGGGTTAGCGAAAAGAGCGGGGTCACACCGGTCCCCTTCACCTTGCCCGCCTGGCCGTCTTCCCATTCGATGTGGACGCCACGGGCTTTGTAGTGCGGGTCTTCGGCCATGTCCTTGCTGTTCATGATGGGGCAGCAGGCGACCTGCGCGGCGTTCATAGTCTCGACCACCTCCGCGACCGTGCGCTCGGCGACCCAGCCCCGCAGGATCGCGTCGAACTCAATGCCTTCCATCGAGTTGACCTCGGTACAGGCGGTTTTCCACTTCTCGTCGTTCGGGTCTAAACCGAGCACACGACAGACCCGCGAGAAGACCGAAAGGCCGACCGCGCCCACCACTACCCAGCCGTCTTGCGCCCGAAAGGCGTCGTACGGCTGGAAGGCGGTGGCCTTGTTGCCTGACCGGCCACGGATGAAGCCCTGGGAGAAATACTCGACCATGGTCCCGGAGAGCAGGTGGTGGATCGACTCAAACTGCGAGATATCGATCACCTGGCCCTTGCCGGTGCGCTGGGCATAGATGTACCCGGCCAGCGACGACCACAGGCAGAACAGGGCGGTAATGTAATCAGCGGTCCAGGGATTGGCGCGCACCGGCGGCTCAGGGTCAGGGAAGCCGGTCTGGTACATAAGCCCGCCAAAGGCCTGGCCAATCATGTCGTACGACGCCCGTCCCAGATAACCCGGGTGGCCGGTCTGACCATAACCAGAGACATGGGCGATGACGAGCTTGGGGTTCGTCTGCAGCACCACGTCGTCAGTCAACCCCCACTTGGCGTACGACCCAGGTTTGGAACTCTCCATCCAGATGTCACAGACCTGCACCAATTGCAGAAACACCGCGCGGCCTTCGGGCTGGCTGAAATCGAGCGTGACGTAAAACTCGTTGCGCCGCTCCTGTATCCACGTCGTAGCGACCTTACCCGTGCCATCCCTGGTCGGCAGTTGTATCCCGAGATGCCGCCAAGCCGCGTCCCCTTCGCCGGGACGTTCGACCTGGATCACCTCGGCGCCCATCTCCGCAGCCAAGGCCGCGGCATAGGGCTGGGCAATGAGGGCCCCGGTTGAAAGAATCCGCACCCCCTGTAAGGGGCCAAATTGTTCAGGCAGCAGTGACGGCGGACGGGTTTCCATGCCACTCCTCCTTCATGGTGGGAAAGCCTGTTATCCCTAACCCAAATCGGCCAGCAAGGCAACGCACCCAGCAGGAATAACTAAAGGAAATAACCAGAAGACCGATGGAGAGTCAGAGCGGAAGAGGAGCCGACAGCCGGGGCACACAGCCTCTTACTACCGGGCCGTCCCGTGTCTCCCGTGCAGCACCCACTCCCTTCCTGCTGGCTCTTCTTTAGCGCGAAAAGGAAGCGATGCCGTGAGCATAGTGAGATTTCCTCATAGAAAACAGGAGTTGCCCGAGGGGAATGAAGCGGGGGAGACGGGAATCGTGGTGAACGCTCGGAAGGTCAGCGAACGCGAGACCCAAACGGCGGTGCTGCGCTATCAGGCCCTGCACGGCGTGGTCACAAATCTCCCCAACCGCACTCTGTTCCACGATTCCTTGCAACAGGCCATTGTGAACGCGTGCCGGAAAAACAAACCCCTGGCCCTGCTGTTTCTAGATTTGGATCGCTTTCGCGAAGTCAATAATACGTTCGGGCATCAGTGGGGCGACGTGCTCTTGCAACAGGTCGGGCTGCGATTACAGGGCGCGCTGCGCAAGTCGGATACGGTCGCCCACCTCGGGGGAGATGAGTTTGCCGTGCTCCTGCCCACCACAGGAGACGTCGCCGCCGCCACGCGGGTCGCACGCCGGATATTAAAGGCGCTGGAACAGCCTTTCGTGATCGAAGAGCACGCTCTGGATGTCGAAGCCAGTATCGGCATCGCCCTCCACCCTGAGCACGGCGGAGACGCCGATACCCTCATGCGCCGAGCGGGGACCGCCATGTATATGGCCAAACGCATCAGAAGCGGATACGCGTTCTACGCCGCCGATCAAGACCACTACAGCTTGGACCGCCTAACGCTTACCCGAGAGTTGCGCCATGCCATCGATCATGACCAGCTCCTGTTGTACTACCAACCGAAGGCAAGTTTCGCTACCGGCCACGTCGCCCACGTAGAGGCCCTGGTCCGTTGGCAGCACCCACAACACGGCCTCATAGTGCCCGATCGCTTCATTCCGCTCGCGGAACAAACCGGACTCATCAACCCCCTCAGCCTCTGGGTCCTCAATGCCGCGCTCCACCAATGCTGGCTTTGGCATCAGAACGGAGTGGATCTTTGTGTCGCCGTCAACCTGTCGATGCGGAACCTGCAAGATACGCAACTGCCGGACACCATTGCCGGGCTGCTGGGCACCTGGAATGTCTCGCCGACCTGGCTAGAAGTGGAGATTACCGAAAGCGCTCTGGCTGCAGACCCGAAGCGCGCGCTGGAAACCCTCACCCGGCTGAGCAAAATGGGGGTGGGGATCGCTATTGACGACTTTGGGACTGGCTATTCGTCTCTGGCCTATCTCAGGCAGCTACCGGTGGACAACATCAAAATCGACAAATCCTTTGTCATAGGTATGACGACCGAGGACAACGACGCAGCGATCGTGCGTTCGACTATTGACCTGGGTCACAACCTCGGGCTTACAGTCGTCGCCGAAGGCGTGGAGAATCAGGTGACCTGGGACCTGCTGGCCACCCATGGTTGCGACTTTGCCCAAGGGTACTACCTGAGCCGTCCGATTCCCCCGGCAGAACTCACCCGCTGGTTGCGGGAGTCGCCCCAGCGGTTGGGTCAGCAGTCAGTGATTCCACTCGCTGGACGGCATAAACTGCATCGACGCCGCAGGGCGGGAGCGGGATGAGCCTATAGAGTAACGGCATCCGTATTACCCGCAGAGCGGTGCGAGGAGGCTAGAGAGATGGGGCGGTGGGGTAAGTCTGTAGAGTTACGGCATTGTCATTTCCCCCTTGACTCGTTTGCCCTTACTGTGAAGGATGAGGCGCAGCAAATCGGCTCTACCGTAGGAACCATGGCAATCAAACAGCCAGTGTCCCCTCCCCCTCTCCCTCAGCCGCCGTCGCAACCTCTGCAGGATGTTCCTTCCCCCTCGGCTGAGAAGGCACCCCTGGACGTGCTCATTGTCGATGATGACCAGACCATCCGGGAGATGGTCGCTCGCATGGTCAGAGGGATGGGCCACGCGGTCTACCTGGCAGCTACGGGGCGAGAGGCGCTCCAGCGGTTACAGGAACACACGCTGGACATCGTGCTCCTCGATATCATGATGCCAGAGATGGACGGCTTTGAGTTCTGCCGCATCGTCCAGGCAGAGAAGAAGTGGCCTGACCTCCACATTATCATAACGTCCGCCAGAGACACGCTTGAGGACAAGGTCAAGGGGTTGGAGCTGGGCGCAACAGACTACTTGACCAAACCCTTTAGCATGACGGAGCTCAAAGCGCGGATACGGGTGGGCGAGCGCATTGTCCGCTATCGCAAGGCGCTCAAGGAGCAGCAAGCATTGTTGGAGTATATGGCGCGGGAAGACAAGCTGACCGGCCTGTACAACCGCCGGCACTTCGAGGAGCGCGCGCAGGAAGAGTGGCTCCGCGCTCACCGCTATTACCACCCGTTGTCCCTGGTGTTTGGCGACATTGACCACTTCAAAAAGGTGAACGATCGGTACGGCCACGCGTATGGCGACAAGGTGCTCAAAGAGGTGAGCCAGACCTTGCTCCAGCACTGTCGCAGCAATGATCTCATTGCCCGTTACGGGGGAGAGGAGTTTACAGTCCTGCTGCTTGAAACCCGACTCGAGGATGCCTGCGTAGTGGCAGAGCGGCTGCGCGCTGCGGTCAAGGCGCTGACTTTCACTCATCCCTCCGGTCCCTTTCAGGTCACTATGAGTTTTGGCGTTGCCTGTGTGAGCAGCGAGGAGCCACAGAGTCTTACTGCACTCCTTGAAGAAGCGGACAAGGCCCTCTACATGGCCAAGCACAAAGGCAGGAATCGAGTAGAGCAGTACACGGGCAGCCAGCTCATCACACCCGCGCTCGCTTCCGGAACTGGCAAGGCGTAACCCCCACGAGGTGAGACAGAGAGAGAAACAGAGACCGCTCCGCCCCTCTCTGTTTCTGTCTCAAATCTCTGTCTCTGCCTCTTTTCCCTGTCTCCTTTCCCTACGCGTCGTAGCTCCGCAGCACCTGGCCGGGCAGGCCGCCCTGGTACTCGCCGTCCTGGTAGAGCACCTGGCCGGAGACCACCGTGGCCTGAATGCCAGTGGCCTTGGCTACGAACCGTTTACCGCCGCCTGGCAGGTCCCACACGTACTCCGGGTCTTTGGCATCGACTGTGTCTGGATCAAACAGCGTCAGGTCAGCCACCAGTCCCGGCGCGATGCGGCCGCGTTTTGGGATACCGAAGAAGTCAGCCGGGACCGAGGTGAGCCGGCGCACCCCTTCTTCCAGCGTGAGGACTTGGCGCTCACGGACCCAGCGCCCCAGCAGGTAGGTGGCATAGCCGGCGTCGCACAGCATGTCTACGTGCGCCCCGCCGTCAGATAAGCCAATCAGAAAGCGCGGATCGCTCACCAGGTTCTTCACGCCCTCGGGCTCAAAGTTGATAGCCTGCAGGTCGAACAGCAGTTCCAGCTTGTCGGCAATGGCGAGGTCAAGGAAGGCATCGATCGGATCCTTGCCCTGGTCGCGGGCGATCTGGGCCACGGTCTTTTTGCTCGCTATGTGGGCTTGCACCTCTTCACTCTTGGCGTCGATGAGGGTCATGCGGCCCCATTGCCCGGCAAAGATACGCCGCCGGTCCATCTCTGCGCGGAACGCTTGACGGAAGCCAGGGTCGCCGTAAATCTGCATCTGTTCTTCCACGCTCTTGTTAAACACGGGATGCCAGGCCGAGAAGATGGCGAAGATGAAGGGGTTACGCATGTTGAACTGGATGCGCAACGGCCGGCATGAGACCTGCGGCACCGCCTTGTCCCAGCCCAGGATCGGCTTTACCTTCTCAACCGCGCCCAGGTACGAGTCAGGCTTGCCTGGTTTATTGAACAGCGCCAGAAAGGTCACTGGCCGCCGGCTCTCGCGCACCAGGAATTCGAGCAGATCGTACTCATCGTCTGAGACAGCGCCAAGGTCGGAGCCGGTGAGCGCCAACTCGATCGCGCCCCGCCCTACGTCGCGCAGGACCTGACAGAGCGCCGCGAGCTCGGCCCGGCTGGCGTTGCGGCAAGCCAGGGGTCGGCCCTGATAACCGATGTGGTTGTTGAGGACCGTTGAGGTCAGACCGAACGCGCCGGCCCGCAGCGCGTCGCGGAACAGGTGCTGCATGGCGACGATCTCGTCGTCAGTCGCGGCACGCTCGAAGGACTCCTCGCCCATCACATAGTGACGCAGGGGGGTTAGCGCTGCCAGGGAAGCGACGTTGATGCCCATACCACGTTTCTGCAGGGCATCGAGATACTGGGCGTGGGTCTCCCACTGCCAGTCGATACCGCGCTGCATGACTTCGAACGGGATTGCCTCGACATTCACCAGATCCCACATGGTAATGTCGCGCATCTGCGGCCGCACTGGTGCCACCCCCACGCCGCAGTTACCCATCACCACGGTGGTGATGCCATGCCAGGATGAGCAGGTCACCAGCGGGTCCCAGGCGACCTGGGCATCGTAGTGGGTGTGCGGGTCAATGAACCCTGGGGCCAGCACGAGCCCCTCGGCGTTGATGGTCCTGGTGGCGGCTTCGCCAGTGGTAGGAGTCTTGTGCACAGCCGCGATCAGGCCGTCTTTAACGGCCACGTTGCCATAAAAGCTCGGCTTCCCTGTTCCATCACAGATGCGAGCGTTTTCGATAATCAGATCATACATTGGTTACCCCTCCTGCGTGTAGTTGTGGGCTCCAGAATAGTAATCCGTCCCTACGATAAATGCACTTGCACGCCCTGGTCCAGCCCCATGGCAACACGATACCCACCTTCTTGAGCGGCAGTAAACTTCTCGCACCAGGTTTTGATGTTGTCCCGGATCTTTTGTTGCCGTTCCTCGCCAGTAGCGTACTCTCGTACCATGTCGAATACCGGCTCGCCGTGGGCTTCGGCTTCGCCCATGTGGGCGTAGAAGAACCCCAGGTCTTCCTTACTCAGACCGTACTTGTCCCGCAGCGCCTTGACAAAGCCTTTCATCGAGCTGTCACTGCGGGTTTCACCACCAAGCGACATCGCAGCTAACGTCACCAAGCCGTATTCTTTACGCCCCAGTTCGATCACCCAGGCAACGTAGTCCACCGCTTCCTTCGCCACCACCGGGTGCATGATCTCCTCGTCGGTCGCCCCCAGGGCCTTGGCCAGACGCATGGAAAGCATCCAATGGGCGTCGTCGCCACGTCCCATGACGGTCTCCTCGTCGATGAGGTTTTCCACGATATGACGGCGAATCTTCTGGTCCAGCGGCCCCAGGCCAGTGTTGAGAAAGATGCCACCAAAGGCACGGATGTGCTGACCGGTGACATAGAAGAGGTTGAGCGCCCATTTCTTGAGCTGCTCGCGTGTCAGCTCGCCGTTGAGGATGCCCCGGTAGAAACTCGGTCCCAGGAGCGGCTTCTCGTCCTCGCGCTTGATGTAGACGCGCAGATCCTGCACGAAAGCGTCAGTCGTTATCATGGAGATCCCTCCTTTACTCGTCGTCCCTTTTATTTATCCCTTCGCCCCAGGGGAACACAAGAGAAAAGGAAAAGGAGGAAAGCCCCGAGGATAAAGGCAAAAAGACCAGCAGAACTTAAAGCAGCCCCCAAGAATTCTTAGCAGGGTGCTGAAAAAGTGGTGTTCGTGCTTCGACGAGCTCAGCACGAACGGACAATGCTCAATGTTTTCAAGACCTCCTCCGTTCGCCCTGAGCCTGTCGAAGGGTGAACGGAGGGTTTTTCAGCAGCCTGTTAGAAGGTCATCCGGTGCTCCTTCGCTCGGTCAGCTCTTAGCCGTCGTCAGCGCGCCCCCAGAACTGGAAATCCTTCCTTCTCAGCCGCCAACGCCAGGCGGCGATCCAGAGTCACACAGGGGACATCCGCCGGGTTGTCTTCGGCGGCGACAAGGGCAGCGGCGAGCTGCAAGGCATCGGCCGCGCGCAGGGGGTGGCTCTCCAGAAGGCGGCGGGCACGTTCCCGGACCCTTTCCAGGGAGACGACTTCCGACCAAGCCCGCTCCAAGAGCACAAGCTGTTCCTTGGCCTTACGAAACTCTGTGGGCTTCAGGGCACTCTCCCGCCTCCGACGGGTTAAGGCCGAGATAACCTCCACCGGCGTCAAACACCACACCACGACCTCGGGGTCTTCAGCAAGAAACTTACGGCACTGATTGGTTGCCTCTTCTGCTACGACCAGTGGGACCACAGCAGAGGCATCCCAGAATCTCACCGGCCCTGTTCCCTCTCCTCTAAGAGTGCCTGTAATACACCGGCTCGCCTGCCACCAAGGGGTTGCATGAAAAACCGCTGAGGAAGACTCCCACTTCCCCGACGGATTACTCCCTTTCGCTCCAGGGCCGCCAGCTTCCCGAGGGGGACTTTCTCCGAAACCGGCCGCAGCTCCGCCACAGGGACCTGACGATCAAAGACCAACACCGTCTCCCCATGCCGCACGTAATCGAGATAGCGGCTCAACTGGTTTTTGAGATCCGAGATCTGGGCTCGTTTCACATGGCCATAATAGCCTCGACTATAATCTCGGGTCAATCTTGAGTCTTCCAAGCCGCGAGCTGCAATCGTCCATCGATATGCCCGCTGCCGATTAAAGATTCCGTACAAACTGCCGATACCAACGCCAAGCTACTCAAAATACCAAGCCTGCCAATAACTCTCCATTGAGAGCACAGGAGGGGCATCCAGAGCACCCAT
>WNGG01012874.1_pt1 | contig 10586 bp, 13 predicted proteins | sample 5400661 | NCBI WGS metagenome assembly WNGG01 (sample SAMN13153372, study PRJNA577476) | soil metagenome | isolation source: 100 cm soil or saprolite under Garry oak tree replicate 1 | place: USA:California | collected 2016-06-15
TGTGCGAGCACCTGATCAGGACTCATCCTCGCCTCCGAAGGTCGGGGTCCCGACGCCGTTCCGGACGGTGGAGCGCTCCAGAAAGCCGTAGAGAAAGAGCGCGCCCACCTCGCCCGCAAGCGTGCAGGCGTCCTCACGCGAGCGCAGGAAGGGCCGGGTCGCGATGCCGTTGAGCATGCCGAGGAGCAGGATCGTGGCGCTGAGCAGCTCGTCGCTCGACCGTTCGTGCGGGTCGAGCTCGCGGAGGATCGCGATGCCACGCTGGAGGTACTCGCCGCGCCTCGCGACGATCTCGGAGCGGTGCGGCTCGGGAAGCCCCTCGTAATCGCGGTTGATGACCTTGAGCTCGGCGGCGTGGCGGAAGCCGAAGTCGAGGTGCGTTTGGACGAGAGCGAGGAGCTTCGTCTCGGGCGTGCGCGCGCGCGCCAGCGCCTCGTCGAGCGCGGCGATCAGCGTACCGAGAGCATGGTCGAGGACAAGAAAGAACAGTTCCTCTTTGCCCTCGACGTAGTGGTAGAGGCCGGCCAGCGAGAGGTGCGCGGCATGCGCGATCTCGCGGATCGAGGCCTGGTGGAAGCCGCGGCGCGCGAACGTGTCTCGCGCCGCCTCGAGGATACCGCTATACCGCTGCCCGATCGCCATACCGAACCTCCCACCGAACGCGCGTTCGACTTGCGCGTACAGTAGATCGTTCGGTGGGACGCTTGGAATCCGGCGGGTGCCTCATTTTCATGAGGCATTCGGCCCGGTTTCAACGTGCGCGCCGCGTCATCCAGAGGGCGCTGCTCCAAGGGCGCCGTCACCAAGACGGATCGCGGATCTCGCTCCGTTCAGGACCTGCCCCCACGAAACTGGACCATTTCGAGCTTGAGGACGTAACGGCTCCTGCGGTCCTCTGAAGGACAGGAGGATCGCGATGAAGAAGCCCCGGTTCACGGAGCAGCAGGTCGCCCAGGCCCTGCGCCAGGCCGAGCAGGGCACGCCGGCCAGGGAGGTCTGCCGCAAGCTCGGCGTCAGCGAGGCGACGTTCTACGCCTGGAAGAAGCGCTACGCCGGCATGGGCGTGGCCGAGCTCCGGCGGGTGCGCCAGCTGGAGGACGAAAATCGCCGGCTCAAGCAGGTGGTCGCCGATCTGACCCTCGACAAGCAGATGCTGCAGGAGGTGCTGCAAAAAAAGGTCTGAGGCCCGCCCGCCGGCGCGCGATCGCCCGCGATTTGGTGGCGGCGTATCGCGTGAGCGTGCGGGGGGCCTGTGGACTGGTCGGCTGCCACCGCGCGACGTTCTATTACCGCGCGCGGCGGCGCGACCTGACGCCGCTGCGGATGCGATTACGCGAGCTGGCGGCGGCGCGGCCCCGGTTCGGGTATCGGCGCTTGCACATCTTGCTGCGCCGGGAGGGCTGGCGGATCAATGCGAAGAGGACGTATCGGCTGTATCGCGAGGAGGCGCTCGGGGTGCGAGTGAAGCGGCGGCACAAGCGGGCGAGCCAGCTGCGGGTCGGCCCGGCGCGGCCGAGCCGCCCGAATGAGCAGTGGTGCATGGACTTCATGGCGGACCGACTCGAGGACGGCCGCGGATCCGGCTGCTCACGGTGGAGGACGTGTTCACGCGAGAATGCCTGGCGGTGGAAGTCGACGTCACCCTGCCGAGCGGGCGCGTGGTCAGTGTGCTTCTACTCGCGGCGCACGGATGCCTGGGCCTACCAGCACGGGATCCGGCTGGTCTTCAGCCGGCCGGGCAAGCCCATGGACAATCCCTTCATCGAGAGCTTCAATGGGCGTCTGCGGGATGAACATCTCAACGTGGAACTGTTCTTCTCGGTCGCTGACGCGCAGCGCAAGATCCTGGAGTGGCAACGAGACTACAACGAGGACCGGCCACACAGCTCGCTGGGGGACATTCCCCCTCGGGAGTTCGTGGCCCAGTGGCAGTTGAACCAGGCCGCAGGAGGCGAAATCCTCAACCTCGAAACGGTCTAGTTTCTTGGGGCAGGTCCGGGGCAGGCGCACGACGGCGGTTCTCTCATCCTGAGTGGACCAAAGTCGGGGAGCAGGTCGAGGACGCTCAGAGGCGCCTATGGCGTGATCACCACAAGGTGGGGACGCTGACCCACGGGGACCGTGGCCACGACCTTTCTCTGAGCCGTGTCGACGACGACGACGACATTCGCATCGATCGTAACGACCCACAGCTCCTTGCCGTCCGGCGTCAGCGCAAGCCCGTGGGGTCCTCCGGCCACCGGGACCGTTCCGATGACGGCACCCGTTTTGGCATCGAGCGCCTCGACGTTCTGCGAGCCGGCGTTCGCGACCCAGACCACCGCGCCGCCCGGGGCGATTACGACATCCTCTGGATCCCTGCCGACGATGATCGACTTCAACTCGTGTCCATGAACTGCGTCGATGATGGAGAGACGGTTGGCGTCGGTGTTGACGACGTAGAGGAGCTTACCGTCGGGACTCACGGCCGCCTTGTGCGGGCCGGCGGCGGTCGGGATGGTCTTGGTCAGGCTGTTCGTGGTCGTGTCGATCACGGAAATCTCGCTGCCGTCCATATTGGCGACGTAGACCCGCTTCCCATCAGGGCTGATCTCCACGCCGTGCGGAAACTTCCCTACACCGATTGTCGCGGTCGGCTGGTGGGTCTGCATATCGTGAACCGTCAGGTCGTTGCTGCTGGGGTTCGAGACATAGAGGTAGCGGCCGTTCGGCGTCACCGCGCACGCATGCGGGTTGAGCCCCGTTCCGCCCATGGTCATCGTCGCGTAGTTCTCGGTACTAATGACCGTAATATTGTTCGAACCCATGTTGGTGACGTACACCGCCTTCCAGTCTGGGGAGGGCGTGATGCCATGAGGAAGCATGCCGACCTTCACCTTGGCCAGCACCTGGTGGGTCGCAACGTCGATGGCCCAGACGTCTTGCGATTCTTCGTTCACCACGTACGCCTTCGCGGCCGGGCCTGTGTAGGGGGCAGCCCGAGGCGCAGGTGCAGTTGTTGGCACGCTGGCAATGGCGGCGCCTGCGGCAGGACCTTGAGTCCGAGCGAGATAGTCAACGACCGTTTGCTGCTTGCTCTTGGAGGTGCGGATCGGGCAACCAAGCGTGACCATCTTGGCGACGATCTGTTGCCACTCCGCTCGGGTCAGATGCTTCGCCTGCACGCGCTCGGCCGTATGGCAAAGTTGACAGTTCTGCTTGAAGATCAGTTCACCATCGTCGGCGGCAACTCCGGACGTCGGCGAGACGACACAGCCGACGAGCATAACCGAGAGCAGCCAACGTGCCATTGCGATTACCCTCCCTCCGACGAGACGGGGAGGGCCCGTTGGGGCCCTCCCCGGCAACCGCCGGTCAGAACCCGAACACTGCACGCACGGTAAAGAAACTGTCCCGCAGGCGCTGATGGACCGGAGTGCTCTCGTCGTTCCGGAACTCGCGTCGGCTGTACTCGGTCACGACCTTGAGATTTTCAAGGACGAACCACTGCAGCCCGGCGACCGCCTGCCATTCGCGCGGCTTCACCGGACCCGTGACCCCGCCGACCGTCGTGTCGTCGAAACGATCGCCATGGAGCCACTCGTACCGGGCATACGCCGTGATCCACTGCAGGAACTTCGCGTTGACGGGGATCTTGCCGTTGAGCTGCGTGAACCCGCCCCACCACGAGAACGACTTTCGGAACCCGGTGGGATGGCTCTCTCGATCGAAGAGCACCTGGGTTTGCAGCCAGACCGGGATGTCGAGGGGCTCGAGGCTGAGCGTGAGATCCGGCCCGAAGGAGGAGAAGCTGTTTCCACGCTGGTCACCCGAGAAAATTCCCCCGTTGAGCAACGAGGCATCCTCACGTTGTGAATCGTCGTAGATGTCCGGACTTCGATAGGCGAAGAACCCGAGCCGCTGGCCCCACCACCGCACAGCTACGTGCCCGAAGAAGTCTTTCTGCGTATTGGGATCGGCATTGTTGTTGCTACCGTTCGTGACCCCGAGTTCGTAGTCGACGACGAGGCTTTCGAACTTGCCCACGTCCATCGGCACACCAAACGGTACGAACAGGCCATTGATTGCCACCTGGATCTGTGGCTCGGCAATCCGATTCAGTCGATCGGCCTGATTGCTGTTGGCGAGCAAGTCGTCGGTCTGGATCGGACTCAGCAGGTCGAGCGCTCGGCGCCGATAGACCAGATAGGGGACGATGGACAACCGGTTTGATTCGGGAGAGAAGCCGGTCGGCAGCTGGTCCACGCCCACTTTGATGTTCAGACTGTCGGGTGGCAGGATCGACACCGGCAGGAGGCTATTCCACATCGCCTTGCCGAGCTCGAATCCGGTCACCTCGCTTTCGCGTGTGATGTTGCGCTTGGAGGTGATGTCAGTCGCGTTCGCGCCCGACGGCCCCGTGGGAAAGTCATTGTCCGGCGCATGCGTCTCGAAGAGGGGGAACTCGAAGAACGCCGATAGATGGTCGCCGAGCGGCGCCGCCAAGAAGAGCGACACGCTGTTCAAATCGAGACTGCTGCCCGTCTGACTGGCCCGGGTCCCCTCGGCGGCACGCCGTCGGATGTTCTCGAGGTCGAAACCCGTGCTTGCGATCAGCGCGAGTGGCGGGACCGACGGCATCTTCAACGCCCCGGCCCCGAGGTCGATGTCCGGCGTGGTGGGTTGCATGTCCAAGCCGTTGAGTCGTCGATACCCGCTCAGCTTGAAGTTCAGTCCCGTGCTGTTGAGCTCCGGCCAAGAGCTGTGGCAGGTGGAACACGTCACACCGTATCGCCGACCGAACGCGGGGACAGCCGATGCTGGGGAACTGAACATGAGAAGGATCCCGCTCGATATCATGAAGGCCAAGCTGACTACCGCTATTGCCCTGCTTCTTCGCATACTCCATCCTCCCTTAGCTTTGCGCCCAACTACCGCCGGCGGAGCTCGAACCGCCCATCAGTCACGGCCCCCTCGCAGTCTTTCCCGCGATAGCCTCCGATGAAGGTGATGTCGGTAATCTCCGCCCAGCCTTCGAACGTTCCCGGACACTCGGGCGCGGTGTTCTCCATCCGGAGTTGGAGCCGCCGCCCGCTCGCTTCGGCCATTCCAGTAACTGGACCACCTCCTCCCGTTCTGAACTTCCACGACCCTGACAGTGTGGTGATGCCTCGCACGATCGAGAAGATGACGTCGCCGGAACCGCGACTGTCCTGATAGCGCCCGATCCATACCGTGGGGCCCGTGACATCCGCGTCGCGTCCCGGCGGTGCTGTCGAAGGCCGCGGTGCTTGTGTGGGAGTCTGGGGTGATTGAGTCCCTGATTTCAGGTAGACCGGGTCGAAGCTGCTACCCGGCAGCGGACTGCACCCGGCAGCGGCTACGAGTATCGCGACGCGTACGAAGACCGCCCTCCATAGACGTTGCGGTCGCTCATTCACCAGTGTCGCCTCCCTTGCGTTTTGGTCGATTACCATGCTGGACGACGGAAGGTCAAGGGAACGACGGGGCGACTTCGAAGAATGGGGGCATTCAATCCGCACTAACAGGCGGCGGGCGGCCCCAATTCGTTTCAAACCTCCCATCACCGGCTTCGGCCGCCATCTGGAGGAGGAAGGTGGATCGTTTGCTTTATCCACCGCGTCTGTCACCCATGATAGCATTTCGCCCTTCGTCGACGTGTTTGTCGATAAATAGGTCTCTACTTCACCATCTCCGCGAGCGGCTGACCCTTCATTGGCGCCTGAAAAATGAGAACCTTCAGCGGCACGGTCGTGCTCGCGTTTCGCGCATCATGGGCTTTCATGGGCGGTTCATGGAAGGCCTGGCCAGCATGGAAGGTGACTGGCGGCTCCCCTGGCTCTTGTATCGTTATGGAACCGCCCAGGACATAGACGAACGCGTGGGCGTGATGATAGTGGTGTCCGGCGTCTACGCCGGGCGCTATCTCGGTGACGTACATGTTGGCTTCTCTCCCGCCGCCCCCCACGAGATCCGTCTTAATCAGCATCGTCTGTTTGACGGGCACTTGGTCGGCGGTCGAAATGTGGCTGCTGATCATTCCCACCATGATTCCCGCAATCAATGTGAAGGTGAGGATCAGACCCATCTTAAGTGTGGTCATAGTGACCTCCGTCATCGGTTGTGAACATGGAACTCGGCTCCTCGTCGAGCAAGATCAATTGCCCCTCGCGCCGCCGACCGAATCGCGTACCCGCCGCTATAGCAACCGATACTTGGTCGCGTACGCGGCGGCCTCGAGGCGACTGTGCACGCCGATTTTACTGAAGATGTTTTGCACGTGGTTCCTGATCGTCGCGCGACTAACGTGCAGCTTGTCCGCGGTCCCCACGGTGTTGAGCCCCTGCACCATGAGGCGCAGGACCTCGAGCTCACGTCGTGTGAGCGCGTTCGCGGCATCGGGGCGCTCGCCGCCCGGACCAGGAGCCGCGAGTCGTTCCTGGACGAGCGTCAGGAGCTCCTTGGTCGCGGTGATATCGCGGAAGAGGTGGATCGTCATCGGCCCTGCGTTGCCTTTCGCCTGCGTCGTGAGGATGGAGATGTTGAGCCACACAGCCTTGCCTGCCTTCGTCCGCGTACGCATGTCAAAGCTCTGGACCGGCTCCCCCATCTTCACAAGCGTCGTGACGTGACAGCCCTGGTAACAGAGGCGATTGTCGTTCGCGTCGCGCCCCACGAATACGTCGCAGCACGGGCGGCCGACGACCTCGCGTGGGGTGTAGCCGAGGGTGTTCTCAGCCGACCGGTTCCAGAGAACGATCCGGCCGTCGGCGCCGATCACGAAGGCACCGTCGCCCGCGCGGGCGAGGGTCTGCTCGAGTGTCGCCTCAACGACGGGCATGGCGCTGATAGGTCGGGCAACGCGTGAAGTCGGGGAGGCAGAACCGCTGAATTTCGTCTCGGCTCGGCACTTTGACGCGCCCCCCAGGTGGAGCGCAGTAGACCGCCGCGGAGAACCCCCCGCGCAGGGCCGAGCTCAGGCCCGATCTCAGCAATGGACACTCTGTAGTCTCGACCTTCTCAGTCCCAGCCATGTTCGGCCCTCCTCTGCTTGCGAGGGCTGCGAGGTCCGTGCCAGACGTGAACAGTTAGCTTTTCAGGACATTGCATCAGGACGCCCTCGTCGACTGGGGCGGGGTCGCCTCACCTGCTGCGTAAGCGCCCCCCCCAATAGCGCCCAGTAGTTCGAGACCAGGGCACCGCAATCCGTACAAGCTCCTATTGTTTCGAGCCCTTGCACACGCGGTCTCGCCGGGCATTCGGTATGCACGACTTGCGTGTCCAGGAGGTACCGGTCATGCCCGTCCTCTGGCCACTCGCCGTCGTGCTGGTCGTCGGGGTCGTCTTGGTCCTCGCACTCTTCGCTGGACCTCGACTATTCGCGGGAACCCAATACGTCGTCCGCAGTTTCCTATGTCCGTTTCAAGGCCGCGACGTCACTGTGGAGTTCGAGGAGACCGTGTGGAACGGCAGGCTCGTCGACGTCAATCGCTGCAGTCTGTTCAAGCCGCCGACTGCCGTTGATTGTGACAAGGCCTGCGCCAATCTCAAACGCCGGCCGAGGCCGCGAGGGTCGTGGGCATCTGCCGCACGGGGTGAACTCGTGCGCCCGGGGAGTTGAGCCATGGTTGACTGGCCGGAGCAAGTCCCTGTTGTCGAGGCGATTGTCCAGGTCTTCGTCACGGCCCAGATCGTTGCGTTTATCTTCCTGAGCATGCTCCTCATTTTCAGCGCACCGACATTCCTCTGGGGGACGGTGCGCCGACGTCGCGGCTTCCGGTGCCCGCTCGCACGCCGCGAGGTCGAGGTGGAATTCGAGGAACGCCACCTCCTGGGGTTCCGCCGTTCCGCAGTCGTGAGGAGCTGCAGCGTCTTCGAGCCGCCGACTGCAATCGAATGTCCGCGGCGCTGCGTCGACAGCGCGTTCCGGAGGCAGTGGGAGCCCGCACTCCCGGTCCTGACGAGAGCCGGCACGGCCCCCTGCGCGGGGTCGTGAGGAGGAGGAGCGGCGCGAAACGAGCAGGACTTGGCCTGATGGTCAAGACGCGGGAGAGTCGTGGTGCTGATCCAGGAACTGACTAGGCAGGCGAGCCTGGATCTGCTGGCTCGTACGCGCCTCGGTAGATTAGCGTGCGCCCAAGGGACCCAGCCTTATGATTGCCTCTACAGCTTTTCCACGGTCGGAATGGTGGGTCCAAGAGTCCACGGTTGCCCGGGATCGGCGCAACCTAGAGTCTCGCCTTCCCAACGGCCCGGCATGGGCGTGGTCGAGCCCGTGGCTTCAGGTCGCGGCGCTGTGCATCGAGCGCCGAATGAATCAAGTCACGCTGCTAAAGCCCGGATAACCGGTTTCGCTTGTAGACATTCGGAACATTGGCCAGTCGCGACTTGGAAACGGTCACCGCGGCCGATCACCACGAGTGCGTCCTGCACTTCGCGGGGAAACGCCCCCATCTTCAGCGTCAGACATCCATCGCAGAAGAAGATTGTTCGATTCTTCCCGAGCAAGAGGGTTACTCGATCCTGAATGGTTTGCATGACGCCCTCCCTTGAAGAAAGCGTGAGGCCCGGGGCGAAACCCATCCGCCGCCGGGCCTCTTGGCGCAGGACTCAAAATCCTGCGCCCTCCCGACGTGCGTCGGGATCTCTGTCCTGCGGTACCGATGCGCCCGCTGCGGGTGCGCTACCCCGCAGCGGTGCCCGCCTGATCCGGTGGAGTCATCTCACCTCCCTCAATGAGGGATCGACTTTCAACAGAACCCGCCCACGGTGGCCGCCATCGGCGGCGCCTTCGGTGGGCGGGGCCCGCGGCGCACCTGCTCCAGGCCGGCCTGCAATTGACGCGACCTGGGGCACACCTCCGAGCGCTCCATCGCAAACCCACTACCGCAAGCACCAACAACCGTAGACGATGGCGAGCGCCGTGGCCATAGGCGAGAGAGATCATTTTTCTCCCGCATTTGCCTCAGGCTCTTCGAACGCGCGCCCAGCACGGACCCCCGCGCTAGGGTCGCCCAATGTCCGCGTAGGGCCTGCGGCGTGGTCTCCACGGCAATCGACGCGCATGGGGCACGCGCACCCCAGTGCGGCATCGTCCTGGGCTGTGCGATTTCCAGAGAAATTCAACACTTGCACGCCGATGGAAGTGGCACCTGCATTGCGGCACCTGAATCTAGGAGGTGGATTATGAAATACGTCGTCTGTATCGCTGCTGGAGCAATCCTTGGGTTCTTCACTGTCGCCACCGCGGCGGAGGTGATGCTGCACTCCGGTACCGTGGTCGCGGTGGACCGCGCTGCGGGCACGATCGCGATGGATGAGAGGACCCCCGGACATGTCGGGAAGGCAAGCGCTGCCGTCACGCGGATCACGATGCGCGTAAGCCCGCATACGAAGTTCATCGCGGCCCGGCGGGCCGACGACGGTCGAGACTGGCCCGGTGGCTTCCTCGAGACGTCATTGCCGGGATGGACCATCAAGGTCGGCGATTCCGTGACCGCGCTCTGCCAGCATGAAGGCCCGTTCCTGACGACGCTGACTGCGCTCGAGATTTGGGTGGCCGCCAACGGCTACGAGTTGCCGTGACCGACCCAGAGCGGACGATCGCCCGGTCCCGCCAGATCGACACGGGGCCGGCGAAGCGCGCGTTTCTGCCGATCGCCTCACGCCCATGAGCGCGCCCACGTTCGACATGGCGCCAGCGCGCGTTTACTGGGAGCTCACGCGTGCCTGCGATCTCGCCTGCCGTCACTGCCGCGCCGAGGCGATGCGGCACCGGGGGGAGGACGAGCTGACGACCAGCGAGTGCGAGCGGATCCTGCGCGAGCTCGCCGCGAGCGGGGGGCCGAGGGTGCACGTCGTGTTCACCGGGGGCGATCCGCTCAAGCGACCGGACCTGCTCGAGCTGGTGCGGTATGGCACCGCGCTCGGCCTCCGCATCGCGGTCGCCTCCAGCGCGACGCCCGCGCTCACTCGCACGGTCGTCGAAGCGCTCAGGGCGGCGGGCGTCACAGCGATGTCCCTCTCGCTCGACGGTTCGAGCCCGGCGCGGCACGACGGGCTCCGCGGAGTCCTCGGCTGCTTCGGGTGGACGCTTGTGGCCGCGCAGCGCATTGTGGCGGCAGGAATTCCGCTCCAGGTCAACACCCTCGTCACGGCCGACACGGAGCCCGATCTCGAGAAGATCGCCACAGTCGTCCTCGGGCTGGGTGCGGCGCGCTGGTCGCTCTTCTTCCTGGTCGCGGTCGGGCGCGGCCGCGCCCTGCGCCCGCTCGGTGCCGGGGAGTGCGAGCGGACCTTGCGCTGGCTCGCACGCCGCGCGCCGGGCTGGCCCTTCGTGACGACGACGACCGAGGCGCCGCACTACCGTCGGGTCGCGATCGAGACGATGCGCGCGTCGGGCCTCGGCGGCCGGGAGATCCGCCAGAGCCCAGTGGCGCAGAGCTTCGGGATCAGAGACGGAAACGGCATCATGTTCATCGCGGCGAACGGCGACGTCACGCCATCCGGGTTCCTGCCGCTAGCGGAGGGCAACGCGCGTCGGGCGAATGTCGTCGACATCTATCGCAGCGCGCCGATTTTCCGCT
>WNGG01035798.1_pt1 | contig 10583 bp, 9 predicted proteins | sample 5400661 | NCBI WGS metagenome assembly WNGG01 (sample SAMN13153372, study PRJNA577476) | soil metagenome | isolation source: 100 cm soil or saprolite under Garry oak tree replicate 1 | place: USA:California | collected 2016-06-15
CGGTCCATCGTCCACTCGAGCCACCGGGGCAGGCCCCGCTTCAGCATGGCGCGCGCTCTGGGTCGGGTCCGGCGAGCTGGCCGGTCATCATCACGCCGCGGCCCTTGATCTGTGCCGCGCGCTGCACGTCGGCGGGAACCCGCGCTCGGAGGCCATCCGCGTCATCCTGCTCCGGCGGGCGTGGCGGCGTCAAGGCGTCCGATGAGCAAATAGCCCCCAATGCCCCGCCGCGGAAACCTTCGAGGGCCTTCCAGCGTTTTCAACGCGACTCGACAAGCCCTGCTCGGCGGTGTAATGTCTCGCCGCCCAGAAACGGCGGTCGCACCCACACACCTGCGAGGAGGTCGCGATGTGTACCCTCGTCCCCCTGTTGACGGCAGTTCTGCTGCTCTTCCCGGTCGCCGCTCAGGCTCAGGACAGTCGCGCGGCGCTCGAGAGCGTCGCCAAGGCGGCGTGACCTTTCAGGTCGGCCAGAGCGCGACCCCGGGGATGCCGTGGCCGCAGTTCAACATCAGAACCTTCACGCGGGTCGTGAACTACGAGACGGCGTCGTTCCGTCAGGAGATCCTCCAGACGCGCGCGCTCGAGCCCCCTCGCGGCGGAGGCGTCTATATCCGGGGCGAGCACAAGCTGGTCTTCGCGCTCAGCGGCGACCATGCCTGGAACGTCACGGGCGACGCCGCGGTGCCGGCCCCGATCACGCTCGCCGACCGTCAGTTCCAGCTCTGGTCAACCCCGCACGGCGTCGTCCAGGCCGCGCTGGCCGGCAAGGGCATGATGCAGGGACGCACGATCGTGTTCGGCGTCCCCGGCCGCTTCAAGGCCACGGCGTTCCTCGACACGGCGGGCCTCATCGAGAGAATCGAGGCGACGATGTCGAATCCCGTGCTCGGCGACATGCCCGTCACCGTGAGCTACGCGGAGTACCGCGACTTCGGCGGCGTGAAGTTCCCCACGAAGATCCGCCAGACGTACGGCGGCTTCCCCGCGCTCGAGCTCACGGTGACGGAGGTGCGGCCGAACGCCGCCGCCGACATCCAGGTGCCGGACAACGTCCGCCAGGCCGCCAGCCCGTATGCGCGGGTGGCGACCCAGTCGGTGGCCGACGGCGTCTGGTACGTGACCGGTGGCTCGCATCACAGCGTGGTGATCGAGATGAAGGACCACCTGATCGTCGTCGAGTCGCCCCTCAACGACGAGCGCGCGCTCGCCCTTCTCGCGGAGATCCGCAAGCTGTCGAGCAAGCCCATCAGGTACCTGGTGGTGAGCCATCACCATTTCGATCACTCGGGTGGGGTGCGGGCGTTCGCGGGCGAGGGCGTCACCCTCGTCACCCACGACCTCGCGAAGACGTACTTCGAGAAGGTCGTCGCGGCGCCCGCCACCGTGAGCCCGGATCACCTCGCGAAGTCGGGCAAGAAGGCCGCCGCGGTGGAAGGCGTCCGCGACCGGCGCTCGCTCACCGACGGAACGCGAACCGTCGAGGTTCGTCACATCGCCGGCAGTCTCCACGCCGACGACCTGTTGATGGTGTACCTGCCGAAGGAGAAGTTCCTGATCGAGGCGGACGCGTACACGCCGCCGGCGCCGAACGCGACCCCGATGACGCCGCCGAGCGCGTTCACGGTCAACCTCGTCGAGAACATCACGAAGCAGGGGCTCGCGGTCGACCAGATCCTTCCCCTGCACGGCCGCATGGTGCCGGTCGCGGAGCTGCAGAAGGCGGCCGGCCACTCCCACTGAGCTTCCAACCGGGGCGGCGGCACCGCGTGCGGTGCCGCCGCCCCTACCGCCGCGGAGCCGAGCCGGAGCGCCGGGTGGAGATGGACGCTCGCCCTCCGTCCCCGACCTTCTCCGCGTGACAAAACCTCGGGCCCACGCTAGAATCAGCCGCTCGCGTCCGGGGAGTGCGGTCGAACTCGGAAGCCCCACAGGGAGGATCTCATGGCTCTCGCCACATACGTCAGGGCCCGCTCCGCTCTCCTCGGCGTCGCCGTCATCGTGGCGGCGGTTGCGTTCGCCGGCGGCCCCGTCGTCGCCGCGAAGACAACGCTGACCGTCTACACGGCCGTCGAGGCCGACGATCTCAAGAAATACGCGGCCCGCTTCAACGAGGATCATCCCGACATCGAGATCAAGTGGGTGCGCGACTCGACCGGTGTCGTCACCGCGAAGCTCCTGGCCGAGAAAGCCAATCCGCAGGCCGACGTGATCTGGGGCCTGGCCGCGACCAGCCTCCTCGTCCTGAAGCCCGAGGGGCTGCTCCTGCCCTACGCGCCCAAGGGCGTCGACAAGCTGGACGCCCAGTTCCGCGACAAGGACAACCCGCCCGCGTGGGTTGGGATGGATGCCTGGGTCGCGGCCATCTGCTTCAACACGGTGGAGGCGCAGAAGAAGGGCCTGCCCAAGCCGAGCTCGTGGAAAGACCTGACCAAGCCCGTCTACAAGGGCTCGGTCGTCATGCCGAATCCCGCCTCCTCCGGCACGGGCTTCCTCGACGTCACGAGCTGGCTCCAGCTCTTCGGCGAGGCCGAGGGCTGGAAGTACATGGACGCGCTCCATCAGAACATCGGCGTGTACACGCACTCGGGCTCCAAGCCGTGCACGATGGCGGGGGCGGGCGAGTACCCGATCGGCATCTCCTTCGAGTTCCGCGCGGCCCGGCAGAAGAAGCAGGGGGCGCCCATCGATATCGTCTTCCCGTCCGAGGGCTCCGGCTGGGACATGGAGGCCACGGCCATCGTCAAGGGAACGAAGAACCTCGAGGCGGCCAGGACGCTCGTGGACTGGTCGGTGAGCGAGAAGGCCATGAAGCTCTACAACGAGGGATACGCGGTGGTCGCCATCACCAAGATGTCGCAGCCCATCGAGTTCGTCCCCGGCAACATGCTGGAGCACATGATCAAGAACGACTTCCAGTGGGCGGCGCTGAACCGCGCGAAGATCCTCGCCGAGTGGGAGAAGCGCTACGGCGCGAAGTCCGAGCCCAAGAAGTAGCGGGCGCGCGCAGCGGGAGGGCGAGGGAGACGCGGAGGTGAGAGCGTACCTCCGCATCGAGCGCCTCACCAAGCAGTTCGGCGCGTTCACCGCCCTCGCCGACATCTCGCTCGAGATCCACGAGGGCGAGTTCGTCTGCTTCCTGGGTCCGTCGGGGTGCGGCAAGACCACCCTGCTGCGCGCGATCGCCGGCCTCGACATCCAGACGAGCGGCCGGATCGAGCAGGCCGGCCGCGACATCTCGGCCCTCCCCCCCTCCAAGCGGGACTTCGGCATCGTCTTCCAGTCCTACGCCCTGTTTCCCAACCTCACCGCCGCCGCGAACGTCGCCTACGGACTCGAGAACGCGGGGGCGACGAAGGCACAGGTGGCGGCGCGCGTGCGCGAGCTGCTCGACATGATCGGCATGGGCGAGCAGGGCGCCAAGTATCCGGCGCAGCTCTCGGGCGGGCAGCAGCAGCGGGTCGCCCTCGCCCGCGCGCTCGCCACCTCGCCCGGCCTCCTGCTCCTGGACGAGCCGCTCTCCGCGCTCGACGCGAAGGTGCGCGTGTACCTCCGCCACGAGATCAAGCAGCTCCAGCGGCGGCTCGGGGTGACCACGGTCATGGTCACCCACGACCAGGAAGAGGCCCTCACCATGGCGGACCGCATCGTGGTGATGAATCACGGCGTGATCGAGCAGATCGGGGGGCCCCTCGACATCTACCGCGCCCCCGCCTCCCCGTTCGTCGCCGACTTCATCGGCGTGATGAACTTCGTCGCCGGCGCCATGGTGCGCGACGGCGTGGTGCGACTCGGGCGGATCGAGCTCGGCTGCGAGGCGGACGGCTTCGCGCCGGGCACCCCGGTGACGCTCGCCATCCGTCCGGAGGACATCGTGGTGCAGGACGTCCGCGCGGGCGAGCCGAACACCCTCGAGGCGCGGGTGGGCGCGATGGTCTTCCTCGGCTCGTTCTTCCGCGCGGAGCTCGTCGACGGCTCGCTGGGCGACGCCCGGCTCCGCGCCGATCTGTCGGTGGACGTGGTCCGCCGGCTCGGGATCGCCGAGAACCAGATCGTCCCGTTCCGCCTGCCCAAGGACCGCATCCGGATCTACCCCGAGGGCACCGCCCATCGCTGACGCGGCGACCGCGCGCGCCGGCGACCTCGCCGCCTCGCTCGTCCGTCCGCAGCTGAGCCGCGACGAGTGGGGCAGGCGCGCCCTGATCGGCATCATCGCGCTCTACCTGGTGATCGCCCTCGCGCTGCCGCTCGGGCTCATGCTCGCCAAGAGCGTCGAGGGCCCCAAGGGGGAATGGGTCGGCGCCGCCAACTACCTCCGGTACTTCTCGACGCCGGCCCTGTTCCAGTCGATCGGGAACAGCCTCTGGGTCGCGATCCTCAGCACCGTCATCACCGTCCCCCTGGCCTTCGTCTACGCGTACGCGCTCACGCGCTCGTGCATGCCCGCACGGGGGCTCTTCAAGACGATCGCGCTGATCCCGATCCTCGTCCCCTCCCTCCTGCCCGGCCTCGCCCTCGTCTACCTGTTCGGGAACCAGGGGCTGATCAAGGGACTCCTGTTCGGGCACAAGATCTACGGCCCCATCGGCATCGTGATGGCGGAGGCCTTCACCACTTTCCCGCACGCGCTCCTCATCATCGTGGCCGCGCTCTCGCTCGCCGACGCGCGGCTCTACGAGGCGGCGGTGGCCCTCCGCGCGACGCGGCGACGCATCTTCACCAGCGTCACCCTGCCCGGGGCCCGCTACGGGCTCATCAGCGCCACCTTCGTCGTGTTCACCACGGTGATCACCGACTTCGGCGCCCCCAAGGTCATCGGCGGGCAGTACAACGTGCTCGCCACCGACGTCTACAAGCAGGTCATCGGCCAGCAGAACTTCCAGATGGGCGCGGTGGTGAGCACGATCCTCCTCCTTCCCGCCGCCCTCGCCTTCTTTGTCGATCGCATGGCCCGTCGCCGCCAGGTGGCGCTGCTCTCGATCCGGGCCGTGCCCTACCAGCCCAGGCCGCACCGCGCCTTCGACAGGGGGATGCTGGCCTACTGCGTCGTGATCGGCATCCTCCTCCTCGGCATGATGGCGGTCTCCCAGTACGCGGCGCTGGTGAAGTTCTTCCCCTACAACCTGAGCTTCACGCTGGCGCATTACGACTTCGACCAGAAGGGCGGCGGCGGCTGGAGCTCGTACTACAATTGGCCGGGCGCGCCGTGTTCCAGTTCCTCGCCATGCTCCCCATGGCCGTGCCCGGTCTCGTCCTCGGCCTCGCGTACATCTTCTTCTTCAACCACCCCGCCAACCCGCTCAACAGCCTCTATCGCACCATGGCGATCCTCGTGATCAGCACGGTCGTCCACTTCTACACCGTAAGCCACCTGACGGCGGTCACGGCGCTCCGGCAGATGGACCCCGAGTTCGAGACCGTCGCCGCGTCGCTGCGGCAGCCCTTCTACAAGACCTTCTGGCGCGTGACGGTGCCCGTCTGCCTGCCCGCCATCCTGGACATCGGCATCTACCTCTTCGTCAACGCCATGACGACGGTGTCGGCGGTGGTCTTCCTCTACGGTCCCAAGACCGAGCTCGCCTCGGTGTCGGTCCTGAACATGGACGACACCGGCGAGATCGCCTCGGCGGCGGCGATGGCCATGATGATCTTCTACACGAACGTGGGGGCCCGGGCGCTCCACGCCGCCCTCGCCCGATGGCTCGAGCGCCGCACGCAGGCCTGGCGGAGGGGGGCGGTCTGACGGATCAGGCACGGGCCGTCATCATCGGCGGCGGCATCGCGGGATGCAGCATCGCCTATCACCTGGCGGAGCAGGGCTGGACGGACGTGGTGCTCGTCGACAAGGGCGAGCTGACGAGCGGCTCCACGTGGCATGCCGCGGGGATGGTGACGCACTTCCACACCTCGCCCACGCTGATGCGGATGCGGCAGTACAGCATCGCCCTCTACAGGCGCCTCCAGGCGGAACCGGGCGCCGTGGAGCACTGGCACGAGGTGGGCAGCCTCCGCGTCGCCTCGAGCCGCGATCAGTGGAGCTTCCTCCGGCGTCAGGTGGGCATGGCGAAGGCCATCGGGCTCGACGCGGACACCATCTCCGTCGACGAGGCGCGGCGAATCTTCCCGCACATGTCAGGCGCAGATCTCCACGGCGCGATGTACCTCCCGGGCGATGGCTGGCTCGACCCGAGCGGAGCGACGATGGAGCTGGCCGCCCGCGCCCGCCGGATGGGCGTGGCGATCCGCACCGGCGTGCGGGTCACCGGCATCGCGCGAACGCCGCGGGGCGCCGTCAGCGCCGTCGAGACAGATCACGGCGCGATCCGGACGGAGTGCGTGATCGATGCGGGCGGCATGTGGGCCGCGCAGATCGCGGCGATGGTCGGGGTCAGCATCCCGATCACCCCCCTGATCCATCAGCACCTCGCCACGAAACCGCTCCCCGGCCGCGAGCTGCCCCGCACGACACCCTGCCTGCGCGATCCGCCGCGTGCCGATGCTCGCCGAGGCCGAGATGGCCCACCTCGTCAACGGCCCCGAGGGCATCACGCCGGACAGCCGCCCCCTGCTCGGGCCCGTCCCCGGCGTGCCCGGGTTCTGGCTCGCGGCCGGGCTCCGGCTCGGCCCCCTCGACGCGCGGCTCGCGGAGTCGGGCGCGGTCTTCGGCGAGAAGAACGGCTGGGAGCGGGTCAACTACTTCGAGCCCGGCGCGCCCGGCCGCCGCGCGGGGGCGGACCAGCGCCGATGGAGCTGGGGGCGCCCGGCCTTCTTCGAGCGTGTGGGCGAGGAGCACCGGGCGGTGCGGGAGCGCGCCGGGCTGTTCGACTTCACCTCGTTCGGCAAGCTCGACGTGACCGGGCCGGGGGCGCTGGCGCTGCTCCAGCGCCTGGCCGACAACGACATCGACCGGCCCGTCGGGAGCGTCGTCTACACCCAGTTCCTGAATCCGCGCGGGGGGATCGAGAGCGACCTGACCGTCACCCGCTGGGCCGATGAGCGCTTCCGCGTCACCACGGGCAGCAACTTCGTCGCGAGCGATCTCGGCTGGATCCGGATGCATCAGCCCGAGGACGGGACGGTGGACGTGCGCGACGTCACCGACGAATTCGCGTGCATCGGCCTGTGGGGCCCGGAGGCGCGGCGCGTGCTCGGAGCGGTCACGTCGAGCGACGTGTCGAACCGAGCCTTCCCGTACATGAGCGCGCGAGAGATCGACATCGCCGGCGCGCGGGTCTGGGCGCAGCGAGTGACGTACGTGGGCGAGCTGGGGTGGGAGTGCTATGTCCGCAATGATCACGCCGTCGGCGTGTGGGATGCGCTGCTGGGCGCCGGCCGGGAGCTCGGCATGCGGCCCGCGGGATACAAGGCGGTGGACTCGCTCCGGCTCGAGAAGGGTTATCGCTACTGGAGCACCGACCTCACGCCGGCGGAGAACCCGTACGAGGCCGGTCTCGGCTTCTGCGTCCGGCTCGGAAAGGGTGAATTCATCGGGCGCGAGGCCCTGCGCCGCATCAAGGCGGACGGCAGTCAGAGAAAGCTCTGCACGGTCACGCTCACCACGCCGCTCCCGGACGACGCGGACCTGTATGGCGGAGAGGCCGTGTACGCGAGCGGGCAGGTCAGGGGGCGGCTCCGAAGCGGGGGCTGGGGCTACACGGTGGGAAAGCATATCGGCTACGTCTACCTGCCCCTCGATCTGACCGGCGTGGGGACACGGCTCGAGGTCGAGGTTTTCGGGCAGCGCTGCGGCGCGGAAGTCGCGCCGGACGTCCTGTACGATCCCGAGGGCGCCCGCCTGCGGCAGTAGCAAAGCTGGTCCTCTCCGATCCGTGCGCCCATGGCCGAGGGTGCGAGTCGGGCTATAATCGATTCCGAGTCATGGCACCGAACCTCTTCCCGTCCGAGCATCTCGCCGACGCGCAGGCTCAGCTCGACCGCCTGATCGCCGCGCACAAGCCCGGCCACGCGCTCCAGCGCGAGTTCCAGACCGACCCGGGAATCTACCGGCTCGACCTCGAGCGCATCTGGCGCCGGGGCTGGCTCTTCGCCGGCCACACGTGCCAGGTGAAGAGCCCCGGCGACTACTTCGTGTTCGACATCGACACCGATTCCCTCGTCGTCATCCGGGGAGACGACGGTGCGATCCACGCGCTCCACAACACGTGCCGCCATCGGGGGATGCGTGTCTGCCAGGACGAGTCCGGCCATCTCGGGCGCATCGTGTGCCCGTACCACCAGTGGACCTATGCCCGAGACGGCGCGCTCCTGGCGTGCGGCGGCATGGACAGGGACGACGACCTCGATCGGAGTGAGTTTGGCCTGCACCCGGCGCACGTCCGCGAGGTGGCGGGGCTGATCTTCGTCTGCCTCGCCGAGGACCCGATCGCGTTCGAGGGGGCGGAGCAGTCGTTCGCCGCGATGCTCAAGCCGCAGGGCCTCGAGCGGGCGAAGGTGGCCGCGGTGCGGAGCTACGAGGTCAACGCGAACTGGAAGCTCGTGTGGGAGAACAACCGCGAGTGCTGGCACTGCAACACGAGCCACCCGCAGTACGTCAAGGCCAACTGGGACAATGCGCCGATCGACGATGCCCGGCTCAAGCAGGAGATCGAGGCCCACGCCCGCGCGACCTCCGCGCGTCTGCGCGCCCACGGCCTCGTCATCGACTACGAGGAGGCGGGCATGGTGCGCTTCCCGTCGGCCGATTGCTGGTGGTCCATCAACCGCACGCCGCTCGTCCCCGGGTGGGTCAGCGAGTCGATGGACGGCCGGGCGGTGGCGCCGGTCATGGGCGACTACCCGATCCGCGACGTCGGCACGCTGCGCATGCGCACCATGCCGAACTTCTGGAACCATTCGAGCAGCGATCATTCCGTGTCCACGCGGCTCGCGCCCGCCGGCCCCCAGAAGACGCGCGTCCAGGTCTCCTGGCTCGTGGACGCGGACGCCGTGGAAGGCAAGGACTACGCGCTGGCCACCCTGCTGCCCTTCTGGGAGCTCACGAGCGAGCAGGACTGGGACCTCTGCGAGAACAACCAGGCGGGCGTGAACTCGTCGGCCTTCACGCCGGGGCCGTACTCGACCAAGCGCGAGTACAACGTCATCCGCTACACGGACTGGTACCTGCAGCAGATCGCGACGCCGTAGCGCCCTTCCGCACCTGCCGTAGCTGCGCCAGCTTCAGTCCAAGGTCGGTGCCATCCGCCGACGTGCTCGCCTCCGGCTCGATCTGGTATCATCGTGCGCGTGTCATCACCGTCCGGCGCGCTCGAGTCACCCGGAAGAGTCTCGTCCACCGCCTCCGACGCCCACATCATCACCATCGTCTGTGTTGGCCATTTCCTCAGCCACTTCTATAGCCTCGTCCTTCCCCCGCTCTTTCCACTCCTCCGCGTCGAGCTCGGCGTCTCCTACGCCGCGCTCGGTGGTCTGATCACGGCCTGGGGCGCGGCCTCGGCGATCAGCCAGCCGGTCTCGGGCTTTCTCGTGGATCGTTTCGGCCCCCGGCGCATGCTGGCGGGCGGCTTGGCGCTCCTCGGGACCGCCATCGCCCTTGCGGGGATGGCGCCATCGTACTGGGCGCTGGTGGCGACCATGGCCGCGGCCGGGTGCGGTAACGGCGTCTTCCATCCCGCCGACTACTCGATCTTCAACGCGAGAGTCCATCCTCGCCGGCTCGGCCGCGCCTACAGCGCGCACAGTAGCTCCGGCAGCCTGGGGTGGGTGCTCGCGCCGATGGTCGTCGGTGGGCTGACGGCAGCCTTTGGTTGGCGGATCGCCGTGACGAGCGTGGGAGCGGCCGGAGTGGTGACCGCGTTGTTCCTCTCCCGCCAGCGTGTGCTCGGTGACGTCCATCGTCCCGCGAAGGCGCGCGCGTCCGCGGGCGGGTCCGGTGTCCTCGCCCAGGTGCGTCCCCTGCTGGTGCCGCCGATCATGATGGCGTTCGGCTACTTCGCGCTGGTCGCGGCATCGATGAGCGCCGTGCAGATCTTCGCGGTCTCCGCGATGGTCACGATCTACGAGGTGCCGCTCACCCTCGCCGCCGGCGCCCTCACCGTGTACATGCTCGGGAGCGCGGCCGGCATCGTCTGCGGCGGGTTTCTCGCCGACCGGATGCGGCGGCACGACGCGTTCGCGGCCGGCGGCATGGCCGTGGCCGCGGTGCTGACGTTGGTATTCGCGAGCGGCGCACCGCCCGCGGCCACGGTCGCCGGCCTCCTCGCGCTGATCGGCTTCGCCAAGGGAGCGACGAACCCGTCGCGCGACCTGCTCGTGCGCGGGGCCACGCCTCCGGGCGCCTCGGGGAAGGTGTTCGGCTTCGTCTACTCCGGCCTCGACCTCGGCTCGCTGGTCATGCCGCCTATCTACGGGTGGCTGATCGACCGCGGGGAGCCGCGCGCGGTGTTCGTCGTCGCTGCCGTGCTCATGGCCCTGACCATGCTGACGGTCCTGGAGGTCGGCCGTCGCGGGGCGGCCGCCCGCGCCGCCGCCTGAACCTCCCCAGCACGCCGGATCCCTCGCCCACGGGAGAAGACATGGCGATCATTCGCATCTACAGCGGTCCCGACGGCCAGTCGCACTTCGAG
>WNGG01009561.1_pt1 | contig 10582 bp, 7 predicted proteins | sample 5400661 | NCBI WGS metagenome assembly WNGG01 (sample SAMN13153372, study PRJNA577476) | soil metagenome | isolation source: 100 cm soil or saprolite under Garry oak tree replicate 1 | place: USA:California | collected 2016-06-15
CGGGTCGAGCGGTTCATCCGCCGGGCCCGCTTCGGCGACCGCGGCCGGCCTTGTGGGGTTCTCAATCGGAACCGAAACGCTCGGCTCGATCGTATCGCCGTCGACGCGCTGCGGATGCGCGGGGCTGAGACCGACTTACGGACGCGTGAGTCGTTACGGCGCGATGGGCTTGAGTTGGACGATGGACAAGATCGGCCCGATCTGCCGCGGAGTCGAAGATCTGGCGGCGGTGCTTGCGGCGGTCTACAGTCCCGATCAGCGCGACATCACTGTCGTCGATGCGCCTTTCAACTGGATTCCTGACACTCCTATGTCGAAAATGCGCGTCGGATATCTGAAAGCCGAGTTCGAACAAGGCGACAACGAAAAGCAAAGGGCGATGTACAAAGAAGCGCTAGACGCGTTGACGTCAGCAGGCGCGAATCTCCAGCCAATGGAGCTGCCTAAGTTTTCAACAAATCCTTTGCGAATCATTCTGAATGCGGAAGCGGCGGCGGCTTTCGATGACATCACTCGCGACGGTCGAGTCAATCAACTATCAGGTCAAACGCCGAACGACTGGCCCAACTCATTCCGCACGGCGCGGTTCATCCCGGCAGTCGAGTACATCCGCGCTCAACGAGCCAGGACTTTGCTCATGCGCGAGATGGATAAGCTCATGTCAAACTGGGATGCGTTTGTCTCACCGGCGCCTGGCAGCGCGAGTTTGTTAGTGACCAATCTAACCGGCCATCCTCAAGTGTGCGTTCCGTGCGGATTCATCGACGGGTTGCCGCGATCGATAATGTTCACAGGTGGATTGTACGACGAGGCTTCACCGCTAAGAGTAGCCTTAGCATTCGAACGGGCGACCAAGTGGCACACGATGCACCCGAAGATGGATTGGCCTCAAGTGTAAGTAGCTCGCGATATTCACGGGTTGAGGCTCACTGTTTCATTGCGTCGGTCACTTGAATTACTGAAAAGCGCCCTGTCGGGATGATAGGAATTACTATTGCGGAGCCTCGCGAGTTATCATAAACTGCCGCAGCTTGTGAGAAGCGTCCCTGCTCCTTATCACACACCGAGAGAGGCATTCAAGCCCACGACAATCGTATCGAGAGGCACAAACCTATGCTCACGACCAAATCGATCAACGTCATCGCTGTCCTGTCGTTGCTGGCGGCGCAGCCGTTCCCGTCTTTAGCGCGCCAATCGCAGGCCAACTCACAGTCGGCGACCAAAGCTGCGAGCAGGCCGAATGAAGGCGACCAGCACGCGCATCGCAATGCAGACGAACAAGCCGCACGCTTGCGGCACATTCTTCCGGTCTTGCCGTCTCTTATCCGCGGCGGTGACGGGCTGCTGAACACCGAAGGGCAGCGCGCGACGCAGAATCAGCTTGTCACCAGCACGAATGTCAAAGACCCGGTCACCGACACATTCCCCTTCACGTCGGGCCTCCCCGTCGAGGGTGCTAATCCCGTCCAGATACCGACGGAACAGTTCACCGTCTCGCTTGCGAAATTCTACGCAACCGTCCCAGTGTTGGACCCGATCAGCTCGAGCGGCTGGCACTTCTCTCTCGGCAGTCCGTACTTTGCTGTCGGCATGCGGGATGGCAATCTGCGAGGCATAAGGTCCGCGGCGCCAGCGTTTTCCCTTACCGGCCCGACCGCCGGCGGAAAGGTCATGGTTTATCAATCGTTTGAGTACGCGCTATCGACGCCGACAGTCGAAAGTATCTTCGGCACGAAGCACGACTCGAAGTTTCAGAGCTACGACTCAAGCACCCATGTTGACGTTCGCGCCGTGCGCGGCCATACCATCTCGGCGCGACTTGCGCTCTTTTCGCAGGACGTAGATTTCGCAATGCTGAACGCTCTCACTGCGCCGGAGGCTACGCCCGATTACCTGATGCGAGGCGGTCAGCTCTCATTCTCGGATGCATACTCGACCCAAGGCGGTATCACCGTCGACAGCTCCGCGAGCCTCAAGAAACTCCGGCTCAGACTTCTGCCGCGAGGCAGCGAGCCGATGGTGCTCGTGGAGCAAGGCGAAATCCTTGGCAATTATTTCGACACGCTGCGCCGCAGCGCCGACCGCTTCGAGTGGAAAGAAGGAGTGCGATTTCCTGACCGCAGCGGCTGGGGCCGTCATCAGATCGGACTGGGAGGCGGATGGGCCCGAGCTGCATTCGACTCGGTTCACATCGGCAACACGATAGTCTTGACCGGCGAGGATGCGGACGAGTTGTTCTCGATAACGAGATTCACTGGTTCTCCATTCGAATCCCTGTCAGCGCATGAGTTGACCGGATGGGTCGAAGACCGCTGGACGCCAACACGACGTGCCGTATTCACCTCAGGCCTGAGATACGATTGGACGACGCTTTCACGTACAAACCAGTGGGCGCCGCGGTTTGGATTCGCGATGCTGCCTTTTCGCGGCGAGCACACGGTGATTCGCGGTGGAGCGGGGGTCTTTTATGACATCTTGCCGTTGACCGCCGGGACTTTCACGCGCAGCCGCCAGCGGCTCGTGCAGTTCTTCGCCGATGAAGAGCCGGCTGGTGAAGCTCGCGCGCTCGCCAATCTCGCGACGAGATCGCATCTCAAGACTCCGCACGTGCTGGGCTGGAACATCGAGATCGATCGACAGGTGGCAGACAGACTGTTCGTTCGCGTCAAGGCGGAAGAGCGGCGCGCGCGGGACACGCTTCTAGTCAATCCTGATAAAGGCGGGCTGTCCGTGACCGCTTTGGTGCTTTCCGGAAATGGCACGTCGCGGTATCGTGAACTCGAAGCGACCGCGAGCTTCAGGCCGAGCAAATGGTCGAATCTGAATGCTTCTTATGTGCGTTCTTCATCGCACGGCGACCTGGGCACGTTCAACACGGTATTCAGCACTTTCGAGAAGCTGTTCATCGGCCCTAATCGGTATGGGCTATCGCGGTCAGATTCTCCCAACAGGTTTCTGTTCTGGGGTAACATGCGCGCGCCGGGCGATGTGATGCTTATGCCCGCAGTCGACGTCCACACGGGTTATCCTTACGCCTTCTTCGATGCGGACGCCAAGGTTCCCAATGAAGTTGACTTCAGCCGCTTCCCCAGGACCTTCTCTCTGGATATGGGAGCCCACCGGGACTTGAACTTGGCGGCGTTTGACCGCAAGGCGAGATTGAGATTAGGTGTGCGAGTGTACAATCTGACAAACCACTTCAACCCTCGCGACGTGGAGCTCGAACACGGACACACCGCGGCGGACCAAGGCCAGTTAAGCATTAAGGGGTTCTTCAACGGTTTTCGCCGCACGTATCGCGCGAGTGCGACGTTGACGTTCTAATCGACCTGGGAGCGCAGGGATCTCGCCTGCGCCTGGCAGCGCGAGTCTGTTGGTGACGACCTGAAGCCATCCTCAGGTGTGCTTGCCTTGCTGGTTCATCGACGGATTGCCGCGATCGATTATGTTCACGGGCTGGTTATATGACGGAGCATCGCCGTTACGAGTAGCGTTAGCATTCGAGCGCGCAACAAGGTGCCATACGATGCACCCGAAGATGGATTGGGCTTAGGCGTGAGCGCGTTAGCTCACGTTCTACTAAACTGCGAGGTTCACTGCTTCATCGCGTCAGTCACCTGAATCCGTCCCGCGATGATTTCCTTCTTCGCGCGCTCCACTTCATCAAGCACCGGCGGCGGAATCAGATTCCGATTGTAGTCATCAAGCGCGTAACCTATTCCGTCATTCTCCAATCCGTATTCGTGAATGCCGCCTTTGAAACGGCTTTCGATCATCTCCTTCACAGTGTTGAAGACCGACACGTCAACTCGTTTGATCATGCTCGTCAGTATGAATCCCGGCTTCACCCAGTTCTGATTCGAATCGACCCCGATCGCCAGCTTGTTCATCTCTTCAGCAGCGTCGAACACACCGAGACCTGAATTGCCGGCGGCCTGAAAGATTACGTCCGCGCCGCGTTCGATCTGGGCCTTCGCAAGCTCCTTTCCCTTGCCCGGATTGTTCCACGCCGCATCGGTCACGCCAACGTAGTTTTCGAAGACCTGTACCTTGGGATTCGCATAGCGCGCGCCTTCGGCGTAACCGGTTTCGAATTTGTGAATGAGAGGAATATCCATGCCGCCGACGAATCCGATCTTCCCGGTCTTGGTCGTTTGGGCGGCAATCATGCCGACCAGAAACGAACCCTCGTGCTCCTTGAAGATCAGGGAGGCGACGTTTGGAAGATCGATCACGCCGTCGATGATCGCGAACTTCAGGTTGGGATAATCCGCGGCGACGTCGTTCATGATCGGCGCTTGAGCGAAGCCGACGCCGACGATCAAATCGTAGCCGCGCTCGGCGAACGCGCGCATCGAAGGCTCGATTGACGTTGGATCGCCGGGCTCGACGTCGCGAAGGAAGATTCCGAGTTCGTCTCTCGCGCGCTTAACGCCTTCCCAGGCAGCGGCATTGAAGGACTTGTCGTCTTTGCCGCCGATGTCGAAGACTATTCCGACGCGAGGCCGACCGCCGGATTCGTCGCGCTTGCCGATGACGCTCGAGCAGGAAGGCAAAGCCAAGCAGATCGACAGAACAAGAAGCAGAAAAGCGTTTCGCATCGTTTCCGTGATTTTATTTATCGGGCGACTCGTACAAGTACGCAACCTCATGCAGCTTGTTCTCTTTTCCGTCGTGCACCGCGTACTGATTACGCTTGCGTTCCCCGTGTGAGTTCACCGACCAACCCCACAAGTTTGCCGCGCCGTGCTCTCCCTTCTTGTTCAACGCGTAGAAGTTGATGCTGAACTTTTTCAGCTTCGGCATATTGTTGTTGTAGGTGGCAGCCACGCGCTTGCAAGCTTCGAGCGCGGCGTCGGTCGGGGACGCTCCGCGGCGCATCATCTCTACAACCGTGTGCGCGCCGTTGATCTTTATGCATTCCTCGCCTCGACCCGTTGATCCCGCGGCGCCGACTTCGTTGTCCACAAACAAACCGCACCCAATCAGCGGCGAATCTCCAACTCGGCCCGCGATCTTCCAAGCTAGGCCGCTGGTAGTCGTCGTGCCGGAAATATCTCCCCTCTCGTTCAGCGCGATGCAGTTGATCGTCCCTGTCGGCGGGCTCGCGATGTATTCCTGAATAAGCGCAGCCAATTCAGCGCGGTCCCAATCGCCGTTGTAGATCAGGCTCTGCGCCTGACCGTCTGGCGCGGCCAACCCCGGTCCCCAGCCGTCCTTGTCGCTCATCGTCTCCTTCCATTTCAGCCACGCGGCGCGCGATTCTTCGGTAAGCAGATCCATTTCCTTGAACCCGTGCGCGACCGCGAAACGCAACGCGCCCGGCCCGACCAGAATAAGATGGTCTGTGCGCTCCATTACAACTTTTGCTACCTGCGCGGGATTTTTGATTCGCTCCAGCGAAGCAACCGCGCCCGCGCGTTTACTCGGGCCGTGCATGACGCTCGCGTCCAACTGGACCACTCCATCCTCATTTGGCAGGCCACCGTAGCCGACGCTCTGATCCTTGGGATCGTCTTCCACGATTGCGACTCCGGCGACCACGGCTTCGAGTGTGTCCTTGCCCGCGCGAATCATCTCCATAGCCTTCGCCGTCGCGCGCAAGCCGTTGGCGCTCGAGACCACGATCGGCCGTGAGGCTCGTGATTGAGCAAAACCGAACGGCGCCGCGTTCAACAGCGGCGCGCCTACTCCGGCGATCGCGCTGGCGCGAAAGAAATCTCGACGGGTTACTCTGGTTTTCATTGCAATTTCCTCCGTGTGGTCCACTGTTAAAGCGCGCTGATTCTAACCACTAGTTTGATGTTTGTAAATCAGCGTAGCACTTCGCGTCAATGAAGGCCAAATTGAAACACCCCGACGCGCGTGATAACCTCTTTCTTGCGACCGCGTGACCAACATCAACGGAGCAACTTGTGACAACCAGCCGCGTGCTAGCTCTGCTTTTCGCCATCGAGGCGGTCGCACTTGTCGCACCCTCGCTCGCTCAAAAAGCCGATCAAGCCATCAAGCTCGAAACCGATCTGATCACCGTTGAAGCGACCGTCGCCGACAAAAACGGCAACTTCATACGCAAGCTCAAACCTGAAGACTTCGTCGTTTACCAGGACGGACAACCGCAAAAGATCGAGTTCTTCGAAGCCAACGAAGAGGCTGCGCTCACGCGCCCGCTCGCAGTGGTCTTTGCCCTCGACACTTCGGGCAGCATCAAGCCTGAAGAGATTGCCAAGCAGCGCCAGGCGACCGAAAGCTTCGTCAAACTGGTCCGACCGGAATCGATCTTCTCGGTTATCGCCTTCAGTAACGAGATTCGCGTGCTCCAAGACTTCACCAGCGATCCCCAGCGGTTGAGCCACGGCTTCTCTCGCATCGGTGAAGTCCAAGGCTCAACGCGGCTGTTCGCGGCCGTCGATCGCGCGGTTTCGATGCTCAAGCGCGCGCCTCGTTTTCGTAGCGGCCGCAGGCTTAGACGGGTTGTGATTGTAATCACTGATGGCTTCGACAACGTGGACAGCACCGACCAGCAGGATTTGATACGGCGCGCCAACGACGCTGAGGTGACCGTTTATTCGATCACCTTGCCTTCATACGTCGCCGGACTCGCACCGGGTCAGCGGAGCATGACCCTGCTGGATGTCTCGCGAATAGTTCCGCTGACTGGCGGGGCTGACTTTTCGGCTGACGCGAAAGACTTCACGCCGGTATTCAAAGCCATCGCCGAAGAGATCAGGTCGGGCTACACGCTTGCGTACTACCCTCCCGAGAAGAACCGTCGCGATGGTCGCGTTCATCAGATTCGGGTCGAGGTGCGAAAGCCCGGCGCGATCGTCCGCGCCAGCCGCACCAGCTATCAAGCGCCGGCCTTTGATAAGCGCAAATGAGCGCGTATCAGCCCCGCCGCGTTCTTCAACCTGAAGCGCAGGGACGACCCTCATGCGTTTTGTTCTTGCTTTACTCCTCTAGCGAGAGCAACCCGCGGCTTAGTCTTCCGACCGCTTGCGTGCGTTATCTCAAACAACACCGGGCAGCAGTCTCCGCGGTTACCGGCCAGCGTCTCTTCACATTCTCTGAGGTACCTCGCGAGCCTCCGCCGGAAGGCTCGTAACTCAGTGAGCCGCGTGTCCAACTCTCCGAGCTTGTCGCTGAGCAGATCACGCACTCGTTGGCACTCCGCCAGTCCTGCTTCACTTCTCGGCAGCAGCGCTCGAATCTCTTCAAGCGACAGCCCGAGCGTCTGGGCTTGCTTGATGAACTGAAGCCGTTCGATGTCCGCTGCCGCGTAAATTCGGTATCCGGCGCCGCTGCGTGCCGGGCGTGGCAATAATCTAAGCCGTTCGTAGTAACGAATCGTGTCGCTGGTAACGCCGGCAGCTTGCGCCAGTTCGCCTATCCTCAGTGCATCTGACATCTCTTGTTCCTTTCGCCCACTTAAGATCATAAATCTTCGAGCCAACACCAGGGTCAAGCTAAAAACTACTTGACCTTGGACTCGACTCCAAGCTGTATGCTCAGCCACAGGTATGATAAGGCAGTTTCCGGCAATTGTGCTCATTCTCATTCTTTCCCTCGGCTCGTTAGGTGCGGCTGGCGAGGAGCTGCCTCGGTTTTCGCTGCGCGCTCTCGACGGTCGGACGGTGCGATCCGAAGAGCTGAAGGACAAGATCGTCGTGCTGGATTTCTGGGCCACGTGGTGCGCGCCGTGTATCGGCGAAGTGCCTGGCTTCAATAAGCTGCAAGAGAAGTATGCCTCACACGGTGTACAAATAATTGGTCTCGCGGTGCAATCGGGCTGGGCCAGTGACATTAAGCGATTTGCGCGCAAGCACAGTATGCGTTACACGATCCTGGTTGGTACGGATGACACGGTTAGTGACTTTGACGTAATTGCTTTCCCTACCACCTACGTCATTGCGCCAGGCTGGAAGCTGTACAAGAAGTACTCCGGCATCTATGAAGGCAAAAGCGCAGAGATTGAGCGCGACATAGAAGCCCTGTTAAAAGGCAACTGATAAGTTTTAAGAAAGGAGCGCGACTATGCTAGCAGGACGCAAAAAAAGCACCTTCTTGCCACCAAGACACCAAAACACGACGGGGCACGAAGAGTGTAAAGCAAGGTGCCTATTAACTTGGTGCGGCTTTGTGTCTTCGAGTCTTCGTGGCACAATCCGACCGTTGCTTGCGGCTGCTTGCCTGGTTCTGGTTGTTGCCACAATCGGGCAAGCTGCCGATCGCAAAGACCGGCTCACAGATAAGGAGAAAAGAGTCCTTGATTACCTCGTTCATGACTGGGACGAGGACTACAGCGCTACCAGCGTTGATCTGGCAATGGATGCCGTAGGAGTGAAGCAATCAGATGAGACCCGCTTCCATATCGGCAGCTACATCAAGCAGCACCCGGAGCTCCACGAGGTCATTCGTCGTTGGAGCTGGGTTACGTTTGTGTTGACTGCTGATGAGAAGCTTATTGCCCGCGCGCTGATCAATGCGCAGAGGGACGCGAAGCCTGCTCCGGGCGTTGCAGAGATTGCTAAAGCGGTCAGCGTGAACGACGATCGAGTCAAGCGTGGGCTTTCAATGCTTGCTCGCTATGAAATCATCAAAGCCGATTCATCAGTTGGTGGCGCCGGCTTTAGAGTCGAGCCACGTTATCTCAAGTGGGAGCCTCGCCTCGACTTTCTTTTTCACACCGTCACGTTAGCCAGCGGGCGCAAGTTCAACACTAACTGAGCGGTCGATTTTATGCTGCTGGTCAGCAGCAAACTCGCCGATGAAAAAGTAATCGTAGATGACTCGTCACCAGAGAGCACTGCTCGCATTCGCGTAGTATTTGATAAGGGTAAGCTCTCGAGCGTTGAACCGTCCTCGACGATAGTATTTGCCGGCGGCGGCTGAGGAGTTACAAACCTCTTCAGGTCTGAGGAGGCACTACAGGAATGGTTAAAGCGCTACCCTGAGCTGAAAGACAAGCTGCACGGCCCGATACCGCTGGCGTTGCAGTACATTAAGTCCCAGCAGAAAAAGTAGCTGTCGCTTCAAAGGGCACTTGTGTGCATCTATTTGCCAATTCGAACACTGCGATTCAGACAGGGTTCGATGCGTGGCTCATTGAGGCATTCAGCTTGTCTCCTTTCTAACAGCCCAAAATCCTAACGAGTGAAAGCGGATCGGCGATTCCCAACCTAGAGATGACCAAGCCTAGCAGTGGGGCCTAGGTCGTGTCCTTTTCTGGAGACTGCCGGGGCCTGCCAATCTTGTTACTGTTGAAGTATCACTTTGCGGTCGCCGTCGCTCGAGCGCCTACCTTCTTGAACCTGCTCAGCGCCCATCGCGCCTTTGCTCGAACGCCCTCGTCATCGTCGTTCAGCCTCCGCTGAAGCGCGTCGCGAGCAGTCGGATCACAGATCTGACCGAGCGCCTCGGCAGCCGCAAATCGAACGTTGCCGTTAGGTTCTTCCAACAGAGCGATCAGATCCGGCACGGCTTTCGTCTCGGCCAATCGCCCGAGCGCCAAAGCTGATTCGCAGGCGACAAATCTATCGTCACTCTTCAGCAGCTCAACCAGCACCGATGAAATGCTGCGATCGCCGATCAGCCCGAGCGCCTTCGCCGCATAACGAGCTGTAAGATTGTCGCCTTCGTCGATTGCGTCGTTGAGGAGTTGAATCACGGGTCCGGTTGCCTGATCGCCAAGCTTCACGATCGCTTGCACGGCTTCTGCTTTAACTCTCAAGCTCGCATCCCTCAGCGCTTCGACGAGGGCGGACAGAGCGCGGGGATCGTGCGAGAATTCAAGCGTGCGAACCGCGTCTAATCGAACTGCTTCGTTCTCGTCCTTGAGCAAGCGAGTCGGGTCGACCGGTGTCTGCCCGCCCGAAACGCCGGCGGTAATGCGCTGTGAGATTCGATCCTGAATCGCAAGGACGTCTTTTGCGTCTGCGTCGATCTTCTCGCTCCACAGTATACCGCCGCCGATCGCATCGATTAGCTGCGCGGTAACTCTCAAGCGGTCGCCCGCCTTCAAGAAATTACCGGTCAGTACAACGTCCACTCCCAACTCGGACCTCACGCGCGCGGGATCAACGGCTTGGTCTTGGAAACGGGCAACGGCGCTCGAAGGGAGCACGGTAAGCGAGCCTACCTTAGCAAGTTCGGTGGTCATGCTGTCTGCAAGCGACAATGCATAAAAGTCCGATTGCGGGTCGCCGCTGAGGTTCCGAAACGGGAGTACGGCCAGCGTCTTCTTGGTTCCGCTTGTGAGCGACAAGTTCTGACCCGATGATTCTCCGGACGCCGATGTTTGTCGCTGAGTCGGCTGAAACTCGATTGACGTCTTGCGAGACAGAAGCCTGCTGATAAAGTTCCGAGACGATTGCCGCTTAGGCAAAGCGAATGGCATAGTCACGCCGTCGGGTACGCCACGGGCGCCAAAGCGCAATGCGACGCTGAGCCGCTGTGCGTCTTCAAGCATCAATTGCATAGCCTGGTATCGCTCGGCAGGCTCCTTCGCCAGCGCGTTGTCAATGATCTTGGACAAATCCGCCGGCAGGTTGTCGTTGGCCTGCGCGGCGGGCTTCTGGGCTTC
>WNGG01013858.1_pt1 | contig 10581 bp, 9 predicted proteins | sample 5400661 | NCBI WGS metagenome assembly WNGG01 (sample SAMN13153372, study PRJNA577476) | soil metagenome | isolation source: 100 cm soil or saprolite under Garry oak tree replicate 1 | place: USA:California | collected 2016-06-15
TGCTTTCTGTAGTGGCCATGTTTTCCATGGCCGGTGCTCAGGAACAAAAAATGGCGCCGGGAATCACCAACAACCAGATTCTGATCGGCTCGTGCTCCGCTCTTGATGGACCGGCCAGATTTCTCGGTATGCAGACCATTGTTGGCGCCACCGCATATCTCAATCATGTAAATGCCAATGGCGGGATATTTGGACGCAAGATCCAACTGCTGGCCTTTGACGATGGCTACGAGCCGGGCAACGCCGAAAATTGCTTCAAGCGCTTACAGAAAGAAGGCATCTTCAGCGCGGGATTTTTTGTCGGCACGCCGACGGCAGCCAAGTATGTGCCGCTGGCTGAAGCAAACAAAGTGCCCGTAGTCGGGCTGTTTACCGGCGCCGAGCTGCTCTACACGCCTTTGAAGCATTACGTGCTCAACGTCCGCGCTTCTTACTACGATGAGACGCGGGAGCAGGTAGAAAATCTTTGGAACGTTCTGGGCATCCACAAGATCGGTGTGATCTACCAGGATGACGCTTTTGGCCAGGCGGTGCTCAGCGGCCTGCAGCTTGCCCTGAAGAAGCATAATGCCGCGCCTGTTGGCATGGGCACTTTCCCGCGCAACACGCTCGACGTGGAGAAGGGCCTGAACGCCGTACGGCCCATGAATCCCGGAGCTGTATTGATCGTTGGCCCGTACGCGCCCGTAGCGGAGATCATCAAGAAAGCCCACGCGACCGGATGGCATCCCATCTTTTTGACTGTCTCTTTTGTTGGAACAGAGAAATTTATAACTGAGGCCGGAAGGGATGCGGAGGGCACGGTTATCACGCAGGTTGTGCCGCCGTATACGCGCACCGACTTTCCCACAGTCACGCTTTATCGCGAATCCCTGAGCAGGTATTATCCGGCCGAGCAACCCAACTTCGTGAGCCTGGAAGGATTTGTTGATGCCATGGTGCTGGTGGAGGGCTTAAAACGCGCCGGCAAGGACCTGACGCGGGAGAAGCTGATTACGGCGCTGGAGTCCATCCAGAGTAAAGACGTCGGTCTTGGACCAAAGCTGACGCTGAAGTATAGTTCCTCGCGGCACAAGGGCTTTGACAAGATCTATACCACGGTCGTCCGCGACGGCAAGCCCGAGATTCTGGATGACTGGAAAAAACTGCCGCACTGATCGGTCGCGGCGGAAGGGTTGCTGAAAAAATAAAGGCCCGGCAGCGCTGCCGGGCCTTTTCTTCAGACTTGAATCGAATTTCAGACGGTCATCAGTTCCTTTTCCTTGGCCGCACCCATTTCTTCCATCTTCTTGATCTCGGTATCGGTCAGCTTCTGCACTTCGTCCAGCGCCTTCTTTTCTTCGTCCTCGGAAATCTTCTTGTCTTTCATGGCCTTCTTGATGGCTTCATTGCCATCGCGACGGACGTTGCGGATCGCGGTGCGGTGGTCTTCCAGGATTTTGTGCAGGTGCTTGACCATGTCTTTGCGGCGCTCTTCCGTGAGCGGCGGCACGGGGATGCGGATCAGCTTGCCGTCATTCTGCGGATTCAGCCCCAGTCCGGCGGAACGAATGGCCTTCTCAATGTCGGCAATGATTCCCGGATCATAAGGCTGCACGGTGAGCAACTGGGATTCGGGGGAATGCACGGTGGCCACCTGGTTCAGCGGCATCTCAGATCCGTAATACGGCACGCGGACAGGATCCAGCATGTTGACCGTCGCGCGGCCGGTGCGGGCCGCAGCCAGGTTGGCGCGGAAGTCTTCCACCGCTTTGTCCATGCGCGTTTTGAGCTGCGAATAAACTTCTTTCAATGCGGGTATAGCCGCGATTCCTGATATCGCCATTGCCGAAAGCCTCAAAAAAAGAGTTACGAACGCTCGATTATACAGCGAGGGCGGTTTGCCGGTAGGGGCATGCTGCTCCCCAAGTTTCTTCAGGCTTATTTCCGGTTTATGGCGACTCTTGAAATACCAGCACCCAATCCGTTACTAGCGCCTCATGCTTGTTTTTAGAGAGACTTTGGAAGCAAGAAGAAGTCTTGTACAAGATTGTGTCTAAGGTTGTCGGATCTTCCGGAAAAATTACAGGAAGAAAACTTTAGGTTGGGTTTAAGAAGGGATGTTGCTGCAATTCTCGTTCATCTTTTACAGCTCAATATGGAGGAATGCAATGCCAAATTTTTCCGCTCCGGCCAATTCTCGAGTCACAATGAAAGTAAGGGTCGACAAGAGACCCTATTTGGCGGGATTCCAAACACCGCCTGACAACAGTAATTGGGAGAATATTGCCCCCGATGGCGATGGCATGGGCGAGAGCCGGGAATTCATGATGCCTGCCGCCAAGGGTGACACGGTGAGTTTTAACGGCCAATATGATACTCAGATCGGCCCCAATGACCCTGGTCCCAAAGCCACCTACATGATCACTTTCTCCAGCGGCGGTAGCGACCAGGTCGTTGTGTCCAAAGGTAATGGCCCTATAGCCCGCGAATACACATTCACCGCTAACTAGACAGGAGCAACCATGGACTTTAATAACGCCGTACGCAGAATTGGTGGCATTCTCTTTCTTGTTTTGACATTTGTGATTGCGGGAACGACAAACAGCTCGGGGCAAGCTTCGTCTCCAGCCGAAACCAAGAAAAAGAGTGAGATCGATAGATTACTGGGGGTGTACAAGGACAACGGTAACGACAAAAGCTTTCTTGACGACGACACACAATATCAACCGTATCTCGCTTATTCAACGATAATTGAAACTGAACGGCCGCTGATGACTTCCACGGAACAGCAGCGACTCGATAAGCAGGTCTCAACTACCGCCAGTTCCGGCGCATCAACCTCGGCGGTTAGCACAGGCAGCGTCCCGTGGTTGTTTGGTTTTGCCGTCGAACATGGTGCGCTCACGCAAACAGTAAATAACAATGTCATTACGTTTCAAGGAAACGTCGCCAACCTCATTAAAGCAGTCAATGCGAAGGATTATGTCGAGAGTTATCGGCGATACCAGGATGACACCGCTATCAACTTGGTGTCCCGGGCGTCCTTCTCCGTTTCGTTTGTTACGAATCAGAACGGAGCGGCCACGACGACTGGTCAAGGCACGCTAGCCGGATACTCAGCGCACATTGATCTTTATAACCACCGCGACCCAAGAGATAAAAAGTACATCGCCGATTGGGCTGCAGTCCGCGAGCACGGACTAACGCAGCTCGCGACGAGCGTTGGCAGACTCCACGATTCTCTCTTTCATAATCATAGAAGCCAGCTCGATGGCTGGCGTACCCGGACAGATACCGCCCTATCGACACTCACCTCCTCGTCGTCAGATGACCAGATTCGAGCGGTGATTGAGAATGTTGCGGACGACTATGTAAACACTTTTGGCCAATCTCCAGAGCTGCATGCCGCTATCGAGAGCGTTGCCAAAGCCATGAAGGACTACGCCCAACAAAAGGGAAGAGTAGTCGATAAGATCGAGAGCAGTCCGATCTTCAGTGTGGAATACACCAACACGAGACAATCCGTAACAACTACCCTTCCAAAACCAGAGGGAAGTTCGTTAACGACAGCCTCACCCCTTCCTGATTTGTCGAACATAAATATCATTGGCGGTTTGCGATTCATCGGACGTAGCCAGGTAACATTCAATGCTGGAACGACTTTATTTAATTCTATTCCTACGGGTAGCTCCATCGGCTCCGTCAGAGACTGGCGGGTATCAGGGCAAATAGACATACCGCTGCCGGAAGTACCGGAGATTGGGAAATCAACACTCACTTTTTCGGGACTGTTTCTTTCACTCCTTGAAGAACCCTTGGGGCAAAAGGTCCTGGTGAATGGCGTTGCCGAAACTCGCACCGGTAACATCGGCCTGTTTCAAGCAAAATTTACGGTGCCAGTTAAGGGCGCTGGCGTAAAGATTCCTATCTCGCTAACATCTTCAAATCGAACTGAACTGATCAAGGAAACAGATGTCCGAGGAAGCATCGGAATAACATTGGATTTAGATTCCATTTTTGCTAAGTCAGGCACCGGTAAATAGCCCCGTACGGGTGCGGTTGAGCCCTTATCCAATGCTGTCTTCGTCACCGCGAAGGTTCCGGGTCACACCGCGCTCTTCTGCCCGGTTTTGCGATACAGCATCCACGTATGCCAGAGAATGCGCAGGGTGGCCAGCACCGGGATGGAGAGAAACACGCCGATTACGCCTGCCACTTCTCCTCCGGCAAATACGCCAAACAGAACGGTGAGTGGGTGAAGCTCCAGCGACGTGCCCATAATGCGAGGCGAGGTCACGTAGTCCTGAATGCCTCTCCACACAAGCAGAAAGATCAGTAGCACCCACATGTGACTGTACCCGGAGAGCAGAGCAACTATCAGCACTGCCAGGCCGCCTACGGCGGGACCGACGACCGGAATAAATTCCAGCGCACCGGCCGCCGGCCCTAAAGCAAACGCATACGGAACACGCATGATCCAGAGCACAAAGGTCACAACCACCATGGCCAAGATGGAAAGAGTCAACTGGGCGCGGATGAAGTGCCCGAGCATGAAATCCATTTCCCGCACCGTCTCTGCAACCATCTGGCGGTTGCGTGAATCTTCCACCGAATTGATGATGTTCTCGCTCAACTGGTGCCCGTCTTTCAGGAAGAAAATGGCAAAGATCGGGACCAGCACCAGCCACCACATATTCTGGATAGTCCTGGCCGCGCGAAGCGTCAGGCTCTGCGTGGCTGCGATCATTTCAGTCTGATGCTCATTCAGGTAATTTGTTACCCACTTCACCGTTTCCTGGTTCCAGCCATGCCGGGCGGCGAGTTGCTGCACCAGGCTGCCGGATTTGATCTTTGCTCCCAGTTCCGGCGCCTGCTGCATCAATTTCTGCGCTTCGTCCATCACCGGAGGACCAAGCAGAGAGAAAGTTACAACCAGCAGCGCGACGAACAGCAGGTACACCACGGCAATCGCTGCCGGGCGCGAGCCTTTCAGCCAGACTTGCAGCTTTGAGACCGGAGCTTCCAGGATATAAGCGAAGAAGATCGCGAAAAGAAACGTAATGATCGCGCGCCAGGCGACATAAAGGAACATAAGCGCCAGGGCAAAGACCAGAGCGGTCAAGAGGGCCTGCGCGGTTTTTTTATCGAAGAGTTTCAAACGCCTCCCGATTCCGGCGGTTCCCATTGTAACCGTTGCGTCCGGCTTGCCCATCCAAAGCGCGGTTTGCGGATCCGGTCACGCGGGCAGTTATGGCCTGACCACGAGCATTGCCGGTTCGTGAGATGATCTATTCGGATGCCAGAACTGCCAGAGGTTGAAACCATTGCCAACGGGCTCAACAAGCGCGTGGCCGGAGACCGCATTGACTCCGTCTGGGTGGGAAGCAAGCCGGAGCCGCTCAAGTCCTCGGCGGCGGAAATATCTCGCACGTTGGAAGGCGCGCAAGTGGAACGAGTGCGGCGGGTGGGAAAGCATATCGTCTTCGATCTCGGCTCCGGAAAAGGCGCCGGCGGACGCCAATGGATAGTGCATTTGGGAATGACTGGGCGAATCCTGGTGACGACACCAGAAACCGAGGTCCCCAAACACACTCATCTGGTGGCCAAGCTGGCTTCGGGAAGAGAGTTGCGTTTTGTTGATCCACGGCGGTTCGGACGCCTGGAGGTACGGCAAACAAGTTTCAGCGGGCCGGGCACTGAGCCGCTCAGTATCGACGCAGAAGAATTTACCCGACTTTTTCACGCCAGCAAAGCGCCGGTGAAAGCGGCGCTGCTGAACCAGAAACTCTTGCACGGCGTAGGCAACATCTATGCCGATGAGGCGCTGTTTCGCGCTCACATCCGGCCACGGCGTCGCGCCAACACACTTACGAAAGCCGAGATGCGCAAGCTGCACGCCGCGCTGCAAAAAGTCCTTCATGCGGCAATCGCCGCGGGCGGATCTTCAGTCTCCGATTACGTGGATGCCGATGGCGAAGCCGGCTTCTTTCAGATTCAGCACCGCGCCTATGGCCGTGAAGGCAAGCCCTGCCTGACCTGCAAGACCCCGATCAAAAAAATCGTGGTCGGCGGACGGGGAACGCATTATTGTCCGAGGTGCCAGAAGTAGCAGTCAGCAATCAGCCGTCAGTAATCAGCAAAGCATAACCGCAAAGGACGCGAAGGTCGCAAAGGAACCAGAATTTCGTTTGCTCACCCTGACGCTTTTGGTAACCACCTGAGGTTTGTATGCTTGGCTGATTGCTGAATGCCGATTGCTGAACTGCTACTGCCTTGTAGCCTTGCTGTTGAAGGCTTTTTCCGCTTGCAGCATTTTTCTCATGCTGCGGATCCAGCGATCATAATCAGTGGCCTTGTTCTGGAAATACTTGCCTGCTTCAGGATGGGGCAGGATGAGAAATTTTTCTTCGGCCATGGCTTTTACCACATCATCAGCAACCTGGTCAGGGTCAATGGCGCCTTCCTTCAGGAATTGGGCGCCGATAAATTCTTCTCCCAGCAGCATATTAGTGCGCACGCCCTGCGGGCAGAGCGCGGAAACGCGGACACCCTGGTCGCCATAATTGATCGAAAGCCATTCGGCAAAACCCAGCGCCGCATGCTTGGTCACCGAGTAAGGCGCGGAGCCCACCTGGGTCAGCAGTCCCGCAGCGGAGATGGTTTGAAGCAGGTAGCCTTCTCTTCGCGCCAGCATTTGCGGCAGCACGGCGCGCGCCGCGTAGACATGGGCCATCACATTGATGTTCCAGCTGCGCTTCCAGTCGCGGTCAGAAGCTTCTGGCCCTCCGGTGGCGCCGATGCCGGCGTTGGAGCAGAAAATATCAATCCGGCCAACCGCGCTTGTGACCGTATCGACCATAAACTTTACCTGGGATTCTTTAGAGACATCGCAGCAGAAAAAAGCGCCGCGGCCTTCCTCAAGCTCCTTGAGGACCTTGAAACCGTTGTCCTCGTCAACGTCTGCGCAGCCCACAAGGCGAGCGCCCTCTTTGGCAAACCTGAGGCAGAGCGCCCGGCCGATTCCGTTGGCGCCGCCGGTCACAACCACCACTTTTCCCTTAATCTGCATGCCGGAAACGATACTTCCTTCTCCGCAAATCTTCAAACCCGGTCCTGGGTGGACTCGCATTCATGCAGACAAGCTATTAATCTAATGCAGGTATCATCTGTTCTTGTACCGGAGTCAGAGATCATATGACGACATTTGCCATCGGAGTTGACCTGGGCGGCACCAACCTGCGCATTGCGGCGGTAGACAGCACCGGCAAGACGCTGGAAAAAATTACTACCAGCACTGAAGTCGCGCGCGGGCGCGATCAGGTGATTGACGAAATGTGTACGGCGATCCAGCAGATCGTCGTCCAGCAGCGCGGAGCGGGCGAACTGGCGGGGATCGGCATCGGCGTGCCGGGAATTATTGAGATGCAGACGGGAATGCTGCATGAGTCGCCCAACCTTCCCGGCTGGCATAACTATCCGGTACGCGATGAAATTGAGCGCCGCTTGCAGACCGCAGTCGTGCTGGAAAATGACGCTAACGCGGCCGCGCTGGGAGAAAAATGGCTGGGTGCCGCCGCCGGCGTGGATGATATGTGCATGTTCACGCTGGGCACGGGCGTGGGCGGAGGCGTGGTGCTGCAAGGTAAAATCTGGCACGGCATGACCGGCATGGCCGGTGAGCTTGGCCACATCAACGTGGAACCTGAAGGGCATCCCTGCAAATGCGGCAGCCGCGGCTGCCTTGAGCAATATGCTTCCGCCACAGCGGTGAAGCGCATGGCCCAGGAGGCGATTGCTTCTGGCACAGCTCCTCATATGGCGCAGGCCATGCAAAGAGATGTGGAATTCACCTCGAAAGTGATTTACGAAATGGCGATGCAGGGAGACGCGCCGGCACGTCAGGTCTTTGAGCGCGTGGGCAGAGCGCTGGGCACGGTGATTGCGGACATGGTGAACATTTTCAACTTCCCCATGTATGTGGTGGGCGGCGGGGTGGCCAGCGCGTGGGACGCATTCGCTCCCTCGATGCTGGAAACCATTGGCAGGAACTCATTTGTTTATCGCAATACTGCACCTTACGTGAATGCTTCTGCTGGCAACGCTCGTAGCGGCCCGGTCCGCGGCACGATCATTACGGGCGCGCTGCTCGGCAGTGATGCCGGGCTGATTGGCGCCGCGCGCCTGCCCATGATCACGGCGCAGAGCAGATCCGTGGAATCCAGCACTGCGTAAGCAGCCCGCCGCTGCGGCGACGCTGCCGTTCGCAGCCCTGAATGCGCTCTTGGGGCTGTCTCTCTGCGCTCGCCCAGCTTAAAATTATTCCAGAGCAGATTCGTGCAGAGGAGTCGATTGCGCATGACCATCCACATCCGTCCGGCGAACCGCGTCGACCTTCCTCGCCTTACGGAAATCTACAACCACTATGTCATCCATACGCCGGTCACGTTTGACCTGGAGCCATACACCGTGGAGCGGCGCGCCGCATGGTTTGAACAGTTCTCCTTGACCGGGCGATACCGGTTGGTGGTGGCCGAAGAGAATGGCGTGGTGTTGGGCTATGCCGGCACAACGCGCTTTCGCGTGAAGCCCGCTTACGACACGACAGTGGAAACCACCGTGTATAGCAGCGTGGAAGCGGTGATTGTTTCAGGCATTGGCGGACGAGAACATCAATCGCATCGTTGGAGGATACACGCTGCCAAATGCCGCGTCAGCGAAGCTGCATGAGATGTTCGGTTTCAAGAGCGTGGGCATCTTCAGCGAAGTTGGTTACAAATTCGGAAAGTACTGGGACGTGGCCTGGACGGAGCGTCCGCTGCGCCTGGCCCCATAAACCACAAAGCCCACAAAGGAACACTAAGTTTTACCACAGAGAACACAGAGGAGCACCGAGGTGCGTAATATTCGAAGGCAAAACCTTCGTGTTCCTTCGTGTCCTCTATGGTTATGAAGTTTCCAGCAACTGCCGCGCAACCGAACAATACAAATCCACAGCGTCATGCAGCTGCTTCTTGGAAATATATTCGCGCTCGGTGTGGGCCACATGAATTGACCCTGGCCCCAGCAGCACCGGAGTGCCCCACTTGGTCAGCGCGGGAATGTCTGTGGTGAACTTGGCTATCATGCTCTCGATGCCGGCAACCGTGCGCAGCTTCATGAAAGGAATTTCCAGGACGAATTCGGCTTCAGCCAGGCCATCAACCTGCTTTGTGATCTGGTGGCGCAATTCTTCAGATGGCCCGATAAGTCGATAAAGCAGCTGCGCGCGCGCGTGATCGGGAATCACGTTGGGAGCGCGTCCTCCTTCAATTAATCCGATATTCAGCGTGCATGGGCCGACTTCAGGGTTGACCGGCAGCTCCATCGCGCGGAGACGCTCGATTGCCGTTAGGAGTTTTTCTATAGCCGATTCGCCCAGCTCAGGATACGCGGAATGCGCCATCTTGCCCTTCGCCGTAAGTTGCAACCGCAGCGCGCCTTTGGAAGCCGTGGCAATTTTGTTTTCCGTGGGCTCGCCATTGATCAGGAAGCGGTTGCCCAGCGGATTTTCATTCGCGACCTTGGCGCCAAGGCTGTCACGCTCTTCACCCACCAGAAACAACATGCCCACAGCCGCACCTTCCTTGCGCAGCCGCTGGCAGGCCGCGATTTGCGCCGCGATGATGCCCTTGGCATCGCATGAGCCGCGTCCGTAAACATTGTTGCTGTCCTCAGAAGAGGGAATAAACGGCGGCACGGTGTCCATGTGTGTAGAAAAAACAATATCGGGTTTGCGATCATCGATTGTGGCCACCACATTGAACCGCTCATGGGCCACCGGCATTTTGTGTGCGGTGTATCCCAGGCGGCAGAGTTCTTCATACAACTCCGCGCCTACCGCGCCTTCATTGCCGGAGATGGATTCAATGTCGATAAGCCTGCGGGTTAGCTTGATGGCATTCATTTTCTTCAGACGGACAGGATAACAAGCTTTACCACAGAGGGCACAGAGGAACACAGAGGAATAAGAAAACCACACATGAGTCCGTTTGTTCTCCTCCACCCGCGGTTCGTTTCATAAGGATCATGAAGTGCTGTACTCCTCCGTGTTCTCTGTGTCCTCTGTGGTAAAAAAGGAATGTGGCCAACGGAATCAAATCCTTCTTCCTCGATGGGCCCGCAGGGCGGCTGGAGGCCCTGCTGAATGAAGGCCAGCCGGATGCAACGCACGCCGCGCTCATCTGCCACCCTCATCCACTATTTGGCGGCACCATGCACAACAAGGTGGTGTTTCACGTCATGAAGACCCTGAGCGGGTTCGGCTTCCCGGTGTTGCGTTTCAACTTTCGTGGCGCCGGAATGAGTGAAGGCGGGCATGATCGAGGACAGGGCGAGCAGGAAGACGTCCGGGCGGCGCTCAACTGGCTCGATTCTGCGTTTCACCTGCCGATGATCTTTTGCGGGTTTTCCTTCGGGGCTGCGACGGGTCTGCCTGTCTGCTGCGCCGACCCGCGCGTAGTTGGATTGATATCACTGGGCACGCCCGTGGGCGTGGAAGGACGTACTTACACGTATAGGTATCTTCCCGGTTGCACTCGTCCCAAGCTTTTTGTCAGCGGC
>WNGG01009564.1_pt1 | contig 10579 bp, 8 predicted proteins | sample 5400661 | NCBI WGS metagenome assembly WNGG01 (sample SAMN13153372, study PRJNA577476) | soil metagenome | isolation source: 100 cm soil or saprolite under Garry oak tree replicate 1 | place: USA:California | collected 2016-06-15
CAAGCGCGTGATGCCATTTGTTTGCGGAGCCTCCGCGAGAAGGCCGCCGCGGAACACCGCGCCCATCGCAACCAGCGGCAGACGCCGATCTTCGCGCACCAAAAGTCGCAACCCATTCGAGAGCTCGAATTTTTCAATCTCAGCTGCCGCGGCGACCTTCGGGCCCTCGGCTTTGGCGGCCAGCGAACTCTTCGGGTTCAACGAAACGACCGTCAGATTGCTGTCTGTCAGATAATTTGCGGCGACGCGCTTAATGTCGTCGAGCGTCACCTTCTGGACAGCAGCGAGATAATCCCGGCTGAAATTCAGATTGCGCGTTAGCAACCAGTTCGAGCCGGTGTCTGAGGCCTGGCCGCGCATGGTCGTAAGCGCGCCAAGGTGATGACTGAGCGATATTTTCTTCGCCTTCGCCAATTCGTCCGCGGCGACACCAGCCTGTTTTACCTCGTTAACAATTCGCAGAACCAATTGCTCGGCTGCTTCGCGTTTCTTTGGATCGACAGTGGCATCAATGCCAAATAAACCCGGGTCACCGGGCGTATAAGAGAACGCTCCTATGCCGAACGCCAGACCGGCCTCTTCACGCACACGCCGGTACAGGCGAGAGCTGCGCCCATCGCCGAGGATGGTCGAGAGAAGGTCGAGCGCGGGAACGTCAGGATTCGTGACCTCCGGAATATGCCACGCTAGCGAGAGATGCGTCAGCTCCGTTGGAAATTCCCGATGCACTTCACGCCGGCCAAGTTGCGGCGGTTCCGCAGGAATGAATACGGGCTTGAGCGATTTCTCGGGATAAGGGGTGAACAATTCAGTCAATTGTTGCCGCACTTTTTCTGCATCGACATCACCCACTACGATGAACGTAAGATTGTTCGGGACGTAGCGCGTTTTGTAATACTGCATCACCTGCTCTTGTGTGAGTTGATTGTAGATTTCGATCTCGCCGATCACCGGGAACCGGTAGGGATGCCGCTGATAAGCGGTGCCAAAAAGAAGCAGCCCGGCCACGCGATCGGGATCATCCATGCCCATGGCGAACTCGCGCCGAATTACTTCCTGTTCTTTCCGGTATTCCTCGGGCGGCAGAGTCGAATTCATCATCGCATCGGTCAACACGCCGAGTGCGGTGGCGACGCCGTCTTTCGGCACGTCGATCCAGAAAACAGTACGATCAAAAGAGGTGTAAGCGTTAATGTAACCGCCCACGTCCTGAATCTTCTGCGCAATCTCGTTGGTCGATCGTGTTTTCGTCCCCTTGAAAAGCATGTGTTCGAGAATGTGGGACAAGCCCGCCCCGAGATGCGCGTCCTCGTCGATGCTCCCTGTGGCGCACCACGCCTGTACACTTGCCACCGGCGCGCTGCGATCTTCCTGCACGATGATCGTCAGTCCATTTGGCAGGACCCATTTCTGCGCCGAGCTCGGCGGAAACGCGATCACGGATGAATCCTCTACCGAGGTGGCTTTTAAATTGGCAGAACTAAACATGATTGCGACGACCAGCGCGGCGAATGACCAATGACGAACGCCGAAGGACGAAGAAATGACGAAGCCCGAATGCCGAGAAGAAATCTCCGATCGCTCTCTTATCATTTTGAGCATTCGGGCTTCCTTCGTGCTTCGTCATTCGTCATTCGTCATTTTTGGATCATGGGCTGGCTCTCCGGCGCTGGTTTCGCTGCCATTGGTCTTGCTGGCGCGAACGGCTTTACGTAAGCCTCTTCAAAATCGTAGACGTTCTTGAAATCTTCGATCGAATCTTCCTCGGTTTTCCCAAATATGCCGGCGCCGATCAGGTTAAAAACCATGTTTCCAATATCCTCGCAGGAATGAATGCCCCAGTTATCGAAAACCGTCATGACCAGCGGCCCGAACTCCTTCAGCGCGTACTGCCGCACCCCTCCGAGCAATTCCGGTCCACTCACATGACGCACAGTAGCTCCCTTGACTTTCTTCTGCTGTTTTGTGGTGAAATCGAGCGCGTCGCGCAGAAACACATACGCGTCCCGCTGGTAACGCGGGTCGCTGGCTACGATCGAATCAAGAGCTTCGGCAAATCCAATTTTTTGCATGAATGAAAAAGGCGCGGGTCAACCGCGCTCAATATAATAATCGGCAATTACTCAATCGGCAACCCCTCACGAGATCGAAGTTTTCTTTGTTTTGTTTTGCCTGCTCGGTCCCTTTTCGGGGAAGCGATGCGCGTCCCCTGCAGAATTATTCTGCCAGATGCGGCTTGCGCCTGCCGGGGCCGTGGCTGAGCTTGACCTCACCACGCATTGATGCACGAATGAGCAGCGGGCAGATAGCGGTGATCCTCAAGCGGTTCGAATCGCCTGACGAAGTTCGCGTTCTGCAAAAGGGTCGCTTTGAGCTAGTACATCTCGGCGGTATGACGGATTGGTCGCGCCACATACGAGCCAGGTTGGAAGTGGAGCGAACACGTCGGACCAGGCGTTGGCGCGACCCGGTGTAATATTGAACATGTTGGCTTGGTGCTTTCCGGCACAGCGACGGTGGCTTTCGACAATGGAAGCGTATTTGAGTTACGAGCAGCCGAGCTTTTTTACGTGCCGCCAATACCTCACGACAGCTGGGTGGTTGGCGATGAGCCATATGTCTCGCTGCATTTCCTTGGCGCTGACTGCTACGCCACGCGTCGCACACAATCCACGCGTTCCATCTAACAGCTGCGCGGCCCGATGGGTTGCTTTTGATTTATGAAGAGTGTCCCGAATTCGCGGCGCGATCTCCTAATCCTCCAACTGATCGGCCAGCGCATCGAGATAAACTGAAAGCAGATCGCGCCGCCGCGGCTCGCCCGCCTGCGGTTGGCCCGCCGCGCTGAGGTAATCGCTGAAAACTCCACTCACATTCTTCATTTGCGTCGCCTCGAACCAGTTCATGTAATCATCGAGATCGCTCATGCGGGCGACGAGTCTTTCCCGAGTAACCTGCAAACGCGCCAGACGCTTGGCGACACGGCTCCGTTTACCGCGCGCAAGCAGCGCGGCGACTTGCTGGTATTCCCGCGCAATCGGGCGCATGACTGGATTCGTCCGACCGGCGAATAAGAGCAAATTGTAACTCAATTGATTGAGCACCACTTTCTCTGCCGCGGAGGCTTTTTTCCGCGCGAGGCCGCTCAAGTCCAATAATTTGTCGGTATTTGGAATTTTAACGCGCAGCAATTCATCAAGGCCCCGCTCGCTTTCGGCAAAGGAGAGCAATTGCTGGCTTTGCGCGCCACTTAGTCGAGTTACGCCTAATTGCCAGTTTTTTTCCGCATCGCGAGCCAGCGACGGAAACTGCGCTTTCAAATCAACCAAGAGATCGTTAGAAGCATGCGACAGATTGCCGATGTAATGCGCCAGCCGGACATGCCCGTCAGGTTCATCGATAAGCAATTGCACGAGCGCGAGCGAGTAGGCGCGATAAAGCATTCGGCCAGCCGAGTCGAGTAGCCGGGGAGGTTGTCGCAGAAATTCTTCCAGCGATATCCTCTTTTCCGACACAGAAAGCGCTTCAATAAGCCGACCGCGGTCGCGTCCGGGCGTAAGCGCCAGCACGCCATCGAGCAACCAATCCGGCGGCTCGACGAAAAACGTGTCAGGTGCGATGTCCGGCGCCTTTCGATAAATCATCTCCAGTAAAATGGCGCGCAGCAGTTCGCGCTCCACCAATGAACCGTCGAGATATTGGGCGATGGTCAGATCGAGCTGCAACTTCAGGCCAAAACCAGTCTGGCTGAATCGCAATTCGGCCGGCGGAATTTCAGGCAGGTTCGCTTGTTGTGGCTGCAAATTGATTATAACCGCCGTTTTCCACCTGTCAGGCTGCCGCAACAGCGCGAGCAAATTGACCTTGGTCTGCTCCGCAAGCTCGGAAACCGCGCCGCGCAGCGTCGCATCGGCGCCGTAAATGACGAATTGCTGCGAAGGACTCACGCTGCGCGGCAGTGGCGCCGCACCCACCCATTGCAACATAAAGTTCGACAATATCGATAGGATGATCGTGCGACGGAAACTCCTCATCGGTAGCTGGTGGATATAAATATCGAAAACTGGGCGAGCCAGCGAGCACGAATTTGCGGGCGGGATTTTTCAATGGTCGGCGGAAAAAATGTCGAAACTATTTGCCGTTAGAGGGGTCTATTTGGTAGGAAATGAAAATACTATGAATGCAAAACGTTTACTTCTAATAAGCTGCATCGCTGCGCTGGCGTTACCGGCCTCAGTTGCGAACGGCCAGCGGCGTGGTGGCGGTGGGGGCCGTGCACACGTCGGCTCGATGCAGGCTCGGAGCGCTCCGTCGGGAGCATACCGGGGGACATACGGCGGTAATTGGAGCGGCCGTAACTGGAACGGCCGTAACTGGAGTGGCCGAAACTGGAGCGGTCGTAATTGGAACAACTGGAACGGCAATTGGCGTCATCATAATAATAATGACGTCATCTTCATCGGTAGCTTCGGCTTTCCATCGTGGTGGGGCTGGGGCTATCCATATGGATATTACGGCTATGGGTACCCTTACGATTACTATGGGTACGGCGGAGGCTATGGGTACGGCGGAGGCTACGGATACGGTGACTCCGGCTATGGTAACGGTTATGGGTACGGCTCTAGCAGCCGATCAAGGGTCGCTGAGCTGCAGCGGCGACTTGCCCGCGCGGGCTATTATGGCGGGGCCATTGATGGAATCATGGGGCCCGGGACCCGCCGGGCGATTCGCGCCTACGAACGTTCGCGCGAAGTGGGCATGCGCTAATTACGAATTTGATTGTTGATCTTTCGGTTGGTTGACCGGCGGATTTCGCAGGGCGCATGGGCGAACCGCCGGTCTCTTTATTTTCGGCAACCTGCAAATGCGATTATGGATGGTGGGACGTCGCGCTGCCCCGAAGGCTTCGGGGGCCCGCCATATTCTAAGAATCATCCGGCCGACTCTTTTCCCGGTTTTTTCTCAAGTCCCTTGGTCGGAGCAGGCGAAGAACTTTTCGTAGCGCCTTCTTTAGGCGCGCTGGTCTTTTCTCCGCCTGTTTGCGTGGCAGGAGATTCTTTTTTGGCCGCCTCTTTGTACGAATCGCTTCGATAGTCTGTGACGTAAAAGCCGGACCCTTTGAAGATGAGACCGGCCCCGGTCCCAAGCAGGCGCTTTACCTTTCCATGTCCCCACTTCGGCAACCGGCAGAGATCCTTTGGGCACTCGCGAAACGGTTCGTCGCGCATTGACTGGAACGCTTCAAAAGTCTGGCCGCATTTCCGACAAGAATACTCGTATGTTGGCATCAAGCGTGTATCACAATTCGGAAGACGACGCCGGAAACTCTGCACTAAACAAGGCACAATTCAAGCCGCAGCGGGCCGCACGGCCGGTAGAGCTTTTACTTGTATTTCTTGAATCGCTGAGTGCCTGCTCTCAGCTTGACTTTTTGCATAGGTTGAGCATTAAAAGTCCGTCCCAAACTTCTTATGCTCCGTTCATCTTATGGCAGTTTACAGGCGTTACTTTACATTGCTCTCCTTCTCTTTGCGGCTGGTTGCGGCGAAGACCCCCGCTTTTCGGCCAAGACACAATACTTGGGCGGCGCCTACGGCAACGCTCCGGCTGGTCCTGCGCACGATACCGTCTCATACTGGGATGGAGACAGCACTAATGGAAAACCCTCCATTACCATCAGTCTCCGAGAGCAGCGCGCCTATTTTTACAAGAGTGGTGTGCTCGTCGGCGTCTCGCAACTTTCAACCGGTCGCGAAGGGTTAAACACGCCATACGGGCACTTCTCGATCATCCAGAAAGACGTCAATCACGTTTCCAGTTTGTTCGGCGATTACATTGACTCAGCGGGAAACGTAGTCGTGCCCAATGTCGATGTCACTAAGGACCCGAAACCGCCGGGTGCCCACTTCAGGGGGACGCCGATGCCTTACTTTATGCGCATCGTCTCCGGGACAGGATTGCACGCAGGTTATTTGCCAGGTTATCCTGCGTCGCACGGCTGCATCCGAATGCCTGAATTCATGGCCGAAAACTTTTTCAAATCGGTCTCACTCGGTACGCCAGTCACGATCACGAATTAGATTCCTTGGGGAGCGTCAGCACCTGGGCTTGCAGAAAATCGGCAACGGCGGCATTCTCATCGTTCCGCCGAAGGGAATATGATCATCATCACGCAACCGAACGCGACTGAGGAACAGGTCAATCGGATCGTCACGCGTGTGCGGGAGTTCGGGCTCGATGCACAAATCAGCCGAGGTGCATCGCGCGTGATCATTGGTGTGATCGGGCCCGAAGCGCTACTTCGCGAAAAGCCGCTCGCCTGCATGGCGGGCGTGGAAGCGATCGTGCCGGTGTTGAAGCCTTATAAACTGGCCGCGCGCGATTCGCGCCGGCCCTCCGCCGTCACAATTGGCGAGGTGCGAGTGGGCGCAGAGGAATGTGTGGTTCTCATTTCCGGCCCATGCTCGGTCGAAAGCAGGGAACAGATTTGCTCGATTGCACAGATCGTCAAAAAATCCGGCGCGAAAATTTTGCGCGGCGGTGCGTTCAAACCGCGCACTTCACCGTACAGTTTTCAGGGATTACGTGAGGACGGACTTCGGTTTCTCGCTGAAGCGCGTGCGGAAACGGGCCTTCCTGTGATCACCGAGATTATGGACCCGCGGGACTTGTCCGTGATCGAAAAATACGCGGACTGTCTCCAGGTCGGCACCCGAAACATGCACAACTTTTCTCTCTTGAAGGAGGTGGGCCGCAGCAGATTGCCGGTCCTGCTCAAGCGCGGATTCAGCGCCACGATCAACGACTTGATCATGAGCGCGGAGTACATCCTGAGCGAGGGCAACATGAACGTCATTCTCTGCGAGCGCGGCATTCGCACGTTCGAGACGGCGGCACGCTACACGCTCGATCTGAGCGCCGTTCCGCTTCTGAAATCCAAGACACATCTGCCGGTCGTCGTCGATCCAACGCACGCGATCGGTCTGCGCGAATTTGTTCCGCAGATGTCTCTCGCCGCCCTCGCTGCCGGCGCGGATGCACTCATGATTGAAGTGCACGATTCCCCTGAACTGGCGAAAAGCGACGGCGATCAGGCGCTCACCCCGGAAATTTTTGCCGATCTTGTTCCACGCCTCCGCGCCGTCGCGGCAGCCATCGGCAGGAAGCTCTAATATTGGATCTAAAGCTGCTCCAGCGAGCAGCTTTGAATTTTCGCCTCTTTTCGGCGAAACCTAACCGGTGCAAAAATCGGGACGCACAGAGCTTCTGGAAATCGTCGCTAGTAGCGATCCAATTGCGCGCAAACTTCGCGCAATCGAGAAAGCGCGATGGCCAGTGCAGTTCTCGCACGTCATCGAGCCGGCGCAGGCATTTCTCGTCGCCGCTATCGCGCGTAAGATCGACGAGACCATTTGGATCTTCTGTCCCAGCGTTCATTCCCAGGAACTGCTCTACGAAAGCTTGCTCAACTGGTATCCCACCGCGCTGTTCCTGCCGGAAGCCGAGTTCGCGGCCGTCGAAAATATTTTGCCTGACCCGGAAATTGCAGCGGAGCGGATCGCGGTGCTCATGCAAGTTGAACGCGAGGCCAGTCCGCGTCTGATTGTCGCAACGCGTGCAAGTCTCGAGCATGCTGCGCCGAGGCGCGGCAGGCTCCAATCCGCAATCGTTCAGCTTCAGCGCCGGGCAAACGAAAAGATGGAACGCTTTCTCGAACAACTCGCCGGCGCCGGTTATGAACGCGCGTCGCAAGTCACGACCCGCGGACAATTCGCTCTGCGCGGCGGCATCGTCGATCTTTATTCGTGGCAAGCGCCGCTACCGGTGCGTTTGGAATTTTTTGGCGACCAAATTGAATCACTCCGCGAGTTTGACATCGATACCCAAACTTCGCTCCGCGATTTGGATTCGCTCGATATTTTGCTGGGGCCGATTGACGATCAAAGCGGCACAGTCCGTGATTATCTGGCACCCGATCATCTTCAGATCGATATCGAACCGGAAAAAAGTTCCAGCACGCACATTCAAATCAGCCAAGGTTGGATTGAGTTTGGTCCAGAAGATTTCAGTGGTGCGTTCCACGATTCCGAAGTCGGCGAGTTCGCGATCGGCGATCTCGTGCTCGCGGAAGCGAAACGCGCACAGTTTATCGCGCACTTAAAGGAATGGCGCGCGAACAAAGCGAAAATCGTCATTTATTTTCAGACCGAAGGCGAGATCGAGCGCTTTCGCGAGATCATGGAGGACGCCACTGAAGACATCGATCTTGTCCAAGGAACTCTCGCTCGCGGATTTTGTTTCCCGGCAGCCAATCTGGTCGTGCTGTCGGCCGCGGAATTATTCGGACGGTTCGCCGCCCATCCGCGGCGACGCCTGCGTCGCGCGGAACGTCACCGTACACAGATTGATTTCAGCGAACTGGCCGAGGGCGACCTGGTTGTCCACGTCGAACACGGCATCGGGAGATTTTTGGGTCTCATCCGTCTTGCAAAGTCTCCGCACGCTGTAGAGGCAGGCGTGTCGCCTGCTTCATCAAAAAGCACAGCCGACACGGCTGTCACTATAGAAGATGGAGCTCAGGAAGTCCTCGCGCTCGAGTTTGCCAACGAAGCAAAAGTCTACGTCCCGCTCGAACAAGCCTATCTGGTTTCGCGTTACGTCGGTGTCGGCAAAAAATCGCCGCAGCTCAGTTCGCTCGGGGACGCGAGATGGACGCGCGCCAAGAAAAACGCCGGGGCTTCCATTTTCGATTACGCCGGCAAAATGCTCGCACTTCAGGCGGAACGGCAGACGCATCCCGGTCACCCGTTTGCCCCTGACACAGGATGGCAGGCGGAATTTGAGGATTCGTTTCCTTTTCGCGAAACGCCGGATCAAATGAAGGCGATCATCGATACAAAAATCGACATGGAGCGCGCCCAACCGATGGACCGCTTGATCTGCGGCGATGTCGGCTTCGGCAAAACGGAAGTCGCAATTCGGGCCGCGTTCAAAGCAGTTATGGACGGGAAACAGGTCGCAGTTCTCGCGCCGACTACCGTTCTCGCTCAGCAACATTTCGAGGTGTTCCGGCAGCGCATGCTCGATTACCCGGTACGAATCGAAATGCTCAGTCGCTTCCGTTCGCACGCGGAACAGAAGAAAGTGTTGCAGCTGCTGCACGGCGGCGGCGTCGATATTGTCATCGGCACGCACAGGCTTATCTCCGGCGATGTCGTTTTCAAAGATCTCGGCCTGGTGGTAATCGACGAGGAGCAACGCTTTGGCGTTCTGCACAAAGAGAAATTCAAAGAGCTGTTTAAACTTGTCGACCTCCTGACGCTCTCCGCCACGCCAATCCCGCGCACGCTTTATCTTTCGCTCGTCGGCGTCAAAGACATGTCCACAATTGAGACCCCACCGCTCAACCGCCTACCGGTAGAGACGGTCGTGTCCGCCTACGATGAGCGGATCATCCGCGATGCGATCAATCGCGAACTCGAGCGTCAAGGTCAGGTTTTCTTCTTGCACAACCGTGTCCAAACGATCTCTCGCGCGCGCGATCGGGTTGTTCATCTGTGCCCGCAGGCCAGGGTCGAGATCGGCCACGGCCAGATGGATTCGGACGAACTGGAAGCGGTCATGACGCGATTCATCGCCGGTAAGATCGACGTGCTGGTTTGCACGACGATCATCGAAAGCGGTCTCGATATTCCTAATGCCAATACCATCATCATCGATCGCGCCGACAGATTTGGTCTTGCCGATCTCTATCAATTGCGCGGACGCGTCGGCCGGGCCGAGCACAAAGCGTACGCCTATCTGCTTCTCCCGCACGAAATGATGACAATTGGCGCAGCGCGCAAGCGGATCAGCGCCATCAAGCAATACAGCTCACTGGGCGCCGGTTTTCGCATCGCGATGCGCGATCTGGAGATCCGCGGCGCGGGCAGCATTCTGGGCACGGCGCAAAGCGGGCACATTATGGCGGTTGGTTTCGATTTATACTGCCAGTTGCTCAAGCAGGCGGTCGGGCAACTCAAAGGTGAGAAACTACTGCACCGGCTCGATGTCGATCTACGCCTCGATTTCGTCGCCACGAATGAAGCCCAGTTCGTGCAAAGTAGAAGTAGAAGCGACACCTCGCCGCTACCCCACCAAGACAAGCGACGAGGGCTTGCTTCTACTAACGAGCGCGTGCCCGCCTTTGTGCCCAGCAGTTTTATCAGCGACGCAACCCTGCGCATCCGAGCGTATCGCGATATTGCGCAAATCACTACACGTGAGCAGCTCGATCGCCTGCGGCGCGATTGGCGTGATCGCTTTGGATCATTCCCGATGGCGGTTGACAATTTGTTTCTTCTCACCGAAATCAAGCTCGCTGCGGCAAAATCCGGGGTGAGCCGCGTCGAAGTGCGCGAACGCAAATTGATGTTGACCCGGGGCGGAGATTTTATACTTGTCGCGGGCAAATTCCCCCGTTTAGTTGGAACCAAAATCGAACAGCACCTCAGGGAGATTCTGGAGTTGATTAACAAACTATGAGACACATGATGCGTAGGTTTGCCAACACCTTCCTGGCAGTTTCCGGGCTTGCTCT
>WNGG01009565.1_pt1 | contig 10579 bp, 8 predicted proteins | sample 5400661 | NCBI WGS metagenome assembly WNGG01 (sample SAMN13153372, study PRJNA577476) | soil metagenome | isolation source: 100 cm soil or saprolite under Garry oak tree replicate 1 | place: USA:California | collected 2016-06-15
AAGAAGGACGCGCAGGACGCGCACGAGGCGATCCGGCCGACCGCGATGGAGTACGAGCCCGAGCGCGTCGCGTCTCACCTCGACAAGGACGAGCTCGCGCTCTACACGCTCATCTGGAACCGCTTCGTGGCGAGCCAGATGGAGTCGGCGGTCTACGACGCCACCGCGGTGGACATCGAGGCGGGTACCTGCCGCTTCCGGGCCACCGGCCAGATCCTCAAGTTCGACGGCTTCATCCGCGTCTACACCGAGGGCCGCGACGACGAGCAGCGCGATCCCGAGGAGGAGGGCGAGGGCCAGCTCCCGCCGCTCGCCGAGGGCGACCGGCTGCGCCTCCTCGAGCTGGTCCCCGAGCAGCACTTCACGCAGCCGCCGCCCCGCTTCACGCAGGCCACGCTCATCAAGGAGCTCGAGGAGAAGGGCATCGGGCGCCCGTCCACCTATGCCAGCATCGTGGGCACCATCCTCAACAAGGAGTACGTGATCGAGGACGACGGGCGGCGCCTCAAGCCGACCGACCTGGGCTTCCTGGTGACCGACCTCCTGGTCGAGTCGTTCCCCGACGTGCTGAACGTCGAGTTCACGGCCGGCATGGAGGACCAGCTCGACCGCATCGAGGAAGGCGAGGAGCACTACGTGGACGCGCTCCGCCGCTTCTGGGGGCCGTTCGCCAAGGACCTCGAGCAGGCCGAGGTCCAGATGCGCGACGTGAAGCGCGAGGAGCGCCCGACCGACCTCGTGTGCGAGAAGTGCGGGCAGCCGATGGTCATCAAGTGGGGCCGGCGGGGCGAGTTCCTCGCCTGCCGCGGCTACCCCGAGTGCAAGAACACGAAGAACTTCCGGCGCGCCGACGACGGGACCATCCGGCCGGTCGAGCCCGAGACCACCGGCGAGATGTGCGAGCAGTGCGGCCGCCCCATGCAGGTGCGCTTCGGCCGCTACGGGAAGTTCCTCGGCTGCTCGGGCTATCCCGAGTGCAAGAACATGCAGCCCCTCCACAAGCCCGTGCCGACGGGCGTGCGGTGCCTGCTCGGCTGCGGCGAGGGCGAGCTCATGGAGCGCCGCTCGCGGCGCGGCAAGCTCTTCTACAGCTGCAGCCGCTATCCCGCGTGCCAGTTCGTGGCCTGGGACCGGCCGCTGCCCGAGGCCTGTCCGCGCTGCGGGACGGGGTTCGTGACCGAGAAGCTGACCAAGCGCTACGGCACCGTGCGCCGCTGCGTGAAGGAGGGCTGCGGCTGGCAGGAGCAGATCGACACCGGCGACGGCGGCGACTACGCGCCGCTGCCCGAGCGGCGCGCGGCGGCGCAGGTGCGCGGCCGCGGGCGGGCCGGCGGCCGCGAGGCGGCCGCCGCGCGGCGGCACTCGCCGCGGCGGGCCACCTCCTCCTGAGCCGATGACGACCGAGCGGGTGACCATCATCGGCGGCGGGCTCGCGGGCTGCGAGGCGGCCTGGCAGCTCGCCCGGCGCGGCATCGGCGTCGACCTCCACGAGATGCGGCCCCGGCGCGGCACCGAGGCGCACACGACCGACCGCCTGGCCGAGCTCGTGTGCTCGAACTCCTTTCGCAACGCGACGCTCGAGACGGCGGTCGGGCTCCTCAAGGAGGAGATGCGGCGCCTCGGCTCGCTCGTCATGCGCGTCGCGGACGCGACCCGCGTGCCCGCGGGTGCCTGTCTCGCCGTCGACCGGATGCACTTCGCGGACGGCGTGACGCGGGCCGTGGAGGCGCTGCCTGCGGTGCGGATCGTCCGGGAAGAGATGACCGAGATCCCCGCCGCGCTCACCATCGTCGCCACCGGCCCGCTCACCTCGCCGGCGCTCTCCGAGGCCCTCCAGCGCGTGCTCGGCACGCGCCACCTCTACTTCTACGACGCGATCGCGCCCATCGTGACGACCGAGTCGATCGACATGGGCGTGGCGTGGAAGGCGTCGCGCTACGACAAGGGGGGCGAGGACTACATCAACTGCCCGCTCGACCGGGAGCAGTACCACGCCTTCGTCGAGGCGGTGGTGCACGCCGACAAGGTCCCGACGCGCGACTTCGAGCGCTGCCTCTACTTCGAGGGCTGCATGCCGATCGAGGAGATGGCGCGCCGCGGGCGCGACACGCTCGCCTTCGGCCCGATGCGTCCGGTCGGCCTGCTCGACCCGCGCAGCGGCAAGCGCCCGCACGCCTGCGTCCAGCTCCGCCAGGACGATGCCGAGGGGCGGCTCTTCAACATGGTGGGCTTCCAGACCAAGATGACCTATCCCGAGCAGCGGCGCGTCTTCCGCATGATCCCCGGGCTCACGTCGGCGGAGTTCGTGCGGCTCGGGAGCCTCCACCGCAACACCTTCGTCGATGCGCCGGCGCTCCTCCTGCCTTCGCTCCAGGTGATGGGGCGCAAGCGGCTTCTCCTGGCGGGGCAGCTGGTCGGCGTCGAGGGCTACGTCGAGTCGGCGGCGACGGGCCTGCTCGCGGGCCTGAACGCCGGGCGCCTCCTCGCCGGCCAGGCGCCGCTCGCGCCGCCGCGCACGACCGCGCTCGGCTCGCTCCTCGCCTACGTCACCCAGCGCGGCAAGAAGGCCTTCCAGCCCATGAACGCGAACTACGGCCTCTTCCCGCCGCTCGCGCGCGCGCTGCGGGGCCGCGACAAGAAGCTCGCCATGGCCGAGCGGGCGCTCACCGAGCTCATGCGTTGGCGGGAGAGCGCGCACCTGGGCGAGGAGCCGGCGGGCTGCCAGTCGGTGGCGTGAGCCCAGTGTCACTGGCCGCCGCCGTCGCGGCCGTGATCGACATCGGCAGCAACTCGGTGCTGCTGCTGACCGTGGCGGTGGACCGCGGCCGGGCGCGTGTGCTGGACCAGGCGCTCGCCGTCACGCGACTCGGGACCGGGCTCCGCCCCGGGGGCCGGCTCGACGCGGATGCGCTCGCCCAAACCCGCGACGCCGTCGTCGCCTTCGCGGCGCGCGCGCGCGCCCGGGGCGCGCCGCGGGTGTGGGCGTTCGCGACCGCCGCCTTGCGCGAGGCCGCGGACGGGTCCGCCGCCGCGGACGCGATCGCCGCGGCGGCCGGCGTGCCGGTCGAGGTGCTCTCCGGGGAGCGGGAGGCGGCGCTCGCCTACGCCGCCGTGGCGGCCGGGGAGACGCCGCTCCTGGTCGCCGACGTGGGCGGGCGCACGACGGAGCTCACGCTCGGCGTGGGCGAACGGGTGCTCGGCGCGGCGAGCCTGCCGCTCGGCGCGCTCGCGCTGACGGAGGCGCACGGCGCGGACCTGGACGGGGCGCATGCGGCCGTGGGTGCCGTCCTCGCGGCGAGCGAGCTGCCGGCGCAGGCGCGCGCCGCCGGCGCCCGGCTCGCCGCCTCGGGCGGCACGGCGACCGCGCTCGCCGCGCTCGACCTCGGCGCGTACGTGCCGCGCCGCGTGCACGGACATGTGCTCGCCCGCACCGCGCTCGCGGGGCTCACCGCCCGCCTCGCGCGCATGACCGCCGCCGAGCGCGCGGCGCTCCCGGGGCTCGATCCCGGGCGCGGGGCGATCCTGCCCGCCGGCGCGCTCGTGCTGGAGCGGGTCGCCGGCGCACTCGGCGCCGACCGGATCGTCGTGAGCGATCACGGCGTGCGCCATGCCTACCTGCGCGCGGCCCTCGCGCGCGACGGCCTGCCGGCCGACTTCCGGGAGCTCTGGCCATGACCGCCGACGAGCTCGCGCGGGCGATCGCCGCGAGCGGGGTGCGGGACACGGCGCGGGTCGCGGAGGCGGCGCGCGCGGTCGCGGGCTGGCTCGCGCGCGCGCCCGCGGACGAGGTGGCGGAGGGGCTCGCCGCGGCCGCGGATCCCGCGGCGGCGCTCGATCAGCTGGCGCGGCTCCTGCCGGCGGCGGAGGCTCCGCCGGCGCCCGGACGCGTCGCTCCGCTGCTCCGGCTGCTCGGCGGCAGCCCGGCGCTCGCGGGCGCCCTGGTGGCCGAGGGCGCCGCATGGCCGGCGCTCGTCGCCGCCGTGCACGAGGTGCCCGCGCGGGGACCGGACGCGCAGCGCGCGGCGCTCGCCGCGGCCGGCGCGGCGGGACCGCTCTCGCGCGCCGACCTCCAGGCGGCGCTGCGCCGCCACCGGCGGCGGGAGCTGGTGCGCATCGGGGGCCGCGACCTCCTCGGCCTCGCCAGCGTGGAGGACACGGTGCGCGAGCTGTCCGCGCTCGCCGAAGGCGTGCTCGACGCCGCGGTGGCGAGCGTGCGCGCCCGCCTCGCCGCGGAGTGGGGCGAGGCCCTGGTGCCGGGCGAGGGCCGTCCCGCCGCCTTCGTCGTCCTCGGTATGGGCAAGCTCGGCGGCGAGGAGCTCAACTACAGCTCCGACGTCGACCTGGTCTACGTCTACGAGCGCGACGGCGAGCAGGCCGCGGGCCGCACGCTCGGGCAGTTCTTCTCGCGCCTCGCCGAGGAGGTGACGCGCGCGCTCGGCGAGGTCACGGGCGACGGCCTCGTCTTCCGCGTCGATCTCCGGCTCCGCCCGGGCGGCGGCGAGGGGCCGGTCGCCGTCTCGCTCCCGGCGGCGCTCTCGTACTACGAGGCCTGGGGGCAGACGTGGGAGCGCGCCGCGTGGCTGAAGGCCCGTGCGGTGGGCGGGGACCGCGCCCTCGGCGAGCGGCTCGTCGCCGAGCTCATGCCCTTCGTCTACCGCCGCTACCTCGACTTCGGGACGCTCGAGGACCTGGAGGCGATGAAGCGACGGGTGGACGCCTCGCTGCGCGGACCCCAGGCGGCGCGCGACGTGAAGCTCGGCCGGGGCGGCATCCGCGAGGTCGAGTTCTTCGTGCAGGCGCAACAGCTCGTGCACGGCGGCAAGGACCCGCGTCTGCAGGTGCGGAGCACGCTCGGCGCCCTCGCCGCGCTCGCCGCCACGGGCTACGTCGAGCCGGCGCTCGCCGTGTCGCTCGCCGCCGCCTACCGCTTCCTGCGCGACGTCGAGCACAAGCTGCAGATCGTCCAGGAGCGGCGCACCCAGAGCGTGCCGAGCGACCCGGACGCGCTCCTCGCGCTGGCGCGCCGGCTCGGCTTTCGCGGCGCCGAGGCGGCGGCCGAGTTCGAGGCGGCCCGCGCGCGCCACGGCGCGGTCGTGCGCGGCGCGTTCGCCGCGCTCTTCCACGGCGCCGAGGAGGAGCGCCGGCGCGAGGCCGAGCCCGAGCTCGCCCTCCTGATCGACGAGCTCGACCAGCCGGAGCGCGCCCTCTGGCGCCTCGGACGGCTCGGGTTCCGCGACCTCGAGTCCGCCTACCGCGAGCTCCGTCTGCTGCGCGACGGGCCGCCGCACGCGCCCGCCTCGGCGCGGCGCCGGGCGGCGCTCGTGCGGCTCGCGCCGGCGCTGCTGACCGAGATCTCACGCTCCGCCGCGCCCGAGCGCGCCCTCCATCACCTCGCGACCTTCGTCTCCACCATCGGCGCCCGCACGAGCTACCTCCACCTGCTGCTCGAGAACCCGGGCGTGATGCGGCTCCTCGTCCGTCTGTTCGCGACCAGCGAGTTCCTCTCGGCGTTCTTCCTCCGCCATCCCGAGGTGCTCGACAGCCTGGTGCGCGCCGATCTGATGCGCATCGTGCGCGCGCGCGAGGACCTGGCGGCCGAGCTCGCGGCGCGCCTCGCCGCGGCGCCCGACCTCGAATCCCGGCTCGACACGCTGCGCCGCTTCCGCCACGAGGAGTTCCTGCGCGTCGGCGTGCACGACATCGAGGGCACGCTCGAGCCGGCGGAGGTGGGGCGCCAGCTGACGCACCTCGCCGAGACGTGCCTCGCCGCCGCGCTCGCCATCGCGCGCCGCGAGGTGCTCGCGCGCGCCGGGGTGCCCGACGTGCCGGAGAGCGAGGGCCTCGCCGTGCTCGGGCTCGGGACGCTCGGCGGCGGCGAGCTCGGCTACGCCTCGGACCTGGACCTGATCTTCGTCTACGACCCGGGCGATCCGGCGTGGTGGAGCGGGCGCGCCGTGCCGCACGAGTTCTTCACCCGCATCGCGGAGCGCACGATCAGCGCGCTCGCGACGCCGACGCGCGAGGGGATCGCGTACCGGATCGACACGCGGCTCCGGCCCTCGGGCAACCAGGGACCGCTCGTCTCCTCGCTCGAGGCGTTCGCCGCCTACCACCGCACCGGCGCCCGGCTGTGGGAGCGGCAGGCGCTCATCAAGGCGCGCGTGGTGGCGGGCGCGCCTGCGCTCGGCGCGCGCCTGGAGGCCATCGTCGCGGAGTTCGTCTACGGGCATGGGCTCTCCCCCGCGGAGGTGGCGGAGATCGCCGGCGTGCGCGCGCGCATCGAGCGCGAGCGCGGCGCGGCGGACGAGCAGGTCGTCAACATCAAGACCGGACGCGGCGGCCTCGTCGACGTGGAGTTCCTGGTGCAGATGCTGCAGCTCCGCCACGGGCAGGTCCACCCGGCCGTGCGCGTGCGCGACACGCCCGGGGCGATCACCGCGCTCGCCGCGGCGGGGCTCCTCCCGCCCGCCGACGCGCGCGCGCTGGCCGAGGGCTACGCCTTCCTGCGGGCGCTCGAGAGCCGGCTCCGGCTCGAGCACAACCAGCCGCTCGAGGTGACGGCCGCCGATCCGGCGGCGCTGCTCTCCCTGGCGCGCCGCCTGGGCTACGACGGCACGGACGCCGCGGCGGTGGCCGCGCTGCGCGCCGACCACGCGCGTCACGGCGAAGCGATCCGCGCCGTCTACGATCGTCACTTCGCCAGCGGCGCGCGGTAGCCCGCATTGGTTTGCCTTCGCCTCCGGCTTCGGGTTACCTGTTCCCGATGGAGAAGACCGAGCGCATCTGGCTCGACGGCAAGCTCGTGCCCTGGGAGGCCGCCCAGGTCCACGTGCTCACCCACACGCTGCACTACGGGCTCGGGGTCTTCGAGGGCATCCGCTGCTACCAGTGCCACGACGGCCGCTCGGCGGTCTTCCGCCTGCGCGAGCACATCGACCGTCTCTACGGCTCGGCGCACGTCCTGGAGCTGGCGATGCCGTACCCGCGCGAGCGGCTGGTGGAGGCCTGTCTCGAGACGGTGCGCGCCAACCGCCTGCGCGAGTGCTACCTCCGCCCGATCGTCTTCATGGGCGACGGCGAGATGGGGCTCGCGGCGCGGCCCGCCACGCGCGTCGCCGTCGCCGCCTGGCCGTGGGGCGCCTACCTGGGCGACGAGGGGATGAAGAACGGCATCCGGGTCAAGACCAGCTCCTTCGCGCGCTTCCATCCGAACACGCTGCTCACCAAGGCGAAGGCGACCGGCCACTACGTGAACTCGATCCTGGCTTCGCGCGAGGTGCGCACCGCGGGCTACGACGAGGCGCTCCTCCTCGACGTCGACGGCTACGTCTCCGAGGCGAGCGGCGAGAACGTCTTCGTCGTGAGCGAGGGGACGGTGAAGACGACGCCGCTCCCGACCGTGCTCGGCGGCATCACCCGCCACGCGGTCCTCCGCCTGCTCGCCGACCTGGGCCTCCCGACGCGCGAGGAGCGCTTCACGCGCGACGAGGTCTACCTGGCGGACGAGGCGTTCTTCACCGGCACGGCGGCCGAGGTGACGCCGATCCGCGAGCTCGACGACCGGCGCATCGGCGACGGCACGCCGGGGCCGATCACGCGCCGCCTGCAGGACCTCTTCTTCGCGGTCGTGCGCGGGCGCGAGGAGCGCTATCGCTCCTGGCTCGCGTACGTGTAGCCGTCGGTTCGCGCCGCCGGCGGCTTGCCTTGCCCCCGGGGCGTCAGGTAGCTATGCCGGGTTTTCCCGGCAAACTCGAGCACCGGGAGAGGAGGGGATTGATGCGATCCACCCTGCTGCGTGCCGGGCTCGCCGCGAGCCTGGTGACCTTCGCCGCATGCGGCGGCGGCCCCGAGAAGGCGGCTGCTCCCGCGGCGACGCCCACCACCGGCAAGCCGATGGCCGCCGCCGTGACGACCACTACGGTGGAGGAGGAGTACGAGCTGGACGTGATCGCCGAAGCGGAGCCCGACGAAGGCGCGCCGCCGCTCAAGGTGCAGTTCACCGCGTCGGTGGAGGAGGAGAGCGGGGGCCCGTTCTCCTTCAGCTGGGACTTCGGTGACGGCTCGAAGGCCACGGAGCAGAACCCGGTCCACACCTACGCCAAGGTGGGCGAGTACACCGCCACGCTCACGGTGACCAACCAGAAGAGCAACAAGGGCTCCGACGAGATCGACATCTTCGTGGAGACGGACGAGGAGGGGAGCGGGGGCGGGGACTGAGCGAGCGTGCGCGGCGGGCGCGGGGGCGGCCTCGGCGCTCCCGCTCGGGCGCCGACGGCTGCCGTCGCTCCCACTGACCGCTGCGCTCGGCGCCCTCGAAGGTCGCGGCGAGGCCGCCCCCGCGCCCGCCGCGACGACCGTCGCACCCCGCCGCCCCTTCAGCGGCAGTTGATGTCGACCTCGTGTTCGAGGGTCTCGAGGGTCTCGAGGGCGGGGGTCAGGGCGGCGCTCTCGGCACGGCAGCGGTAGCGGACGGCGTCGAGGCAGCGGTTGAGCGCCGCGATCCGCTCGCTCGCCTCCACGGCCGCGGCGCGCCAGCGCTCGCGCGTGCGCTCGCACGGGGCCGCGGCGGACGGCGCGGGCCCGGCAGGCACGACCGGCGCGGCGGGAGGCGGCGGGGCGGATGCGGCGGGCGGCGCGCCGCCCGTCTCCACGACCTCGATCTGTCCGGCGCCGCGGAGCACCATCTCGGCTCGACCCTGGAAGCGCTGGACGCGGCCCGTCGCGCGCACGCGCCGCCCCTGGTAGAGCCGCTCCGGCTGGCGCGGCGCGGTCTCGAGGAGCGGCAGCAGGACGACGACGCGAAACGCGCGCGGATCGTCGCGGGCGAACTCCAGGACCCAGGTGTCCCCGACCGTGCTGGCCGTCGCGACCTCGCCCTCCACGGTCACCACCTCCCCGACGTGGCCGCCCGCCTCCCGCCACGAGACGACGGGCGGCGCGGCGGCGTGTGCGGCCGCGGCCGCGAGCGCGACGAGGGAGAGGAGCGCGAGGGCGCGCTTCACGGGCGCCGCTCGAGCGCCCGGCTGCCGCCGTGGAAGCCTAGCCCGCATTTCTCACCAGTCGCCTACTGCGAGCGCCAAGGGCGCGCCATCTCGGGGCGTACTCGGCCCTCGCTCCTCGACGTACTGTAGAGTACGTCTGCGTCGCTCGGGCCTACGTGCGCCCCGATCTGACGCGCCCTTGACGCTCTCGCGACGGCGCCCGGTGAGAATTGCGGGCTTAGCGTTCGCGTCGGCCCATGCCGCCGCCGCCCCCGCCGGGCGCCCGCTCGCGAGCCTCGCTCACGGTGAGCGGCCGGCCCCCGAACTGCTTGCCGTTGAGGGCGCTGACCGCCGCTTGGGCCTGGGCATCGGTGGCGAGCTCGACGAAGGCGAAGCCGCGCGGCCGCCCGGTCTCCCGGTCGGTGACGATCTTCACCTCTTCGACTTGGCGCCCCTCCTGCTCGAACAGGGCGCGCAGCTGCGCCTCGTCGCACTGGTAGGGCAGGTTGCCTACGTACAGTCTCTTTCCCATTCTAGCTCCCGCACTAACGAGGACGCCGAGGACGACCCCCCGCCGTTCCCGGGTATTCGGCGGCCTTGTAGCACGCGCCCGTCGTCACCGTCCAGGCTGGGGGGGCAGGCCCGCCGCCGCTAGAAGAAGACGTGCCGCCGCAGGCGGAGGCCCCGGCGGATCAGCTCCTGGACGGCCGCCCTCACCTCCGCCACGTGACGCGCCACGGCGTCGGGGGCGGCCGGCCCGCGAAAGCGCAGCGGCGCCCCGAAGTGAATGCGATACTTGACAGGCAGCGGGACGACGAGAGTCGGGGTGAGGGGGGCCACGGGCGTCCGGACCAGCCGCGCCAGCCAGGCCGGGTTGGCGAGCAGCGGCGCCTCCTCCTCGGGCCCGATCACCGCGACCGGCACGATCGGAGCGCCGGTCCTGAGGGCGACGTGCACGAAGCCATGCCCGAACTCGTGCACGCGATAACGCTCCCGGAAGGGCCGGCCGAGCGCCTTCACGCCCTCCGGGAAGGCGAGCACGGCGCCGCCGGCGCGGAGCAGGTCCGCGCAGGTGTCGCGGCGTCCGTCCACGGCCCCGATGCGCCGCGCGGCCCTGCCGAGCAGCGGCAGCTCCATCAGGCGGTGCTCGGCCATGCCGTGCACGAGCCGCGGCGGGTCGGCGTCGAGGAGGCACGCGGTCAGGATCATGGCGCCGTCCCAGGCGAGCACGTGCGAGCCGTGGTTGGCGACCAGCATGACGGGACCGCGCGGCAGGGCCTCGATCCCGTGGCACTCGACGCGGAAGTAGCGCCGGTGCATCACGCCGGTCACCAGGAAGAGACGGGTCGCGGCCTCGAAGCGAAAGCCGAAGCGCTCGGGCGGAGGGTACTCGAGGGCGCAGGCGGCGGCCAGGCGGGCGCGCACCACCGCCTCGAGGCGCGCGAGGCGCCCGAGGCCGGGCAGGGGATGCCACCATCGTCGGGGGTGCGCCGGGGCGAGCGCGCGCGGCATCCACTCCGCGCGCGGACTCGGCTCCAGCGCCGGCTGCCCGCCCGGCCTCATTGGATCACGATCTCCTCGCGCGCGTAGTTGCGCGG
>WNGG01015073.1_pt1 | contig 10579 bp, 10 predicted proteins | sample 5400661 | NCBI WGS metagenome assembly WNGG01 (sample SAMN13153372, study PRJNA577476) | soil metagenome | isolation source: 100 cm soil or saprolite under Garry oak tree replicate 1 | place: USA:California | collected 2016-06-15
ACTCGCGCCACATGATGGCGCAGTGGAACGCGCAGCAGCTGGTGCAGATTTTCCAGGGTCAATATCCGCCGCGGCTGGTCAATCCGGAGGCGTGGGAGACGTTCGCGCAGCGCTTTGCACAGGCGTTTGGGTTCCGGCCGACGCGGTGACAGACAGTTCACCCCCGTGCCGCAGTGTCCAGCGCTTGGGTGAGGTCGGCCAGGAGATCCTCCGTGTCCTCACAGCCAGCACTGAGCCTGATAAAACCCTCTGGAATGGCATCCCCACCCCAGCGTGCGCGCCGCTCCGCGCTCGTGTGTAGTCCGCCAAAACTGGTGGCTTCGTAGACTAGCTGGCAGGCGGTGAGCAACGCCTCGGCGTGCTGACGGTCGGCGAGCACAAAGCTGACCACTGGCCCAAAACGCTGCATCTGACGTATGGCGATGGGATACGCTGGGTCGTTGGGCAAACCGGGATAGCGTACCACCTGTACGTCCGGGCGGCTGGCGAGCAGCGTCGCCAGCGCCAGCGCGTTGTGGCACTGGCGCGCGAGGCGCAAGTCCAGGGTCGCTAAAGAGCGATGCGCTAACCACACCTCCATGGGACCAGGGACCGCCCCGAGCTGCATCCGCAAGGTGCGCAGGTGGTCTGCCCACGCCGGCTCCCGTGTGGCTACATGGCCTAGGATGAGATCCGAGTGCCCGGTGAGCGCCTTGGTATCGGACGCCACCACAAAGTCCGCTCCCAAGGCCAGGGGCTGCTGCCCCAGGACGGTAGGCGTGGTATTGTCTACGGCCACCAGGGCACCGGCGTCATGCGCAGCAGCTACCAGGGCCGCAATATCGCAGACCTCCAGCCCGGGATTGCTCGGTGACTCCAACCACAGCAGCTTGGCACCTGTGAGATGATGTTGCTGAGCATTGCCGGCGGTCGGTGCCAGGCGCACCTGGATGCCCATTGGCGTGAAATAGCCGTCGGCAATCACCCGTGTCGTGTAATAACTGTCTGACGGTAACACGACCACGTCGCCTGGGCGGAGTACGACCCCAAAGATCGCTGTCACTGCCGCCATGCCGGAGGCAAAAATCACGGCTGGCCCGCCTTCCAACTCACTGAGGGCCTGTTCATAGTATGTCCAGGTAGGATTATGATAGCGCCCATAGGTAAACGGCACCCTGGCGGGGTCGCCAGCGGCATGATAGGCGCCAGCAAAAGTTGGGCCTGGCAGAAATGGCGCGCCTTGTGTTGATGGTGGCAGACCGGCCCGTGTCACGCGTGTTCCAATACGCACTGTCACGCTCCTTCGTCATGCAGGACTGTTACGCGTAGCGCCCTGGCTGTCCGTCAGGCTTGCCCTCACCAGATATCTCCAGGTCATCCTCGAGGTAGGCGCTCCCACTGGACTGTCGCCCATGTACCCACAAAGCCTCATGCATGCTCGTCATATGGTGATCTCCCCAATACATGCGCAGCCATCTGTGAGAGGCTGTAATACTTACGAGGGCGAGCGTAACGAAACTTGTTTTGTCTGATAAACTTTACGGCCGCTTCAGAGCTGCGGGCGTAGAGGCGTAAGGCTTCTTGTCTGAACGAGCCGAAATCAGGTAGGCGTACTTCTGTACGCGGATCAAAGGGGGTGACGAATCCAGCCTTGAAATTAATCTCGGCATACATCTCATAGGTGTATGCCTCGAAGCGGTACTCATCGTGCCTGAGATAGGCACGGCCCCCTAGATACGTGGCCAAGCAACGATGATGCCCGTCGCGGACCATCATCCAGCCATCAGGAAAGCGCGCGATGGCGATCAATGGCGCCACCGGTATGCCGTGTGCGTCAGCATACGCACGCAGAACATCTCTGGTCCAGAACAGGCCAGCCCGGACAAGACGTGCCATCTCCACAACCTGGTGCACATGGCGAATCTCGTCATGCATGATCCCGAGGGTATCAAGCTGCACTCGTCCGTCTCTCACTCGAAAATGCAGTGTCCCTGGCATCGGGACCGCAGGAGTTTTGAGCCAAATCGTGCGTCTCTGGTGGTGTGTCAGCCCTAGCGGCACTGTTCGTAGTGTGCTTGCAGTGTGTCACTGCGCTCCTGCCACGCCTGGGACTGCGTAGCCACAAAGGTCGCCAGTGGCGCGAGTTCGGCTGCCAGCATCTGACACCCAGGGCCACCGACAACCTGTTTCGCGGCGAGAATGGTCCGCGGCTCCTGGAGACGGCGGACAGTCGCAGCATCCACTGCCACGGCGAGTCCCTCCTCCTGGAGCGCCTGACACAGCGCCGTGTGAGTGACCCAATTGGCCTCTCCCTGTTGTAACGACAGCGCGACGGCGTGCTCCATGACGCGCTTGAGACGGCGAAATTCAATACCAGTCCGCGTCACGAGTTGTTCCAGAAGTTCGGTGGCGCCAGTGAATCCTGTGCCGGCCATGGCATGCAGCCGGACCGTATCGATGCCGACATCACGCTGCAGCCAGGGATTGGACTGCAGGGGACGGCAGGAGTGTGCGACAATGCGAGTCATGATCGACACCGCCGGCAAGCTCTCCAGGCCTTGATCACTTCCAGAGTGTCAGGATTGACCTTCTGGGGCATGATGCTGCTGCCCGAGCAGAAGCGCGGATGCAGCTTCAACACACCGAATTCCTGCGTACTGAGCAAAATAAACGTCTGCGCCATGCTCGACAGGTGCGTCAGCAGTACAGCCAGGCTCTGCGCCAGTTCCGCTTCGGGCTCCCAACGGCTGGTAATGGGATCGATCGAGTTGGGCTCGGGACCATAACAGCCCAGGAGCTCAGCGGTGCGATGGCGGTCGATGGGGAACGTGGTGCTAAACCCCGTCACGCACCCCAACGGACTATAATTAAACGTTTCATACCAGAAGTGCAGGCGCTGTACCACGCGCCGGATGGCTTCCGCATAGGCGGCCAGATGATGACCGAAGGTCGAGATGGTGGCGTGCTGATGATGGGTATAGCCGGCCATAACGCTGTCGACGTGGAGATGCGCCACGTCGATCAACGTCTGCATCAGCCCCAGGCTTAGGCGCGCCAGGTTGAGCACACGCGCCCGCATCCACAAGCGCATGTCGGTGACCACCTGGTCGTTGCGACTCCGCGCGGTATGCATCGCCAAGCCCGCCTCGATGCCCAGCTCGTCAGTAAGAAACTTTTCAATGTTAGTGTGGACGTCCTCAAGGGCTGGGCGCACGACAAATTGCCCGGTGCGATAGCGCTGCTCTATCTCAGCAAGCCCACGCAAAATGGCCTGCCCTTGTGCCGAGGTGAGAATGGACTGGGCCACGAGCATGCGCGTATGGGCCCGGTTGACCCACAGGTCGAAGGGCACCAGGGCCTGATCCGCCGCACCCTTGGATGCCACGTCCCAGCCGGCCATGAAGGCCACGACTTCAGGCGTTGGGCTGACTAGACTTGTGCCGTACAGACGTGTTGTTGGCTGGTCGAGGTGTTGACTCTGCAGACGGTCGAGCGTGTCATCATCACACACCGGGGTCCCGCATACGCTGCAATAGCGCTGCTCAGGGGGGACCTGTTGCCAGCTTGCCGCTGGCTGAAGCTCGCCGCAGGCGCCGCAGGTCTCCATGTCCCCCCTCCGCGTCAGATCTTCCCCAGGGCCTGCAGACACTTGCGCAAGTGCTCGCGCGTCTCTGGCCGCATGGGCACCAGAGGCAGCCGCAGCGTGCCAGCCGGCTGGCCCATCATCTCCAGTGCCGTCTTGACTGGCACTGGATTGGTCTCGATGAACAGGGCATTGACGATGTCCAGAGTGCGGAAGTGAATATCCTGCGCCGCCTTGTAGTCGCCGCGCGCCATGGCCTGCATCATCTCATGCAATTCTTTGCCAATAACGTGGGCCACTGCCGCGATGGCACCATCCCCACCCAGGCAGAGCAGCGGATACGTCAGCGCATCTTCCCCGCTGAGCACATAAAACTTCTTGCTCAGCGTGCGGGTGACGGCGAGCAGAGCCATGCTCTGGCTGATATTGGCGGCGGCGTCTTTCACGCCCACAATGTTATCGATCTTAGCCAGCTCAACTAAAGTCTTCCACTCGATGAGCCGCCCGGTACGGCCTGGGATGTTGTACAGAATGAGCGGCAGTGAGGTACTTTTGGCAATAGCCTCAAAATGCGCCATCAGGCCGTGCTGCTCTGGCTTGTTGTAATAGGGACAGACTTGCAGTGAGGCCGCCGCCCCGGCCTGTTCCGCATGCCCGGTCATGTCGATGGCTTCACGGGTGGAATTCGACCCGGTGCCAGCAATGACCGGCACGCGCCCCGCGGCAGCCTGAATGACGATCTCGATAACGCGCTGGTGTTCGGCGTGGGAGAGGGTCGGAGATTCACCCGTGGTGCCGCAGGGCACCAGACCATCGGCCTTTTGCTCCTCGATACAGTAGTCCACCAGGCGACGCAGACCGTCTTCGTCGATGCTGTAGTCATCCTTGAACGGCGTAATAATCGGGATGTGAATGCCGGACCAGTTGTCCTGGGCCATAGGTCGTCTCCTTAGACACGCGGTACCCCACCCCGCCAAACTGGGTACTGCGTACCGCAATTGGCCCCGCCAGTTTGGCGGGGTAATTAGCCCTACGCAGTAGCCGGGCGCAGCACTTAGACCGGGACAGTCTCGGCATCCCGATCAAACACCTGCCGAATCTCGTATGTCGTGGTGCGTTCTGCCGGCACCCGCCCCAGTTCGCGGATCAATTTGCGGAACTCTGCTGGCGGCATGTACTGACCAGCCGTCGCTCCCGCCAGACGCGAGATATTTTCGTCGATGAGCGTGCCACTGTAGTCGTTCGCACCGGCCTGCAAGGTGCGCTGCGACAGCGCGCGGTCGAGCTTCACCCACGACACCTGTAAGTTGTCGATCCAGCCACGCAGCATCAGACGCGCCAGGGCGTGGAACTTCAACGTCTCTTCCGCCGTGGGGCCGGGCCGCGCAATACCGAGCTGGTACAGGCCCGTATTCTGATGCACGAACGCCAGTGGCACAAACTCCGTGAAGCCACCTGTCTCCTTCTGGATGTTGCGCAGCAAGAGCATCTGATCAACCCAGTGCTCGGGCGTTTCGAGGTGCCCGTACATCATCGTCGAGGTGGACGGAATCCCCAGCTTGTGCGCGGTCATAACCACATTAACCCACTGCTTCACTGTCACCTTCTTGCGCGACAACAGATGGCGCACGTCATCATCGAGCACCTCGGCGGCAGTGCCCGGCAGCGTGTCCAGACCGTTATCCTTGAGCATCTGCAAGTAGTCCTGCAGGCTCATGCCGGTGAGCTCCGTGCCATAGGTGATTTCCATGGGCGAGAAGGCGTGCGCGTGCATATCCGGCACGGCCTTTTTAATCGTCCGTAGGATGTCGCGGTAGTAGAAGGGATCCATACCACGCGGCAGACCGCCTTGCACGCAGACCTCGGTGGCCCCCATCTCGCGCGCCTCGATGACGCGCTCGGCGATCTCGTCGAAGGAGAGGTTATAGGCATCAGCGGCACGGGCGGACGTACTGAAGGAGCAGAAGGCGCAGCCAATAAAGCAGACGTTAGTAAAGTTGATATTGCGATTCACCACATAGGTGATGATGTCACCGACGACTTCCCGGCGCACATGGTCGGCAACAGCAATCAGGGCCTCTACGTCGTTGCCGGTGGTGTGCGCCAAGATGACACCGTCCTGACGCGACAGCTCCTGGCCAGCCATGGCGCGCTCGAGCACCTCCGCCACCGCCGGTGTGGTCTGGGGTAACAGACGTTCCACACGGGCCTGTGATTCCTGCGTATTCGCGGCGATTTTCATAGAATCGCTCCTTCTTTCTCGTCGTCAAGAGGATAGCCGTCCTCGTCCACCATGGCCCGCAGGCGAGGTTCCAGCGCTGCCGCCATGAAGCCCTGCTTGTGCACAATGTACTCCGGATAGACCGTCAGACGCTGGCGCAAGCGCAGACCCAGTTCTGCCGACACCTGAGCCAGCGTGCGGAGTTGCGGCCAGGGGGCTTCAGGGTTAATGAAATCAATCGTCAGCGGGGAAACACCGCCCCAGTCGTTGATGCCACTGGTGATGAGCAGTTGATACTGCTCCGGGGTCAGGTTTGGCGGCGCTTGCAGATTCATCGCACCGCCGAGTACCAACCGCGCTACCGCGATGGTGCGCAGAAAATCGAGCAGCGTCGGCTCTGGATGGGCGTGCATGGGGATGTCGGGCTTGGCGCGGAAGTTCTGGATGATCACTTCCTGGATGTGGCCGTAGCGCTCCTGTAACTCCCGTATAGCACACAAGGCATCGACCCGCTCGCTAAACGTCTCGCCGATGCCAATGAGGATCCCAGTCGTAAAAGGGATTTGTAACTTTCCAGCATTTTCAATCGTCTTGAGACGTACAGCTGGATCTTTGTCGGGAGCGTTATCGTGCGCCATGCCCTTGCCCAGCAGGCGGCGACTGGTGGTCTCGAGCATGAGGCCCATGCTCGGGCTCACCTCGCGCAAGCGTTCCAGGTCCCGCCGCCCCATCACCCCCGGATTGGCGTGCGGCAACAGCGGTGTCTGGTCGAGCACGAGCCGGCACATCTGCACCAGGTAGTCCAGGGTGCGGCGGTGGCCGTAGTGCTGCAACGTCTGGCGCATGTCGGGAAACAGCGCCTCCGGCTTGTCCCCCAGGCTAAAGAGCGCTTCCTTACACCCCAGCCTGGCGCCAGCCGTGGCGACGGCGAGCACCTCGTCCGGCGTCATCGTCTTGGCACCGGGGTCCCCTGGGTCTTTGCGGAACGTACAGTAGCCGCAATAATCCCGACACAGGTTGGTGAGGGGCAAGAAGACTTTGCGGGAATAGGTAATCACCTCGCCATGATGCCGCGCCCGTAGCGCGTCCGCCACCCGCAGGAGCGCCAATAGCTCGCTGCTGGTCGTGTGCTCGAAAGCGTACGCCTCCTGCGCTGACAGCCGCGCCCCCGCGTCGGCGCGCTCTAGCGTTACCGCAATGTCTGGTCTACACTCCGAAGCCACCAATGTCATGGGTTCCACTCGGTGTTGGAAGAACGCCTATCCGTCTGGGCACTCTCCAGGCCGTATGCTATACGTGCAGATAAGCACCCCTGCTGGGCGTGTGAAGTGGTACCATACCATCCACCATCTGTCAATTACATTTCGGCGCCCAGAGGTTCCCGCGTCCCCAGGTGTGCTATGCTATACCGCGACGCTTCTGGAGGCAATCTCTCTCAAATGTGCGCTCTCACATCTGAAATCCTCAGGCAGGAGGCCGGCATGGGCAACGGACTCATCAAGTGTGACGTAACCTTGGAGACCTATTTTACCTACGGCAATTCTGCCTCTGTGATCACGCGCCCAGTGTTGCAGCGCCGCGAGGGGCAACCCATTGCCATGCGGGGTGAGATTGGCATCCGGGACGACGGCAATTTCCGTCCGCTGGTGGCGCACAATACCACGCACATCGACATGCCACTGCATTTCATGGACCAGACCGCCGACCTCGGCACGGTGCTCAATAACCCGGCCTACCGCATCAACCTGCCCATGCTGGCACGCGTGCTCGATCTCTCGACCTGGCCTGACCCGCAGTGTTTCTACGAGCAGAACGGCGTGCGCTATTGTGAGCGGGTGAGCATCGAGATGCTGCCTCCTGTGGAAGAGTTGCGGCAGTACCACGCCCTCGTCTTGCTCACCGGCTTTGGCGCTGTGATGCGGCCGGGTTCGGACCATTTTCACCCTGACGCCGCTGGGTTCTATCACTTGCCCTACATCACCGTGGAGGTGGCGCAGCGCGTCGCCGATGCCGGGTTGGCCCTCATCGCCATCGACTGCATGACCGTGGAGCGTCAGACCCAGGGCCGTCCGTTGCGCATGACGGGAGACGTACACCCCGTTCTGTTGGGCCATGAGCCGCCAGTGTTCATCCTCGAAGGCGTCGCTGGTGACCGCATCGTGACCCAAGCCGGTTTTGTGCCCACCGAGGGCGTGCTCGAGGTGATTCCGCGTCGGACCAATGCGGCTGGTGCCGAGGCCGCCCACGCCCGGGTGTTTCTGAGTTTTTATCGTGGGCCAGAGAACCGTCAACGGCTGGAGCAGCTGCTTGAGCTGGTAACGCCAGACTATCTGTACGGCTAGAACGTCGGTCAAGTAATCGATACAGAGAGCCGGTACGGGCAGATGCCCCTGGGACGAAGGCGCTGCCGCGGTGGTCGTGGGCGCCCGCGAGGTGGCAGCACGTTTTACGAGGCAGCCATGCCCAAGCATTGTCGCGTCGGTGCTGCACAGCACGCCTAGTGCAGACGTGCATCCCCTCCTCTTTCCCGCCCGTCTGACCGCGGCCACGGCGCAGGCGGCTTACGAACGTTGTGGTTACGGCCCGCAGGATTTGCACCTTATCGAGCTCCACGATGCCTTTACAATCGAGGAGATGGTATACTATGAAGCATTAGGCTTAGTATCTGAGGGTGAGGGTGTCACGTTGCTGTGCAATGGGAGTACGACGCTAACGGGGCGCATCCCCGTCAACAGTAGTGGAGGGCTCATCTCGATGGGGCATCCTTTAGGTCCTACTGGCCTGGGGCAGATTGCTGAAATCCTCTGGCAAATGCGCCGTACGGCCGGCCCACGGCAGATTCCGCACGACGTCCACGTCGCTTTGGCACACATGATCGGGGCCGGCGGGGGGTGTGTGATCCATATCCTACGGCAATAGAGCAAGCAGGAGAAGCGAGGTGCTCATGGCACCCAGCATCGGGAGGATTTGCACGTGTATCTCGACTTTTACTCCCTCGCGCAAGCACCATTCCACATCACGCCAGACCCGCAGTTCCTCTTTCTCAGCCCCGCTCACAAGGCAGTTTTGGGGACCATTGCGTACGGGATTGCGTCACGACAAGGCTTTGTCGCCGTCTTTGGTGAGGCTGGTGTGGGGAAAACCACCCTGCTGCGTGCCTATCTCACACACGTGAATCGGCAGGAGCTGAAAACGATTTTTGTGGCCAATGCGGAGCTGACCTTCGCTGCTCTGCTCCGGCTCATCTGCCGTGAGCTGGGGCTTACGGCCACAACGGCTAATCCCCGCGAGATGGTGCAGCAGCTCCAGCAGGTGCTCACCGAGGAAGCGCGCCAGGGCCGCAGTGTCGTGCTCATCATCGATGGGGCCCAGGCCATGCCTGTCGAGACGCTTGCCCAGTTACCACACCTCTCCCGTCTGGAAGACGCGACGGGGAAACCGCTGCAGATCGTGCTGCTTGGGCAACCCGCGTTGCACCAGATACTCGCGCAGGACGCTCTCCGGCACCTGGAGCAGCACATCGCCGTACGCGCGACCATCCTGCCACTCACCAGGCACGAAAGCCTGTCCTATATCCGCCATCGCCTGGCGCAGGTGACCCAGGGCAACCATCCGCTCTTTACCGCCGAAGCCCTGTGGCGTATTGTGTGCTCTGCCAAGGGGCTCCCGCGAGCTGTGAACATTCTCTGCACCAACGCCCTTATGGCTGGCTTTGCGGCTCAACAAAAGCCGATCACGGCGGCGCTGGTGCGACGCGCCAGCGCCGATTTTCAGGGTAGGAGGCGTATCCCGGCGTGGCAACTCGGTCTGGCTTCCTCGGCAGCCCTGGCACTCCTGGGAAGTCTCCTGTGGCTGGCTCCGTGGCAGGGACAGCATGAGGTTCCCATCCTTACCCCCCAGGCAACGCTGGCACAGGGCGGCAACCCTACAGCCGAGGGGGCGGGAGAGACAGCGGCACCTGCTCTCCCCAGCCAGGTTCCTGAGGTAGAGACCAAGCGTGAAGAACATGACGCCCAAAGCCTAGCACTGATGACCCAGAAGAGCGAGGCGTCTGGCGGTGCTCCAGCCCAGCAGCCGGCTACCGATACCCAGGCTATGCCGGAGCCTGTAACGCGTCCGGAGCCAGCCAGACCTACCCATGCAGAGCATTTGGACACCCAAGCAATGGACAATTTGCTCGCCGGATTGGAACCGGCAGACAAGGCCACGTTGCCTACAGCCCGGCGCTCCAAGGCGGCGAAACAGAGAGGCGCCAAGTCTCTGCCGCGCACTGCTGCGGGTCGTGGGATGCCAAGCTTCGCCTTGGCGCCACGGCAGTCTGCCCCTGCGCCAGGTGCAGCGCCAGAGTTTCGGTTCTTTAAGCTTAGCGATCCAAGAGCTAGGGTTAACGATCTAAGCGCGCTTGCGAATGACTCGCCATCGGAATGACCCCTGGCTGCGGTGATCCACCACCTCCATGTCAGCGCTTTAGGAGGCTGCTGACAGACTCTCAGGCGTCGCCAGCCAGGCCGTCAGGCGGGCGCGCTGCACAGCGCTCGCCTCGGGGTGCACTTCCAGCTGCCAACGCTTGGCAGGCTCGGCACCACACGTGACCACGAGGCGCTGCAGACGCTCACGGCGAGCGACGAGTACAGTGATCTGCTCCCCGGGGCGGTAGTGCGCCAGGCGTGCCTCCCACTGTTGGGGCAGTACACGGTAGTCATCGATGGCGAGGATTTCGTCGTCCACATTGAAGCCGTACTGCCATCCCGGGGTCTGGCGATGCACCTGGGAGACCAGCAGTCGGCCATTATCGG
>WNGG01013733.1_pt1 | contig 10577 bp, 11 predicted proteins | sample 5400661 | NCBI WGS metagenome assembly WNGG01 (sample SAMN13153372, study PRJNA577476) | soil metagenome | isolation source: 100 cm soil or saprolite under Garry oak tree replicate 1 | place: USA:California | collected 2016-06-15
GGGTGCGTGTTCGCCGAGCCCTCGGTCAAGCCCAGCCGCGCGAGGCTCGCCGCTTCGGGCGCCCCCGGCGAGCAGCAGACGAACACGTGGTCGAGCTCGAACGACACTCCGGAGCTCCTACGACAGCGGCGCGGGGGGCCGCATGATCCCGCCCACGATCTGGAGCAAGAGCGGGCTGTTGCCGACAGTGTGGCCGACCACGCCGGGCCAAGTGTTCCGCCGATGCTGGGCGACGAACGCCAGCCCGCAACACGTCGGCACCATCCGCACCAGGTCCCACAGCGTCCACTGGAAAAACAGGTGGAACCCCGCCCAGAGGACGCCGTGCACGAGCCAGGCCGCGCGCCCGTGGGCCAGCTCCTGCCGGGGCAGGAGGTAGCCGCGCCACCACAGCTCCTCGCCCATGATGTTGCAGAGCAGGAGCACCGCCGCGTAGTACGCGGCCACCCACCAACGACCGGAGAGGGGAACGTCCATGAAGTCGCGGGGCCCGAAGCGCGACAGGAAATCGCTCAGGTGCTCGGGGCGCGGGTGCAAGGGCACCAGGCTGAGCCACGGCCGCGTTTGCCAGAGGATCCAGGTCAGCAACAGGAAGGCGGCGAGGCCCAGCCCCCACTTTCCGAAGTCCACCCCCACGCGGTGCTCGACGGCCACGGCGCAAAGGGCCAGCACGAAGGTGACCGCGCTCGACCAGAGACCGCCATACATGAAGACCGAGAGGGCGACTGTCCAAAGCCAGGTGCCGGCGTCCGGCCGGCCGAGGCGGAGCCGGTCGCGCAGCGCGGGCCACGAGAGCGGGTACCCTTCGAGCCGGCAGGCGACCAGGGCGGCGACGCCCAACAGGGCCATCGGCAGGGCCAGGACGAGGTTGAAGGTGGCGAACCAGGAAACGCCGGCGTGCCGCAGCGCCGGCAAGGCGACGTAGAGGGCCAGAAAGAACAGCAGCGAGGAGGCCGCCACCACGGGGAAGGCGACGTGGAGCGGGGCCGGGTCCGTGCGCGCTACTCGGGCACCCAGAACGGCTCCCCGGCCGGGATGAACTCGATCGGGACTTCGGGGACGAATGCCCGGAGCCAGTCCGCGCATTCCTTCATGCCGAGCTCCTCGGAGACGTCGTGGCCCATCAGGATCAGACCCTTCGCCCTTCCCTGCCCGACCGCATCGACGACGTGGAGGACCGCCTCCCATTCGGCGGACTCGCCCGCCACCAGCACCTGGACCTCGGCGGATTGGAGCGCCTTGACCTGCCACTCGCGACCGGATGCGCCGGGGAGGAACGCGACCTGGGAGACTCGCAGACGCGGATCGCCGACCACCCGCAGGGTGCGGATGCTCAATCGCCGCTTGATCTGCCTTGCCAGATCCTCGAGGGTGGTCTCGGGAAGGCGGAAGCGGTGCGGCTCGTCCGCGCTCTGGAAGGCGGGCCAGCCCAGGGCCGCCACCATTCCCTTGAGGATCCCATCGGGCTGGCCAGGCGCGCGATGCCAGTGGTCGTGAAAGCGCCAGATCACGAGGTGGTGCTCCTTGACGTAGGCGAGCTTTCTCTCGAGCACCGGGTCGTCGCCCAGCCAGGCGGTTTCGTCGAGGTGGTTATAGAAGGTCGGCTCGTGGGCGATGATGAGGTTCGCCTTGCGGGCGGCCGCCCGCTCCAGCACATCCATGGTCGCCGTGAAGGTGGTGGCGACCCCGGTGATCGAGGTGTCGGGATCGCCCGCCTTGAACGTATCGACGGTGGGACCTCCCCACGGCTCCCGGTCGTGGCCGCCCGTGTGGTCCTGGATGCGCTCGATGATCTGGCGGGCGGTCAAGCCTGATGGTGGTGCGGGGTCCTTCGCCGCAGCGATTTCGAGCCCGCCGAGGAGCGCCGTGACCACGAATGCGGGGCCCGTCATTGACCCTTCCGGCCTCCAAGCGAGAGGCCAAGATTGTAGCAGGCGGGCGCGCCGGGACTTCGTTCAGGATTTCCAGAGGCCGACCACGCGCGCGATCCGTCCGTCGGGCGCCAGGTCGAGGACGCTGGTGCCGGATCCCCGGGCCTGCCCGTCCGCTCCCTTCGCCACCCAGTCCACGACCGCGGTCCCCTGGCACTGCCGCATCCGCGCCGCGGCGATGTGGGCATCCAGCTCGTCGCGTCCGCTCGTGCAGCCGAAGGCATCACGGAACGTCACGTCGTCGGCCACCACCGCCGCCAGACCCGCGCGACGGACCGCGGCGTCGGGCTCGCTCCACAGCGCGAAATAGCGGTCCAGGAGCGCGGCCGCCGCCCCGTGCTGCTCGCCCGCGGCCACGTTCGCGAAGAGCGCGAGCTGGTAGCGCCAGCCCGGGACGTGGTGATCGCGGGTCGCCGCGTCCGCGACCTCGTGCCGGAGGTGGAGGCGCGTACCCGTGGGATGGTCCTGGAGGGTGATCGTGACCCGCGAGCCCCCGGGCGGGATGGGCTTGCCCGGCTCGTCGTAGCCGTAGGTGAAGACCACCCGCTCGCCGTCGACGATCTCGAGCACCTGGCCCGAGGCGGTGACCCCGTTCGGGTAGCGGATCAGCACCGCGCCCCCCGGCCGGCCCTCGATCCGGGAGCCGGCTCCCCACCAGGCCGCGAAGCGTTCGGTGTCCTTGAAGTAGCGGAACACGGTGGACCGGGCGGCGCTGATCAGGATCGTCCTCTCGAGGGCGTAGTTCAGGGCGGTCATGGTCTCCTTCTCCTCTCCCGCGGCCGGGGGCCGCGGCGTGCCTCCTCCAGCTCGGCGCGCAGCTTGAGCCGGTAGAGGGCGCTGTCCCACATCGACTCGAGCCACTCCCGGAACGGCCCCAGCTCCTCGGGCCGCGCCCGATAGAGCCGGCTCCGGCCGGCCCGTCGTCCCCGCACCAGGCCCGATTCCGCGAGCACTCGCAGGTGCTGGGAGACGGCGCCGAAGGTCACGTCCCCCAGCGCGCGGTGGATCTCCCCGGCCGAGCGCTCCCGGCCCCACACCAGGCGCAGGATCTCCCGCCGGCGCGGGGTGGCGAGGGCCCGGAGGATCGGCTCCACGGTCTATATATTAGTATAAACTAAAATATTGTCAAGGAAAAACCCGGTTCCTCCCACGCCCTCGAGCAAAGCCTAGCGCTGGATGCGGGCGGACCCGCCCTTGGCGAAGGCCCGCACCTGCTCCACGGTCGCCATGGTCGTGTCGCCCGGGAAGGTGGCGAGGAGCGCGCCGTGGGCCCAGCCCAGCTTGAGGGCCTCCTCGGGCGGCTCGCCGGCGAGCAGGCCGTAGAAGAAGCCCGAGGCGAAGCCGTCCCCGCCTCCCACACGATCGAGGACGTCCAGCTCGCAGGTGGGCGAGACCAGGGTCTTGCCGTTGACCCAGGCCACCGCTCCCCAGGAGTGCCGGTTCGTGGAGTGCACCTCGCGCAGGGTCGTGGCCACCACCCTGATCTGCGGGTGCTGCGCCACCATGCGGTCGATCATCCCGAAGAACGCCCCGGGGTCCAGCTTGGACTTCGCGGCGACCTCGGGCCCGGGGATGCCGAGGCCCTTCTGCAGGTCCTCCTCGTTCCCCACCAGCACGTCCACGCTCTTGACGATGCGCTCCACGACGCCCAGCGCGCGGGCGTGTCCGCCCACCGCGTTCCAGAGCTTCTCGCGGTAGTTCAGGTCGAAGGAGGTCACCGCCCCCGCCGCCTTCGCCGCCTGCATGCCCTCGACGATCAGCTCCGCGGTGGTCTCCGAGAGGGCGGCGAAGATCCCGCCGCTGTGGAACCAGCGCACCCCGGCGCCGAAAATCGCGGGCCAGTCGAAGTCCCCCGGACGCAGCATCGCCCCCGCCTCGTTGGCGCGGTTGTAGAAGACCACGGGGCCGCGCACGCCGTGACCGCGGTCGCTGTAGACGGCGGCCATGTTCGGGCCCCGGACCCCGTCGTGCTGGAAGCGCTTGTAGAAGGGCTTCACCCCCATGGCCCTCACCCGCTCCGCGATCAGCTCCCCGATCGGGTAGTCCACCATGGCGGTGGCGATGCCCGTCTGCAGGCGGAAGCAGTCCGCCAGGTTGGCGGCGGTGTTGAACTCGCCGCCGCTCACGTGGATCGCGCACTCCGTGGCCTTGCGGAAGGGGACGACCCCCGGGTCCAGGCGGTGGACGAGGGCGCCCAGGGACAGGAAATCCAGCGCTCCGTCCGGACGGATGTTCAGGCCTGAGCTCATGGGCCGCGCTCCCCCTCGCTGCCCGGCACACTATCGCCCTCCCCGGAGCGCGTCAAGAAAGGCCCGCAGAAAGGCCCGCGGTCGGATCACACAACGATCACACAACGCGGCTGTGGAAGCGGAAGCGGCTGTGCTCAATTGGCCTGGTACACCTTCCGGGGCGCTGATCCGGCCGTGCCAGCTCCAGGGAATGGGCGTGACGCTCAGCGCAGGTGCGTGCGCAGGAAATCGAACGTCCGGGCGATCACCTCGTGCGAGCGCGCGTCGTCGTCCAGGATGTCGAACGCGTGGCGGCCGGCCGGGTGGTTCAGCAGCTCGAGCGGCGCGTTGCGCGCCAGGGCCGCCTGCACGAACCGGTCGACGGTCGTGTTGAGCGCCGGGAAGTCGCGACCGGCACGCGCGATCAGCAACGGCGGCAGTCCCGCCGCACCGGCCTCGAGGGCGCTCAGCGGTGAGAGGCGCCGGCGCGCCTCCGACCCGATGGGGTCCGGCCCACCCGAGGCCTCGGGCACGTCGAGGAATGCGTAGTAGGAGACCAGGGCGCGTAGCCATTCGGGCGGCTCACGCAGGAAAGGGCTGAGCAACGGACCGCCGCCGGAGAAGACCCACACGGCGATGCGGTTGGAATCGATCCCCAGTTCGGCCCCGTGGGCTCGGACGTGCGTGATCAGGTCGGAAACGTCGGCTGCTGAATCCGCGAGGACAGCCGGTGAGTGGAACCGGTGGTTGAAGGCGACACCGACGAAGCCTGACGCGGCAGCGAGCTGGCCGTAGGAGATGAACACGGTCCAGTCCTTCACGCTCCTTCCCGGAGGGACGGGCCCGCCGTGGACGAAGACGACGCCGGGCAGCGCCGTTCCGCTGCGGCTTTCCGGCGGCCGGTAGACATCCATCTTCAGTGGTTCGCCGGCGGCCATCTTGTAGGTGAGATCCCGGCGCACCTCGGCCCGCTCCATGCCGGAGATCGTATAGACGACCCGAAGCTTGACGATGTCCTCGAGCGAAGGCGCGCGCGGCTCCTGCACCTCGGGCGCCGGGCTGGCCGCCACGGCGTCTCCAGACGGTGCGAGCAGCCCGATGAAGACCAGCGGCAGGACGATGCTGCGGTTGCGGGCCTCGCCCATGACGCGCGTAGCGTAGCGATTCGGTGGCAATCGCGTGAAGGTGTGACTCGCTTGGCCAGCCGTGCGGGGGTGGTACACCCCGGCCGCGCGGCGACTCAGTGCTCCAGCGAGGCCCTCAGGAACCAGCCGTGCTTCTCGAACTCCTCGATGATGCCGGTCAGGAGGTCGACCGTGTCCTGGTCGTCCTCCGTCTCGCCCAGGTCGCGGGTCTCGCGCAGGCCCTGCAGGTAGGCCTCGATGCGGTCGGCCAGGAGCCGGACGTGGTCCAGGTCGCGGCGGGTCTCCGCCTCGTACTCGGGCAGGCTCGACGCCTTGGCCGCGTGGCGGACGGTGCCGTAGACGTGGGCGCCCAGGGTGACCGCGCGCTCGGCGATCGAGTCGTTGTGGTTGGCCAGGCTCACCGCGAAAGTCTCGAACAGCGGATGCAGGGCCGCGAAATGCGGGCCTTTGATGTTCCAGTGCGCGACCTTGATCTGGCTGTGCAGGTCCAGGCCGTCGGCCAGACGCGCGTTGAGCGACTGCGCGAGGCGCTTCCTCGCGTCTTCCTTGAGGGCACTCGGACTGCGATACATGGCGGCCTCCTTCATCGACCCCCCCATCGTGATCGACCCCCGACCCTATCCCTCCGATACATCGGAATGCGTCGGAGCTGGCTTTGACCCGACCGGCACCGCTTCATTCCGATGTATCGCCCCCACGTAGGGGGAGGGGAACGCTGCCACACGCCCGGTTCCGCGCTCTCACTACCCTACCCTATCCCTCACGCCTCCAACCCCACGGCAGCGGCGTGGACGACCGCGGCGATGCGCACCGCGTCGTGCACGTGCTCCTCGGTGAGCCCGCCCTCCACGACCACCTTCTCGTGGGCCTTCACACAGGCCTCGCAGCCGTTGATGGTACTGACCGCGAGGCAGAGGAGCTCGAAGTCCAGCTTGTTGGTGGCCGGCTGGGCGATGCGCTGCATCCGGAGCCGCGGCGGCATCTGCGCGTATCCGGGCTTCCCGACCATGTGGCGGAAGCGATAGTAGACGTTGTTCATGCCCATGAGAACCGCGGCCGCGCGGGCGTCCTCCACCACCGCCTCCCCCGCCTGCTCGCGGGCGTCCTCCACGACCGCGGAGCGCAGGACCGGGTTGCGCGCGGCGATCGCGCACGCCGCGGCAACGCCCCACTTCTGGGCGGCGTTCAGGACGCCGCCCTCGAGCACGGATTGCAGGTTCAGCCGGATGTCCTTCGCAGCCTCCGGCAGGGTCTGACGGACGGCTTCCGTGGCGACCACCTCAGGCCACCTGAAGGGTGGGCTCACCCTTCTCCCAGTTGCACGGGCAGAGCTCGTCGGTCTGCAGGCCGTCGAGGACGCGCAGCACCTCGGGGACGCTGCGGCCCACCGACAGGTCGTTGACGCTCACCCAGCGGATCACGCCCTCGGGGTCCACGATGAACGTGGCCCGCAGCGCGACCCCCTCCTGCTTGTGCAGGATGCCGAGCGCGCTCGCCAGCTCGCGCCGGATGTCGGCGAGCATGGGGAACGGCAGGCCCTTCAGGTCCTCGTGGCTCCGGCGCCAGGCGAGGTGGACGAAGTGGGTGTCCGTGCTCGCGCCCAGCACCTGGGCGCCGCGGTCCTGGAAGTCGCGGTTCCGGCGGCCGAACTCCGCGATCTCGGTCGGGCAGATGAACGTGAAGTCCATGGGCCAGTAGAAGAGGACCAGCCACTGTCCCGGGAAGCTCTCGTGCGTCACCTCCTGGAACTCCTTGCCCTTCTCGAGGCTCACGACGGACCGCAGAACGAACTCGGGCAGCTTGTCGCCGATCGTCAGCATGTTGCCTTTCAGACCTCCTGGACGGCCTGGACCCTTTCCGGGCTCGGTCATGCCTCCTAGAAGCATCGTCCGTGCCATCCTGTCCCTTATTGATAATCATAGGCTTAGAGGCATACCGGCACGGCATATCGGTGCCACACCGAACTGTCGTTACTCGGTATCACCGATATATCGTTCCGCCTCAGGTCCACGCGCCCGCGCCACCCGCGCCACGAAAGGCTTGGCACCCTTGCCCAAAATGCGTACGATGGCCTGGTCTTTCCCTCCACGAACGCGTTGATCGAGCCGCGCCTGCAGTCCGAGTCCGCGCAGCTAATGGGGGAAGCCATGGACACTTGGATCGTTCGGATGGTCCGGGCGAGGTGCCTGCGTCGGGTCGCGGCCTGGGGCCTGGCCGCGGGATGTCTGGTCCTCCTCACCGTCGCCCAGAGGCGCTACGTCAGCAACTTCGTGATGGGCCCGTTCGAGCTCGGGCCGGTCGAGCTCGATTCCATCCGAGACGTGGCCCAGGCTCCCCGGTACTTTGCCCGGGTGACGGGATCGAAGGCGATAGAGACGGGAATCCAGCAGATCACGATCCGCAAGCGCGCCGGCGTCGAGACGAGCCGTTCGGTGTCCGCGGCCTACTATGCCCTCGTGGTCGGCGAGAGGCTTCTCCTGGCCAAGACGTCGGGCGGCCCGCCCAAGACCGTGGAGGGCGAGTTGGCCGCGGTGCCCGCGGACCTGGACCGGCAGCTCTTCGATACCGCCGACATGCAGGCGATCCGCAGCCGTTTCTATCCGTTCTACATCAACGGCGAGTCCTTCCGCTTTCCAGGGTACTGGGCCATCGCGGGGGTTCTCGTCTTTGGCTTCCTCTTCGTCAAGCACGCGGTCCCGGCGTGGAGGCATCTGCAGGATCCCGCGACCCATCCCGTGACCAAGAGAGTGACCTCCTGGGCCGATCCCATCGGCCTCGCGGTCGAAGCGGAGCGAGAGCATCGCTCGCCGCGTTACAAGGGCGGGGACGGGTGGGTGGTCACGGACCAGTATCTCCTGCGGTCGACCTTCTTCACGTTCGACGTGCTCCGCCTCTCCGATCTCCTCTGGGCCTACAAGAAGGTCACCAAGCACAGCGTCAATTTCATCCCCACCGGGAAGACCTACGAGGCCGTCCTCGCCTGCTACGGGGGGAGCGCAACCGTCAAGGGGGCCGAGAAGACGGTCGACGAGCTGCTCGGCTTCGCGGCTCAACGCACGCCGTGGGCCGTCTTCGGATTCTCCAAGGAGCTCGAGACCCTCTTCGCCAAGAAGACGCCCGACTTCTGCGCGGCCGTCGAGCAGCGCAAGCGCGAGTGGGCGGAGCGGGCCCGCGCGCAGGCCAAAGCCTGACCAAGCGGCGGGGCTCGTGGCCCGCCCGCTTGAAAAATCCCGTCAAACGAAGCTAAGACGCGCCCGGGGAGGAAACCAACGGAGACGCGCGGCGGTCTCAGTTGGTGTGAGCGCGCTCCGAGCGCGCTCGAGCCGGAATGACTCATCCAAGGAGGTCTTCATGCGAAAAAGTCTTCTCGCCGCGGCGCTGGCCCTGCTCTTCAGTGCGGTGGCCAGCCGCCCCGCCCTCGCCATGGGCGACGAAACGATCCGGGCGCACGTCTCATTCCCGTTCCACGTCGGGAACCGCACGCTCCCTCCGGGCGATTACGTGATCAAGTCGGCCCAAGGGATCGACCCGGCGCTGCTCGAGATCTGGAGGGACGACGGCAGCGCGGGGATGTTCTTCCTGACCGAGAGCGCCGAGCCCGACCCGGGGTCGCAATCCGCGCACCTGGTCTTCGACCAGGTCGGCCAGGAGAGGTTCCTGCGTGCGATCCTGTTCCCCGGCCAGACCGGCCACCGGCTCGTGGTCTCGACCTCGGAGAGCCAAGCGGCGCTCGCCGCGGCCCGAGCCGCGAGCGGACCGGCGCAGCCACCGTCGGGGGACTGACCGGCCCCGTCCCCGCCCGGACGGGCCGCCCTCGACGGGGTCTGTCCGGGCGTACCGTGATCAGGAGGGCTCGGGGCTCCCCTCCTTCAGCGCCTCCACCGCCCGGTCGATCTCGGCGGCCAGCGCCTCGAGGCGCGCGGCCGCGCGCGCCGCTTCCTGCTCCGCCCGTGTGAAGTTCCGTCCTTCGATCGCCTCCCGCACTCCCGGCAGGGTCTTCACTCCGTAGCCCGTGTAGAAGCCGGGCGCGTAGACGAGGTGCCGGTACCAGGGGCGCTCGGGCAGGCCCTGGGGGTCGGTCAGCACCCGCTCCGTGGCCATGACCGCCGCCTCGAACCGCGCCGCGGCCGCGGGGGCGAGCGGGCTTCCCGCGCGGCGCTCGAGAGCCTCGTGATAGGCGCGGCCTGACTTCTGGAGCTTCGCGACCGCGTTCTGGAGCGGCGCCAGGTTCAGGAAGGGCACGGGCGGCTTCGGGCTCGGGGCCACGAACGGCTCCTTGGGGTCGGCGGCGAGGGTCAGCATCCCGTCCTGGAGAAGGCGGTTCGCCTCCTCCGTCTCCGTCCGCAGGTCGTCGGAGAGCTTCGCCACCTCCTTGGCGTAGCGGTCCACGGTGTCGGCCAGGGACGAGAAGTCGAAGGGCAGGGTCTCGGCGTTCGCGAGGCGGAGGACCACGCGGCCCGCGGTCTGGGCGAGGACCACGCCGTAGGCGAAACCGGGGTCGCCGAACCGTGTGTAGTGGTCGATGGAGTCGTAGATCGAGTGATAGGACCCGCCGCGGTCCTCGCCCCCGAAGCCCAGGTTCAAGGAGGCGACGCCGAGGTGCTGGAGGAAGGGCGTATAGTCGGAGCCGGACCCGAGGGCGAGGAGGCGCAGGCCCGGGTGCTCGCGGGCCTCCTTCCTCTCCTCGGGCTTCCCCTCTGTGAGGAGCCGGGCCCGCTGGCGCGCGCCCACGCTCGAGCCGCGCTGCGGGTCGCGCACGTCCTTCGCCACCTCGTCCACCAGCCGCTCGAGGGCCTGCGAGCCGCCGGCCTGGAGGAAGCCGCGGCCGTTGCCGTCGGAGTTGACGTAGACAATCGCTTTCGCCCGCAGCTCCTCGGCGTGGTCCTCGACCCACTCGGTGGAGCCGAGGAGCCCCGGCTCCTCCGCGTCCCAGGCCGCGTAGACGATCGTGCGCCGCGGGCGCGAGCCTTCGCGGGCCAGGCGGCCCACCCCCCGGGCCTCGGCGAGCAGCGCGACCAGGCCGCTGACGGGATCGTCCGCGCCGTTCACCCACGCGTCGTGGTGGTTGCCGCGAATCACCCACTGATCGGGCTTCTCGGAGCCACGCAGGACCGCGATCACGTCCCGCGCCGGTGCGAGGCCCCAGTCGAACGCGAGCTTGAGCCGCACCGTGGCCGGGCCGGGTCCCAGGCGGTAGGTGATGGGGAGCCCGCCGCGCCAGGCCTCGGGCGCCACGGGGCCCGCGAGGGCGCGGAGCAGGGGCAGCGCGTCGC
>WNGG01009568.1_pt1 | contig 10576 bp, 6 predicted proteins | sample 5400661 | NCBI WGS metagenome assembly WNGG01 (sample SAMN13153372, study PRJNA577476) | soil metagenome | isolation source: 100 cm soil or saprolite under Garry oak tree replicate 1 | place: USA:California | collected 2016-06-15
GGGATGGAGCTTGCGGATCCGAATGTCCCATCCCCCAGTCCCGGGAAAATGACGATCTGGCTGCCCGTGCTGTCGGCCGCGACGACATCGAGTCGTCGATCACCGTCAATATCCCCGACGGCCACCGAGACCAGGGCGGTGCCGCTCGTGTAGAGAACCTGGCGCATGAAGGTCCAGTCGCCTCTTCCCAGGAGAACGGAAATCGTATTGCGCAACGTCGCCGGGGCCGTGATCGGGGTCCCGCCGTTCGCGGTCACCACGTCCGGGGCGCCGTCGCCGTTGAAGTCTCCCACCGCCATGGCGATCGCCGTTTCCGGGACGGCGCCGCCGGACTGGTACAGCCGTTCAAAAAATTCGTCGCCGCGCCCGGCTTCGACGAAGATCCCCCTGAACTGCCGTGCCAGAAAGGCTACATCCTTGTGGCCATCGCTGTTGAAATCGGCGATGGCGAGGGCGTCGATCCGTGAGCTGAGGGGAAAGCCGCCAGAGCCCTGGAACGTCCCGTCGCCGTTCGAGAGCAGGGGGAAGAAGAGACTCCCGAGCGTGGCGGCCAGATCGGCCCGGCCGTCACCGTCAAGATCGGCCGTGGCGATCGAGACGGGCGTGCCGCCGAATGGCAACGGCCGCTGTTGCTCGACTGTCCCGTCGCCCTTGCCTGCCATGATGAAGACATTGCTGGAGGCCAGGTTTGCAACTGCCAGGTCTGGCTTCCCGTCGCGGTTCCAATCGGCTACGGCCAGGGCACTCGGGACACTTCCTGTCAGGATTTCCGCGGTCACGAAATTGAGACCCATGTCTCTCTGTCCGCGGATAACACCGACACTGTTGCTCGACTGGTCGGCCGCCAGAAAATCCTGGATCCCATCGGAGTCGAAATCGGCCGCCAGACAGACTCCGGGCATGCCCGAGGAGAAGGTCGGCAACGCTACGCCAAACGTGCCGTCGCCGCGCCCCGGCAGCAGTTGTACCAGCCCCTCGGAGGTGGCCATGGCGATGTCAAGTTGACCGTCGGCATTGAAATCGGCGCCGACTGCGCAGGTAGCATGTGGAATGAAGATATCGCTCGCTCCGGATCGGAAACCCCCGGTCCCATCGCCGATCAGCACCGACAAACTTCCGGCGTTCACCGCAACGATATCGGCGTGCCCGTCGCCGTCCAGGTCCCCGACGACCACGGCGATTGGCCTCGGTCCGACCGGCAGAATCGACGGCGGACCGAACGTCCCATCGCCGTGTCCGAGGAATACGGAGACACTCCCGTTCGAGCATGAGGAGTCTGCGCAGAGTCGGAGCAGGATCAAATCGACGTGGGAGTCGGAATTGATGTCCCCCGTCACGATCATGCTGGGCGGCCCATCGACCGTGGTCTGGACGGGTGGCATGAAGGTGCCGTCCCCCCGGCCGAGGAAGATCGAGATGACCGGCACGTTCGATACGACGTCCGCAACCGCCAGGTCCACCCGTCCGTCGCCGTTGAAATCGGCGGACGTCATCACCGACGACGTCGTGGCGAGCGCCAGGCCGGGCAACGGAACGAAGGTCTGGTCCCCGTTTGAGAGAAAGATCTGAACCTCACCTGTTGAAAACGACGGGCCCTGGCTCAGGACGGCCAAATCGCGCAGACCGTCACTATTGAAGTCGGCGGCGAGCATCGCAGCCGGATGAGGCACACCCGAAAGGACCGGATTGGGGAAAAGCTGGGGCGATGGGGTTGACGCCGAGGATGGACCGCTCGCTAAAGCCATCAATAGGACAAGCGGCAGCGCAGGGAGCCCCACGGACGGGGACAGGGAACTGCTCAACCCGACGGGACGAGAGGACATATTCATGTGCTCCTCGACCTGCCGGCACCCCACCGAGCAGGAGGGATGGAATATGAGCGGGACTTCCCGAGCCTGCGGCTACATATACAGCGATTCTGCCCCAGGTGGCACTGAAATTTGAGTTGCAGGCATTTTCTTCTGGGATTGACCCGCGCCGACCGCAAGTCCTAACTGCTGAAACGTTTAGTCCCGTGAAGCAGGCGGTCGCCTTCGGGGGATGGGGGCGGTCACCGTGAGGGGCGTTGGACCTTATCGAACCGTCGCGGAGGCTGGGCGATGTCTCGGTGCCTCATCCCCAGACTCGCCGGCGTTCTCCGTCGATTCGCCCGCGTCCGAAGCATCCGCAGCGTCCTGACCTTCAGCGACCGCTGCACCCTCGTCGCCATGCTGCCGTCCGTTCCCCCCGATCCACTTGTATACCCACGGCAGAAGCGCGTAGGCCGGGATCGCCAGCAGGAAGGTCCAGAAGAAGAACGTCGGGTAGCCGTAGAGGTCGGCGATCTTGCCGCCGATCGGGGCGAGGAGCGAGCGCGGCAGGGCGTACAGCGCCGTGAGCAGGGCGTACTGCGTCGCGGCCTGGCGCTTGTCGCTGATGCGCATCAGGAACGACAGGAACGCGGCCGTGACGAGACCCGCGCCGAACGATTCCCCCATCGACACAGCGTAGAGATACGGCCGGCCGAGGCTGAACTGCGCGACGGCGGCGTAGCCGAGGTTCGGCAGCGCTTGGGCGATCCCGAGGATCCACAGCCCCTTGAAGATGCCGAAGCGCGAGGTGAACAGACCGCCGAGGACGGCCCCCAGGATTCCGAGCGCCATCCCGACGTTGGTGGAGATGGTGCCGATCTCATTGGGCGTCATGCCGCGGTCGAGCCAGAACGGCTTGATCATCGGGCCGACCGCGACGTAATCCATGCGGTAGATCAGGACGAAGATGAAGACGGCGATCGAGCCGGGACGGCTGAGGAACGCCACGAAGCCGCGCGCCCACTCGCGCGGCGGCTGGTGGACGACCTGCACGGTGGGCGCGGCGAGGGCCGCGACGGCCATCGCCGTGAACGCCAGCGCCAGGCCGAGGAAGACCCAGGTCCAGCCGAGCGGGGCGACAAGGTACATCGTGGCGCCGCCCCCAACGATCACCCCCACGCGGTAGAGACCGGCGCGCAGGCTGTTGATCTTCCCCTCTTCCCCCTTGGCCGCAACCCCTATGCTGAAGGCGTCGATGGCGATGTCCTGCGTGGCGGACGAGACGGTGAAGGCGATCAGAAGAGTCCAGAGGATCAGGTCGGGGTGCGAGGCGTCCAGGAGCGGGATGGTGAACATGATGAGCGCCATCGCGAAGCAGCAGATCGTCACCCAGGTGCGGCGCTCCCAGTAACGGTCCAGGATCGGCGACCAGAACACCTTGATCGTCCAGGGGAGCGTGAGCGCGCCCATCCAGCCGATCTCGGAGAGGGACACGCCGTTCTGGCGGAAGTAGACCGGCAGGACGTCGAGGACGACGCCGAACGGCATCCCCTGGGCGAAGTAGAAGACCGAGATCCAGAACAGCTTTTTGCGGAGCGTCATCCGTTCCTCGATCCGACCGCGATTTCAATATGGTTATCGACGGCGGGAAGTCAAGGGAGGCTACTAATAATGATACGGCGTCAGGACAGATATCCCCAGGTCTGGAGGAGATCCCCCTCCCGGTGCCAGCGCTCGCCGATGTCGGTGCGGTAGAACATGTTGGGGATCATGATGTTCTTCACACGGTTGTAGGCCTCGCGGCGGGCGTCGTCCATCGTCGAGGCGGAGCCGGTCACGACGACGGCGTAGCCGGAGTTCCCGGCCAGGCGCCAGTCCCCTTCGACGAGCCGCACGTCCCCCGGGTGGATCCCTTCGGACATCGGCTTCTTGAACAGGACCACGGCGTCCTCGGAGAACTTGCGGAAGGAGTCCGGGTCGATGAACGGGAACGGCGGCACGGCGATGACGACGCAGATCTGGAAGCCGCGGTTGGTGCGCAGGTTGAACGGCTCGCCCCGCGCCATGGCCGGGAGGAACTCGCCCCACTTGGACAGGACCCCCTCGATCTGGAGGTTGATCGTCGGATAGCCGAACCGGCAGGTGAACTCGAGGGGGTAGATGCCGCGCGAGTTGACGATGCAGTTGATGTCGATGTAGCCGGTATACGCCGCAGCCGCCAGGCGATCCTTCATCTTGAGAAGGGTGTTGTTGAACAGCTGGTTCGGGCCGGACCAGAAGCCGGAGGTCCCCATCTCGCCGGTCTGCGGGCCGATCTCGTCGTTGAACATCCGCTTGTGCTCGAAGTTGATGAACACCGGCAGGATGAAATCGGTGCCGTTGAAGAACCCTCCGACAGCCACCTCGACACCATTGGCGAACTTCTGCAGCTGGAGCACCTTGATCTTGGAGGCCCAGCCCTTCTTGTAGTGCTCGAGCATCGAGATGACGTCGAGGCCGTCCTCCTCCTGGCCGACGAACGACAGGACCTTCTCGTTCTGCGCCCGGCCGCTCGGCTTCACCACGTAGCGGCCGGGGTTCTCCCGGACGAAGGCGGCGGCCGCGTCGAACGAGGTGAACTCCCAGCGCGGCAGGGTCGTCATGCCGGCCGCCTTCATCTCCTCCTGGCCGAAATCGCGGTCCATCTCGAGCCTGTCGGTGTAGCTCGTGCCGCCGATGACCGTCTTCCCTTCCTTGCGCAGCTTCTCGACCAGCGTCCCGAACTCGCAGTCGTCGAACACGATGACGTCGGCCCAGTCCTTGAAGTCCTCCCAGCGATCCACCTTCTCGACGAAGCCGTCGCCGACGTCGCGGTCCGCCTTCGACATGATGTGGTACTTGACCTCGAATCCTTCCTTCTGCACCTGCCAGGCGAGGTCATGGATGAGGGCGAACTTGGAGATGAACAGGAAGCGGGTGACGGCGGGTTTCGGGGCTTCCTTCGGTGTGTCCGGCGGTGCTGCGGGCTCGGCGACCTTCTCGACGTCGTGGTTCTTCTGGTTGTTGTCCTTCACGCTCTCTCGCTTTCACGCAAAAGGTAACCCCTTCGCGCGCGCTTGGCAAGACGAGATCGCGATCGTCAGGCGGTTTTGAGCCGGCCGCGCAAAGCGAGGAGGGCGGCGATCGCGGCCAGCATCACCACGGTGAGCGTCGTGAACAGGAGCGCGTAGCCGCCCAGCGGCATCAGCAGCCCGCCGATGAGCGGGCCGAGGAAGAAGCCGGCCGAGAACGCGTAGCTGTGCGAACCGGTGGCGAAGCCGCGGTCGTCCTTGTGCAGCCCGCGGTTCAGCAGGGCGACCGCGGGCACGTAGATCAGCACCTCGACCAGCCCGAACAGGAAGAACAGGACCCACAACGGCAGGACGCCCGTCAGCGCCAGGAACGACGCGTTGAGGAGGGCGGCGTACGCCAGTCCCCAGAGGATGAGACGCGCGTCGCCGACGCGGTCGGCGATGAGACCCGCGAGTCGGGGCAGGACGACGCTCGGGAGACCCGCGACCGCGAACAGGAAGCCGATGCCGATCCTCCTGACGTTCATCTGGTCGGCGAGGAGCGGCAGGAACGCCTCCGTGGCCCCGTAGAAGAACGCCAGCGCGAAGGTCGCGGCCGCCGACGCCAGCACCGCGGGGAGCCGCAAGACCTTCAGGACGCCCGCCAGCGTCGTGCGCACGCCGAGACGCCCGGTCTCGGGCAGGGCGACGCAGCCGGCCACGAACGCCACCAGAGAAAGCGCGGCGTACAGGACGAACGGGAAACGCACGCTGCCCAGGCCGCCGAGCGCCGGACCGACGACGAATCCGAGCGACCAGGAGCCGGTGATCCACGACAGCGTCCGTCCCATGTGCGAATCGGGACTGAGGTCGGCCGCCATCGTCAGCGCCCCGACCCATATGGCGACGGCCCCGAGTCCCTGCACGAACCGGGCGGCGACGAGCCAGCCGTAGGTCGGCGCGAAGACGAAGCCGAACGAGGAGACCGTCAGGCAGCCGAGACCCACGAGGACGAGGCTCCGCCTGCCGAAGCGGTTCGCCAGCACCCCGAACGGGATCCCGGCGACCAGACCGACGGCGGCGTACAGACCGACCAGGAACCCGATCTGGGCCTCGCCCGCCCCGGCGGTCCGCGCCAGGAACGGAAGCGTCGGCGCCACCACTCCGTAGCCGACCGCCTCCACGAACATCGTGAGCGCCAGGGCGAACGCCGAGGCGGGGCCGCCGAGAACCGGCATGCCGGCCGCCGGGGCGCCGGCCGCGGCCGGCAGTCCCGCCGACACCGATTCGGTGACCCCGGGGTCGCTTCGCATGGAGGCTCGGTTGTCGGACGGGTCAGGATCGCGACAGGTCGGCGAACGATTCGTCGAGGGCGGCGATCAGCTCGTCGATCTGCGACGCGGTGACGGTGAGCGGTGGCGCGACGCGCAGGACATTTCCCCACAGGCCGCCCTTGCCGATCAGAACGCCGCGACGGCGCGTCCCCTCGAGGACGCGCGCGGCGGCCTGCGGATCGGGGACCTTGTTCTCCTTGACCAGCTCGGCGCCCTGCATCAGCCCCATCCCGCGCACGTCGCCGATGACCGGGTGGCGCCGCTGCATGTCGCGCAGGGCGGCGTTCAGGCGATCCCCCATGAGGCGCGCGTTGTCCGCGAGCCTCTGCTTCTGGATGACGCGCAGCGTGGCGAGCGCCGCGGCCGAGGTCACGGGGTTCCCGCCGAAGGTCGAGAACGACAGCGGCTTGAGGGCCGCCGCTATGGCTCCGGTGGTGGCGGTGGCGCCGATGGGGGATCCGTTCGCCATCCCCTTGGCGAAGGTCATGATGTCCGGGACGACGCCGTAATGCTCGATGCCGAACATCCGGCCGGTGCGCCCCCAGCCGGTCTGCACCTCGTCGGCGATGAACACCCCGCCCGCCTTGCGCACGATCGCGGCGACGATCTGGAAATACTCCTTGGGCGGGACGATGAAGCCGCCCGAGCCGATGATCACCTCCGCGAGGATCCCGGCGACGCGCCCTGAGGTCGTCGTCTGGATGACCTCCTCGACGTCCTTGGCGCAGGCGACCTCGCACGACGGATAGGTCAGCTTGAGCGGGCAGCGGTAGCAGTACGGGGCGACGGCGTGCACGAATCCCGGCACCGGGTTGCCGAACTGTTTCCAGGGCGCCTGGCCGGAGGCGGCCACCGCCATCATCGAGCGCCCGGAGTAGCCGTACCGCAGGACAACCACTTCCTGCACGCCGGTGAAGACGCGGGCCAGCGCGACCGCCGTCTCGTCGGCTTCGGTGCCGGAGTTCGTGAAGAAGAGCCGGTCGAGCTCCCCGGGCAGCACCTGCGCCAGCGCCTCCGCGAGATCGGATTGCGGCGCGTTGGCGTAGAGGTTCGAGATGTGGACGAGCGTCTGGACCTGCCGGACTATCGCGTCCGTGACCTCGGGGTGGCAGTGCCCGACGCTCACGGTCAGGACGCCGCCGAAGCAGTCGAGGTAACGGCGTCCCGCGTCGTCCCAGACGTGCAGCCCTTCACCGCGCACCAGCGTCAGCGGCTCGTCGTAATACGTGGTGACGCAGGGGAACAGGTAGCGCCGGTGCTTCTCGGCGGCGCTCAGGGCCGTCTCCGTCGCCCGCGCGGCACCGCCGTCCGCGGGCTTCTTCGTGGTTTCACGATCCGGCATACCCGCTCCCATCGGGAATTCTATCAGACGACACGCGGCGGGCCGCCGGATTCGCGGGTTTCATACGGGCTCCGGTCCGATTCAACCATGCGGCCACCGTGACCGACGCCAGCATGGCGAGAAACGGATCAATCATGGCGACTCGGTATCGCTTTCCCACGATGGTCAGAACGACCGGCATGACGGCGAGGATGAAGAGCCACGCCGTCACGACGAACCGACGTTGCCCCGGATCGAATTGCTTCCGCCGGAACTGAACGAACCCGTACGCCGCGGCCAGCAGGAGCAGGTAATAGAACACGGTGACGGACGCGCTGGACACCCTGACGAAAGGATTGGCGAGATAGTCGTCGACCCACTGCAGATTCAGCCAGAGATAGGCGGCATTCTGAAGTCTGTCCCGAAACCAGCGCGCCGGGTCGGCACGAATGATCGCCAGCGCCGCAGCCCGCGCCTGGCGTTCATTGGACACTTCGTCGTACGGCAGGCCGGCCCTTCCCGGGTCCTCGATGTCCCCCTCGTACATGACATCGTGCTCGCGAAATTTCGCCACCAGGAGACTCTCGGTTGCCCCGATTCCGGCTACGTCGAAGGTCCCGCGGAAGAAGTTGTAGTCGATGTTCGTGGCGAGGGACGCCGCGCCAATCGTCCGCTGGTTGCGGATCAGCCAGGGGCCCAGGACCGCATAGTTGCCGAGGACGAGCGCGAGGACCGGGACCACCCATCGCGTCGGGGCCTCTCGGTCCATGCCGCTCCAGAGGATCAAGCCTGCGGCGACCAGAAAGATCGCGAACATGTTGGGCCGAGTGAGGCCGCCCGCGCCGCAGCAGAGGCCAGCCCCGAACGACATCCAGGCCCTTCCGGTCCGCGATTGACCGGGCTGGAGAACTGCCAGGGTCAGAGCGAACGCGCAGCTCTCGGTGAGCATGTACAGGCTCTCCGTCGCGATCTCCGTGCTCAGGAACACAAACATCGGATAAACAGACAGGATCACGGTGGTGAGGGCGGCCGCCGTCTTGCCGAATCGCGTCGCGACCACCCGCGAATAGACCACGGTCATGAGGACGAACATGCCGACCTGCAGGAGACGGATCGGTGTGAGCGTCGGACCAAATGCCTTCCAGGTAAGGGCGAGGAGGGCCGGGTAGGCAGGGGATCGGAACGCCGTCGCGCGCCCGGCGTAGCCGAATGTGCTGGTCTCGAGAAGACTGTGGGCGATGGACGCATAACGCGCCCCATCGCCGTACCCGGGATAGAGGAGGTTGTAGGGGACGGTCGGTGACGTCGTCGTCCAGATCAGAATCAGCCGCAGAGTCACGCCCAGGCCTATCAGGATACTGACGAGGAGACCGAGGCGATTCTCCGCAAGACCGGAGACGCTCCTGGCCAGGCCGGCCAGCGATCGCGCCGCGGAGGGCAGGCCCCCCGACATGCCATCTCTCCTGCGTTCCGACGTCCGTTCTGCCAATGTGACCGCCCGCGCACGTCCATGCCGGAACCGCGCCGCCGTGTTGTTTCTCGTGTGCAGGCAGTTTTGCACAGTGGCAGGCGCAGGGTCAATCGAGGCTCGGCTCGCCATTTCCGATCGGTGGTAGGCTGTCGCTTCCCGGGAGCGAACTCTCATCAAGGAGGATGGATGTTCCGTGATTCGAGTCGGCTGATCTTTCCGTGCGTGGCTATTCTCGTGACGGCGGCATTGGGCTATGCTGCGGGAGCCGCATCGGGCGGGCCTGGAGAGACGGCCTTGACCGAAGTCAAGGATTTCACCGACGGTTCAACAAGACATACGAAGCGAACGACTGGAAGACGTACTGGGGATTCTACGCGGACGACATGACCCAGTACTGGGAGCAGGGTCGTCTCGACATCGCGGATTACAAGACTTACTGGGAGAAGCAGCTCGCGGACGGCACGAAGATCCTCGAGGTCAAGTGGGCCGACCCCGCCTACCACGTCTCAGAGGCGAACGACGCGGCGGTCGCCGCCTACCGCATCTACACGAAGATGCGCCAGACCGACGGAACCATCGTCGCGAGCTGGCACCAGGAGACGGACGTGCTGTTCAAGAGGAACGGCCGCTGGCAGGTGGTGCACCTGCACGACTCGCCCGCCCCGGACGACGCACAGAAGAAGTGACGGAGCCGGTGCGGGCTCCTACTGCGGCAGGGCCGGACGGTCGTTGCCGCTCACCTCGCCGGTCAGCGCCTCGAGGAAGGCGACGAGGTCGGCCTTGTCCTGGTCGGACAGGTGCAGCGGTTTGATCTCCTTCGACAGCCACTGGTTCTTGAACCCGCCCTTGTCGTAGAAGTTGACGACCTCCAGGAGCGTCGTCTCGCTGCCGTCGTGCATATAGGGCGACGTCTGGGTGACGTTGCGCAGGGTCGCCGTCTTGAAGGCCCCCTTGTCGAAATCGTTCTTGGTCACGACGAAGCGGCCCCAGTCCGGGTTCGGCTTGTCCATCCCCACGCCGAGGTTGTGGTACGACTCGTCGGTGAAATTGAAGCCGGCGTGGCAGGTGACGCAATTGGCCTTCTGCGCGTCGGTGAACAGGTTCATGCCGCGCACCGCCGATTCGTTCATGGCGGTCTTGTCGCCCGCCTGGTAGCGATCGTAGGGGGAGCCGCCGGCGAGCACGGTCCGCTCGTAGGTTGCGATCGCCATGGCGACCCTGTCGGCGTTGATGCCCGGGCTGCCGAACGCCGCCTGGAACTCGGGGGCGTACCCCTTGATCGCCTCCACGCTCGAAATCATCCCCTCCAGGGTGTGCCCCATCTCGATCGGGTTCTGGATCGGGCCGAGCGCCTGATCCTCGAGATCGGCGGCACGCCCGTCCCAGAACTGCTCCTTGCTGAACAGGCGGTTGATCACGGTCGGGGCGTTGCGCGCGCCGGGCTGGCGGCCGACGCCGAGCGAGATCGGCCTGCCGTCGGAGAACCCCTTCTCGGGGGCATGGCAGGTGGCGCAGGAGATCGTGCCGTCCTTGCTCAGCCGCGAGTCGAAGTAGAGCTTGTGGCCGAGCTCGATCTTCAGCTGCGTGATCGTGTTCTTGTCGGGCACGTAGGCCGCGCCGGCCTGCAGACC
>WNGG01009569.1_pt1 | contig 10576 bp, 10 predicted proteins | sample 5400661 | NCBI WGS metagenome assembly WNGG01 (sample SAMN13153372, study PRJNA577476) | soil metagenome | isolation source: 100 cm soil or saprolite under Garry oak tree replicate 1 | place: USA:California | collected 2016-06-15
GTGGCTCGGCTGCGCGGCGCTAGCCCTGGGCACCACGCTGTTCGCCGGCGGCCGGCAGTACGTGCCGCTGGCGCAGCCGTGGCATGCCGCGCGGGTGTCGCTGGCACTGCCCTTTACCTGGTTCGTCCGGATCCCGGGCATGTCCGCGCTGCGCGAGGCGGACCGGCTGGCGCTGCTCGGCCTGGTGCCGGCCGCGCTGCTGGCCGGGGTCATGGTGGACTGGCTCCGCGAGCGTGCACGGCCAGCCGCGGCGGCCATGCTCGCGCTGACGGTTCTGCCGCTGGCCGTGCTGGAGGCCGGCTGGTCCGGGCTGCCGTACCAGGGCACGATGCGCACCGCCCTGCCTGCCCTGGACCGGCCCATCGCGGCTGATCATTCGGGTTCGATCGTGCTGGACATCCCGTTCGGGCTGCGCGGCGGCCTGCCGCTGTACGGCAGCGCGATCTCCGCCAGGCCGCTGCTGCTCGCCGTCGCCGACGGGCACCCGCGGGCCATCTCGTACACGTCCTGGGTGCCGGCGCCGACCGTCGCCGCGATCAGCGCGCACCCGTTTTACCGGCAGCTGACGGCGGCCCAGCACGGAACCGGCAGCTCGCCGGCGCGGCTGGCCGCAGCGCGCCAGGACGCCCGGCGGATGGGCATCGGCTGGGTGCTCGCCTGGGAACGGCTCAGGCCGGCCGTCAGCCGCTATCTCGCGGCAACCGGGTTCCGCTTCAGCTACCGCGCCGACGGCGCCTCCGTCTACCGCCCCGCCGGCCATGCCTAGCCCAGCCGGGGACAGAGCTGCGCCGGCGGGCACAGCGCTAGCCCGCCGGAAGCCGCCGGGCAGCTCCGCCAGGCGTTCCCGGCCTGGGTAGTGATCTGGGTTGCCCGCACCGGCCGCTACCACGCCTACCCGCTGGCCAGCACCCGCGCCACCGGCGGACTGGCTGACACCGAGCCCGCCGGACTCGCCGGCCAGATCGAACAAGCCCAGCGCAGTGCAACCGCCGGCCGGGCTCGGCCGCGCCGGGCCGGCGATCCTGGCCAGCCCGGGTAGCGCTGGGCCATGACACCCTTCTCAGCCGCACGGCGGATCCCGTTTTCGATCGCAAATTGAATCCCAATCTGGTATCATCATGGCTCATGAGCGTGCAGATCGCCGTGCGGCTGCCCGACAGCATGGTGGAGTTCCTCGACCAGCTAGTGGCTGAGGGCAAGGCGGCGAGCAGGGCCTCTGTTGTCGAGCGGGCCTTGGCCAGGGAATTCCGCCGGCTCGTCGCGGCCAGGGACGCGGCCATCCTGGCCGGGGCCGGCGCGGATCCCGACATGGACGGCCTGGCGGGCTATGCCGCGCGCTCCCCGCTGGACGTTGACTAGTGCGTCCGATCCACGCCGCACGGCTGGACAAGGCCAGGCCGGTCGTGGTCCTGACGAGAGAACTCGTGCGACCACACATGGCGAGGGTGACGGTCGCGCCCATCACCAGCACCGTTCGCGGCCTCTCGACCGAAATCCCGGTAGGACCGGCAAACGGCCTCGATGACGCCTGCGTTGTCAGCTGCGACAACATCGTGACCGTGCCCAAGAGCGCGCTGGGCCGCCAGATCGGCTACCTGCTGCCGGCCCAGGAAGCCGCCCTAACCGCGGCTATCCACGCCGCATTCGACCTCGACTAAGCCAGCAAGTTCGCCTGACCAGCGATCGGACTAGGACCGGTACGCGTCGCGGCGGTGGTCGATGTGGAGGACGACGACTTCGTGACTGTCTTCGCGGATGCGGTTTCGCACCCGGTATTCACCGCGACGGGCCCGCCACAGGCCCTCGAACGGGGAGCGCATTGGCGTCCCTACGATCTTGGGTCGCTCCAGCAGCGGGCCGGAAATGAACTCCCATGCAGCGAACGCCGCCGCTGATGGCAGGGCCTGGCTCAGCACGCGCCGGGCGCCGGGCGCTATGACCAGGCGGTACGGGAGCTGTTGTTCGGCCGAGACGGGACCGGAGTCAGGCACCGCGCCGCTCTCGGCGGCGTCGCTCCTCCATCAGTGCTGCCATCTCTGCCCCGGAGCTCGCCTTCCCGGCAGCCACCTGGGCGTCAGCTTCGCGGATCTCGGCCATGGCCTGCGGATCCGACAGCAGCTCAAGGGTCGCCTCGATCGACTCCAGGTCCTCAGCCGCCAGCAACACGACATACTCGCGGCCGTTACGAGTGATATGGACGCGCTCATGGGTGCGGCCAACCTCATCGGCTATCTCAGACAGCCGCGCTTTGACCTCGGAAAGCGGCATCGTGCTCATAGACTAATATTCTAGTCTATGATTGAGGCCTGTCGATGTACGGCTAGCTGCGTCAGGGGTTGGGGCCTCACTTACTGCTGTCGTCGGTTACCCGGGCGATCGCCAGGACTGACTGGCCGAAGGGCGGGCGGGCGATGATGCGCTCGCCGAAGCGGACGACGGGTACGACAACGCGGTCGTAGAACGTCATCGTCCCGCCTTCGGCCGGGGTCTTCTTCAGCAGGCTGGTGAACGTGAAGTAGCAGAGCAGCCCAACCGAGTTCGCGTACCTGACGGTCACCTCCTCGAGCCCCGCGCTGGCCAGCGCGGCCCGCATCGACCGCTTCGTATAGCGCCTGACGTGCCCGGTCGCGATATCCACCGGGCTCATCGCGAACGGGAAGGCCGGGCAGACGAGCACCACGTGGCCGCCGCGCCTGACCAGCCTGGCCATGCTGCGCAGCGCCCCGACATGGTCATCGATGTGCTCGAGCACGTTGTACGCGATCAGGCACGAATGCTCAGCGCGCTCATCGGACGGCAAGGTGAGCTGCCTGACCGACACGTGCGGGTAGGTCTTCATCTCCTTCCGGAGCTCGAGCAGCAGCGCCGGGTCCGCGTCCGTGGCGGTGAAGCTGCTGACCAGCGGGATCCACTGGCGCGCGTAGTCGCCGAGACCGCTGCCGATCTCGATCGGGCAATCGCCGAGGTAAGGCTCGGCGAAGCCGGCAAACCACTTCCGGTGATTCCGGCATTCGGCCAGCGCGACCAGGACTTCGCACTGGATCTGCCTGCTGCCCCGGATCTCCGGCGCCGCGTGGGCTACATCCCCCCCGGAACGCACCGTTTCCATTCGCGCTACCTTTCGCCTCGGGGATTTCCGGTATGGAGGACAATTGCCGCCCTGCTGGCAGACGCCGATGCTACCGGCGGGAGCGCGGTCGTGCCGCCACCGGCCTGCCCGCCCGCGCGCCAGGTGCGCCGAGCGGGCGCTGGTGGTGAATGATTCACACTGGCCAGGAAGGGCAAACGGAGCCGGGATGCCCGGATTCTGTCATCGGCGATGCCGGACGCGCCACCAGGTCCGGGATGATGATGGAAAGTAACGCGTGAGGAGCAGCCATGTACCAGCCGTATCCGTCCGGCGCGCCGACGCCGGACCGCCCAGAGCGCCAGGTCGCGCCACAGCCGGTGCAGATGGCGGTCAATCTCATGTATGCCGGTGCCGCCTTGAGCGCGATCGAACTGATCGTGGGCCTCGCGACGATCGGCAGCCTGAAGAGCGCCATCAAGAAGGCCGATCCGACTTTCACGGCGAGCCAGGTGCACAGCGCGCAAGTGGGCCTCGTCGCGTTCGCGGTGTTCTTCGGGCTGCTCGCGGTCGGCCTGTGGACGTGGATGGCCTTCGCGAACAAGGCAGGCAAAAGCTGGGCCAGGATAGTCGGCACCGTGCTGGCCGGCATCAACACCGTGTTCCTGCTGCTCTCCCTCATCCGGCCGCATGCCAGCCTGGGCCTCGTGTTCAGCCTGCTCGTATGGGCGACCGGAGTGGGCGCTGTGATCCTGCTGTGGCGGCCAGAGTCGAGCCGGTACTTCGCCTCGGTGTCCGGTAACCCGGCGCAGCCCGGCTGACGCCGGTTCGCCCGGCTTCCGGGGCCCCGCTGCCTCGCAGGCCGAGAGCGCCCGGCCGGGCCCCGCCCGCGTGCGGTCAGGTTCGCGCGCGGTCAGGTTCGCGCGCGCCGGGCGGCGGGAGAGCGTAACTGCGTGCCGCCGTCCGGGCCGCCGTCTGCCGGCGGCGCCGACAGCACCAGGGCCGTGAGCTGCTTCCACGCGAGGTCCGTGCCGGAGGCCAGGCAGCCGTCCACCACCGCGTCCGTGCCGAGCGCGCTTACCCTGACCTCGGGCAGCACGGGGGCGAGCTGGCGGAGTTCCGCGGTGACCGCAGCGGCGAACCCGGGTGCCTGGCCGATCCCGCCGCCGAGCACGACAAGCTCGGGGTCGACGACCGTGACCACCGAGCAGATCGCCTTGGCGACCAGCCGAGCCTCCTGCGCCACGACGGCCGCGGCGCGTTCGTCCCCGCGTGCCGCGGCGGCGAAGACGCGGCGCGCCGACACCGGCCCCCGCATTCCCGCCCGCCGGGCCGCGCGCACGACGGCCGAAGCCGATGCCGACGCCTCGAGCGCGCCACGCCGCCTGGCGTCGTCCTCGTCCGTGCCCCGGCCCTCGGAGAACGGCATGAACGCGATCTCGCCGGCCACGCCGTGCACGCCCCGGTGCAGCTTGCCGTCCAGGACCAGGCCCATGCCGATGCCGGTGCCTATCCAGACGAAGGCGAAGCTGGCGAACTCCCGGCCGTGGCCATGGGCCTGCTCGGCCAGGGCGGCCGCGTCGACATCGTTTTCCACGACGAGATCCTGGCCAAACGCCTCCCGCAGACCGGTCAGCACGGCCGGCTTGCTCCAGCCGGTTAGCTGGCCGGTGAGCGCCATGGCGTTGCGCCGCGGATCGTAGACGCCCGGGCTGCCGATCACCGTCTGGGTGATGGCGGCCCGGTCAAGCCCGGCGTCGGCGCACAGGGCGTCGGCGAGCCCGATGAGCTCGGCGACCCGGCCGGCCGTGCTCGATGCGCGGGCCCGGGCCGATGCCTGGGCCCGGATCTGGCCGGACAGGTCGGCCAGCGCGCCGCGCAGGTACCGCAGCCCGATGTCCAGGCCGAGCACGAAGCCGGCCTCGGGCCGTACCTCGTAGAGCCGGGCGGACCGGCCCGGCACGCCGGTCCGCTGCCCGGCGACCCTGACCAGGCCGGAACGCTCTACGTTGGCCAAGGCGAGAGACACCGTCGGCTTGGAGAGCCCGGACAGGCGGGCCAGTTCGGCGCGGGAGCAGGGGCCGAGCTGCCGGATGTGGCTGAGCAGCAGCTGCTCGTTCAGCGCGCGGATGAGCTGAGGCCGGGCAGCCTGGCCGCCGCCACGCCGGGTAGTGCCGGAAAGGCCGGTGAACTCGGAGCTGGGCGGGCCCGCCGAGTCGGTGCCTGGCTGCTCTTGGGCGGCCGGTCCCTGGCCCGAGGGCGCGACCTCGCCCGCAGCCACGCCAGCCGCTCCGAAGGCCGGAGTCGCACCGGCCGCGCCGGATGGTGTCATCGTCCCGGCCACCTCCTCCGACATCTTCCCCCACCGCGCCAGCAGAGCACAGGGACAGGCCCGCGCTGATCGCGCCGGCGGCGGGATCAGCGAAGGAACTAGATAGTTAGGATACTGTCCTAACTATCCGAGGAGAAGCTCCGCCATCCGCTGCGGGGCAACCGCAGCGCTGCGCGCCTGGTCACCGCCGTTCGCGGGACGCACCAGAATGCCGCCGCCGCTTCGCGCCAGTCAGCCCGGCGGGCTACCGCAGGTAGGCGAGATGCTGGCCGTGCAGCTCGCGGTATTCCCCGATCAGTTCGCCGGCCGCTGTGATGCCGGGAACCAGCGGATGCTGCGACAGGGCCACGGCGGCCAGCCCGGCGTTGCCGGTCATCGCCGCCTCGACGATGCCGCGCTCGTACTCCTTCACCTGCTCGACCAGCGCCCTGGCCGACCGCGGGAGCTCCGGCACGGCAAGCGGCGTCAGCCCGTCAGCATCCACCCTGGCGGGTATCTCGACGATGTCGTCCGGGTCGAGGAAGCTCATGCTGCCGCCGTTGCGGGTGTTAACGATCACCTCGCGTGCGCCGCGCCCGGCTAGCCCGTCGATGACCTTCAGCGCCAGCCCCTCATAACCGCCGACACCGGCTTCCGCGATGCTGGCGGCGACCTGGGCCGCCCGGCGGGTCCGCGCCTTGCCCTGGCCGCTGTCGCCCTGCATGTCGGTGCGCATGTACGTGTCCCGGCGCACGCCAAGCAACGTGTCATAGGCCGCCCAGGCGGCCTCCACGCCGTCACCGCCGGCGAACGCCGCCGCCAGCCGGTCCAGCAGCTCCTCGTTCAGGCACAGGACATCCTGGCCACGGCTCATCCCCGCATGAGCGACTCCGTCCAGGTAACGCCGGGAGTCGTAGAAGTAGTAGACGTACTCCGTGGGCAGCGCGCCGACCCGGCGTACCAGCGCCGGGTCGAACGCGGCGAAGCGATGATCAAAGCCCTGCAGCTCCTCGAACCTGGCCAGCAGCTCCGCGATGCGTTCCTGGCCGCCGGCCCGCAGCGAGCAGACCCAGCCAAGATGGTTCAGCCCGGCATAACTGCCCGCGAGGCCGGCACCGCCTTCTCCCAGGAACACGGCCAGGTGCTCAATGGTGCCGCCGGGAGTGTCGCAAACGCCGACCGCCCGCACCTTCCCCTGCGCGGCCATCGCCTGAGTGATCAGGCCGGCCGGATTGGTGAAGTTGATCAGCACCGCGCCCGGCGAGCAGCTGCTGAGCAGCTCACAGTAGGACAGCACGACCGGGATCGTGCGAAGCGCCATCGCGCATCCGCCCGGCCCGGTCGTCTCCTGGCCCACGATGCCGCGCCGCAGCGCGACCTCCTCGTCAATGACTCGCCCGCGGTCGCCGCCGACGCGTATCGCGGAGAATACGTAGTCCGCGCCGGTGAAGGCCTCGGCGGCGTCCGCCGTGACCTGGACTACGTCGGCGTGGCCGAGGACGGCCGCGATCCCGGCGGCGAGCCTGCAGGTCGTGTCCCGGCGCTGCGGATCCGGCTCGAACAGGCAGATCGTGTCAAATTGCCCGGCCCGGCTGGCCAGCACCGCGCGGACGAACGCGGGCATCCGCACACCGCCGCCGCCCAGGATCGCCAGCTTCATCGATCGGCCTCCGTCCGCTGGGCAGCCGGCCTGGCTGCGTTGCCAGGGAACATCTCCCCCAGCTCCCGGCCGGCCGTGACCAGGCCACCCGCCTCAACCTCACCCATCGCACCCAGCAGGCTGACCGCCTCGGAGCCCGCCTCGTTCGCCGCCACCACGGCCGCACGCAGCGGCGCGCCGCGCAGCAGCGCTGCGATCATCGCGCCGGCGAATGCATCGCCTGCCCCGGTCAGGTCGCGCACCTGAACCGACTTCACGCCCTCGGCTACCTCGGTGATCCCGCCGGGATCCGCGACCAGGGCTCCGGCCGCGCCGCGCTTCACCACCAGCGGCGTGCCCCAGCCCAGCGCCGACGCCACGGCCTCGCCGACCGTGTCGGCGCCGGTCAGGCGCAGCAGCTCGTCCTGGTTCGGGACGAAGATGTCGGCCAGCCTGACGCAATCGATGACCATGTCGCGGTTCCGCTCGTCGCCGAGCGAGATATCGAGCACGACCTTGGCGCCCAGCTTGCGAGCTTCACGCAGGAAGTCGGCCACTCCCCAGTCGGCATGTAGGTAGCACCAACGAGGCTGCTCGCGGCGCAGCACGTCACGCCAGCGGGCGACCTCGGGCTGAGTTCCGGCGGGCCGGGGCGGGATGTACGTGATGAACGCCCGGTCGCCGTCGTAGTTCAGCACCGCCGAGATCCCGGCGGACCGGCGGCGCACCCGCGTCGACGGGGATAGCTCGACGCCCAGCCTGGCGCAGTGCTCACGCACCAGGCGGGAGCCGAGGTCGTCGCCGAGGACCGTGCACAGCCCGGCGTGCGCGCCGCCGCGAGCCGCCGCGCTTGCGCTGGTGACCGCGGCGCCACCGCAGGAAATTGCGAAATCGTCGGTAAAGACCTCCTCGCCCGGCCGGGGCAGTTCGTGCACGTGCCCGAAGACCAGCTCGAGGAAGACCGAGCCGAACGAGATCATGTCCAACGCGGTGAACCTCCTGCGATGTCGGCGATTCGTCAAGCTAGCAGCGCCCAGCCGCCGACAACGAGGCAGCCGGCCCGGTGCTCCGGCATCCCGCTGTCATCCGTGCCGCCCGCCCGTCCGGCTAAGCCTGCTGTCCGTCTCCCGCTCCAAGATCTTGGAGACTTCGCGGTGCGCTGGCCCCCCGAACTCTCCAAGATCACCGGCCACCGTCCCGGAGTCCAGCCGCGGCTGGTGCGTGAGGGGCGGCTGGGCAAGAAGTAGCGCAAGTTATCTGTTAGCTGGCGAACCCGGGGTCAGTCAGCAGCCGGTAATCATGATCGCCGAAAATCCGGTCTATTGCACGTGTCGGATCCTTCCTGACATCGAAGTAGCTTCTGTGAGGATGATCAAGCTGATTCCGGGCTGGCGGCGCAGCAGTGACCGGGCTGTCCGCCGGGGGCAGCGCAGCAGCGATCGGCGTTGGCCAGTCTCGGACAGGAAGGGTGCTGGCCCAGCCGGGCCGGGAGGGCAGCATTGTCGTGACCGGGCGGCGGGTCGGCCGGGCGGCGCTGCGGTGACCGGGCGGCGCTGCGGTGACCGGGCGGCGGGCTGGCCGCCGGGGAGGGGCGGCGCGGTGTCTCGGCTGGTTGGGTCACAGTTCGGCCACGAACCCTGTTACCACCACAATAGTTAGGATACTGTCCTAACTATCTTGGGCGGCAGCTCGCCGGGACGTCCTTGCGGAACGGCAGGTCATCGTGGGCAACTCCCCCATTGTGGGCAACTCCCCCGTCGTGCTCGGGCTGGACTTCGGCGGCACGAAGATTGCCATGGCCGTCTGCGATCTCGCCGGCAACCAGCTGGCATCCATGACCGTCAGCACTGGCGCCGAGCCGGGAACGCTGACCGCGGCCAGTCGGGAGGGCGCCCAGGCGATCTTTGACCGGGGCATCCAGGCCGCGCGTGACCTGCTGGCCGAGGCGGCGCCGGGCAGCGAGCTTGCCGCGGTGGGAGCGGCGACCTTCGGCATCCCGTTCGAGGACCGGGTCGAGCTCGCGCCGGCCATCGACGGCTGGGAGTCGCTTGCCCTCGGCCGGGAGCTGCGCTCCGCCTTCGACGGCGCGGAGGTGCGGATGGCCACCGACGCGAAGGCAGCGGCGGCGGCCGAGTTGCGGTGGGGCACGCTTCAAGGCTGCGATCCTGGCGTCTACCTCAACCTGGGCACCGGGCTCGCCGCGGCGATCGTGATCGGGGGCCGGGTCGTCGGCGGCGGCAACGGCGCGGCCGGCGAGATTGGCTACAACCTGCGGGCAGTGTCCGACGTGGGCCGCACGCTGAACCAGCGGGTGCCGCTGGAGTTGATGGTCAGCGGGCAGGGGCTGGCCCGCCGGGGAGCTGAGCGCGGGCTGGGGGGTCCGGCACCGGAACCAGGAACAAGCGGCTCCGCAGTGGGAGCCAGCGGCCCCGGATCATCCGGACCCGAGGCGGTCGGCCTCGCCGGAACGGAGTCAGCGGCGGCAAGCCCTGCGGCCGGAGCAGGGCCAGCAAGCGCAACCCCCGCAGGCAGCCCGGCCGCCGGAGCCGGGCCAGCAAGCGCAACCCCGGCAGCAGGCGAAACCCCAGCAGCGGGAGCCGCACCGGAGGCGGCTAGCCCTGCGGGTGCGGTTGCCGGGACGATGACCGCCGCCGACATCTTCGCGGCCAGCCCGGACGATCCTGAGCTTGACGACCTGCTCGCCAGCTTCGTCACCGAGCTGGCATTCCATCTGGTAAACCTGGCCATCAGCATCAACCCGGTGCGGATCTCGGTCGGCGGCGGCATGGTCCGCTCGTGGGAGCGGCTCAGGCCGCACCTGGAGCAGGCGCTGCAGGCCGGCGTGCCGTTCCCGCCGGAACTCGTCGTCGCCCGCTTCCCGTTCGACGCTCCCCTGCTCGGCGCCGTCGCGCTGGCCGTGGACGCCGCAGCTGACCGCGGCACCTGGGCCTTCGACCCGGACGATCCCGGCGATGATCTCAGGACATCCGCCCAGCTTGATCAAGAAAGTGCGAGCCAGTCCATCGTCACGCTGGACAGCACGGCATGACCATCGCGCTGCACATCCCGGGGCCGGTGATCCCATCGGCCCAGCTCCGTTTCGCACCTGCGCGGTTGCCCCGGCAAGCCCGCCGTGACTCGATGCGCAGGACTTAATCGAAGGGCTAACGCAATGAGACGCCTTAAGACTCTCGGGGTCATCATCGCAGCCGGCCTGCTGGCCGCCGGATGCGGATCAAGCTCGTCAGGCAATGCCGGCGGCGGCAAGGCATCAGGGCCCAGCGGCGTCCTGACCATTGACAACGAAGCCGGGCAGGCCTGGACCTGCGACTTCAACCCGTTCAACCTGTCCTACATCGGCCTGTCGCTCGGGCCCGTCTACGAGCCGCTGGTGTTCGTCAACACGCTGCAGAGCGCGAAGGAAAGCCCGTGGCTGGCCACCAAGTGGGTGTGGAGCAACGGCAACAAGACCGTCACCTTCACCATCCGGGGCGGCGTCAAGTGGCAGGACGGCAAGCCGATGACCGCGGCCGACGTCGTCTACACCTTCAACCTGCTG
>WNGG01012171.1_pt1 | contig 10576 bp, 10 predicted proteins | sample 5400661 | NCBI WGS metagenome assembly WNGG01 (sample SAMN13153372, study PRJNA577476) | soil metagenome | isolation source: 100 cm soil or saprolite under Garry oak tree replicate 1 | place: USA:California | collected 2016-06-15
GTTTTGAGCGCGCTCTTCGATTGGCTGGTCGCTAAACAGCAGGCGACCATGGACAACCCTGCGAAAGCCTGCAAGGCGAAGGTCTCCCTCATTGCTCACAGCATGGGAAATTATGTTGTGCAAAAGGCGATGGCCGCGGCTTGGACGCGAAAAAATCAGCCGCTGCTCGTTAGCCTCATCAACCAGCTCGTGATGGTCGCTGCGGATGTCGATAGCGATTTGTTCGACGCGGGCGCGCCGGATAACGACGATGGCGATGCTGTGGCTAATCTCACCTACCGGATCACGGCGCTCTACAGCGGACGCGACTCCGTCCTCGGCGCGTCTGCCGGCTTAAAACATTTCGGCATGCGGCGTCTTGGTCGCAGCGGTCTCCCGAACCACCCGCCTTTGGCAGACGCGTCGTCGCCAACAGACAATGTTTGGGACGTCGATTGCTCGGGTTTCTTCAGCCCGGACGTCGCCGGCGCAGGAATTCACGGAGCTTATTTCGTCAACGACGACACGATCAATCTTATGCGACACGTTCTGCGCGGTCTCGACCGCGATGTGCTTGACACCCTTGGATATACCAAAGGCACTGCCTGGCCGGCAACGCGATGAATGCAACTAAACGGCATTTCCAACGCTAAGCACAGGCCCGCCATCGCACCGTTAAATCGCGTGTGTCGCGCTAACAGCGCCGCAGGCGGCCGCTTCCGCGGCGCTTATTCGCTGGTTAATTGAGCGATAATGGTATTCCGCGCACACATATCTTTGGCCATGATTTTACGCCCGGCTACAGCCGACCCGGCGGCACAAGCTGCCCCGATAAACTCTTCGGCGCCGCGTATGCTCAACGCACCATCGCTGCGTGGGTGAACGCGAATGTCTGAGGCGCGGTCAATCCGCTCTTTCGGCTAGCCCGATAACTAGAGGTGGTTAGGTTTTAAAATCCGCTTCTTCCCTCTTTCTCGTGGTCCTGATCATGATCAAGATTCTCCTCTCAGGAGCCGATCGCGAGCAGGAGCAGGATTATGGAACCCGAGCCACTTTTGAAACCATTACCTAACTAACCTTCCTGAATTACTGGCTCCGGCGCTTCTGCTCTTCGGAAAATCATCCAGACGCCGACAAGCACAAAACACGCGCCAACAAGTGACCAGAGCGAAAATTTTTCGCCGCCGATCGCCCAACCTAGCGCGACCGCACCCGGTGGCGTGATGAGCGAGATTGCTTGTAGTCTCGCTACAGTCATTCGCGGCAATAGCCAGTAAAGAAGTAAAAAAGTAAGTGCCGAGCCGATGACGGCCAGATAAAGCAAACAAAAGATCGACAGCGCGCTCCTTCCTTCCACCAAAAATCCGGTCACCAGCAATGGCGCTGCGCCGAAAATCATTTGCCAGGCGGCGATCATCGCTGGCGCGAGTTGGATCACGCGCGCTTTGAGCAGTACGTTCGAAAAGGCCGCGCCGGCGGCTCCGAATACGATGCCCAGTCCGCCCCAGAACGCCATGAACCCGTTGAAACCGAGAAGACGCTCACAGATCATTGCCACGCCACCAAGCGCGAGCATTGCGCCGAGAAGTTTCTGCAGTCGCAACGGTTCATCGGGAAGCAAGAGATGCGCGGAGAGCATCCCGAAGATCGGGATGGTGGCCTGCAATACGGCCGCCAGCCCCGATGAAACGTGCAGTTCACCCCAAAAAAGCAGTCCGTAATTTACCGCGAACATCAAAACGCCAGTAAAGGCCAGCACTGCGTAATCAGAGCGGCGCTGCGGCAACAGGCGCACTCGCCCAGCCGAGACGGCCAAAAGAACAAAGATTGCGAGCAGAAAACGGATACCCGCATAGGAAATCGGCGGCAAATCGCGCAATCCAATCTTGATAACGAGCCAGGTCGAGCTCCAGACGACGCAAAGTGTCAGCCATGCTACCGGCACACCCCATCCGACTCGCGGCCGCCAATTGTGATTTGCCCATGCGCTTTTTGTTTTCATCTGCGCGCGACCATCGCGTGCCGGCTGCGATTCGTAAAGCCACCTCGCGCGCGCACCTGGCTCATTGTGTGCCTTTCTTACTCCACTCCTATTCTTACTCATGCTCTTGAGCGCTCTTTCTGTAGGGGAAGCTGACAGCTTCCCCTACAGCAGAAGACGACGATCCGAAGTATCAGATGATTGACATTGCAGAAGCGCGCGACGACGGCATCATGCCGATCTCATTTCAGGCAGCATCGCGCTAGAAATCGTCACGTTGTCATTGATAGATTGACTCTTGCCTAACTAGGCTGCCCAGCACCATGAAAAATTTCGTTACTCTCTTGCTCTGCCTTTCGCTCAGCGTTTTTGCTGTGGCGCGCGCGATGACGCCGGGCCACACGCTCGCTGCCGTCGCAAAAACCGCTCAGAAAAAGCCAACGGGACAAAAAGCCGACGCCAAAACTTTACTCGACAACGGGAGCAAGGCGCTGGCTGCGATGATTAAAGCTGCGCGCGCCGATAAGGGTCTCGATTCGAAAACACCGAAGAACAAACCCTTTTGGAAATCAACTCAGCTGATTGCCAAAAATTTGAAGCTGGCCAAAAAAGGTCTCGCCGCCAAGAGCAACGACTTCTTCAAGGGCATCGCGGAAGCGCGCAAAGCTGAAGAGCAGATGAAAGTCGATTGGCAGCTGATCGACTCGAAAAATGAGAAGGTGATCGAAAATGGAAAGAAACTTGGTCATGCCATCGCGTTGCTTCGCACCGATTTCTCGAAAGAGGCCGCGCGGAAAAAGAAAGGCGGCGAGCTGACTGCGAAAGAGAAGGCTGAGTTCGACAAAATCAAAGCCCAACAAAAGGAATTGCTCGCGAAGATTAAGACGTTGGAAAAGACCGCGCAAAAAGACAAGGCGCTTGAGAAAGGTCTGCGCGAGATCGAGAAACAGGCCAATCATATTCTCAAGGAGCCGGCTAGAGTTGATGCTTACATCGCCACGTTATACCTGCTGGATGTCCAGACCGGACTCGTGCGTGGTTACGAATACTACGTGGATAAGCCGTGGCGCACTGATTACCTCACGCTTGTAAATTGGACCAATACTTACGAGACCAGTTATTACGAATGGGAAGCCTCGGTTTCATTCGAATGGGCGTCGATCGATACGAGCGTCGATATTTACGAGGGTGAAGACGTTGACGTTTCCGAATCAGTCTCCGACGAGGAAATCAACACCGAAGAATCTTACGCCGAGAACGAATCGTTCGATATGTCGGAAGCCGAAGAAGAGGAAGTGGCTGCTGAGGAAGACACCGATGAAGAAGTGGCCTCCGATGATGAAGACAGCATGGAGGACGCTTCAGGCGACGAAGGCTACGACATGAGTGATGACGACGGGAGGGATAATGACGGCGGCGATGACGATGGCGGCGATGACCACGGAGGAGACGATGGCGGCGCTGATGAAGGCGATTAGACGTGTTCGTTAGCCGACCGCTCCGTTGCTTGGCGCAAGACCGATAGACACAAGATCGACAGATTTTGCTTGCCCATTAAGACGCAGTCCGTTAAAACCCGCGCCAACAAACCTTAACCTCTATGAAATCACTCCTTAACCTCCCACTCATTGCATTTTGCATTTTGCTTCCAAGCCAATTTCTGCTGGCGCAGGAAACGACCGATTACACAACTTCAGCTGGCGGCAGTCCGGTTGCAGCGATTATTGGACTGCTTATCGCGCTGCTGATGATCGTCGCGATGTGGAAGGTTTTCGCGAAAGCGGGCCAACCTGGGTGGGCCAGCATCATCCCTATTTACAACCTCTACGTTTGGTGCAAGATCGTCGGCCGGCCGGCCTGGTGGATCATTTTGATGTTGATCCCGTTCGTCAACATCATCGTAGGAATTGTTCTCTGTATCGACATGGCAAAAAGCTTCGGCAAAGGCGTCGGTTTCGGAATCGGCCTCGTTTTCCTGGGAATCATTTTCCTGCCTATCCTGGGTTTCGGCAGTGCGCAATATCAAGGCGCTGCGGCTGCGGGGCCTAACCAAGGAGCGGTGGTTTCCCAACCGCAGCAGGGGGTTTAAGAACCCGTCACTCCTTGATTTGTGTTGCCGCCGCGCGCGCCGCTACACGACCCAGTTCGGCGGCCGCTTTTCGTTGAAGGCTGCAATGCCTTCACGCGCTTCGCTCGATTCGCGCGCTTCCATGTGATGCTTAAATGCAAGATCGATATCTTCCTTCACCGAACGCCACCAGAGTTCCTCGATGAAATGTTTCGTCTGTGCAAGCGCGCTTGGCGCGCCTTGCAAAACTGAATCGGCAAATTTTTGCGCTTCACTCATCAAATCACCTTGGGCGACAACGCGATTAACGAGGCCGATCTCTTTCGCTCGTTCCGCATCAATCAATTCTGAGCCGAGCAACAATTCGCGCATGTTTCGTTCGCCTACCTGGCGGCGTAGAAAAGTCATGACCAGGCCAGGTACCAAGCCGCGGCGCACTTCTGGATACCCGATCTTGGTCCCTTCTGCAGCGACAACAAAATCACAAGCCGACATAATACCTGCGCCGCCGGCAACCGTCGCGCCATGCACCGCCGCGATTATAATCAAACGTGTTTGACTGAGGGTCAGCAAGGTCTTCGCGACCAACTCCGCCATGGCGTGCGCGTTTTGTGGGGTTGCTGCTTTCAAGTCCATACCGGTACAAAAGGCAGCCCCAGCACCACGCAAAATAATGATTCGTTCATTCGGCTCGTCGGAAGCAAGCCGAATTGCAGCCACCAGTTTCGTCAGCAATTCGATGGTGAGCGCGTTACGCCGCTCCGGACGATTCAAAGTCACAATCGTGATTTGCGGCGTTTGTTTTTCAATAAGAAGGACGGGCATGAGATTCGTTGAATCGTTAAACCTGGATCACGCCAGTATGGAAGCGCGCCTTGGGCATTGGACGTGAGACGTATTGCAGCAACCGGATCAGGACGTCGCGCGTCTCGTGGGGTTGAATGATCGCGTCCACCCAGCCGCGCGCAGCGCCGTAGCGAATGTCGGTTTGTTCTTCGTAATTTTTTTTGACGGTCGCTCGAAGCTCCTCCAGTTCTTCCGGCGAAGATTTTTTGTCGCGCTCGCGTGCGCGAGCAAGAACTGCAAAGACGGTATCGGACGCCTGGGCGGCACCCATCACAGCATAACGAGCAGTCGGCCAGGCGACGATGAATCGCGGATCGTAAGCTTTTCCGCACATCGCGTAGTTCCCGGCGCCAAACGATCCACCGACAACGACTGTGATCTTCGGAACGACGGAATTGCTGACCGCATTCACCAACTTCGCGCCGCTGCGAATGATCCCGCTCTCTTCCGCATCGCGTCCGACCATGAAACCGGTGACGTCCTGAAAAAAAATGATCGGCAGGTTCGTTTGATTGCAGTCCATCACGAAACGCGCCGCTTTATCGGCGCTATCGGAGTAAATGACGCCGCCCATCTGAATTCCTTCCTTTTTGGTCCGCGCTTGCAAACGTTGATTTGCAACAATGCCGACCGCGCGCCCGTCAATGCGGGCATAAGCTGTCACGATCGTCTTGCCGTAGTCTGCTTTATATTCATCGATTGAGTTTGTATCGACGACCGACGCAAGCAGATCGCGCACATCGTACTGCTTCTGACCATCAAAGCTGATCAAATCGTAGATCGAATCGGGACTCTTCGCCGACTTCGTCGTTTCCTTCGCCTTCTCGAACATTTTAGGTTCCTTTGCTTCCGCCAGCAATGCGATGAGCGAACGAAGGCGCTTGAGACACGACGGATCGTCTTTTTCGTTAAAATCCACCGTCCCGCTTATCTCCGCGTGCATTTGCGCGCCACCCAGTTCCTCCGCATCGACTACTTGTCCAATAGCCGCTTTAACGAGCGAAGGCCCAGCGAGGTACAAACCGCTTCCCTTCGTCATCAGAATTTTGTCGCACAGGACCGGCAGATAAGCGCCGCCCGCGACGCAATTACCCATAATGGCGGCGAATTGAGGAACGCCAGCTGCGGAAATGACGGAGTTATTGCGAAAGATGCGGCCGAAATCATCTTCATCTGGAAAAATTTCGTCCTGCATCGGCAGGAAGACACCGGCGGAATCGACCAGGTAAACGATCGGCAGGGCGCATTCAAAAGCGATGCGCTGGGCGCGGATGACTTTTTTGGCTGTTTGCGGAAAGAAAGCGCCGGCCTTCACGGTCGCGTCGTTGGCGATAATCATGCACGGAACTCCCGCGATATTCCCAATCGCAGCGACTACGCCCGCCGCAGGGATCTTTCCCCATTGTTCGTACATCTTATACGCGGCCCAGAGACCGATCTCGAAAAACGGCGAATCTTTGTCAAGCAAATGACTAATTCGTTCTCGCGCTGGCAGCCGACCCATTTTTCGTTGACGTTCGTGTCCTGCCTTGCCGCCGCCCTCGCGCAGTACGGCTTCCTCCTCAGAAATTGCGACGCAGTGAGCCCGCAACAGTTCGCTGCTGGAAGATGTCGATTTACTGGACATAACGCGAAGCACGCTTAATCTGGGGACAAATGTAGCGCAAGCGGCTTGCGAATTCGTTAGAAGTGGTTTCAAAAGTCACTTGCTCACTGTTTCTCGTGCTCGCGCTCCTAATCGTGATCGAGATTCTCCTCTGATGAGCCGGTCACGAGCAGGAGCACGATTACGGAACGTGAACCGACTTTTGAAACCACTTGTAGATCGCTCGCCGCGGCGAGCGCCACATTGAATCAATAGATATCGTTATCGAAACTGTAACCGGAATCTCCGCGAATAGAGCGCAGACGGGCGCGACTCCCCCACTCTGATTCCGGTCGATTAATCTGCCCCACCGCGATTTTCACCAGCCACGGCGCGGCAGCCAACGCGCCGATTGCAACCAGTGCAATTGCAGCTGCCTGACGCAATGGCGGCTTGATTTTCTCCGCCACCAATATTCCCAGGCCGATACCAATCGCAGTGCGGGTCAGGACGAGCAAAGGATCAACCGGAAGCTGTTGGGCGGTTTTTGAAATGGATATCGGGAGAGACATCGCCTACCATATACGTCTCGTTTCGAAAAAAGAAACGAGAAAATCCTCGCGACTTGGAAAACCCGGTCAGCGCTCGTTTTAATGCTCAATCCGATCTACGCGCTCATTCTCGCCGGCGGCAGTGGTGAACGCTTTTGGCCTCTAAGTCGCCGGGCCCGGCCGAAGCAGCTGCTTCAGCTTGTCTCCAAGAGAACCCTTCTCGAAGAAACCGTGGCGCGGATTGATGGCTTCGTTCCACGTGAACGTATTCTAATTCTAACAAATGCCGACCAGGAAGCGGCAGTTCGTAAATTGCTCAGCGCCTTCCCAGAGGAAAATATCGTTGCAGAACCAGCCAAGCGCGATACGGCAGCGGCGGTTGCACTGGGCACTGGTTGGGTGGCAGCGCGCGATCACGGGGCCACGATGATCGTGCTTCCGGCCGATCATGTCATTACGAATCGCGTGGCCTTTCAGGAAACCCTGGCCCTCGCCGCGGATGCAGCGGAGGAGACGGGGCAGCTTGTAACCATCGGCATCAAACCAACATGGGCTTGTCCCGGCTTCGGTTACATCGAACATGGCAAGCCGGTCCATTTGCGAAAGCGCAACGATAAAGATGCGATTCATCGAGTCGTACGTTTTCGCGAAAAGCCCAACCCCGATCTGGCTGAATCATTTTTGCGGAAAGGAAATTTTCGATGGAACGCAGGAATGTTTGTGTGGTCGGTGCCCACAGTCCTGAGTGAATTTAACCGTCAAACGCCGGAGTTAGCCGACTTCATTTCCCAGCTTCGCGCTCCGGAGAATTTCGAGAAGGTTTTGCGTGAGCGCTTCAGCAAACTGCCACGGATTTCATTCGATTACGCGATCATGGAGAAAGCGGACCGCGTGCTGGTGGTGGAAGCCAGCTTCGATTGGGACGACATCGGAAGCTGGAGAGCAGTGGCAAATTATTTCGAGAAAGACCAACTGGGAAATGCCGCCAACTGCGCGGTCACTGCGGTCGATTCCACCAATAACGTCATTTTTGATGAGGACGGGACGACGATCGCTCTGCTTGGAGTTCATAACCTCATTGTTGTGCGAACCGGCGACGCAGTTTTGGTTTGTCATCGTCACCAGGCAGAAAGGATCAAGGACTTGATCGGCAAGCTGCCGCCGGAACTGCAATGATCAATGATGATCTAAGGAAGCGATGAATCCAATTCTTGCTCTCGATCTTGGTCGCGCGCGCATCGGAGTGGCCATCTCTGACGAGTTACAATTATTGGCGCATCCGCTGGAAACAATCCCAGCAGATGACCAAGCCATACCGCGCTTGGCTCACATAATTCGTGAGAAGAAAGTCGATCATGTTGTTGTAGGAATTCCGCGGCAGATGAATAGCCAGATTGGCGCCGCCGCAACCGAAGCCCTCAGGTTCGTAGAAAAATTGCGAGAGATTCTTCCATGCCCGGTCGTCACATGGGACGAACGCCTGACCACCGTTGCAGCGCATCGGGCGCTACGTGACGCCGGCAAAAAAACGCGCGACACCCGCGGTTATGTCGATCAAGTAGCGGCTCAGATGATTTTGCAGGGCTATCTCGATCGGCGGCAACACACGGCGCATGCCGCTGGAAAAGTGATTAGTAACCGTGATAAGTAAAAGACGCGCGAGAGTGGCCGGGGTTATTTCTCAGCGATCAATTTTCACTGATCACAAATCACTAAATTAAGCTGCAATGCCGCGACGGCTGAAAATGATTGTCGCCTATGACGGGAGAGGATTTGCGGGGTGGCAAAGTCAATCCCATCGCAACACGATTCAGGATCATATCGAGCGCGCGTTTGAGCGTATCGGCGGCAAGCCCATCCGCGTTCATGGAGCAGGGCGAACAGACGCGGGCGTCCATGCTCTCGCACAGTGCGCTCATGTCGATCTTCCCGATGACCGTTTTTCGGCCGCGCGTTGGACAGAAGCGCTCAATGCATTGCTGCCGCCGGCCATTCGCGTGCTTCGATGCCAATATGTATCAAAGGATTTTCACGCGCGCCTTTCCGCAAAAGGAAAACTCTATCGCTACAGAATCTGGTCTGGCACGGTCCTGCCGCCATTCGAATATGGCCGCGCCTGGTATATTCCAAGTCCACTTGACCTCAAACTCTTAAAGAAAGCGGCCAAGTGCTTCGCCGGTACCCACGATTTTGCGGCGTTTGCCGCCAACCGCGGGAAGCCGGAAAATAGGACGGTTCGCACGATTTATTCTGTGACGGTCCGTCGTACCGGTTTTTGCGTGATGATCGATTTCAATGGCGACGGTTTTCTCTATAAGATGATTCGGCTGATCGTCGGCTCACTTGTGCGTTGCGCACTGGGCAAATCACGCATCGAGGAAGTGATCAACCAGCTCGCGGCGGCTCACGCCAGCCACGCACGTTTTGCTGCTCCTGCCGAAGGTCTCTCCCTCGTCCGCGTCCGTTATTGAGGGTACTGATGCCACCGACTGGCTTACTTCAGGTGGAAGCGGATACGAGATTTTTCGCAAACCGGAAGCCAGTTCGCGCATAACCGAGCTTTTCGTAAAACTGATGCGCCTCTTCGCGCTCGAAGCGAGTTGTCAGGGTCACTCGCTTGATTCCTCGCTGCGCGAAATTCTTTTCCGCCGCCGCGACTAACTGTGCGCCAATACCACACCGGCGCGATTTTGTGGACACGACAAGCGCGATGATTCGCCCGCTCAAATCGTTGTGCAAATAACTCGATGCTGAAAACGTTCCAATCATGCCACAGATTTTGTCGTCCTTCCGCGCAACGAGCGTTTTGTAGCGGGGGTCCCTTAAGATCGATACCAAACGCGACTCCATTTCCGCGGTGGTCGTTTTGTATCCGAGCTCGCACGCGAGCGCAGCTAGCTCTGCCGCATCAAACAATTCAGCATCACGTATTCTAAGCTCGACATCCATCCAGTATCTGACCGTTGGCCCTACTCATTCGCCGCCTCTCTTCTCAGGCGCGGCAACAACTGCTCGAGAATTGTCGCCACGGATTCATCGACAGTTTGCTCGTCAGTGTGCACAACAATTTCCGGATCCTCCGGCGCTTCGTAGGGCGCACCAATGCCCGTAAAATCGCGGATCTCGCCCGCCCGCGCCTTTTTGTAGAGACTCTTTGGATCCCGCGTTTCGCAGACTTCGAGCGGAGCTTCCACAAATACTTCGATAAACTCTGCATTGCCCTCAAGCGCAATTTCGCGAGCGCGGCGGCGATCCATTCGATACGGCGAGATGAATGCCGTAATGACGACCGCGCCAGCGTCGGCCATCAACTTCGCAACCTCACTCACTCGCCGGATGTTCTCCTCTCTGTCCTCCGGTGAGAACCCGAGATTTGAGTTCAAACCATGCCGGATGTTGTCACCGTCCAGTACGTATGTGTGCATGGCACGATGGAACAACTCGCGTTCGAGCGCCTGGGCAATCGTCGATTTTCCAGCGCCGGAAAGGCCGGTCAGCCAAATGACTGCTCCGTGATGGCCGCTTCGCATCGCGCGTTGGCGAGCGGTAATTTTTCCCTCGGTCCA
>WNGG01012753.1_pt1 | contig 10576 bp, 14 predicted proteins | sample 5400661 | NCBI WGS metagenome assembly WNGG01 (sample SAMN13153372, study PRJNA577476) | soil metagenome | isolation source: 100 cm soil or saprolite under Garry oak tree replicate 1 | place: USA:California | collected 2016-06-15
CATTGCGCCGTCCGGCAAAGATGGTGAACCCCTCGGCCGCAAATTTCTTCGCGATCGCCGAGCCGATGAAATCGCCCGCCCCGATGACGGCCACGGTGGCGTGTCGCCTGGTCACCTCGATCTCCTGCCGTCGGTCTGCTTGCGCGGGCCGCCGCCCCTATCATGCGCGTCCGGCGATGCGAGCGCCATCGTATCGCAAGCCCGCGGCTGCGCCTCCGTGCGCCGTTATTTTGCCGCGCGCTCCCAAGCGCCCCAAAACATGGTCGCGGCGTTGATGGCGCCGAACGCGACAGCGGCGGCGGCGACCAGCGCGAACAATGCGGGCGCGGCGAAACCGAGCCAGGCAACCGCGAACCAGCCGAAGACCGCCGCGATCGCGAGGCGCGCGGTGCCGGCAAGCACCGGCCAGAGCACGCGCCCGGCGCCCTGGCCGGCAAAATAGAGCAGCAGGCCAAGGCCGATCGCGCCGTAGAACGGACCGACGATGCGCAGATAGAGCGCGCCGGCCGCGAGCACGTTCGGCTCGCCGGTGAACAGGCCGAGCCACGCCGTCGGAAACAGCGCGGCGAAACAGCCGATCGCTTCGGTCACCAGCGCCGCCAGCAGCGCGCCCGTCCAGGCGATGCGCCGCGCGCGCGCCATGGCGCCGGCGCCGATGTTGGTGCCGACCATGGTGACGACCGCGGTGCCGAGCCCGAACAGCAGCGGGATCAGCAAATAGTCTAGGCGCGAGGCGATGCCGTAGCCGGCGAGCGCGTCGGCGCCGAACAGCGCGACGGCGCCGGTGACGAGGAGGACGGTGAGGTTGAACTGCGCCGTGCCCGCGGCGGACAGCAGCCCGACCCCCAAAATGTCGGCGAACAGGCGGCGTTCGAGCCGCGCGCGCTTGAGCATCGGCGCGCCGCGGCCGGACCGCATGTAGAGAACGAGGGCGACGGCAGCCGCGACGTTGAACGCGGTCACCGCCGTGCCGGCGCCGGCGATGCCGAGCCGCGGCAGCGGGCCGAAGCCGAAGATCAGCGCCGGCGACAGCACGACGAGGACCGCCGCCGAGATGAAGGTGACAAGCGCCGGGACTTTCACGTTGCCGGCGCCGCGCAGCGCCGAGGCCATCAGGTTGACGATCCAGATCGGCACGGCGCCGATGAAGACGAACGTCGAATAGGTCAGCGCGGCGTCGAGAACCGCGCCGGTCCCGCCGAGCGCGCCGTAGACGGCGCGGCCCAACAGCAATGCCATGGCGGTGAACAGCAGCCCCAGAACGGCCGCGACGACGAGCGCGTGCAGGACCAGCGCATCGGCATCGTCCTTGCGCCCCGCGCCGATGGCGCGCGCGACTGCGGACGCGACGCCCCCGCCCACGGCGCCGTTCGACATCATCGTCATCAGCATCAGAATGGGAAACACCAGCGCGACGCCGGCGAGCGCGGCGGTGCCGAGATAACTGACGTAGAACGTCTCGGCGACGCCGACCGCCACCTGGGCCACCAGCACCAGGATCGTCGGCCAGGCGAGCTTGAGCATGGTCGCCAGGATGGGGCCGTGCAGGATCGCCTGCCGCACGCGCAGTTTTGCATCGACCGGCGGGTCGGGTCGGGCAAGCTGCGACCCGAGCGGCGGAATCTCGTGTTTGGCCGTGTGCGATCCGGGCGCCGCCTCTTGAGCGTGTCGCGCCAGGTTGGCCGGAACCGCTGTGTCGTTCATGGCAAAATCCCGCATGGCGGGAGACGGCCGGCGCGCCGGCCGTCTCGATTACTCGCCGCAGCACGGCACCGATCGTCAGGCGCCGCCGTCCGCGTTCTGCGAGGCGCGGTCCATCCACGCCTTTTCCGCCGCCGAGATGGCGGGCTGGCCTTTCGGGGCCGCATAGGCGCTTGCGACGGGCGCAAGCGAGGCCGCGCCGATCGCCAGCGCGAGGGCCGAAATCTTGAGGATCTTGGTGGACATGGTCAGTCTCCTGGGTCGGTGCGCCCCCGCGCCCGTTGCTCATTAAGTCTAGTGACTATAAAAAAGCAAGTAAGTCACAATAATTTGAATAGCGACTACCGCAATTGGACCAAAGTGCTATATTAGAGGGCGCCCGGCGGATTTGCCGCTTGAGCTTCGTCTGCTGGCGATTCGGGACTTTGCTGCGATGTCGACGCGCTATGACCGGACCTGCCCCGTGGCACGCACGCTGGAGATCATCGGCGATCGCTGGACGATCCTGATCATTCGCGACCTGTTGCTCAAGGGCCCGCGCAAATTCCTCGATTTCGAGCTGTCGCTCGCGGGCATCAGCCCGAACACCCTGTCCGCCCGCCTCAAGATCTTGGAGGAGGCCGACCTGATCGAGCGGCGCTTCTACGAGCAGCATCCGCCGCGCGCCGAGTATCTCCTCACCGGCAAGGGCCGCGAGCTTGGGCCCGTGCTGCGCGCGCTCAAGGACTGGGGCCAGAAGCACACGCGCTGATCGAGGGCGCGCGCGTGCCGCCGGCGCCTGCGCTATCGCGGAATCAAATCGAAATAGGGCTGCGCCTCCTTGATCACGCGGGCGAACGACGGCCGTTCCTTGAGACGGTCGAGGTATGCCGCCGCGTTCTTGTGGGTGCCGGCGAAGGGCATCGCCATGTCGGCGTAGAACAGCGCCGGCGCCGCCGCGCAGTCGGCCATGCCGAACGCGTCGCCCATGGCCCAGGTCCGCGTCGCCATCTCCCGGTCGATCAGGCCGAGCGCGGTCGCAAGCAGCGACCTCGCCTCCTCCACGCCGTGCGGGTCATGCTTTCCCTCCGGACGCAGCCGGTCGGTGACGACCTTCTGCATGGGCACGTTCACGTAGAGGTCATGCAAGCGGTCGCGCAGGCGCGTCTGCCGCGCGAGGTCGGCGTCGGCGGGCACCAGCGGCGTGCCGCCGGGATAATGCTGCGCCAGGTACTCGATGATGATGCTCGACTCGGGGACCGTGCGGTCCCTCGCCTCGTCGCGCAGCACGGGAAATCTGCCGATCGGCCAGACCTTCTTGAAGGCCGCCGCCGAGGCTTCGTCGCCGAGGTCGACGATCTCGCGTTCGAACGGCGTGCCGTTTTCGTAGAAGGCGACCAGCACCTTTTGCGAGAAGGACGAAAGCGGGTGAAAATAGAGCTTGAGCGACATGACAAGGACCCGGATGGATTGCCGTGGGGTAAATCAGGGGTCGACGCCCGCCGGCGCCTTGTAGCCTACAACAGGGCGCCGCCCTAAGCTCTCGCAATCACGACCTGATGCAGAAACGGAGCAACACATGCCGACCATCGAGCCCTATGCGGCCAGGACGATCTGGGACCCGCCGATCTATTCGCAGGCCGTCAAGGTCACGGGGGCGCAAACGATCCTCTACATCGCCGGTCAGGTGGCCTACGACGAGGCCGGCAACCCGGCGCACCGCGGCGACTTCAAGGCGCAGGCGCGCGCCGCCCTCAATGCGCTCAAGGCGCAAGTGGAGGCCGGCGGCGGCACGATGCGTAACATCGTCAAGGTCAATACCTATCTGACCGACATCCGCTTCCGCGCCGATTACGGCCCGATCCGCGAGGAGTTCTTCGGCAAGAAGATGCCGGCGCATACTTTGGTCGCGGTGGCGGCGCTGGCGCTGCCCGAATTCCTGATCGAGGTGGAAGCGGTCGCGGTGATTTGATCGCCGAGTCGGGCGAGGTCCTCACCGCGCCGGCCGCGTCTGCGCGACGCTCGCCCGCGCCGACAGCCGCTGCGCCCACACCGCGACGGCGGGCGGAGGCGCAATCTCCATGAGCGGCAGGAACTCGAGGAACGGTGCATAGCACAGGTCGGCCAGCGTGAACTGCTCGCCGACCAGATAAGTCTTGCCGGCGAGCTGGCGCTCCACGATGGCGAGGTGCGCTTCGATCTCGGCTTTCGCCTGCGCCATCGCCGCCTCCTTCCACTTTTCCTTGGGCAGGAACCGCTTGGGGAAGATGATGGTGCCGGCGTGGCGGGTGAGCTGCAGGTCGCACAGTTTCATGTGCATGTCGACAAACGCGCGCAGGCGCGGGTCGGCCGGGGCCAGCGCCGGCGTCGGGCGGGTCGCTTCGAGGTAGTTGAGGATCGGCGTCGATTCATAAAGGACGAAGCCGTCCTCCTCGAGGGTGGGCACGCGTCCATAGGGATTGAGCGAAAGGTAAGGCTCTTCGCGGTGCTTTCGCCCCATCATGTCGACGGCGACGAGCTCATGGGGAATCTGCTTCTCGATCAGCGCGATCACGACGCGGCGCGAATAGGTCGAGAACGGATGGTAGTGCAGCTTGACGGTCACGGCGCGCCTCCCGTCCATCAGGATAGTATGTTCGTGCACCGGTCACAATGCGGCGGCGCGGACGTTTGACAAGGTCGGGCAATTCATTGCACGCGATAAAGCGGCCGGCGCGAGGCCGCCCGCTTGGTCGCGATGCGCGAATCTCGGCCGCTGGTCGGTCAGAAGCCGTTGGTATCGGTCGGATCGTGACGGTCCGCCGGGCTGAATCTGTAAGCCGGTCCGTATCCATAGTCCGGCGCGTACGAGTAGCCATATTCGCCGGCGGAATGATGGTGATGGACCGCGCTCTTGGCCACAGCCGCTGCCGTGCTGCCGACGAAAATGGCCGCGGTGGCCACGATGATCATTTTGCGAAGCATTGTCAGTCTCCGTTGCTGGGTTGTTTCAACCGGCTCGCCTGTCGCCAGCCGGCCTTGCGCGTAACGCGGAGCGCCGCGTCCGCTGCCGTTGGTCAGAAGCCGTTGGTGTTCGGGTTGGACGAGCGGTTGAACCACTGCTCTTCCTGCTGGTGCGTCATCGTGGGCGCGGCATAGGCGCTGCCGGCAACCGTCAGCGAAACGCTGGTGAGCACCAGACCGGCGACGAGCGCCTTGGCGATCTTGGTCAACATGGCACTTCTCCTGTTTGTGCGGTTCACAGCCCGAGGCCCGATGCCTCCCTGTGCGCACGCGCCGGACATGGGTCGTCGATGGGATCGCGATAACGCCGACATTTCTCAATACTGTGTTCGCAAAATCTGAATGATAGCGGTCGCAGGGCAACAAAATGCCGGAATCGCTCCCGGCTGCCTTATCGGCCAGACCGGAGGGGAACGTTGCCGTTCGCCCTCCGGTATAGCCGGTCTGTTCGAAGGCTCAATTCTGCAGCCTTCCGCCGTTGGTGATGCACGCGTTCAGCAAAAACTCGCGATGCCGATCGAGCCCGTCTCCGCTCCGGCCGGGCTGCCATATTGTACCGACTTGCTGGCGGCACTGGGTCGCGACGTCGCCGGCGTCGGGCGCGCGTGCCAGGACCGGTGACGACAAGATGCCGGCGCCGAGCGCGCCGAGCACCAGCGTGGCTTTGACGAACTTGCTCATTCCAGCCTCCTGTCGAGATGTGTTGACGCTAGTCGTTCGGATCGGCGCGTGATCAGGACGTCGCGATCCGTTGATGACAGGTCGGCTGCGGGAATGCTTTTGATAACGGCGCTCGATCGAAATAATCCATTTGCCGGGTCTGAATAATGACGCCAAGTTGACCTCGGCAAATCATGCTCGACATACGCAAGCCCGGTCGGTCAACTCGCGTTCACGTTTGCTTGAGGCCCGTGACCGAATGGCTCGGTTCAGGTTGACCGGGGCCGGGCAACATCTAACTCAGGGCTCATACCGAACCGTTCGGTCCCTCCCTGGCGACCGAAAAGGCGCACCTGGGGCTACCGGGCGGTCCGCGTAAGCGTTTGGAGAACCGGATGGATCGCCTCGCCAGCATGCAAGCCTTCGTTCTGGTGGTCGACAGCGGCAGCTTCGCGGGCGCCGCCAAGCGGCTCGATGCGTCCGCCGCCACCGTCACCCACCATGTCCAGTCCCTCGAGGACCATCTCGGCGTCCAGCTGCTCAATCGCACCACCCGCAAGCTCAGCCTCACCGAGGTCGGACGGAACTATTACGAGCACGCTTCCCGTATTCTTGCGCAGGTCGACGAGGCGGAGCGCTGCGCCGCCGTTCTGCAGACGACGCCGCGCGGGCTGTTGCGGCTCAACACGTCGGAGGGACTCGCCCGGGTGGTGGCGCCGCTGATCGCCGAATTCAGCGCGGCCTACCCGGACGTGTCGTTCGAGCTCGTCATGACCGACCACATGGTCGATCTGGTCGAGGCGGGCTTCGATCTCGGGCTGCGTGCCGGGCCGCTGCCGGATTCGACTCTGGTCAGCCGCCGGCTCGGCGTCGGCAAGCTCATACCTTGCGCCGCGCCGGACTATCTGGCGCGCCGCGGCGCGCCGCAGCGGCCGGAGGATCTCGCCGATCACAATTGCCTGATCTACGCCCGGATCGAGAACCATTGGCGCTTCACCGGCCGCGAGGGCGCGATCGCGGTCGACGTATCCGGCAACTTGCGCAGCAACAGCCTCGAAGCGCTGCGGCGCGCGACGCTGTCGGGCCAGGGCATCTGCCTCTTGCCGGCGGTCCTGGCCGCCGAGGATTTGCAAAAGGGTCTCCTGGTGCGGCTTTTGCCGGATTACGACGCCAGCGAGGTCGCGGTCCAGGCGGTCTATCCGGCCAGTCGACATCTCTCCGTCAAGGTGCGGAGCTTTCTCGATTTCCTGGTGCAGCGGCTGCACGACCAGCCGATCTTGATGGGCGATCCGGCCGCCGATGCTGCGGAGCTCGCCGCGTAGCGCCGGCCCGGAACGGGCACCCCACCGAACGTCGGGACTGGCGTCGGGTCCGAACTTTCCGTTCCAGTCGCTCTCGATGGACGGACGCTCTCGAACCTGGGAAAATGTCGATCGTATCTTCTGCACCTGTGCCGCCAACGGGAGCAGCGCGTGCGATGAGCGAGATCGATACCAAGCGACGCACCAAGGTTCTGACGAAGACGGAGCGGCCGCGCCTCCACAAGGTCATCCTGATCAACGACGACTATACGCCGCGCGAGTTCGTCGTCAGCGTGCTGAAGGCGGAGTTCCGCATGAGCGAGGAGCAGGCCTACCGCGTGATGATCACCGCGCACCGGCGCGGCGTGTGCGTCGTCGCCGTCTTCACCAAGGACGTGGCCGAGACCAAGGCCACGCGGGCAACCGAAGCGGGCCGCAGCAAGGGCTATCCCCTCATGTTCACGACCGAGCCGGAAGAATAATCCGATCTTCGCATCGGTGTCGGCACCTTGGTTGCCCGGCGACAGCGCCGGAGATATGCTCCCGGCAAATCCCGGTGCGTTCGGCCGCGCAAGCCTCGACCATCAAATGTTCGGGCTCGCCGGCGGAGACACCTGGACACAGCGACGACGAAGGAGATGGCGATGAATGCTGATGCCGGAACGACCCTGCAGAAGGTGAAGGCGTCCATGATGAATGCCATTCACGATCTGCCGCTCCTGGTGGCGCGCGACGAAGGCTTCTTCAGGGACGAAGGGCTCGACGTGGAGATTCTCACCACGCCGGGGACCGGGCAGCACGCCTCGGACCACCAGGCGCTGCGGGACAACGTTTTCGCCCGTACCATGGAGGCCCTCTACGACAAGGGCCAGTGCGACCAGTTCCGCATGTGCGAATGGGGAATCATGAAGCGCGCGGTCGAGTCCAACGTCGAGGACGGGCACCGGCCGGCGAAAATCGTGGCGCTGGGCTCGGCGATGTCGACCTTCGCGATCGTCACCGATCCGAAAACCCGCATCTACGAACCCGAGCAATTGAAGAACGAGCCGATCGCGGTGAGCCCGTTCAACGGCTCGCACTTCACCATGCTCAAGATGATGGAAGGCTTCGTGAAGCGGGACGAGATCAAGTGGAAGAACGAGGGCACCCACAGGGAGCGCATCGAGGCGCTGCGCGCGGGCAAGGTCAAAGCCGCCAGCCTCATGGAGCCGTGGATCAGCGTCGCGGAAAAACAGGGCTGCCGCGTGCTTATCGAGACGCACTCGACGAGAAGCGAGGCGGCCGGGGACGAGCTGGACGGCCCGACGCTCGCCAAGATGTTCAGGGCCGAGGCCCGGGCCGCGGAGGCGATCGAGAGAAACCCGGGAAAATATGCCCATTACCTGCTGGATGAGGCAGGCGGTCTCATCGACCTGAGAGACCTCAAGCTCGCGCGCATCCTCAACGCGCCGCCGGTGCCGTACACGCGCGACCGCTTCGACGACAATTATCAATGGACCGTGGGTTGGGGCCTGGCGCCGCCCGGCGCCACCTACGAGAACACGGTGGACAATCGCGCCTGGCAGTAAACAGCCGCGCTCTACCCTCATCCTGAGGAGCTCGAGCGAAGCGAGAGCGTCTCGAAGGATGGCAGCAGGCGAGTCTGTTGCCATGGTTCGAGACGCGCCTGACGGCGCTCCTCACCATGAGGCCGGAGGTTTACTGCCACGGCATCAGGGACGCGTGGATCACGTCCGGCACGCCCTGGCCGCCGACCGATTTGATGGCAAGGTCCACGTCCTTGAGACCAAAGGTGTGGGTCGTGACCTTCTCCAGCGGGAAACGGCGGGAGGCGAGCTGCTGCAGGGCAAGCTCGCACGCCCGAAAACTGTGGCCGCGCGCGCTCTTGATGGTGATGAACTTCACCGTGACCTTCTCGAGCGGAAAATTCGGGAACTCCTTCATCTCGGCCTGAACGACGATGGTCCCGCCCTTGCGCTTGAGCGCGTCGACGCCGAGCAGGATCGGGCTCGTTCCGGCGCCCGCCGTGCAGTCGAGCGCGACGTCGACGCCCTTGCCGCCGGTGATCTCCATGATGCGCGCCAGCGCATCCTCCTTGGGCACGTCGATCACGTGGTCGGCGCCGAGCGCCTTGGCGACCTGAAGCCGCGCGCCGTCCCTCGAGGTGCCGGTGACGATGATGAGCGAGGCGCCGGCCTGCTTGCAGATCACCGTCTGCGACAGCCCCTGCTGGCCGGGGCCCTGGATGAGCACCGTGGAATTGTAGCCCACGCCGCCGTCGAATAGCGACCACTCGACGCCGTTGGCCATGGGAGTCACCAGTCCCGCCAATTCCGGCGTGACGCCCTTGGGCACGCGGTGCACCCGCATTCCACGGCAGGTAGACGTAATGGGCAAAGCCGCCCCACAGATGGGGCGCCTTCTCGGCCGACGTGTACCCGTAGCGGATGGCGTCGGGGTTATGCCGCCAGTCGGTGTTCTCGCAGTGACGATACTGGCCGATGTGGCACCACTCGCACTTGCCGCACGCGACGTAGTGCTCCACGAACACCAGATCCCCTTCGCGAAAACCCTTGCGCCGGGTGAACTCGCGGCCGGCCTTGGCGATGGTGCCGATGTTCTCGTGCCCCATGATCACGGGCGTGCTGGACGGCGGATGCGCGTAAAGCTTCACGTCGGTTCCGCAGATGCCGGCGACCTCCATCTTCAGCAAGGCCGCGTCGTCCGGGATGTCCGGCATGGGGAATTCGCGGATCTCGGTCTTGCTCGGGCCGGTTCTCACCGCCGCCAGCACGTGTTCCGCCACTGCGCAAACCTCCAATAAGGATCGTCACCCTGTCGCAGGTCACTCTAGCGCATGTTCGCCGATGAGCGCGAGCGGGATGCAGGTGCTTGTGATAAGATCGCTGAAGAAGGCGCAAGCAAACGTCACGGCAGAGATGACCGATGGCCGACCTCAAGCTGAAAACCGTCACCCGGACGCAAGGCAACAACCAGGCCCTCAAGGACGGGACCGTGCGGCCGAAAACTTTTGCGTTCGACTTCGAGGAAGTTCCCGTTCTCATCGACGCGTTCCGCCGCATGGTGCGCGGCAACGAATTCGATATCTGCGAGATGGCGATCACCACCTACATCTGCGCCAAGGCGCACGGCAAGCGCATGACCGCCGTGCCGATCTTTCTAGTGCGGGCGTTCCACCACGGCGCGATCGTCTACAACACCAAGGCGGGCGTGCGCACGCCGAAGGACCTCGAAGGCAGGACGGTCGGCGTCAACCGCGGCTACACGGTCACCACCGGCCTGTGGGCGCGCAGCGTGCTCCAGCAGGAACACGGCGTGGATCTGGGCAAGATCACCTGGGTGCTCTCCGGCGACGAGCACGTGGCCGAGTACCGCGCGCCGTCAAACGTCGTGCCAATCGAGCAGGGCAAGAAGATGGGGGACATGATCGCGTCGGGCGAGCTTGCCGCCGCCATCGGCATCGAAGTGGACTCGCCCGACGTGAAGCCGCTCATCCCGGATGCCCTAGAGGCAGGGCTTGCGGCGCTGCGCCGGCGCGGCCACTACCCGATCAACCACACCGTCGTGGTCAGGGACGAGCTGCTCGCGGCCCATCCCGATCTCGCGGCCGACGTCTTCGATGCTTTCGCCGCGGCCAAGCGGCTCTACGTCGAGCGCCTCAAGCACGGCCGGATCGAGAAACCGACCCAGGTCGACGAGGTGCATCGCCGGGTGATGGAGATCACCGGCGACCCGCTCCCCTACGGCATCGAGCCGAACCGCAAGGTGCTCGAGGAGCTGATCCAGCACGCGCTGACCCAGGGCATCATCACCCGCCCCGTCGGCGTGGACGAGCTGTTCGCGCCCGGCACGCGCGGCCTTGTGGCCTGAGCCGGCGCGCTACGCCCGGCCGGCGAGCTTCAAGCCCTTGT
>WNGG01015411.1_pt1 | contig 10576 bp, 6 predicted proteins | sample 5400661 | NCBI WGS metagenome assembly WNGG01 (sample SAMN13153372, study PRJNA577476) | soil metagenome | isolation source: 100 cm soil or saprolite under Garry oak tree replicate 1 | place: USA:California | collected 2016-06-15
CTGACCCCGGCGTGCCGATCTTCGGTCAAAAAGGCTGTTCGATCCATGTGCAAGAGGTGTTGCGAGCGTTGGGCAAACACAACGCGCAAATTGATTTGTTCGCTACGAACTGCCGCCAACCTCAGGAGGCGGCCCCCTGCCAACCCCTTCTGAGTCCGCCTCCTCATGTGAGCGGCGACGAAGTTTTTGAGGTGTTCGGGTCCGGGCGTGTTCACCTGCACGCCCTTCCTCCTCCTCCCGAAGGCGATTTGGCTTTCCGGGAACAACAGTGCCTTGCGGCAAACGACGAACTCCGCGCTGCCCTTGAGTGCCAAGGTCCGTTCACCCTGGTTTATGAACGCTATTCGCTTTGGAGCTTTGCGGGAATGGAGTACGCCCGCGCCACCGCCACACCAGGTTTGTGCGAAGTCAACGCGCCCCTGATCGAAGAACAAGCCGAGCATCGCGGCCTGGTCGATCGCGCCAACGCCCAGCGCGTGGCCGAGCGGGTGTTCAGCGCCGCCACCGCCCTGCTGGCAGTGTCGGATGAAGTCGCCGAGTATCTCGAACGCTTCCCCGCAGCGCGTGGCAAAGTGCAGGTCGTGCCCAATGGAGTAAACCCGGATCGTTTTCCCGCAGACCTGACACCGTCAGTTCCCAGTCCTGCCGGAACATTTACCGTGGGCTTTGTTGGCACTTTGAAACCGTGGCATGGCCTTCCGATTCTGCTGGAAGCCTTCGCGCAGCTTCACGGACGCGACCCCAGGACTCGACTGCTCATTGTGGGGGCTGGACCCGAACGCGAAAAACTGGCCGCCGAGGTCTTCTCGCGCGGCTTGGCGCGGGTAGTTCATTTTACAGGCGCAGTTGCCCCAGCCGAAGTTCCCAACCTGCTGGCCTCGATGGATGTTGCGGTGGCGCCTTATCCGGAGTTGCTGAATTTTTATTTTTCGCCGCTCAAAGTCTATGAGTACATGGCGGCTGGCCTGCCGGTCGTGGCCAGCCGGGTTGGTCAGCTACAAAAGCTAATCGAACCAGGCGTTAACGGCCTGCTGGTTCCGCCGGGTGATACGGCGGCACTGGCAGCGGCGCTCGGGAGATTGCAAAGTGATCCTCAGTTGCGCTTGCGGCTTGGCCAGGCTGCCCGCGCTACTGTCATTCGGCAACATACCTGGGAGGCCGTCGCGGAACAGATCCTGCGGCTGGCCGTGCCCTCCCCGGGCGGGAGAGCGGAGAGGTAGGGCGTGTCACTCCGTGCGCGCCCTGGCTGCTTTCTGCCCTCTTCTCTCTTCTGTCTTCGTTTGTTTCGCTTCTGGCCGGAGATCTACGAGGATCAGGGCAAGCTGGAGGGAAAGCACCAGAAATAGCCAGTGGATAAAGACCGCCAGAAAGTGTAGGATGACACCATGACAATCACGGAGCAGACGGCCGCCAGGATGGGATATGGGATATGGGATATGGGATATGGAAGCTAGCTCCCCGCGCCAGTCCTGCATCTTCCATCTTCCATCTTCCATCTATGTCGCGACCTGAAACTCTCCAGCAGAGCTTGCCCGGCTTGTGGCGGATCCTGATTCATTTCTGGCCCCAAGTCCGCAAGCATCGCTTGCTCATTGCAGGTTCGTTGACGGCGCTGTTCGCAGAAATCGGTTTGCGCCTGCTCGAGCCCTGGCCGCTGAAATTTGTTTTCGACCACGTCATTGGCTCTATCGCGCGGAGCAACTCTGCGTTCGTTGCGCGCCTGGCCAGGTTCGAGTCGGGCACGTTGTTGACATTCGCGGCCCTTGCGGTCGTGGCCATCACCGGTCTGCGCGCGCTGGCCGCTTACTGGAACACTATCGGCTTCGCAAAATTGGGCAACCGCGTGCTCACCCGGATACGGACCCAACTCTACCGCCATGTGCAATATCTGTCGCTGTCTTTTCACACCAAGGCCCGGACCGGCGACCTGGTGGTGAGGCTCATCAGCGACGTGGGCATGCTGCAGGACGTTGTGGTCACGGCGTTCCTCCCGATGATGGCCAGACTGTTCATTTTAGCCGGCATGGTGGCGCTGATGTTCTGGCTCAATTGGCAGCTCGCCCTGCTTGCGCTGGCCGTGTTTCCATTGTTCTGGCTGCGAACCGTCACGCTCGGTCCCCGGATTCGAGAAGCGGCCCGCAAACAACGACAACGCGAAGGCGCGATGGCGGCCACCGCCGCCGAATCCATCGGCGCGATCAAGACCGTGCAGGCCCTTTCACTGGAAAGCGCGTTCCAGGAAAGTTTCGCCGGCCAGAACGAAAAAAATTTAAAACAAGACATGAAGGGCCGGCGATTGGCCGCCAGCCTCGAGCGCTCGGTTGATGTCCTGACGGCGGTCGCCGGCGCGCTGGTGTTGTATTACGGGACCAGGCTCGTTTTACGCAAGGCCCTCACGCCTGGCGACCTTTTGGTTTTTCTCGCCTATCTGAAAAATGCATTTCGCCCGATCCAGGATTTTGCCAAATACACAGGCCGCCTCGGCAAAGCCGCCGCCGCCGGCGAGCGCGTGCTCGACCTGCTCGAACGTGTCCCCGACGTGCGCGACTTGCCAGGCGCGGTGCCGGCGCCCGCTTTTCGTGGCGAGGTGCGGTTCGAGAACGTCAGCTTCGCTTACGAACGCGGACAGCCTCTGCTGAAGGAGATTGATCTGCGTGCCTTGCCCGGCCAACAAATCGCGCTGGTCGGACCTTCCGGCGGCGGCAAATCATCGCTGCTCAGCCTGATCCTGCGATTATATGACCCACAGCAGGGGCGGATATTAATTGATGGCCAGAACATTCGTGAATTCACACTCCAATCCTTGCGCTTGCAAATAGCGGTAGTCTTGCAGGACAACGCATTGTTTGCTGCCAGCGTTCGCGAGAACATCGCCTATGGCGCGCCCGCTGCCACTGACGTGGAGGTTGAAGCTGCCGGCCGCCTCGCCAACGCCCATGAATTTATCGCCGCCCTGCCGGAAGGCTATAATTCCCTGGTAGGCGAGCGTGGAGTCACCCTTTCACATGGCCAACGGCAGCGCATCGCCATCGCCCGCGCCGCCATCCGAAAGGCCCCCATTCTCATTCTGGACGAACCGACCACCGGGCTGGACGCAAAAAATGAGCGCGCCGTCCTCGAAGCACTCGCTCGCCTCAACCCGGGCCGGACCACCTTCCTCATCACCCACAACCTGGAGCAGGCCGGTGCCGCCGACCTGATCTGTTACCTCGAATCGGGCGTCATAATCGAGCGCGGCACGCACTCCGAGTTGATGCAGGCCAACGGCCGCTACGCTTCGACGTGGCGGCTGCACATGCCTGAAGCGCGAGCTGCGAGGTATGCCTATGAGGCGCCTGCCTCGGCCCCTCCCTGAAATAGAAGAGGGAAGAGTGAAGAGAGAAGAGAGAAGCTTGCAAGAGGACGCGCGCTCTACCCTCTCCGCTCTACCCTCTCCGCTCTACTCTCTCACTGGGGCATGAAAGTCACCATCCTCAGCCACAATCTTTCTTCCAATGCCTCCATGCGCGCTCATCGCTTGGCGGTGGCCGCCGCCCATTTCGCCGGGGTGACACTCATTGGCCCGGTGGAACGCAGAGGGCTGTGGCCAGCGTTGCCCCAGGAAGCCTGGATCAAGACGGTCACAGAAGAACGGTTTCCTCGCTTTACGACCTCCTTCCTGCAACTGGTCCGGGCCTGCGAGGGCGATGTTCTGATCGCCGTCAAGCCGCACATGGCTTCCTTCGGCGCGGCTTTGGTGGCCGCAGAGTGCCGCCAGGTTCCCGTCATCCTGGATCTCGACGATCTGGATATTGCGCTCGCGCCTCGCTCGGATTGGGCCGAGAAACCCTCGATGGTGGATCTGCGGCGGCCAGCCTCCGCGGTTTATCTTTCGCTGCTCACCAAGGCCACCGGCGCTGCTTCGGCCATCACGGTCGCTTCCATTGCGCTCCGACAGCGCTTTGGCGGTACTTTGGTCCCGCACGGTTCATTGACTGAACTGTTCAACCCGGACGCGATTGATCGGGAAAAAGCCCGCCGCGGCTTTGGCTTCAACGGCCCAACGGTTTTATTCCCCGGCACGCCGCGCTGGTACAAAGGGCTGAAGCCCCTGGCCAAAGCCCTCACCCGCGTACCTGGTGCTCGCCTGGCCGTCCTTTGCCGCCCCGAAGACCTGGCCACAAAGGACTGGAACCGCTCTCCCCTGCAGAGAATCCCCATGATTTCCTATGCCGCCCTGCCGACGTTGCTGGCAGCGGCTGATGTGGTCGCCATTCCGCAATTGGACACCGAGCCGGCCCGCTACCAAATGCCCATGAAAGCATACGATTGCATGGCCATGGCCAAGCCGATCGTGGCCAGCGCCATCTCCGATCTCCCCGAGACACTCGCCGATTGTGCTCGCCTGGTGCCGCCTGGCGACGTCGAACAGTTGGCCGAAGCCATCGAGAAGTTGCTGGCCCATCCGGAAGAGGCGCGCAGGCTCGGCGAAAAGGCGCGAGCCCGGTGTTTGCAGCATTATTCCATGCATCGTATCGCCGAGAAGTTATGCTCGGTCGTCAGTCAACTCGCCCCCTTAAAGCCGGATGGCAGATGGAAGATGGAAGATGGAAGATGGAATGCCCCAGCCCATATCCCATATCCCATATCCCATATCCCATATCCCATATCCGATGTCCCCGTCCTCGACCCCTTCGGGGTTGACCGCGACCCTAAAATGCGATTTCTGGCGGAGGCATTGACGCCGGCCTTAGCGGAGCGCCGTCTGGCCCAGTGCTGGGCTGAAATCAACGGCGCCCAGCAAAAACTCCGCCTCCGCGCGATTAAAGTGGTTCGCTACAAACCTGCCCGGCGCTGCCTCATCGAGTACGACGTCTCCTTCGATGGGCCCCGGTCTCCACCCGGGCCGTTGACTTTGTTAGGCAAGGCGAACGCAAGAGAGCCGGATGCCACAACGCATGATCTGCTCGAAACCCTCAGAAACGCCGGTTTCGGGGCAAACGCCATCGACGGGATTTCTGTGCCGGAGCCGCTTGGCATTATTCCTGAGTTTCAAATGTGGCTGCAGATGAAGATGCCCGGTATGCCGGCCACTGAACTCTTTTCCAAGCCGGGCGGAATCGAACTGGCGCGCCGCGTGGCCGAAGCTGCCCACAAGCTTCATCAGGCCGGCGTTGCCACCGAACGCCGCCACACTCTGACTGACGAACTGCGCATCCTGGAGGAGAAGCTTGCGCTGGTTGGCCGCTCCAGACCGCAATGGGCGGCCCGGTTGCAACAGTTGTTCGCAGCCTGCGAGCAGTTTGCGGCTTCCATGCCACAATCGCAGCCGTGCGGGATTCACCGCGATTTCTATCCCGCCCAAGTCATGGTGCTCACGCCGGAGGTCGGAGGTCAGAGCTCAGAGATCGGCCCGCCCTCCGCCCTCCGCCCTCCGCCCTCCGCCCTCCGCCCTCCACCCATTCGAATTTGCCTGGTCGATTTCGATCTCTACTGCCTCGGCGATCCCGCCCTCGACATCGGCAATTTCATCGGACACATGAGCGAACAAAGCTTGCGCCAACTCGGCAATCCGCGTGCCCTCGCCGGCCAGGAGCGCGCGCTTGAGGAGCGATTCCTCCAGCTATCCGGCGAATCAGCCGATATTGCTATCCAATGCTACACGACCCTCACACTGGCGCGGCACATCTACTTGAGCACGCAATTCCCCGAGCGGCAGAATTTTACCGAAGCGCTATTAGAACTTTGTGAGTTGAGGCTCGAACAAGGCCAAAAGCTGAAAAGCTAAAAAGCTGAAAAGCTAAAAATTTCAGTTTTTCAGTTTTTCAGCTTTTAGTGTGGTCCAGCCTTTCAGCGTTTCAGCGTTTGACTCTACTGGAGGTGAATCCGGTAAAACCGGCTCGGCGACGTCGCGTTGGTATCGGTATCGGCCATGACGCTGCCGTTGCCGATCACGCCGGGCAGTATGGCCGTCCAATTCGTGGTGGCAACCGCGTTATTGTATTCCACCACGTGGTTCGAGCCGTTCACGGTCGTGAAAGAAAGGGTCACCGATGGGCCTGTCTTGGCGATGCTAGTGATACTGATGGCAGGCTGGCAGTTGGTCGCGATGACGCCGTAGTTGGTGATGCTGCCGCGGATGGTGCCGCACCCTGTAATGATAGCGTTGCTCGCCACCACCAAGCCATCGGCGAAGCAGTATATCCCCCCTTGCAACTGCAGGGTTGCCGGTTCGATGCCGTCGCCCACAACAAAAGGGACGCCATTCGATACCGTCATGTTCTTGGCTTGGAGGGTGCCGGCGTTGAACACGAACTGCCCGGTGTTGTTGGTGAGAAACAAGTTGTCCGTCGCAATGCTGCCACGGCTCAAGGAGCAACTGCCGCTGGCAACGCTCAGATAACCAGGGCTGGCGCCGCCACCAACAGCCAGGCTGCCACCAGCGACGACCACTTGGCCCGTGGAAATTGAAGCGGTGCCGACCAGCAAATTGGACGACAGTTCCAGAACCCCACCATCAATGGTCAGGGCGCCTATCGGCGCGTTAGTCACCAGCAAACCTGAGTTGGCTTCCGGTTCGACCGTGGAGACAGCCACCAGCCCGCTCAGCGCTTGCGCCGTGCCGTTGGACAGGGTCATGTCCCCGCTACCCCCGCGCCCAACTCGGATGTCACTCTTGGCCAGCGAGAGCACACCGCCGGTCATCACAACGTGACCCACCGAATTGGAAAAGCGGCCAACGGAAAGATCATCGAGTTGAGTCAGAACCGCGTTCGTCTGCAGCGTCAGCATGCCGATCGCGCCATCATGTCGGCCAACGGAAATGTCGGCCGTCAACACCGTCGCATTGGAGATAGTCATTTGCCCAACCCCGTACCGACCGATGGCGCAGAGATCGTTTGTGACCGTCAATTGCCCACCGGTGACAGAAACGATGCCGGTCGAACTGATATTGTCTGCCACGTGCAAGGCGGACAATAGCAGGTTGGTCCCGCCGCAAATGGTGAGCTGGCCGTTGCCAAAGTTTCCGACGCCCAGCCAATCATTGGTCGTCCGTGGAGTGAGAACGAGTAGCCCGCCAGTGACGAGGAGAGTGCCGGCGGAGCCGGCATTCTCACCCAGGTTTAGGAAGGCAAAATTGGCCGAGCCGCCGGCGATGGTCATCTGGCCGCACCCGATATTGCCCACTTTGGTGAGGTCGTTGGTGGCGATCAATTGGCCGCCGGCCAGAAAAACAATACCCGTAGAATTCAAGCTATCGCCCAGGCTGACTAGCGAGGAACAGTTCAACAGACCGTTAGATTGGTTAAGAGCTCCCTGGGAGCCGACGGCGGCGCCGAACTTTAGTTGCTGCGCCAGCATCGTACCTCCGTTGAGGATTAAGGTGCCGGAACTGCCATTGGCATTCCCAATTTTTGTAATGGTCACCGTGCTGCAATCAATCAGGCCACTGCCCAGGTTGACGATGCCGGCCGTCACGTTCAGAAGTCCACCGAGTGTTCCATCAATGCTTACGGCAGAGTCAGAGACGTTAATTACGCCGCCCGGCCCCACGGTGAGCGTGCTCGACAGTTGCAGCGGCTGGTTGGTGTCCAGGCCGGTGACTTGAAGCGTGTTGAGCGCGTCGCCCGGCGCCGAAACTGTCAGCCTCCGGATTGCCAGGTTCGTCGCCGCTGTTGCTGAGTCGATAGTCACCGTCTTGCTGCCAGCGTTCGTGATCAAAATAAAATTGAAAGTGGAATCGGGGGGCTGATTGCTCGACCAGTTCGTGCCGTCGCGCCACAAGCCACTCACGCTGTTTGTCCAGAGATTGGTCGTAGCACAAAAGCCGACATTGGCTGTGGCCAGCAAGATCGAAAACAAAAAGAAGGGAACTCCAGAAGCCCAACGACAACAAGAACGCATAGTTTCGCCCAAACTATACTATAAAACCTCCGCGCGCAATCGCACCGAGGCGGAAAACGTAATGCCTCAGTGAAGGCGGGTAGGGCGCGTCACTCCGTGCGCGCCGACTGATGGGAGGGCACAACGGCGCGCACGGAGTGACGCGCCCTACCTGCTTTGCCTCGCCGCGTCCACCGTCGCTGACCCATTACCGGAAAACAATTTCTCGCCCGGCTCGAGGTCTGCTATAATCCTTAGGTGAACGGAACGCTCGCTGCGCTTTCGTCATTCGTCATTCGTCATTCGTCATTCGCAACGCCTTCACCCTGATCGAACTTCTAGTCGTCATCGCCATCATTTCCATCCTCGCTGCCATGCTGCTGCCCGCGCTGTCGATGGCAAAGGAAAAGGCCCGGAGCATCGTCTGCCTCAGCAATATGAAGCAGATTGGTGTCGCCTTGACCATTTATTCCGATGACCACAACGACCTGCTCATCCCGGCCGAATACGATCTCCGAAACGGCGCAAAATTTTCCGAAGGCTGGCCCACCATCCTGTATAGCGGAAAGTATCTCTCGGGCCAGCGCTCCCCTACCTATTACAGCCTGCCGGCTGGCAACTCGGTGTTTAGATGCCCTTCGGGCTTGCCCGCCGTTTTCAGTTTCAACCCCACCAGCCGCGACGATCTGGAAGGCGCCAAAGCCTGGCCCTTTCCTTCCGGGAGCAATCCCCCGAAGCGTTTCTTCATTGACTGCTGGTATGGCATCAACGGTTCTACCGGTCGCCCGCAGGAATGGCCCTTCACCCGCATTCCCATGGACGGCAGCCGCTCGACAGCCCTGGTCAAGCGCAGCGCCGCAGCCCGCTATACACGGATGCCCGTCATCTTCGACGGCTTTTGGATGCATAACGGCAAGGACGAGCGCATCAATGCCCGCCACAGCAAGGCCACCCGTTCCAATATCCTCTTTTTCGACAATAGCGCCGCCGGCTTCGATACCTTTCGCATCCCCAGCGTTCATGATAAAAAATCCACCAACATCCGCTGGCGCTTTCCCGAAACCGCCAATTGAACTCAAAACGCTGAAATGCTGAAAACTGAAATTCTAAAACGGGTGGCAGGGCGCGTGCGGGCGGGCGCGGAGGGCTTTTCAGCTTTTCAGAATTTCAGGGTTTCAGCTTTAGGTTTGAGCCATGCCACCCAATCATAAAAACACCCTCCTCGCCCTGGGTTCGGTTTTGGCCATCGCCGCTTCGGCAACCTGGATTTACTACCGCGAATTCAAGGCCCCCAAACATAATGTCAGGCTGCACCAGCGCATTGGCGAAGTAATGGCCGAGCAGACCGCCCGCGTCCTCGGCCCAAAGGGAAAGGTCCTTCTGCTTATCATTCCCACCGGAAGTGCGCCCGAACTGGAAACCCAACTCCAAGCCTTCCATCGCACGCTTGCCAAACTCGGAAATTACGACCTCAAAGAACACGAATTTGATACCCGGGACCAGGCCAAGTACGGCGTCGGCTCCGGTTTGTCTGGCCGTCGCTTCCTGCGCGCGATTAAGAACAACTCCACTGCTGACGCCCTCGTCTCCTTCGTCGGCGCCCCGCAGCTTTCCGATGAAGAATTGGCCCAGTTGACCCGAATGCCCAAATTCATTGCCGAGACTCGCTCCGTCGAGAACCTGCCCAAGCTGTTTGAGAAGCAAATCATCCAAGTGGCTGTTGTGTCGCGCTTCGTGTTCCCCGCGCCTGGCCCGCAAAAGCCCAGAACCCCGCAGGAACTGTTCGATAAACGCTATCAAGTAATCGCCGCCGATTCGGTCGCGACAATCCCAAAACCCGAATAACTCTCTTAGGCTGGCGCGAACCACCGAATGTCGGAACGCCAATCACATGACGAAAAAACTATTCGCCGAATTCTTTGGAACGTTTGCTCTCGTGTTTGCCGGCACTGGCGCAATCGTCATCAATGACCTTAGCGGTGGCGTGATTACCCACGTCGGTATCGCGCTTACTTTCGGTCTCATTGTGCTGGCGATGGTCTATGCCTTCGGCGACATCTCCGGCGCTCACCTGAACCCGGCAGTTACCATCGGCTTCTGGTCCGCGCGCCGTTTCGAAAGTTGGCTGGTCCTGCCTTATGTTGGAAGCCAATGTCTGGGCGCGATTGCTGCCAGCGTTCTGCTGCGCCTGTTGTTTGCTGCGCACCCCACCCTGGGCGCAACCTTGCCAGCGGGCCCCGCCTGGCAATCGTTCGTCCTCGAACTGGTGCTCACTTGCCTCCTGATGCTGGTGATTCTCAGCGTTTCGACCGGCTCGAAGGAAAAGGGCATTACCGCCGGAATCGCTGTTGGCGCGGTCATTGCTCTTGAAGCCATGTTCGCTGGGCCGATTCGCGGCGCATCCATGAACCCTGCGCGGTCGCTGGCCCCGGCGCTGGTGTCATTGCGCCTGGACCACCTCTGGATTTATCTGGCGGCGCCCATAATCGGCGCCGGCCTGGCGGTGCTCGCTTGCCGCTGCGTGCAAGGCAAAGAGTGCTGCTGCGCGGCCCCTCATGCCGCAGGCTGATGCGAGCACCGTGAAGCGCAGATTCTTCAGGCGCGCTCCGGGAGGTGAATATCATGAAGGCCGGCCAGAAGGAATTACTCGCTATTCTAATCTTCGGCATTACCTACCTGCTGCTCAGCGGACGGCGCTTGAAACTCTTGCCAT
>WNGG01009571.1_pt1 | contig 10575 bp, 14 predicted proteins | sample 5400661 | NCBI WGS metagenome assembly WNGG01 (sample SAMN13153372, study PRJNA577476) | soil metagenome | isolation source: 100 cm soil or saprolite under Garry oak tree replicate 1 | place: USA:California | collected 2016-06-15
CAACCATAACCAATCGCGCGTGAAGAAGACAGCTTATGCGGTGGGTCACCCCCGCCGCAACCCTACCATTTTTTGGCATACTTTGACTCTCGTGATCAGATCACCCAACCCCTACTGGACAACTGGGTTAAGTAGACAACCAAGCAAATAGCACGTCTCCTTCAAAGAGCCTCTGAGATGGTTGTACGGAAAGCTGGTTTCTGGAGGCTCGGATGAGCAGACATCTGAACGGGGTCCTGTGGAGAATGAAGGGACTCTGCGAGAATCCGCTCGCTCAGGACAGATGCTGAGAGATTCAGGCGTAGGAACCAAAGGAGGAGCTACACAAAGCCCTCAGGGTAAGCAAATGCAAGTCCTCCCACTAAACAGTCTCCTCATCGGATAACGGATAAGGTCTCACCCCAAAATTCTCAGGCGATCAGCCTCAACCATGGATCAGTATGACGCAAAGAGTCGAGCGCGTAAACTGATTCTAGCTGAATGCGATGGCCGGCGGCTCGATTCCCAATGGAAGCGTGGGACAGTTTACGAAATTCCCCGTGAATGTGACTCCCCTATTGCTGCTAGGGAAGGTTAGGTCCACATAGGTGGGGTTTGTCTTGCTCTGGTCAGCTTGGGCCTGTTCGAGGGATGTGAACATGCCGTTTGGGAGCGTGAGCGGGTCTTGTGGGAAGGGTGAAGGAAATCCGCTCGAAACGGATAGGGGATATGCTGTTGTAACGTGGAGTATGGAGACTGCCCATAGCGGGGAGTAGCCGGGCTGGCCCGGGTATGTGTCGATGAGATCGTTGGAGTCCTTGATGTCGCCGTCTTGGTTGAAATCATTTGTCGCTGTTGGGCACACGGCTTCTAAGAGTGGGCATGGGTCCCCGTCTCTCTGAATGAGCCATATTGAGATTTGGGGAACACCTCCGCTTGGAAGGTTGGTCTCAAACACTGCCATCGTGGCTAGATCCGTCCGGTACCAGACCGGCTGGAACTGGGGCTCGCCGTTCACAACAGCGATCTTGACATTGTGAGCGACCAGGGGTCCGTTCAGAGACCTCCCCGCGTCCTTAATCGTTACAAGGCCGGCCTGCTTTGCACTGTTGAGGGAGGCGAGCGACTTTATCGTATTAGGCACGTAGGTGTTAGGGACGGTGACGTTGTTCATTTCCCAGAAGTGAGTGTAACCCGTATCACCAGGTTTTACATCGATGACCGGGTACTGTCCCTGGACCGGCGCTCCGTTCTGAAAGTTGAAGAAGTAGACAGGGTTGACGGTTCCATTAGTGCCCCCCACCAACCAGTACCACGCTATCTGCCCGTTTAGCGAACCTGTTGTCTGGTTCCTAGTGAAGCCTGCGACGAGGGGAGCGTTGATGACAAAGCCGGCCGGGGAATCGTTAATGGGTCCGCCGTAGCTGTCAGTATAGGAGGAAAAGGCATTGTTATTGCTGCTGAGCTGATTGCCAACTAGATAGCCTCCAACTGCCCCGACGACGAGCGCGACGACCAAGAATGATACTAGCATCGGCGTTGTGAACTGTCGCAAAGCCTCTCGGGTGCAGAAACGTTAGAGTGCGAATTTAATCGTATTTCCAGATTACTTCCATTTTTCTTACACTTTCTGGATTATGAACACAAACATTCTCTCTCATCTCAATCGGGGTGAGACAAGACGTGGAGCGTTATCGATCTCGGTCGAGGAGTGTCAAAACTGCACGAACTATAGAGAATCTTTGCGGTCAGCTAGAAAATTGTTCCTGCGCGATCGTGCTTACCTGAACTAGCTACTACTTGTAGGTGGCCCATAGAAGCGAGCCGAAGCCTAGCGCTTGGATGATCGTTAAGGTTGCGACCTCAAACTCAACCGCAGGAGTATAACTGACAGTTAGATGAAAATAGATAGCGACAGCATTCTGTACCAGGAACAGGAGAGTAAAGAGCAGGAGAGCGGCCGATATTGCCGATCTTGTCTTGAAGAAATTCCTGAAGCCCGGGTAGAGAAGTGCGAGAAGGATCACCATATTTGCCACTGCTGCGATATAGGTCAAATCCATCATAGAATCCACAGCCAAAGCACAATCTCGTTTTCTTGTGCCGATTATTCAAGCGTTTCTCCAAATCCATTCCAAATTGCCACTGCGCAGCCACTCCGAAAATGCTTATTGCACAAGTCAAGATGCGTGCCAGGGGAGTGGCGATAAGCATCTTGGAGCTCGATCCTTTCTTCAAGCAGCTTCTCGTCTATCTCTTCGCCGGAACAAGAGGCGCTGAGATGAGGGTGAAGATAGTCGTCGCATTGAATGATAAGCCGTCAAACATCAACGAACTCGCTAAGCTCCTGGGTGTGCATTACAAGGCGATGCAGTATCAGATCGATGTACTCTACAAGAACAAGCTCATCCAGACACCGCAGAGAGAAAGCTATGGAGCAGTTTATTTCCTGACACCAGTCATGGAGAGACACTTAGAATACATAAAAGGGATCTGGAAGAGATACGGCAGACCAAAGCTTCGACTCTCTGAAACCGCCTATTCAGCGGTCAACTAATTCTCAATGGATCCAGGCCGGCTGTTGCAAACGCGCCAACGTTGAGGTGCTGCTGATCTTGTCGTAGGCCCGCTTGAGAAAGATCGACGAGACAATCAGAAAGACTCAGAATACGCCGAGAAATGCGAGCGCACCTAGAGTTCCAAGAGGTCCGAAAGCAATTGCGCCAAGGGTGATGAGCCCTCCAAAGGTTCCAGAAGCGAGGGGGACAACGAAAGTGACGGCGCCGATTATCGCTGCGATCCCGCGATTATAGCGTCATCAAAGATACTCCTGTCTTGAGTAACGTTCGAGATTTCGTTCAGCGAAACGAGGATGAGTATCCATCCAACTAGGCTGATCCCCGGATGATAGCAAGAATTCCGCCTACTCCACCGAGACCTTAGCGTGTGAGAGAGAAGCCATAGAACCGGAACATGACGACCAGATTTAAGTTTGAAACTTTGCCAATCGGATTGGTGCGGCCGTTGAGGGCCTGGAATGTAGGATTGTTGTTCTGCTAGGGGTCGTGTGAGTGTTCGTATCCTGGGACTGGATGGGGCAGATAGGGGAATGTTGAGAGGAAGGGTGTCGTGTTGGGGGGTTGTACAGGGTTGGAATCGACCCCGTCAGCTACCAAGCCTGCTGCGCCGTCTGGTGTGAACCCAGGATCGACTAGCGGTAGTGTCGCCCCTGCTATGGCTCTCAGCTCTATGTCGATTACATCGTCTAGAACTCTTCGCCCGTTGGGGAATCCGGCGAGATCTCCTCCGACTATGCCTAGCCTGCTCGGGTTCGTGGTGTTTGGTGGAATGGCCATGTTCAGGCGCAGATAGTCTGCTTGGATTGTGCCTGTGAAGTTTTGGAAGCCTGCAACTACCCCTGAGGGTATGCCCGTTAGGAGGATCGCGACGAGATCGGCTCTGGCCTTGCTGTAGGCCGCCAAGTTAGGGAAGACTCCCGGGTAGAGGATTGGCAGGAGCTTCTGAAGTTCCGGTGTTTGGTAGTAGGAGAGGAATTGAGAGTCGAAACGGGGGTGCACAGTGTTCCAGAGATCCTTCTTTCCGAGTGGTATGATGACCTCGTTGATGAGGGGCATTCCGAGCCTGGAGACCTGTGTGAAGGGTCCGGTCTGGAATCCTGGAGAAGCATCATCGTCGGGCTGACCGTTATCATCATCGTCGCCGTCCCCCGAAAGAATGGTTGCTTTGCGTCGGCTGGCAGAAGCCCATACTCCAACCACTGCGGCTTTGTCCGAGGCGTCTGTCGGGTTGGAACCGTCATGGGTCAGCTGACTCTTCGGGACCTGTATCGCTATTGAGTGGACGCTGAACCCCTTTGTCGTGTCCACGCCTGGAGCGGCAGGTGTAGGAATCAGGTGTAGATTCTGGAAAGGTCTGAGTGTCCCTAAGTCGAATATGGATCCTAGGTCAACGTAGAACGCCTCGTCTCGCTGCCCCGCGAACACGCTCGACCCGTCGCTTAGAGTATTGATCGCCCCATTCGCTAGGTCGGTATAGTTCGGGGTTGACCTTGGTCCGATGTTGACCGGTGGAGTTGGGAGATTGTTGCCCAGCACTGTGGATGAGCCGGATCGTCTCGGTCCCCGAACCCTCGTGACCGAGTAGAACTGTTTCATGTTCCAAGACGAGTCGGAGAGAGAGCTGATCGGTCCGGTGTTGTAGAGGAAGGTGTCCGGGTTTCCAATCTTCGTCTTGAACCGGAACTGGTAGGTGATGTCCTCGATTCCATCACCGTTATTGTCTATAATTATCTCGTAGAGCACATCATCTCCAAACGCGTTGAAGTTTGGACCGCCAGCCGGCTCCTCCAGCGGCACATAGTTTGCGAGAATCGTGACGGTGTCAGGCTTGTCTGGGCTGACGAAGGTGTAGAGGTCCGTATTGTCAGCCACAGGGTCCTTCGAGATCTTAGGAGCTTCCCGGTGAGATGTCAAGAGCTAGTCCCCGGCGTTCATTTTTTCGGCGATTAGTGCGGCCAAGCCGGAGTCCTTTGTCTTGACTATGATCTGCCCGTTCATCACGGTGACCTGATCTCCTGAGACTGTGGCTACGATCGGCTCTGAACTGTCATTTGCAGGAGGAGTTTTCTTCGGTTGCTCCGTGGGGAGTGGAATCTTCCCCATCAGAGCCGTTGCTCCAACCGCGACGACAGCTACTCCTGCTCCGTACTTGAGGAATTCTCTTCGAGAAATTCCGTCTTGTCCGGATTCAGACTCTCTCTCAGCTTTCTTATCTTCTCCTTTCAAGAAAAATCCCGATGCTTCGTTCCAAAAAAATCGCTTTTAACGGTTTTCCCAAATCATGCCCGTTTTCCTGCCAGATCTATCCGGAGAAAGACCAAGCATCCGCAGGTTCAACCATGCCGGTCGGGTGGTCGGAGTCTGCTCTATTTCCAGGTCACTCTAAGCAGATTTGCCAAGGCGAGCGCTTCTCCAACATTGACGAGGAGCATGTAGAATGAGGCTTGGTCGACCAGGGTTGCTGCAGAGTTCTGGTAGAGGAAGAGCCAGAACACTAGGATCGCCAGATTCAGGACTACAAAGAAGGCTCCGAAGAGGACAAGCCCCATAGTGAAGGAGGATCTGACCTTTCTGTATGTCCCCAGATATATTCCTAATAGGATCAGCGTCATGGCTATGTTAACAAAAGCCACTACAGCCGCGAGCCACAACGCTAAGCTCAATCTCTACTTCCTCTAGTCTCTCCTTTCTGTTGAGCTTATCTTGGTTCTTCCAATTTTGCCCCAAATCTCCTCCACCAGCGGCCATGCTTGCTCAATGGTGGTGGTGAGAAGTAGAACCGCACCATACGCCCCCTTCTGTGAAGAGGTTACCAGACCGTTTTCTTGTAGGACCCGCAGATGGTGTTCGACCGTCTTGTAGTCCAAATGGACGACTCCGGCAAGCTGGTTTGCATTCAAGGGCCGTTCGCGAAGAGCTTTGAGAATCTCAACCCTGTTTGGTCCTCCACGGGTCCCGCCCAGAAGATACCAGAGTAGCCTTCTGAGATACTTCTCGCCATAGATGGGCTGAGCCGACGGTTCCTTGTCCCTAACCGCTGAGTACACTGTTCTCTGAGACTGCAAGGCTGGGAAGTGCAATCTCCGAAACGGAGCGAATATCGAACGAGCCACCTGGCGAATCCTAATTCGACCTTTCGATGCCCAGATTCAAGTAATAACTATTCCCGCTGACAAGCGTAAAGCTGATTACGAAGTAAGCTACTGCCTCGATAGGAACTAATTGTCGTTATATCCAGTCACGGTTGTGGGCAGCTGGCCGCGCCCATCTTGGCTGATCGACGCTCTCAGAAGGCGTGAGGAAGGACAGCTCTCGTTTGAAGAATTCAATACTGTTGCCGATGACGCCGTCCTAGCCGCTGTGAAGTATCAGGAAGACGCTGGTTTGGATATTGTCAGCGATGGCGAACAGCGAAGGGACAACTTCTACTCGTTCGTCGTCGAGAAATTGGACGGAATCAAACTGATGACAGTCGCTCAATTGCTCGACCACGTGAAAGACCGAGCCAGCTTTGAAGAGACACTCCGCGCCCTTGACGTCCCTGCCTTCGCGATGCGGAGCCCTGTAGCAATAGGTGAGGTTCGGAAGAAAAAAGACCTCGCAGGCAATGAGCTAAGATTCCTAAAAGCCCATACGGATCGGATGATCAAAATCCCCCTGCCCGGGCCCTACATGCTCACCCGTTCAAGCTGGTTCCCCGGCCTTTCCGACAGCGCGTACCCCTCAATCGAGGACCTCGGTAGCGTCGTCAGCATCATCCTACGTGAGGAGCTTCTAGCTTTGAGGGAAGCCGGCGCGGATTTCGTCCAGTTCGACGAGCCAGTCTTGAGCCAAGTGGTCCATGGAGCTGAAGGAGCTGAGACTTTCATGTGCGCAGCACTGGCCTCTCGCAAAGACCCGACCGAAGAGCTGGAGTACGCAACGGAGCTGATGAACCGGACCGTCAAGGGAATCGCTGGAATCAAGACGGGAATACACGTCTGCCGCGGCAATTGGAGTCGGAAAGAGGATGTGCTACTCAAGGGCAACTACGGCCCTCTACTTCCCTACCTCATGGAGATGAAAATAGACCAGCTAGTTCTCGAGTTCGCGACTCCGCGAGCAGGAGAACTGAGAGTGTTCAAGGAGTATGGGACTGACAAAGAGTTGGGCCTCGGAGTTGTCAATCCCAGAAGCTCGGAAGTCGAGTCGCCAGCGTCCATCGCTAAACGGGTCCGAGAAGCCACAAGCTACTTTGACCCGGCTAAGATCTACCTCAATCCCGACTGCGGCTTCGGGACTTTCGCGGAACGGCCCGTCAACAATGCCGAGACAGCCTTTGCCAAACTTAGGTCGATTAGCCTGGCTGCTAAAGCATTAAGAGAAGAACCTATGGAAGTAGTGGCTGGGTAGTATTATGGAAGAGATAGTCAAGGAGAAGATTCTCAATCAGCTCGACGTGTCAAAGCTAGACCAGTTCGTCACCGATCTCAAATCAAAGCCTGACGTGGCAAAGGCGGTGAACGGCCCCTGGCATTCTAGGGTGGAGTGGCAGGGCGGACTCAAGGCAAAGGCCTACATGCGGACTCACACGGCCAGCTTCGACGAGCCCGAAGGTCTCGGCGCAACTGATTCAGCAGCAAGCGCACACGAACACGTCCTCTCAGCGATTGGCGCGTGTATGATGACCGGATTCGTCTTTCAAGCCACGCGAAGGGGCATCAAGATACGTAACTGTGAGATAGCTCTCGAAGGCAGTTTCGGAGACATCAAAAACTGGGCGGGGCTGAGCGACGAAGGGACCCCAGGCTACCCGGAAATCAAAGCCAAGATGTACGTGAGCGCAGAGGCTGACAAGAATACCTTGGAGGAACTGTGGAACGAAGCCTGGAAACGATCCGTCGTCGCGCAAACCGTCTCCCGTGGGGCCAAGATCGTCCCAGAGTTCGAAGCGTTATAGTATCAGTCGTCACTGCTCGGAAATGAAGCTTCGAATCACTGATTAAGACCTGCATGTTTCCACGGACTTGAGACCCAGCGCGCCAGAATCCGCCTCTGTATGAATCTAGATCACGGGCGAGGAAGACTTTGGTCAGGTTCATCGATCCTTCTTGGTTAAAGCAACACTTGAGCGACCCGAGTCTCGTTATAGTTGATCCTCGCTCTGTCGTCAAATACCTTGAAGGCCATATTCCAAGTGCAGTAAACCTACCCTTGGCTAAATTATTGGACTCGAAGACACTTGCGCTAATGCCCCTTGAGCACCTCTCCAGGATTTTTGGCGCGGCTGGGATCGACGAGAATACAACAGCCGTTTTCTATGACAGCTATGATGGTCAGAATGCAGCGATGCTCGCGTGGGTCCTAGAATATCTGGGACACTCCAGCGTAACGGTTCTCTCGTGTCGGTTAGAGAGCTGGATTAGCGAAGGACGCGAGGTACTCTACAAACCTGTCACGCCGAAGACGAAAAAGTTTGACGCAAAACCTAACAACATGGTCAGAGCACTATCGGAAGAACTTCTCCAAAGAAAAAACGACACGCTCCTCGATATGCGAAGCAAGGAGGAGTTTCAAGGAAAGGTTGCGACCGAAGTCAGAACCGGCCACATCCCGGGTGCTGTCAACATTCCATGGACTGACCTTATCGGCGACGGTCATGAATTTCTCCGGCCAAAACCCGAGCTGGAAGAAGTTGGAAAGAGGGTTGGGCTTGGCCCGACTGAAAAAAAGATCGTGACATATTGCAGCTATGGCCCTCGAGCAGCAATTGGTTATGTTGCCCTTCAATATCTTGGCTACCGCGAGGTGAAGGTGTATGACGGATCATTTCACCAATGGGCACAACGTACCCAACTTCCTGTTGAAGGAGAAGGGCTGCAACTACAGTTCTGAGCACTCGATCATTGTGCTGAGACCTGACCAGTTTCGCCGACAGTGCGGACAAGGCTTCCATGATCCGCCCCTCGGGATCACCGGCACTCCGATAGAGAAGTCCTCAAGTTATTACTAGACTTCTATTTTTCTTGCTCGTATCAAAGAGAGGGAGAGGCTTGCCCCTGCCGTTTCCGCAGAAACAATTTCAGATCAGACTTCGTCAGTAGAACGATGACCACCGCGGCGATGACAACGGCCACGGCCGTCCCAATTATCGAATCGACGAATTGGTCGCTTGGAAGAGAGCCCGCACCGAACAGAGCGACTTCGGATGCAGTGCTGAAGACAATGATTAACACGTTAGTCCAGACAGTCATGGTCCACACCATACCCTTCTTTGCCAGCAGTAGAACGCCTGCGGAGAGTCCCATCAACCCTAGTGCCGCGTGAACGATTCCCAGACCTTTGCCCGTGGCATCAACCGAGAAGCTGATCAGCGCAGCACCGCCGAGCGCTACGACTCCGCCAACTATCAGTTCGAGGATTGCTAGGAGTAACACCCTAGTACTGAGATTCGCGCTCATGCCCGTGCGTGCTCTTGCAAGTCGCGCGACATCTGCTCGAACTGTTCCTTGGTGATCTCTCCCCGGGCGAACCTCTCTCTCAGTATGGAGTAGGGATCGACACTCAGCCAGTATCCACGCGGGTAGCCCCAGCCCCCTGGCCAGAAGAACCATCTTAGCACGAAAAAGAGGAAGAAGAATGCGAAGGGGATCCAGATCCAAGCGAAACCGAGCGGATACCACGGATAGTAACCAACCGGCCGGAGCACGAGATTTGTAGCAACTATTATTCCGACGACAACTAGAAAGACGGTTATCCAGAGTAGTGTCAATCGCCGTCCATTCTTTCTGTACGGAGCTAATTCCATCTCTGTTCCCCAAGCAAGCATTCGCGGTAGAGAATTATCTAAGTCGACTCCTATGACTCGTCGCGTTTTTGGACATGTATTTCCTCGCGTTAGAGGTGAGACACGCGAGTCGGCGAGAGAGGAAGGCTGGATCGCATTTGATCAGACGGGGTGTGGCTTTGTCCAATAACGCGAATGGGCTTGGGCAATGTGTTAAAATCAAGCCTTTCTGGAAGGAACGTTGAGGATTGATTGGAAGTGCGAGTTGGAGCGCTGTTTCGCGTGACTATGATCCTCGTTTTCCTCCAGATTGCGCTGGGTGGACTGATAACACTGTTCAGTTTCACTCCTATACCCCACATTATCAATGGATTCGTGGTCCTCGGACTTGCGATAGTCATCCTGATTGTTGCTCAGACCTTGAAACCGCCATTCAGGCCGTTGCGCGGACTCTCCATCGGCCTCGTTCTAGCAACCGTGCTGCAGATCATTCTCGGATTCGTCGCCCTGGGCGAAAATGAGGTGGTCGCATGGGTTCACCTGCTTATCGCGGTTGGGATTTACGGAATGGTGGTTGCAGGAACCTTCATGTCAATGAGACTCGACCATATTTCTAGAGCACCGTCCGCCGCTAGCGCCGGACCCTGAGAACAGCCTCTATCGAACGGCTATTGTCTCGCGCATCTTCCTCTCCGTCCTTGGACCGGGAGTTTGTCCGGCTGTTACTTGCTTCTGGACCTCGGATTCAAGCCAGTCGAAGGCATGCACAACCTTCTCTGCGATGCTCATACTAGCAGATTCAACACCCGGCTGCTGTCTGACCCATTCGAGAATCTCGTTTCCCTCAGCAACGTTTGCGCCTGTAAAGCCGAAGATAGAGCCGTTCTGTGAGTCAGAGGCTTGGAATACAACATTGCCTATCTTGGCGGCGACAAGTTTCTCCACATGAGATTTCCTGCCCGGTTCGATCTGAACCCTGAGCTGGTAGGATATGCCCTCGGTCTTCCTCAGATCGACGATGGGCATGGCAAAGATTGCGGCGTCTTCCATCATCATGTTGAGCCTCCGTTTGACAGTCCTAGTAGAGACTCTCAGCTGCTCAGCTATCTCGTCCAGCTTCCTCTCAGCGTCTCTCAACAGGAGGCGGACTATCTCCCAGTCCAGGCCGGTCATGTGGAAGCTTGTCGTCCTAAGCCCGAGCCCGGGCACTAATGAGACTTGGCCATTGATCCCCTTGTCAGCTATGAGCTT
>WNGG01018549.1_pt1 | contig 10575 bp, 14 predicted proteins | sample 5400661 | NCBI WGS metagenome assembly WNGG01 (sample SAMN13153372, study PRJNA577476) | soil metagenome | isolation source: 100 cm soil or saprolite under Garry oak tree replicate 1 | place: USA:California | collected 2016-06-15
AAGGCGGTCTCGTAAATCCTCGAGTCGGAATACCGATCTCAGAGAGCTCAAGCTCATTCTCGATTTCCCACTTCCTCCTACTTTTATCCCCACACCTAATTCCAAAACTCCCCTCTCCATACCCGTACGACTTCCTCAGTCTCAGCAAGCCACACCCGTCCACGACGACGGATCTATTCCTTACGATCACGACCCGACTGCTGCAGAGGTTGTATCTGTAATCGAGGCTGACGCAGGCACAATTCGGGTTGGCTCTTCGGCGTCTTTCTATACGGCCCACTCTCAATCACCTTCTCCTGCACCGTCCGTACAGTCCGTTCATACCGATCCACCTCCGAGTCCTCCGCCATCTGTACACCCACCACCTCTATCCCCTTTACATCTTCCATTCCCCAATCCTTCGCCTTCTCCCTCCCCACAACAGCCCCGAACGGAAACACCGTCGACCACAGCCCTCACTGCAGAACGCCGAGCGCAGTCCTCTGTTACCCGACTTCCAGCCAGAGGCTTTCGATATCACTTTCCCGGCAGTCGAAACACCACACGCTACCCCCCGTATATCGCGTTACTCGCGCACATACCCGTCTGTCCACTCGTTCTACGCGTCTCTCGAAGAATTCCTTACGTCTCATCTCCACAGTGACGATACTAATAATAGACGTAGCCGATTCATATCCGCACCGACACTACTTCTGACGGCAGAGCGCGATACGCCCAAGCCACCCACATCGCCACCTGCCGTTACCGATACACAAGAAGTAACCCCCACTCCACCTGCACATCTTCCGTGCCCGGACCGGCCACTCCCACCGTTACCCCGTGAAAGCTACGATTTTGTTGATCCATCTTCCCTGACCGAGTCGGCCGCCGTCTCTCCCATCAGCGAATATCGTTATTCTTCTATCCCACCCTCTCCGTCTTGGTTATCGCGGAACGTCCGCGATCTTGAGATTGCACTTACCAAGAAGGTGGAAGCACCCTCTCTTTCTTCATCCAGATCTGCCTGCGGCTCAGATACCGAAAACGGTTCCACTGTCCATCAGCAGAAGGCTACTCAATCACATACGCCGTCGTCGTCCTCAACTATCTCGTCACCTCTACGTCTCCGCGGCGAAGTTGTGCTTCTTCGAGGGCGAGTGAACATACAAGACTATACCCCGTCACATCACCTTGAGGAACCTTACTCCGTCAAGCAAGACTCCTTCCGACGCAACTGTCATCCAGACGCGCAGTCGACAGAGGCGTAGCCGTTCCAATCAGCCATGACTTGTTACCGCTGTTCCGTCCAACCCAGCTGTCCGCCCTCGATCACGCTCGTCGTCCGTGACAAAAGCTACTATAACCCACTACCGTCGCTCTTTAATAGAGACCAGGAAAAAGTCTCGCCCTCATAACCAGAAGGAGACTCCACCAAACTTTCTACACGTGCCCAAGTCCCAAAGCCATGTTTCATTTTTCTTTCTCGAGTGTCAATGCTAACCGTTCCAGGAACCACAGACCCGCTCGTTCACTCATTCATATCGGTTGGCGGTAACGAACAAGCCTACTGTCTCTCGACTCCCACCTCTAGAGATTGTGCCAGCTTGTGAGTGTGGGCGCCTATCTAAGCGGCACGTGCTGACTCGTGGTGGCCCAGCTTCTGCTGGATTTGACACCACCGGATCTTCCTCCTCTTCCTCCACGCCCCGTCCCGGCCTCGCTACATCGCCCACCCCCAACGTCCCTCGCACCCTCGCAAAGTCTACAGACAAGCACTCTAATTCAACATGTCCTTCAACGCGTTTGGCAAACCCGCAGAGACGGTAGATTTTGGGGCAGGAGTAGATTACGCAAGCTATGAGTGGTTCAAAGACCCTCCGCCGCGATCAGAGGTCCTTCCGTTTTTTTATACCCTTGCGAGTGTTTTGCTGACTCTCTCGCGTCGTAGCACCCCGCCCAGCCTCAACCCCACCATCAAAGCGAGGCATATACACCCCTCCCGAGCGTCATCGAAAAGAATACGATGTGTGACTTTGCCCTCCAGGCCGCGCCCAACGTGCTGTTCGGACGCTACAAACAGTACGGACAGGTGCGTTGCCATCATCCCCCCCCCCAACTGCAGTTTCTGATTTTTTTTAAAACTCCATCTTTAGCTGGGCGTGCTCGCGTGGTGCGCCGACTTTAGCGAGATGATCGATGAACTGAAGCGGCTCGGTATCTCCGGGGACATGTTCGTATCGACGCGAGAGGCGGCGCTCAAGGCGTGTTGAGGAGATCTTGCGGCTGCAGCTGGACATCAAGATGCAGATCATCGTGATACACCTGTCGTCGCAGGTCGCGCGGCTGCGGCGTTTCCTCGATGCAGAACACGTGTGGGAGGACTACCCGGAAACGCAGTTCCCGCTCGATCCCCGCGCCTTCTAGTGACCATGGACTCCGTTTCCATTTTTATTCCCGTTTCCATTCCATTTTTTACTTTTGTTCGATCCATGTAGTGTATGCTGATCCATTATGAAGTTCTGCATGTACGTTTTTCTTAATCTTGTTTTCCCCCTTCAGTGTCACGGAACGGGTCATGAGTCCAAGTGTACATAATGCCTCAATGTCTGTTTTGCATATCACTATCCACCTTTTTTTTCCACTCACACTCACACTTCTCACAATCGCCACATTTTGCATACAAGCATCGAAGTTTTTTAATAGTGTCACGTTCGAAATGTTACCTTCATTGTCATTGCCAAGATAAGTCATGTACAAAAGCACACAAACTAGTCCATAATTATATGCGTGCGTCAACCGCCTTGTGACTGGTATTGTCAACAAAAAAGAAAAGGGAAAGGAAAAAGGACCCAAGTGCAGAGCATAGCGTCAGGATGGAGGGAGGAGCATATTGAGGGTAGCTGGTTCCTTGGTTGGTAGGGAAAGCAAAACGCCACCTGGGCCTAGGGTTGTGCTAAGCGGCGGCGAACAGACAATGACGTGGAAAGTGCAGGTGTGGCGGGGGGAAACGTCAGCAATGCGGGAGTATCTGTATCTGTTCTGTCTCTCTTTCTGTCGTCTAGATGGCGCAGGGTGTCTCAAATGGTTTGGAGAGGGTGGGGAATCAAATGCTAGGGGGTGATCTGAAAAGAAAACATAAAAAAATAGGATATCGAAGTGAAAGCTAGCGTGAAAGGCTTGGTGGGTAGGTCAAGGGAAGAATGATGAAAAGAGGTGACGTGGCATGTGGTGTGGCGTGGTGTCGGTCGTGGAGTGTCGTGGTTGAAGCCAAAGTGTTTCTTTTTACTGTAATGTAATAAAAAAAGGGAGAGGATGGGGTACGATTAGGGCGTCGGTGAGACGACTGGCGCGGCGGCGCGGGTAACGGATTGCGTGACGGGAGCGACGGCGTGCTCGACGGCGTGCCGATGCTCGGGATATTCGCCAGGTCCGGATAGCTCCTCACGCCAGACGGGAACTCGTACAGCGAAGGCATCATCTGCTGCTGGTGCTGCTGTGGGTGATGGTGCGGCGGCGGCGGCGGGGACGGCGACGACGAGTAGATTCCCGGGGCAGCAGCAGGGGCAGTAGTAGTGGGGAACGGGAAGCCCTGCTGGAGCTTGTACGAGGTATGCGTCGAGCCGTGCCCGAGCGCATTGACGCTCGTCGCCGAGCCGACATCGCTTATGGATTGTGCGTAAACGACGTGTGGACCCTCGAGACCGTAAGCCATGCTCCTGCCTTTCCACAACCGGTCCATCTCCCACACCTCGCGCGCCCGGACCGCGTTCATCTCCGCTGCCGGCGACAACTCCGATGTCGGGCGGCGGCCCTGGCTCTGCGACGGACGACGCTCGGGCGCAGGCGCTGCCATGGGCGTGGCTGCAGGTGCGGGTACGCCGCTTGCGCGCGTACTAGGTGTGGTCGCGGAGCGGCGCACGTAATCCTTGCCTTCCGCCGTCTGACTCGAGTGCCTGCGGCTCGAGTTACCCTCTTTCGTCCGCGACTTGCGTGACTCGCTCTTCGAGGTAGCAGGGGAAGTAACCTTTGGAAAACGACGGAATAAAGGTCATTTCGAAACGTTCAGCCAAGAGGCTAGTAATGCATTACCTTCTCGGCCGTTCTCTCCTGTCGCTTGCTCGCTCGCCGATCCGGTTCTGCGTGGCTCCGCCTCGCATCGTCTTTCTCTTTCTTTGATTTAGAGCGCTGCGTGCCTCTGCCCACGACCTCCCATTGTTCACCCCCTACAATGATGCTCTCACCGGTGGGTTGCATAGTCCCCGCGCTTGGATTCCGCACGAGGCGGAACGTCTCCGTCTCGCGACTGCGGACAGAGCTACTCGTCTTGGGCTGACGCGAACCTTGGTTTTCGCCGGGGACGAATCGCGCGAGGGAGGTTTATGAGATTCGTGTGGGGAAGTAGCACTGGGGGAGGTGGGACTGATTGGTGTGATAATCGGAGACGGAATTGACAAGTGAACAGCGGGAGGTGCCTTCGCCTGCTCATTCGCGGAGGAAATTTTAATGCGAGTGGGCTCAACGGATGGTGTCGGCGGGTTCACGATGATAGAGGCGAGAGATAACGGCGAATCATCGACAGTCGGTGGTGATGACGCAGCAACCCTGGCAGTCGACGGATGGGTGGGTGGTGACGGAGTAGGCGACGTAGGAATGGGTGTAGATGACGACGGTGAGGAGAGTGGTGCGCGCTTTTCACCTTTTGGCGTAGCGCGGGGGATTGGGACTGGTGCAGAAGACGAAGGGAGGCGAGGCGATTTCGGACCCTCATCCACCAAAGTCACACGCATTGCCGGAATAGATGGGGTCGCTAGCGGAACAGACCCAAAACCATTGAATAGAGATGCCAAAGTTGAGGGTGACTCAACCAATGGACCCGCCTGGACAACGGGAGTCGGTGATTGGGCTGGAATCGGGCTTGTCTTGCCTGCAGGGAGAGGGTAACTTTGATTGACTGGAGAGTTATCAGTTGAACCAGGGGAGTCAGGGTTAGCGATGGTGAGACGTCCGATGGAGTAAGGGACTTGGAGTGAGGACATTGAGTCACGGCTTGCATCCCGCATCTCCACATCGTCTTGTGCTTGCTCTTCTTCGGGCGTCTCAAGGGGAGGAGAGTCTGGAGATGGGGTAGTCTCTGCACGAGGTGGCGGTACGCGTGTGCTCTGGCGCTTCTCGGATGGCGACACGGGACTCGACATGGACGCCGGGCGTGTCACGGTTGACGCACCATCAGTGACTTGTATTGATTGTGTATCCCCACGAGACCAGTCATTACTGGCGTCGAGGCTGCCGCCGCGGGAATGCCCGCGAGTGACACGTCGCATGATGCTGAAACGGCGGGCGAAGCGACCAAGCATAGAGCCACGTTTCTGCCTCTTCTCAGAGGGGATGGATGCATTGGAGACGGTTTGCGGAATGGAAGACGTAGAGGCAGATTTGAATATGCTTTGGCGTTTGAAAAGCCTGTTGGTCACGGTGTGAGTGGACGGTGATAGGGAAGAGGGGGTGCTGGAGGCGGAATCGGGAGGGTTCGCGGGAGAGAAGCCAAATAGGCCATCGAAGGGTCTCCGTCGCTTGGTGAGCTTGCGGGTGAGTGGTGGATCCTGATCGGGTGAAAGATGTAAAGCAGAGGTGGATTGAGACAAGGGTGAAGGCGTCGTGGTCTTGTGATGTGAACCACCGGCGCCAAGACTGGACATGCGCGATCGGCTACGCGGCGGAGGTCGCGACTAATGTAAATCATTAATTTGGGCAACTACGGAACGATTGGATGCACGTACGTCTACAGGGTCCGGTGAAACTGCGGTTCTGTCACTGTTCAAGCCTAAACCGTCATAAGGTGACTGGTGGTGCCAGTTGGTTCCATAAGGATCAGAAGCATCGAGCAAGTCGACGTTGTCGTGGGCGGTGTTGGATATTTTACGAGTGCGAACCTTCCCAGAAGGGTCCATGATGCGGGTTTGGGAAGAACTGGGAGTAGGAAGAGGGGAGCCCGAAGGGGAGTGGCTGGGAGCGACTACAGGTGCGGACGCGGGTTCAGTGGACATTGGAGGGAAGGATGGGGAAAAGACGGAGGAGGGTCTGTTTGGCGGGAGGAGGTGGACATTCCTATAAACGTGGGGGCCAACCGGATTGTGTATGGGGTATCTGGCACGAAACTGGAGAGCGGACGCAGCCGCCCACTCGCCCTCTGTGTGGTACCATGAGGGTAACTCCTTCAGCGACTCTGGGATTATAGAACGGTTCCGGTTTGGCGATGAAGTGTCCGATGAGGGCTCTCGGGATACAGGGATAGGCGAAAGCGCAGGCTTGGTTGGAGTGTCGTGGGTGGACGACCGGTCGGGTGGAGAGGAGCGGGATAATGGCGAGGGAGCGTCTGTGCTTGATCTCTTGACGGGCTTGCGGGAGAAGAGAGACTTTTTTGAACTTTTGAGAGGGGAAGGGTCCATTCGAGCGGAAAAAAGAGTCAGAGAAGGAGGATTGGCATCGGGTTCAAGACCCAGCCGACGAGCGTTGCGAAGTTCACCTCTACTGTAATTAAATTAATCGAACCACGCAAAAACGTGTTCGAACCACATTGCAACGCACGGCCCGGTCTCACCAAAGCTCCGAGTCTCTTAGCTCCAAGCATGGCTCACGCGTTTTACCCACAAACATGCGCATCATATATCAGGAAACCGTCTGCTCATTTTTTGACAGCACGGCTTGTCGACAGAGTGTTCCATTGTAACATTAGGGGTCCTCGTTGTTCTTTGCATGCAGAGATGTCGAGATTTGCCCCACATTAGAGCCATAGCGAGTTGATCCGGTGGGGGTATCGGCCTCCTCGGACTTGGCACCACGGAAACATTATCTTATACCTCATATTCTGGTGTACTCTGTCCCATACTATTTCAACACTGATCCCCTGACCCGGCTTCAGCAGTGTGTTGGACAGGGCTGATACCTACAATCTCCTGCAACACTTATTTCTGGTAGTTACATGTCTCATGTAACCCCGGAATGACGCGCCTTCCAACAATTAAAAAAAAAGCATCCCTATGGCACACAAGTTGACGCGACGGTACTAGGACAAGAAGCTTGGATTGCACAAGGTCTGCTCATATCCTACGATGACGTTCATACATGGTTAAAAAATACATGGTCACCGTTGTGGGATCGGGGTAACAGTTCGACAGTGGAAACTACAAGATGGGGAGGTGGAAGGTGTGCAGTACAGGACAAGGGCCGATGGAGGGAATCCTTCTTTTTAGTCAAAAAAACTCGGGAGAGAGGAAGCGAAAAGTAGAGCCACAACAGGTAGTGCCATAGAGGTGTTTATATCCGAAAGCGCAGGTTACAGTAATGGACTTGAACAAAAACTGATTGGTCTGCTGGGTCCCTGCTCACTCCGAGTCCAGGGGAATATTGTCGAGCATCCAAGCATCATAGTGGTCGTTGTTGCTTCCGCCTCCAGGATACTGCGAGCGCCTTACGTCTGGAGCCTTTGATGTCGAAAATAGGCCCTCCCATTGGTCGGTTTTGCCTAACAATATTTCCCATTTGGTTAGCGCATCACCTTCAACTGGTTGCAGTATGTCCGGGCTGACTCCTGAGCACCAGAAATCGTAAGACGTGAACAGGGGGTGTTTGTTCGCGTCGAAAGTCGCCGCGCCCAGCCCCGGTGACTCGTATGTTATATGGTTGAGAGACGGCCTCTCTCCGCCAAGGGAAAACACAATCCGGATGATTGGAACGGTAAAATCTGGTCCGTCGCTGTCTTTGTCGAGCAACTTGCAAGCAAAAGGATCCATTCCCCGGAAGAGATGGGGGTCGGGTTTCAGGAAATTCGCATGATTCTTCACTTGTACGATGATGAATCCGGTTTTCTTGATGACGAGGTCGCTGGTGTTATATAAGAATGGGTACACCATGTCATAGCCAGGTTGACAATTGGCGCCAAGTGCGGCTGCGCCACGAGCCATGATTGCGACTAGATACGGACGCACAACAACTTTCTGTTTGAGCGGCTGTATCATGTGGTTGAAATGCATCTTGGTGTTTTCGAACACGGCACCGAACTTTTGCGATGGAAAATCCGCGCGACGGACCGACGGCAATGAATCCAACATGGTACTGAAACTCCTCGCCTGAAATAAATTGGAAAGTAGGTCCTTCACCGAGAAGATAGGGCAGAACGGAGTCGGTACACGGGGGAAGAGTCTGGGGTGTGTCCGCTGGACATATAAGTCCCGAGCCCGCGTGAAGAATACGGCGACCAGTAGCTCTCCCCGTTCTCCGTGGCTGATGGCATACGAATTCAGAACGTTCAAAAGAGCATCGGATAGGTTGAAGTTGGAGTAGTTCGTCATAATGTAGGACGCCACCTCAGAGAGTATGGGTTCGGACGCGGCAACACCACGGACAGTAGCGAGATCCTCGGGAATAGCTATGCAGACGCGCAAGTGATTGGCTATTTGAAGCTGCACTTTATCCATCATATCGTAATTACTGGTCGAGCCGCTGGTAACATATGTTGTACCGTTGATGTCGAGGGCCAAGCGCTGCGACAAAACAGCGCACTGCTGATCAATTGAAAATTGTAGACTATAAGGGTCGCCGTCTGCGCAAAGTAGCTTCGTGATAGCCAAGGAGTGGATGCTTCTAAGGTTTCGCTGATCACTGCAGTCATAGATTGTACCCCACCTGTAAAAAGTAAGGATGTGCCGAAAGGATCTGGACACAGGACTTACAATGGACGTCCCATGTGCACGACGCATTCGGTGGAGGTGACGTCACCAATAGTTTTGAATGTATCAAAAATCTTGCGGGTGCGCATCAGGTGGTCAAACCCGAGATCGCTGAAAGGAAGGGATGGTTTGAGCACCCCCTGCCCCACCCTATGAGACTGATCGATGTCTTTCGGCATCGCGAATTGCGAGATTTTGCTGGTAGTAGAGAGAAAAAATGCAAAGAGGGAAAAGTCTCCCAGATCATGAAGAACCGAGCGAAGTTCAATGAAGTAAGTCCGATTAGAATGCGTCTTGAGCTCCGTCAATGCATGTGCCTCGTCGAATAAGACGAAGACATCTGGAATCGTGTCATCTCTGCCGGTCCGAGGACCGAGGGATTTTATGAGCTTTTTCAATGCGCGGTGCGCATGTTCGGGTTTCACTTCTGCTCCACTATTCGTCCTCTGTAAAAGGTAAGATCATGAAATCTAATCGGTAGATACGGCTTACGCTCTCAACAATAACAGCAATCTTCTTGTAAAAGTTTCGTCTATTTTCCCCCACGCTGGACATAGTTTGTCCGGCTGTCATGAACTCCCTGAATTTTGTTATGCGCCTGGATCGGTTTGTAGCCCCTTTCAAGCCTTCGGTAATGACGGTCTCGGTCTCCTCAAACAATACAATGAGAAAATGGAGCATTAGAGAGTATATAGTGTTTGTGTCATTGCTCCCAGTTTTGGTGAGAAGGTTGCGAATGGCATCATCGGGAGGAGGAAAACCTGGAAACATAGGTGTGATGGGCCATACTAAGGGTAAAATTGATGGATCATATGTACCTTCGGTCCCTTCCTTGCGTAGATTGACAGGAATCAGGAAGTTTGTTCTTGAAAATTCATCGAGAAGGCGCGACTTCCCCATCCCAGATGACTGGACAATTGAGCAGTACGGACCGTATGCCATCTCTTTTGTTTTCTGTTCAACAACGTGTAGTTTAAGAGCCTCCAGCGCGTGTTCTCCGATAAATGGCACCTCCCAGGATTTCGTAACAGCTAATAGTACGGGACGTCTGATTACACCGCCAAATGTGAACGGGTGGAATTACCTTCTTCCTGCGATTTACGAGGAACTTGGGTTTCTTCACTTGGTGTGGGATCATCCGGCATCACCATGTGAAATACGTCTAAGAATTGAGAAATGAACAGTTAATAAACCGGTCCATCTTAGCTCAAGGGGACATACCATGGGTCACGACAGTGCGCCACAAATCCTTACTCCCCCCCTTGAGCGCCTTTTTCAATAGGTCGATGAAACCTGATGCACTTTTCTTGGTCGCATTACGTTTGAATTGGTCAAAGCGGACTAGACTCTTCGGGCGTGACCTCTTCGCGGAATTCCAGATGGTAGTATGGATAGTTGCTAGGACTTCACCATCAAAGGTGCCAACATCGTTCCAATTTTCTGCTAATGGCGGTAAATCTTCGGTTATAGACGAGAGTGCGTCATCTGGAAAGTCCCTGCCAATGGGTGCCACCACCAGTGGGGGGTCAACAGCCATAGCCTCGGTACCTGATGGTGTTTTGCGCCGGGATTTAGATGGGCCAGGAGTCGGTTGGAGACGCTTTGCCATCTCGACTGTAACAAGGTAACGGAGGAAGTGGCTGCTTTGTAATCCTTCCGCGTCTTAGTCGAAGTCCCGTGAATTCGAAACTCCGCCCGGGGGCGCCCCTGAACCGTGAATCCGACAGTTCGACCGCTCGACAGTTGCCATTTTTCCGCAAAGGGTCACGCTCCCAGAAAAGAAGGTGCCAAGATGTTATGTTTTTAGCTGTCCATACACTGTGGGCATTTTAGGATGTTAAGGTGGCTTTCATGCTAATTTAATGGCAAA
>WNGG01009573.1_pt1 | contig 10574 bp, 9 predicted proteins | sample 5400661 | NCBI WGS metagenome assembly WNGG01 (sample SAMN13153372, study PRJNA577476) | soil metagenome | isolation source: 100 cm soil or saprolite under Garry oak tree replicate 1 | place: USA:California | collected 2016-06-15
GCAGCCACTGTGTCCGTGGTCGCGCCGGTCGTGGCGTGGCTGGTCCCTGGCGCCGGACATCTCATCCAAAAACGCTGGATGCGCGGCCTCCTGCTGATGGTTTCCATCGTCAGCATGTTTGTACTCGGTCTGCTGATGCAAGGCCGGTTGTACCGCCCAAATGGCGGCAGTATTCTGGACGTTCTCGGGTTCGTTGGCGACCTGGGGACAGGCGGGCTGTATATCGTCTGCCGTGCCATGAATCTCGGCCAGGGAATCGTGGCCCACGCGACTGCGGATTATGGAAAAGTATTCATCATTGTGGCCGGCCTGCTGAATTTCATCAGCGTGGCAGATGCATATCACATCGCGATTGGTAAGAAACCTTGACGCTTACGCTCTCCCATTTCAATGCCGCGCTGCTGTTCTCAGTTTTCGCCTCGGTGGTATTTGGAATTACCCTGCGCGAAACTCCTCGCGAACAAGTCCGTTACGGACTCTACTGCTTTGCCATGTTCATGGGCGGACTGATCGTGGCCGGGTGGGTGATGTGGGCACTGAGACACTAGACGTGCCCGCCCACAAATTGAACCTCGCCTGTACCTTGTAGTGTCTAATTAAAATCGTGGCACCTGATCCAAAAGCCGGTGCAGCCGCTGCTTCGCGCCCAAAACTTGGCGCGGTTATGCCTCTGGTCTGGGAGCTTATCCGCCCGCGCCGCGGCTTGCTGGCGCTTGGCTTCCTTCTGATGGCAATCAATCGGGTGGCCGCGCTGGTGCTTCCCTACTCCACGCGGTATTTGATCGACAGCGTCATCATCAAGCGCCACACCCAATTGCTGAAGCCACTCGTGCTCGGCGTGCTGCTGGCGACATTGATTCAGGGAATCACATCATTTTCGCTGACGCAATTACTTTCCAAGGCTGCCCAGCGACTCATCGCTGAACTTCGGCAAAAAGTGCAGTCCCATGTCGGACGTTTATCCGTCTCGTTTCATGATTCGACCAAGAGCGGAGTTCTTGTCTCCCGGATCATGAGCGATGTGGAGGGCGTGCGCAACCTTATCGGCACCGGCCTGGTGGATCTGGTTGGGGGCCTGCTGACCGCATGTATCGCGCTTGTAATTTTGTTTCGCATTAGTGCGCTGATGACCGGGCTGGCATTCGGCTTCCTACTGTTTTTCGCTTTTGCCTTGAAGAAAGCCTTCCAGACCATCCGGCCGATTTTTCGCGAGCGCGGCAAAATCAATGCTGAGGTCACCGGACGCCTGGCCGAATCCCTGGGCGGCATTCGCGTGGTGAAGGGCTATCACGCCGAAGAACGCGAAGACCGCGTCTTTTCGGGCGGAGTCATGCGCCTGCTCGACAACGTGATGCGCACTCTGACCGCAAGTTCCGTCATGGGACTCTCTGCCAGCGTGCTACTGGGTGTGGTCGGCGCTGTCATTATGTTTGTGGGCGCGCGGCAAATTCTCGCTGGGTCGCTGACCATCGGGGGGTTTTTTACCTATACCTTGTTCATGGGATTTCTCATCGCGCCCATCATGCAGATTGTTCAGATCGGCACCCAGCTCACCGAAGCGCTTGCCGGCCTGGAGCGCACCCATGAAATTCTGAAGGAGTCCGCCGAAGACCGCGACCCCCGGCGCACTGTCATGCTGCCCGCGATCGTAGGCAACATTGATTTTGCAGATGTGAGCTTTAGCTATGACGGCGTGCGCACCGTCCTGAACGACATTTCTTTCCACGCTTCCCCGGGAACGGTTACGGCCCTGGTCGGATCGTCGGGCTCGGGCAAATCAACAATCATCGGATTGATTTCCGCGTTCTACGTTCCCACGAAAGGCACAGTGCTGGGGGATGGGGTTGACCTGGGCACGGTCCGACTCGATTCGTATCGCACGCAGCTCGGGGTGGTATTGCAGGAGTCGTTTTTATTCGATGGGAGCATTCGCGAGAATGTCGCGTTCTCCCGGCCCGATGCCAACGAAGAGGCCGTAATGCGCGCCTGCCGCATCGCCCGAGTGGATGAGTTTGCCGAGAGCTTTGCCGATAAATACGACACCATCGTCGGCGAGCGGGGAGTGAAACTCTCCGGCGGTCAGCGGCAGCGCATCTCGATTGCGCGCGCGATTCTGGCCGAACCTCGCATCCTGATTCTTGACGAGGCGACCTCCAGCCTGGATTCCGAATCGGAGCAGATGATCCAGGAAGGTCTCTCATACTTGATGCGAGGCCGCACCACATTCGTGATCGCACATCGTTTGTCCACGATTCGCCGCGCCGATCAGATTCTGGTCGTCGAGCAGGGCCGAATCCTCGAGCGCGGCACTCACGAAAGGCTCTATGCAGTCCAAGGCCGGTACCATGAGCTCTACACCAAACAACATGGCCTGGAAAGCAATCTCTTCCTGGCCCCCGGAGAAGGCGATGACCCCGCGGTCGCGGACGGAAGCGCGTCGAAGCAGAATGGAGACGAGCCAGCGCTGGCGGACGCGTTACGAATAGTGAGAGGGGGATAACAACTAACGCCGTTCTCTTCGGGCGGCGTGCCGTGACTAGCCGGTTTTGCGACCCCTGGACGCAGCCCCGCCGTCTTAACAATCGCGGCAGGTTCAGAATAGGTTGTGAAGTCGCCTGTTTAGGGCAGCAATCCGGTTCAAGGCCTGATTTCAATCAGAGTGCCGACCCGAACCAATTTCCAAGTCTCGTCCATCTCCTCGTTCGAGACCGCAACGCATCCGTCGGTCCAGTCATGCAGAGCGTGCGCCTCTCCCACGAAAGCGTACTCGTTAGGGAGGCCGTGCAGCACGATGTCACCTCCAGGACTGACGCCTAATTTCCGCGCTGCCGCTATATCTTTTGAGTTTGGATACGAAACGTGAAACGTTTTGTAGAAGTGGCTGTTGGCGTTTCGTGAATCGAGCACGTACGCCCCCTCGGGAGTTCGATGGTCTCCTTGCCTCGTCTTCGGCCCATTGGGTTCGCCACCGAGAGCAATCCGGTACGACCTCAATTCCTTTCTGTGACAGAAGCACCAGCCTCCGTTCATGCTTGTAGACAACGACGTGGTCTACATCAGCACCGGGCGCCTCCCGAGGGCAAAGAGCAAGGAGGTGAGCAGGAAGATTCCAGTTACAAAAGTTCGCATTAGAATGGAATTCGATCCCTGGCAATTGTATTGTGACATCGCCATCACACCAACGACCGCTGGACGGCCGGTACATGAGTTCTCAAATCGGCCACTGTAACGCTCTACGCTCCTTGCCGCTGTCATCGGGGTTCAAGCTAAGAGCTAAGAGCTACCGTCTCACCCTTCCCACACAAATGCATCAAACACTCGCCGAGTCTCAAATCCCAGGTGGCGATAAAGCTCGACTGCGCGCTCGTTTGCTTCGGTGACGGTGAGCGAGAGAGTGGAGAATTTTCTCTGCTTCAAGTTGTGCACGGTCGCCGCAAGCAGCGATTTCCCCAGCCCATGTGAACGGTACTCGGGCAGCACACAAACCTGGGTCACGTGCCCAACATCGTGGCGGACGCGAGAACAGAGGATGATGCCAGTCAGAGCGCCTGTGCTCTTTTCCACGGCAACAAAAGACGATTCTGGATCAAAGGTGCCGCAACCTGGAAACCGCACAATATTGTTTAGAAACCGCAGCGAGCCGCTCAACGTGCGGTACTGGTCGTTGATTTCGGAATCCACGTGATGGCGATATGCGGCAGTGATGACCGAGGCCGAGGGCTGATAGTCCAGCTCGGTCCAGCGCCTGATATCGATTTCCTGCGCCGCTTTCTTGTCACCTGCCTCCATATCAGCAAGCGGTAGAGTCATGAACAGTCGCGCGTGGCGGCTGAATCTCTGATCCAGGAACGGCTGGGCAGCGGCGCCGGCTTCATGCGCCAGCAATTGTGCCTCGATGCGATGGACCCCCGGCGACTGCTGCAAGGTCTCAATCACATGAGTGAGCAGGCGCCGCTCGACCTCGTCGCGGTCCGCGCCATTCCCACCTTCACTAACGAACAGGTCTCCAATCACTCCCTTACTGTTTTCGTAAACAAAGAACGAATATCCGAAGACGCGGCCATGCGAAACTGCGGCATATCCCGGCAGAAATTTGGCGTCCATGTAGCGCAAAATCATCTCTGCGGAACCGCTGTAATCCCAGCACAGCCTTTTCGCCCAGACCTGGGTCTCGTCCTCCAGCAAAGGACGCAGGTCTGCCGACGAAAAATGTCTAAGATCAAGAATCTCCACTCGGGCTCCTGAAGGAATCCGCCGGCATTACTGGCGGCAAGAACTGAGTGTAGTAGCAGCGAACAACGGCAAGCAAACTGCGGGAACAAGGAACGGCAACGTGAGCCGGGCTTTAGGCTCTAGGCTCTAGGCGGCTATGGACAAATGCTGAAATTCGACTCGCTTTGAAGGGACATTCGATCGACACCTTCCCGTTCCGCTGCCTCGATCTCTCACCGCGCCGAAACGTAAAAATATTCAACCTTCTGTGCCACAAAGTCTCCCAGGTAAACCACTCTTCTGCCCGGCACAGTCTTGGCAATCTCCTTCTGGAATCCTTGCGCAGCGACTACCAGATGCTCTCCGTCGGGAATTTTCCCGAGTTCATAACGCGACAATGTCTGGTTGCGATAGAACTCGAGTCCAAATTCCATTTCGCGCGGTACAAGAAAGACCGCCAGCGGCAAATGATGTGGATCGAACTGCGATAATGCGTTCGCCACCGGGCGCGCGGACAAGGTTTCGTCGAGGATTGGCGCCCCAAAACGCAACACGAGGGCCAGAGCCATTACCGCCGGAACCAGGGTGACTATTCTCAAAGCTCTGTATCCCGATCGGAGAAGAAGCACAATGATCACCGCCGAGATCACAGCCACCACGAGCGGCACTACAGAAGCGCTATTCCGAGGGACACGATGCTGAAGCAAAATGTATTGGACCATCAAAGCGGAAAAGATCAGCGACGCGGAAAGGGCAGCATGTAAGCCAGCAATCGCCAGCATCGGCTTTTGCGCGAATCTCCCCCGCACGTACTCGGCAACCAGCAGAATTCCGGGTGCCATCACTGGGAGAATGTAGCCGGGGAGTTTCGATCGTGAAATCGAGAAAAAGACAACTATTACTGCAAGCCAGATCACCAGGAATGTACTCAGTGTGTCGACATCACGATTTCTGAATCGCCAAATCGCAACGGCCAACGCCGCCGTCACAAATACGGACCACGGCACCCAGCCCAGCAGCGTGACTGGGATGTGGTACCAAAACGGTTCGGGATGGTGATAGAGGTTGGTCCCGAAACGCGCGAGATTGTGCTCCAGGATAAACACGCGGAAGAACTGCGGATTCCGGAGTTGCGCCAGGACATACCAGGGGAAACCCATGGCGCAGAAAAGCGCAATGCCCGGAGGCCAGAACGTTTTCCATGCAATCTGCATGCTCCGCTGTGCCGCGGCGAAGATGACGATGACTACTGCTGCAAGAAAGGGCGCAACCGGCCCCTTGGCCAGCATGCCCAGTGCCATGAACACATAGAACGCCGCCAGGTGCCGTCGGCTTCCTTTTTCGAACCATGCGTACCAGGCCAGCATAGCGATTGTGAACGCCGCAGCCAGCGCCATGTCCATTGAAGCTGCTCGGGCATAGCCAACCACGCCAGCAGCAGGCGCTACCATCAGGGCGCCGTCAAGTTCAAACCCCGGGCGGAAGCAGCGGAGAAAGCAATAAACTGCGAATACCAGCGCGAACGCGTCGAAAACCGAGGGCAGCCGGGCCGCCCAGTCACTCACGCCGAAGAGCCGATATGCGACCATTGCCTGCCAGTAGTAAAGCGGCGGCTTTTCCAGCCATGCGCCACCACCCAGAGTAGGCGTCACCCAGTCATGCCGCGCCAGCATTTCTCGCGCAACCTGCGCATAACGAGGCTCGTCAGCCCCGATCAGGCCAAAGGAGGAAAGTCTCCACAAGAAGAAAAAACTGCAGCATGCGAGCAGCAGAAGCCAATCGGTGATTCGGAAACGATTATTCAATCGATTTGATGAAAAGTAGTGCAGGTCTTCCTCTGTATAACTCTGTGTCCTCTGTGGTTTAACGGTTTCTCTTAACCACGGAGGACACAGAGTTACACAGAGGTAATCTTACGGACTGACGAGTTGCCTCTCACTTTGCCGAGCACGCTTTCCACTGCCGCGTGCAGCGGACCATCCACGGAGCCGCCGCTGGCGCAGGTATGGCCTCCGCCGCCAAACTCTTCGGCGATCTGCGCGACATCAAGCCCGCCCTTACTGCGGAGGCTTACTCTGAAACGTCCGCCGGGCAGCTCGCGAAAGAAAACCGCGACCTCTACATCGCCAATCGAGAGCGCGTAATTCACTAAGCCCTCGCAATCTTCCTCTTTGGCATTCGCACGTTCCATCTGCGCTTGGGTCACCCAGATCCAAGCCAGCGGCCCCTCGCGCTGCAAGACTGAAAGCGCTGAGCCCAGCAGTCGCATCTTGGCGGTCGAATGCCCGAAGTAAATGGGACGCGCACAATGAGCGGGATCTGCACCGGCCAGCACGAGCTCGCGTGCCAGTTCAAAAGTATGCTCGCTGGTTCCCTCATACATGAACGCGCCCGTGTCCGTAAGCACAGCGGTGTAGAGGCATGTAGCAATCTCGGGTGAAATCTTGACTCCGGCCGCCCTGGCCAGCTTGTAAACCATCTCCGCAGTGGCGACAGCTTTCGGATCGATCCAGTTCACATCAGCAAATGTCCGCCCGCTCTTGTGATGATCAATGTTAATGAGAAACCGGCCATCCAGGCCCTCCAGCCGGGTGCGCTGAATGCTGTCACACTCCAGGATGATAGCGGCATCGTAGCTGCCGTTTACGGAGTCGGACTGAAGAACCTTGTCAGCAAAAGGCAGTGGGTGATAGATGCGAGGAACACCATCGCGCAAAACCACTTCGACGTCCTTGCCCATGCAGCGAAGGATCTCCCAGCACGCGAGCGCTGAACCAACTGCGTCGCCGTCGGGACGCGCGTGCGAGGTCAACACGAACCGATCGCGCTCTTCGATGTGCTTTAAGACTTCCGTCAGCATCTTTTCCTAGGCCCCGGAGAGCGATGGACGCTATCCGCTTCTCCCCTTCTTGAGGGTGCGCGACAACAACTCATCAATTCTGGCTCCGTACTTGTGCGAGCGGTCGAGTTGAAAATAGAGTTCTGGAGCGCGGCGCAGGCGCAGATTTTCCGCCACCTCGCGACGGATGAATCCTACGGCCGCGGTCAACCCCTCCAGAGATCTGTCAACTTCTTCGTCATCTCCGTCCAGCGAAACAAACACTCGTGCCGAGCGCGAATCCTCTGCCAGCACCACGCTGGTAACGCTAACCAGCCCGATGCGCGGATCGCCCAACTCGCCTTCCACGATGGTTTCAATCTCTTCGCGCAAAGCTTCTCCCAAACGCTCACGATGGTATTTTGCTCCACGCCTCTCCACGCACACCCCTTGGGTAAAACGGATGAGAATATCAGAAATTGCGGTTAAGGGTTTGTCAAAGGAATGATGCGGAGGATCGGGATTTTGCCGCCCGCGGACCGCAGCCAGTCCTAGTGCGCAAGCGGACTTGTCTCGAAGTAATTTGGCCCGCCTGAAAACGGTAACCTACACTCGGGTTGTCGAGGCGACCACACGATTGATCCGAAACCAGCGATTCCTAAGTGGGCGAGCGGTGTGCTCCGCACGGTGGGAACCGTGAACGCCGTTCTTGCGCTAATCGGGACATCTTTTGTAGTGGACTCAATCTACCGTTTCTCAACTGACAAATACCCAGGAGCGCCAGATGCACCTTACTTTCGATTGGCTTTTGTTGTGATGCTGGCGATTGAGACCGTATTCCTGGCCATCCTCACAGTGATGGCGGTTCGGCTCATGCGGGCCAGACTCTCCGCTATAAATTCGTACTCCCTTTGGGTATTAGCGGTCATCGTTTACAACCTTGCAATCGTGATGCTATGGCGGCCGGGCGCGGTAGGATTCAGTGTTGCCGCCGCAACGGCAATTACTACCGACGGGATTGGGGAGCTTCAGCTGTGTTTCCAGGTGCCCTCGGTTATTTTGTTGCAAGTGCTGAGGCGACGTTACAGCGCGCAGCGAAACCGAATGACTGCGTTCGCCCCGTCACCTCGTACTTGACGTTCTCTCACCACTCACGCGAACCCTCAACATCGCAACGATCTCAATGCCTGCTCCCTACAAGAACTCCACAAACGAATCCGTAACCTCCGCCCCGGCATTGTTCACAATCCGCATCGCCTGGCGCTCAACGTTCTTCATCAGACCATCCAGATAATCACGGGAGTCGGAAACACTGACGACACCAATGGTGGCGCGGTTCCAAAGCCCGCTCGAATCCAATTCCGCCGTGGCCACATTGAAATGCGCGCGCAACCGGTCTTTCAGGCTGCGAACCACTTGCCGTTTGTCTTTTAGAGATTGTGCGTGCTCGATGCGGAGTTCGAGGGTGAGAAAGGCGATCATGTAGCTATCAGCTATCAGCTTTCAGCCATCAGCAAACCACTGAGAGCTGATATCTGAGAGCTGATAGCCGGATTACGCCATTACTTCTGCCGCAACGCGCTCGGTCACGAAGGCTTCAATCACGTCGCCAACTTTGATGTCTCCATAATTCGCGATGGAGATACCACACTCCATGCCGTTGGTAACTTGGCTGGCGTCATCTTTGAACCGCCGCAATGAGCCGACCTTGCCCTTGAAGACGACGACATTGTCACGCAGCAGCCGGACTTCGGAGTCGCGTTTGATCAGCCCGTCGGAAACCCGGCATCCGGCCACCGTTCCAACCTTCGGAATACGGAAGGTATCGAGCACTTCGGCGCGGCCCTGGTAGGTTTCTTTTATTGTGGGCTCGAGCAGGCCAGTCATGGCGCGCTTGATTTCATCTTGCAGCTCGTAAATGATCGAGTGCAGGCGGACATCTACTTCTTCCTGTTCCGCTAGTTCCTGCGCCTTGCGTTCAGGTCGAACATTGAATCCGATGATGATCGCGTTCGAAGCTGATGCCAGGAGCACATCGCTTTCCGTGATCGCGCCCACACCCGAACGCAGCACTTTCAGCCGCACCCGGTCGTTCGACATCTTCGAGAGCAGGTCGCTCAGCACTTCGACCGAGCCCTGGACGTCTCCCTTCAGAATGATGTTCAGCTCCTTCGTGCCTGCGGTCTTCATTTGCTCCGCTAGGCCTTCAAGAGAAACTCGGGAGCTCTTCGCCAGCGTTGCCTCGCGCGCTTTCTGTTCGCGGTAGTCGGAAATTCCGCGCGCCTTGTCGCGGTCCGCCACCACCAGAAACTGGTCGCCGGCCTGCGGCAGCCCTTCCATGCCTAGAATCTCTACGGGTGTAGAGGGAGGCGCTTGTTCAAGCTGGCCGCCACGATCATCGAACATCGCGCGCACTTTCCCGTACACGTTGCCTACGACAAAATTGTCGCTGGTACGCAGGGTCCCGTTCTGCACCAGCACAGTTGCCACCGGGCCGCGTCCACGATCCAGTTTCGCTTCGAGCACGACCCCGGTAGCCGGGTGATCGGGATTGGCTTTCAACTCCTGCAGGTCGGCCACCAGGCAAATCATTTCGAGCAACAGATTGAGATTGGTCTTCTGTTTTGCCGATACATCCACAAAGACTGTTTTGCCGCCCCAGTCTTCCGGCATCAACCCGCGATCGGCGAGTTGCTTTTTCACGCGTTCGGGCAGCGCACCTGGTTTGTCAATTTTGTTGACTGCTACGATGATTGGCACCTCGGCGGCGTGTGCGTGGTCAATGGCTTCGAGGGTCTGCGGCATCACGCCATCGTCAGCCGCAACCACCAAGACCACGATATCTGTCGCCTTTGCTCCTCGCGAACGCATGCGAGTAAAGGCCTCGTGACCCGGCGTATCCAGAAACACGATTTCACGGCCATATGCAGGCGAGTCTTTGTCCTGCATCGAGACCTTGTAAGCGCCGATATGCTGCGTGATTCCTCCAGCTTCTCCTCCAGCAACATTGGTTGAGCGGATGGAATCGAGCAATGTGGTCTTGCCGTGGTCCACGTGTCCCATGATGGTAACCACCGGAGGCCGCGGCACGCCTTCGGTGACCGCGCCCTCTTCTGTCTTCGCAGTTTCTGCAACTTCTTTCGCGGCCTGCTCTTCGAAGGTGATCACACTGGTTTCCGCGCCGAAGAACCGCGCCATCTCTGCTGCCAGCTCGGCGTCGAGTGTCTGGTTAATAGTGGCAAACACACCTTTTGCGAGGAGCCGGGCAATGAGGTCCTTCGCGCGAATCTCAAGTTTTTCGGCTAGATCTTTAACGCTGATGCCCTCGGCGATGGTGATGCTGCGCGTGATCGGCATCGGTTCGTTCGAAAGCGAAAGCCGCGGCGGAGGGACAAAGCCCTTCATCGGGCCTTCTTTTACTCCGCGCGGAACGTAACGCTGTCCCGGTCTGCGCGCCGGTCCACCCGGGCGGCTGCCAGGACGAGTCGAGCCCGGTGGCGGGAGCCCTGGGCCAACACCCATTGGACGAGCGCCTGCAAGTCCT
>WNGG01013779.1_pt1 | contig 10573 bp, 12 predicted proteins | sample 5400661 | NCBI WGS metagenome assembly WNGG01 (sample SAMN13153372, study PRJNA577476) | soil metagenome | isolation source: 100 cm soil or saprolite under Garry oak tree replicate 1 | place: USA:California | collected 2016-06-15
GCATCCGTTCCCGAGAAGGCCGTGCCCACCACACTATGGCCCAACATTTGCAGCCTTTGTTCGAGGTGAAGGGCCACCAGTGCTTCATCTTCGACTACAAGAATCTTCGCCTCTTTCATAAGTACCTTATCGCTCCACGAACGGCGAAAAACATGCCCCTTGCGCGGACACGGGAACACACCTAACACCGGGCAGGCTCTGTGCCCAAGTATCAACTGTCCAATGGCTGTTGTTGGATGTTGGATGTGCAATGAACTTGTTTCACTGACCTAATGACCAATTGACCCAATATTGAATAGCCAAGTTCATAAGACATCTCACAACAACCATCGGACAGTTGACATTGGGGGCCAGGGACCGGCCGGTATTATATGTGTCCAATCGTCAGCCCAAACGGAGACGGAGACCCGTCCTCGCCCTGGTTTCACACGATCTGGTGATGCGTTCTTTTTGTCCTGGCTTTCGTTGATCGTCCGGCTGTCCGGGCTCTAGATCTAGTGGTGGTCCCGGCGCACGGCATTTTTCATTTTCTCCGACTACGGCTTGATCTCGACCGCAGGCCTTGGCCCGATACAGAGCGGCGTCCGCGTTTCGCAATAGCACCTCTGCAGTGGAACCGTGATTGGGGAACACCACCACTCCTAACGATAAGGTTGGCGGCTCCAGGACTCGGCGATCGTGCTCGATATTTATGTGTTTGATTTCAGCCCGCAGTCGCTCTGCGGCCTGTTGCACACTGTCTAGTGAAGCATCCGAGAGGATGATCAAGAACTCGTCACCGCCATAGCGGCAAACAACATCCTCACCACGAAACTGGTTTGCGAGGACGGACCCCAATTTGCGAAGTATCCTATCGCCGGCGGCGTGACCGAACTCATCGTTGAAGCGCTTGAAATGATCCACATCCAGCATGATCAACCCAAGAGGCGTGCCGTGACGCCTGGCGCGGTGTAGTTGCTGACTCAAAGACACTTCCATGTAGCGCCGGTTGTACAAGCCGGTAAGCGAATCCCGGAGGGCATGGCTGTGCAAAGTCTGCATCAACGCCGCGTCGGCCCGCTTTCTCTCGGTGATTTTCTTGTGCTTGTAGAGCCCCATCTCGATGGCCACGCGCAACTCTGCCTCGTCGAACGGCTTTAAACAGTAGCCGTAAGGCTCGGTGATCTGGGCTTGTTGGAGAGTTCTGCTGTCGGAGTGAGCCGTGAGGTAGATAACCGGGATGTTAAAGCGCCTCTGAATTTCTTCGGCCGCCTCGATACCGCTCATCGTTCCGGCAAGTTTGATGTCCATGAGTACCAGGTCCGGTCGCTTTGAGGCGGCCTGGTCTATCGCTTCTTCTCCCGTCGAGGCCATGGCCGTCACGTCATAGTGCAGCGCTATGAGCGTTTTACAAATATCCAGAGCGACGACGCTTTCATCTTCCACTACCAGGATCTGTATATTCACCATGCCATGGCTCCGCGTGTGCAAGGTGTAGCCGGACAACACGCCATCCAAGCGAGAAGCGTTCTTATTAAATGGAGGACATTTACTACATCAATCGGGCCGAGCCTGAATGTTGGGTCAGGAAAATCCCGATAGCGGCCCGCTTTTCTCGCTGCACTGTGGCTGATATGGGCAATCTCCTCTCGTATGAGCTGTGAAAAAAATGAACGGAGGCCACAACTTGTCAAATGTCGAATGTCTGTTGTGCGATGTCCAATGAACTTTGTCCAAGAACCCACTGGCCCAATGACATATGACGAAGTCGTTCTCCCACTGAGGATTGGTTCGTCTGGTCAGTTAGGTCATTTGGCGCTTTGACAACTACATCACACATCGCACAACAGACATTTGACAAGTTGTTGCTTTCATCGAATTGTTCACAGGTCCTATGACCGCCGGTATTCCGTTGATTCTGCGAAAAACCGCCGGTCATAGACCGCCGCTTCTACAGTGCCTAAGTTCGACTTTCTGTGCAAAGCCAGTGCGCGATATGGAGGGGTCCGGTTCGCTACCGGTCCGCCTGCTCAAGCCATAGGATGGCCCGGCGGGCCAGCTCGCGGGAATTCTTGACATTGAGCTTCGTCTTGATGTGGGAGCAGTGTGTCTGAACAGTCTTCACACTCAACTGGAGGCGTTCGGCAATCTCTCGCAGGCTCGATCCGCGCCCGATCCATCGGAATACTTCGAGTTCACGATCGCTGAACTGCTCCATCTGCCTTCATGATGTAGCCCCGGGCGCCGGCACGCAGAGCCCGTTGGGCGTAAAGGGATTCGTCATGCATGGACAGAATCAGCACAGGAAGACTTGGATGTTTTGGACGGATCTGCTTCAGAAGGTCCAGGCCATCGGTCCCCTTCAGAGAAAGGTCCGTGATTATCAAATCGGGCTCAGTCCTGTCCACACCGCTAACGGCTAGAACGGCGTCTTCGGCCCATCCACACACTTCCATGTCGGCTTGGCTTTCAATCAGCTGCGCCAGTCCCCCGCGGGTAATGGGGTGATCTTCGACTAAGAAGATCTTGGCCTTAGTCATGATTGAATGGAAAGAAGCAAGTCATAACGGTGCCTCCGCCGGGGTTTGCCGAAACTCTAAGCGAGCCACCAATCGCTGCGGCCCGATGCCGCATGATATCCAGCCCGCTGCCCCGCCCTGAAGCGCTGGAAATTCCTCGTCCATTGTCTTTGATGGTGAGACAGCCGGTGGCGTCGGCGGCTTGCAAGCAGATGTCGATTCGTTGCGGGCTGGCGTGCTTGACGGCGTTGTTTACCGCTTCCTGAGCGATTCGGAACAAATGGTTGGCCGTGCCGGGATCCGATATCCGCACCGACGAGGCATCTAGAAACTCGCATTCAATCTGAAATTGAGATGTGATTTGATCCGCCAGGGATTTCAGCGCCAGTACCAGTCCGTCCGCCTGAGCGGGCACCGGCAATAAGCCCCTGGCGAGCTCGCGCGCCGTTTCAAGCGCCTCTCCAAGCAGTTTGCTGATGGTCTTGGCCTCGTCGGACTCCTGCTGTGATTTGCCGGCCAGCTTCTGCTCGAGCGTCTTGCACAAGAAAGCCACACCGGTCAGCATCTGGCCAAGACCATCATGCAAATCCTGGCCAAAGCGCCGGCGTTCGGCTTCGCTGACTTCGGCGATGATTTCTTCGATCCGCTGGCGCTCTCGAAGTTCGACCATGCGCCGATGTTCGGTGACGTCCCGCAAGACCATCACTTGACCGGCCGCCTCAGTTCTGTCGGGCGAAATGTTCGCGATGCTGCCCACAATTGGAACCTCGCGGCCAGTCCCGTCAACCAAAACCGCCTCTCCGTTCCAAGCCTGGTCGACGGCGAGCGGTTGTTGCGATGCCGGGTCGACCAGCTTCAAGAAACTGGCCACCGGCTTGCCAATCGCTTCGCCGGCCGCAACACCTGCCAGCGCCGCGGCCGCGCCATTCATAAAGTCGACGACACTCCTTGCGTCGGTTGAAATCACGGCTTCCCCGATGGCGTTAAGCGTTGTTGCAAATCGCTGCTCGCTCCGCCGGAGTTGGGCGTCGATGCGGTGCTTGTGAAGCGCGATTTCGATCGCGACGCGCAGATCATTTTGATCAAACGGCTTCAGGACGAAACCATAGGGCTGGGTGGCCTGGGCCTGGCGGAGCGTCGATTCGTCCGAATGTGCGGTCACGAAAACAACCGGAATGTCCAGCCGCTGGCGGATCTGGCCGGCCGCTTCAATCCCGCTCATCGGTCCCGCGAGCCAGATGTCCATCAATATGACATCCGGTTGCTCCGCTTCGGCCCACCTTATGGCCTCACCGCCCGTCGACGCCAGAGCAACCACGTCATGATCCAGGCGCCGCAACGTGTCGTGCAGGAACAGCGCGGTCACCGCATCGTCTTCAACTACAAGAATCCGGTAACCCTTTCCAGAACGATCTTCTGACTTCTCCACTTCTTTCCCTTCGAAGCCTCCGAACCGCCGCATGGTACCAGTACAGACTCGTCCTCGCAAACCTGGAAATCAATAGACGGTCACCCGTTCCCAGCATTCAGGTAAATGAGCGCGGCTGCGCCGGCGGCCGCAAGCGCGCGCCACGGGCGGCGGCCGTAACCACACGTGAGCCAAAGCAGCGTGTATGGAGAGCAGTAGCGGCGGAGGAAGTACAGACGGTCATGCGGGCCGTGCCTCTGCTTCCGGCGAACCTCCATTTCGCTGTAAAAGAGATCGCCGAGATCGCCGGTGGTTCCGGCCTGCTTCAAATTTGCTCGAATGTCGCGATACAGTTCGGCGAGCTTTTGCGGGTCGGGTTTCTCCTTCTGGATTTCGTCGTACACCACCGCCCGTTGGCTCGATTTGAACAAACCGCGCCGCGGCCATTGGGGATTTTCCACCGACATGCCACCGAGCTTCGTTCCCATCAGCGTAATTTTCTCGAAGCTGATGTTTTGGAATCGCACGCTCTCCGGCCGCTCGAGAATCACCGATTCGAACCGGATTTCCGGCGCAAGTCCTTCCGAGCCCTTCGACGGTGAAAGAATGAACGAATCGGCCAGCCGGGCTTCTTTGAAATCGACAAACTGCAAAAAGACCACGCGTTCGAAATTAGCGGGGCCGGTGAAATGAGCCGCGCTGAAGTTGACCGGATGTGTGAAGCGGCAATCGCTGAAATCAGCAAGCTTTGCGAAGCGCGCTTCCTGAAACAGGGTTTTGCATTCGACACTGGCATTATTGAACAGCACATTGCCTCGGAACCGGGCTCTTTGGAAATCGGCGAACGGAATGAAACGGACTCTGCGGAAATCCGCGTCTGTTTCGAAGTCAACATCTTCGAAGTGCGCCGATCCCCGGAAGCATGCACTTTGGAAACTCACACCGGCTTTGAAGCGGCTCTTATTGAACAAACCCCAGGCATGAAAAGTGGCTTGCGAAAAATCGGTTTCGGCCGCGAATTCCGATTCGGAAAAATGCGCATCATGCTGGAAGTGGGCGCGGGCGAAATTGATTTTGGCGGCAAATCGAATCTTGTTGAACAACAAAGGTTCGGTGAAAGTCGCGCCCGAAAAATCCACGTCGCCCAAGAATTGCGCGCCCGTGAAATCGCTGGGAGCTTCGAATTTGACTCGGCTGAAGTTTGTTTTGCCATGGAACTGCGCATTTCGAAAGGTCAGCTTCTTTTGAAACAGGGCACCCTCGAAATCAGCATCCTGAAAAACCTTGCCCTCGAAATTCGTGACAGACGGAGAAGGGGCGGCGCTGCTCATATTTTTAGCGTCGGGGCCACCGTTTATTGATGGCTGCGCCCTGTCGGGCTTGCGTTCGCAGCCGCTCACGCCGGATCGCTTCGGTACGCCGCTTCTATTTATGCTGCGCCCTATCGGGCTTGCGCTTCGCGGCGGCTTTATTACTAGCGGCCGGTCCCCCCACGCTGATTTTTGTATGTTAGCATTCAGAGCTCGAAAATCCGTGCGGCGTGCGCTATCGCAGTATAGAGTATGCCGTACACGGTTCGTTGATTTCTAAAGAGAGGTGCATCGTGTCGAAGGCCCTCCGAATTGGATGGATCACGTCGTGCGCCATCGTGGCATTTCTTGCTGCATGCATAGTGCCGCTCGCCCAAGGACCCGCTGACAATCCGTACCGTCCCGTCAGGGGACTGGCCGATGGCGGCGGGCCGAGCGTCCCCGGAGGTGAATGGGCGAGGCTTCCAGGAGGAAGAGAGATGGGACCTCCGGCATCTGTGCACATCGATGCCGACGGTGAGAGCATCTGGGCGTTTATTCGATGCGATGAGACCAGCCCCGTGCCTGTCGCCCGAGGCGGCCGTTTCGGCGTCGACTGCATGTACCCGGACGGCAAACTCAAGCCTCACGACACGATTTACAAGTTCGACCCGAAGGGGAATGTCGTGAAGAGCTTCGGCGCTCAGATGTTCATCTGGCCTCATGGAATGCATGTCGACCGGGAAGGCAATGTGTGGGTGACCGATGCAGCGGCCGAAGAGTCCGTGACGGTTGCAGCCAAAGCCGGCGTGAAGGCGGGACACATTGTCCGCAAATTCAGTCCCGATGGAAAGGTCCTGATGACTCTCGGCGAACCCGGAGTTCCTGGCAGTGATGAATACCACTTCAGATCCCCGGCGGGTGTCGTGACCGCTCCGAATGGAGACATCTTTGTCGCAGATGGCCACGGGTCGAACAACCGCGTCGTGAAGTACTCCAAGGACGGAAAGTTCATCAAGGCCTGGGGAAAGACCGGATACGCGCCCGGTGAATTCCGGACAGCGCACTGCATCAATATGGACAAAAGAGGCCGAGTGTTTGTATGCGACCGGTCCAACACTCGAATTCAGATCTTCGATCAGGACGGGAAGTACATCGCCACCTGGCATCAGTTCGGGATGCCGAGCGGCATTGCTTTCTCCGTCAACGATGAAGACCTGATCTACGTCTTCGACTCGGAGTCCGACAACGTCGACAATCCAGGCTTCGAGCAGGGCATCCGGATCGGCGACGCCTTTCGAGGATGGGTGAGGTACTTCATCATCGATCAGGGCGGTAACCCCGGAACACAGACGGGAAGCGGACCCGAATTCGGTACCGTCGATAAATTCGGTAACATATTCGCCGGAGAACCGCGGCCCCGGATCCTGCGAAAGTACGTTAAAGTGAGATAGGAGCGGCGGATCGACAATATGAGAAACAGCCGACCTATTCAAATCCTGGTGCTGCTGGCAATCATGATGATTGTGCCGGCCGTCGCCGGAGCGCACAACGTGTCCAGGCGTGATGCCACCTTCGTACAGGCAAACAAGGGCTCTGCGGTCGCACCCTTCATGTACCTCGGCGCGAAGCACATGGTCACCGGTTACGATCATCTGCTCTTCCTGGTTGGGGTGATATTTTTTCTTTACCGGCTCAGAGATGTCGTGCAGTACGTCAGCCTGTTTACCATTGGACACAGCCTGACTCTGCTCGGCGGCGTGCTGGGCGGGATCCATGCGAATCCCTATGTGATCGATGCGATTATCGGGTTCTCGGTCGTTTACAAGGCTTTTGACAACATGGACGGATTCAAGCGGTTTCTTCACTTTCAGCCCAACACCCGGCTGGCCGTTTTGATTTTTGGTCTATTCCACGGTTTTGGCCTCGCGACCAAGCTTCAGGAGTTTACACTCGCGCAAACTGGGCTGGTCACGAACATTGTGAGTTTCAATGTTGGCGTTGAAATCGGACAAGTGCTTGCATTGACAGGAGTGCTTATCGGATTGAGCTATTGGCGCACGCGTCCGGGATTCCTCCAGCACGCGTTTTTAACGAACACAGTATTAATGGTGGGCGGCTTCATCCTCGTCGGATACCAACTCACCGGATATTTTGTTGCATAATAAGTCCCGCTAAGGGTGATGTTGAATCCGCGGGGCTGTTCCGTGGATTCGAGAGCCTCCCGGAGCGGGGCTGAGAAACAATATGACTGAAGAAACATACACAGTGAACGTTCAGCCGCCTTCGAAGAAAAGAATTGCGACGGCCACTGTCGTGGCCCTCATCATCGCCGCCGCTTTGCTGGTTACAGCGGTTCTTCCGGCGGAATATGGCATTGATCCTCTCGGAACCGGAAAGCTATTGCGCCTGACCGATCTGGCGAAGGTAGACGCCAAGATCCCCGATAAGCCTGCTTCATCTGTTTCCGAATCGAAGTCAGACGACCCGCCGGCCACCATTGTTCCCTTATTGGAACCCGCGTCTGACGGGGGTACGCCCACCGTGAAAGGCACATTCATCGGGCAATCCAAGCGGTACAAAATCGATTCCAGGGAGATGAAACTCGCCCCGAATGAAGGAATGGAAATCAAATACAACATGAAGAAGGGCGCGGGCCTGATCTATTCCTGGATCGCCACCGACAAGCTTCTCTTCGAATTCCATGGAGAACCCAACGTCAAGCCGGCCGGTAAAGAGGGAACGGATTATTACCAAACCTACGAAATCGACAACCAGATCGGCAAAGACCAGGGGCACGGTACTTTCATCGCACCGACATCCGGCATTCACGGCTGGTTTTGGGAAAACAAGACGGGAAAAGAAGTCACTCTGAAACTCGTGTCGGCGGGCTTCTACGATTGGATTTTCCAAAACGTCAAGAATAAGGAAACCGCTTTGAAAACGATGGATCCGGACATGATACCCAGCCATCCCAAAATACCCGACGAGGTTCTCCGCTAACAAATCGCAAAATCGCGTCCGATTTGACGGGAGGAAATCTGTGCGTGAAATTTCAATAAGCGGACGACTGAAAAGAGATCTGTTGTCTCACTTCGAAGAGGCGCGATTCCAAACAGACGAACTGTTTCAAATGGTCCGGTCCCATGCGCTTTACGAACGGCCCATCGTTGAGCGCCATCGCATTGTGTTTTACCTCGGGCATATTGAAGCGTTCGACTGGAATCTCGTCTGTGCGGGCCGGTTCGGGATGAAATCGTTCCATTCGGAGTTCGACCGGCTCTTCGCGTTCGGAATCGATCCCATCAACGGAAACCTGCCCGATGACCAACCCGCGGATTGGCCGGGAGAAGCGGAAATCCATGCGTACAACCGCAGAGTCCGAAACGCAGTGGACCAGTGCCTGGATCGGGCTTCGGACGATCAGATCTTCTGGGCCGCCATCGAACACCGTCTCATGCATGCCGAAACGCTCGCCTTTATGTTGCACTGGCTCCCTTATGAACTGAAGCGCTCAAAGATGATCTTATTCGAAGCCGGTTATCGGGAACCGAACTACCGGCAGGTGGAGATTCCGGCAGGAACCGCGACGCTCGGCATGTCGAAGGCACAGACGGAACGCTTTGGATGGGACAACGAATTTCAGGCGCATCGAGTGGACGTGCCTTCATTTTCAATCGACCAATTCAAAGTCACGAACGCACAGTTTGCGCGTTTCGTCCATGCAGGGGGCTATGAGGATCGGCGCCTGTGGAGCGAGCCGGCTTGGGAATGGATCATGACATCTCGCGTCCGGCACCCGAAGTTCTGGAAACACCAGTCCGGCAATTGGATGTTGCGAACGATGTTCGGGGATATTCCGGTTCAACCTTCCTGGCCCGTGTACGTCAGTCACGCCGAAGCGGAAGCGTATGCGCGCTGGACACACAAGTCACTGCCCACTGAAGCCCAATTTCACCGTGCAGCGTTCGGAACGCCCGAAGGCAATGAGCGCCTTTATCCATGGGGCAATGTGCCCCCGCAGCCCCGTCACGGCAACTTCAACTTTGCCGGTTGGACTCCAAGCCCCGTGGATGCGCACCCGAAAGGGAACAGCGCCTTCGGCGTGGCCGATCTGATTGGAAATGGCTGGGAATGGACTTCCACAATATTTGCACCGTTTCCGGGATTCGAGGCTTTGCCGTTCTACCCCGGCTATTCCGCCAATTTCTTTGACGGCCGCCATTACGTTCTCAAAGGCGGCTCACCCCGAACCGCGTCCCTTTTACTCCGGAGTTCATTCCGCAACTGGTTTCAACCCTGTTACCCGAATATCTATGCATCATTCCGCTGCGTCGACAACTAGCGCGCGTTCAATAACGGTCCCGTGAAGCCAACTGCATCTTCATGGTTGATTCTTTTTGAAGCAGGTCCCTCAACGTAATTCCACCCAGCACCGAATCTACGGCGCTCTGTACTGCGCGCCACAACGAACGAATGGAACAATCAACCGAATGCGTGCAAAGCCGTTTAAGGCCGGAGAACTGATCACAGAAGCCGGGCTCGAACAGCCGCCCGCCTAGTGCCGCCAAAACTTCTCCGACCGGAATATTTTCAGGGCTGCGCGCCAGCGTGTAACCGCCTGTTTGGCCGCGAACGCTCTTCACAAATTTGCCCTGCCGCAGGATGCGCATCAGTTTGGCCACGTAAGCAATCGACAGCGCTTCCGCACGTCCGATTTCGGGAATCGTCAGACTCTGGCCTTCTCCGGCGCTGGCGAGCCGGAGAAGGCATCGCAGGCCGTACTCTTCTTGTGCACTGAGCTTCATATCATTCCGAGTTGCAACTTGGCGCTCTCCGACATCCTTCCGGGATTCCACGGCGGATCCCAAACGATTTCCACCTGAGCGCTCTTGACGCCCTCAATGGCACTGAGCTTCGATTCAATTTCAACCGGAAGCGATCCAGCGACAGGACAAGCTGGAGCAGTGAGAGTCATTTGGATCCGCACATCGGCGGAATCGCTGATCTCTATTCCGTAAACCAGGCCGAGCTCGTAGATGTTGACCGGAATTTCCGGATCGTAGCAGGTCTGGAGAGCATCGATCACCTTCAGTTCCAGGAGCTGCTTTTCCGCCGGATTCATTGGACTTCTCCTGAGGCTGCGCCCAAGTTCGCTTGCGTTTCGCTGTCATTCAGTCGAGACAATGTTGGCCGTTTGTTCCAAAGCCGCACGGAGCGTGTGCCACACGAGCGTGGCGCATTTCACGCGAGCCGGGAACCCGCGCAATCCCGAGAAAACGGCCAGCTTGCCTAGACCCGATCCATCGCCGGTGCCTGTCGCCAGATCGCGAAATCGAGAAAACAGTTGTTCGACTTCTGCCTTCGATTTTCCTTTA
>WNGG01030064.1_pt1 | contig 10573 bp, 9 predicted proteins | sample 5400661 | NCBI WGS metagenome assembly WNGG01 (sample SAMN13153372, study PRJNA577476) | soil metagenome | isolation source: 100 cm soil or saprolite under Garry oak tree replicate 1 | place: USA:California | collected 2016-06-15
GCGGTATCGCAGACACAGCCGCAGGATCGGCAGATACAGGGCTTGGGTGAACCTCGAAACCGGGTTCCGCGATTCAGGGCGCAATCTGCCTTTGATTAGCATGAGCATCAGCATCGGGACCAGCGTGATTGCCAAAAGAGACGAAAAGCCCACTGCGAGCGTCTTGGTCCAGGCCAGCGGACGGAACATCCGGCCTTCCTGGGCTTCCAACAAGAAAACAGGAAGAAACGAGACCACAATGATGAGCAAAGAAAAGAACAGAGCGGGGCCGACCTGTTTGGCAGCGTCTATGAGAATTCTCCTGCGTTCTATTTCAGCGACAGGGCCGGCATCCTGCCGCTCCGAGAGATGGCGATAGCCGTTTTCCACCATCACGATCGCGGCATCCACAAGTACGCCGATGGCAAGCGCCAGGCCACCCAAAGACATGATGTTAGAAGTCACATGCAGGTAGTACATCGGAATGAACGACATTACGACGGCGATTGGCAGCGTGAGAATTGGAATGAAGGCCGACCGGAAATGGAAAAGGAAAACGATGATTACCAGGCTGACGATCACCGCCTCTTCCAGCAAGTCGCGTTGCAAAGTATCAATTGAGGCGTTAATCAGTCCGGACCGGTCATAGCCGGACACAACCTCTACTCCTGGCGGCAGCGAGGCCTTGATCTGTTTCAGCTTCTGCTTCACACCTTCGATTACATTGAGAGCATTCATGCCATCGCGCATGACAACGATCCCGCCCACCGTCTCGCCATCTCCGTTCCATTCGGCAACGCCCTGGCGGATGTCCGGCCCGAAAGCAACTGTACCCAGGTCTTTAATGAGCACTGGCGTACCGTTCTTGGCGACGACCGGAACATTCTCAAGATCACTGAGAGAGCGCAGATAACCCAGGCCTCGAACCATGTATTGCGTCCCGGTGAGTTCGAGCACTCGCCCGCCGACTTCACTCGTGCTCATCTTCACTCTGTCAATCACGGTTGAGAGTGGAACTCCATAGGCCAGCAGCTTGTTGGGATCAAGCCTCACTTGGTACTGCTTAACGAAGCCGCCGATGGTTGCGACCTCCGCCACGCCCTGCACGGTCTCAAGCTGATAGCGCAGGTGCCAGTCCTGAATGCTGCGAAGATCGGCGAGGCTGTGCTGATGGCTTCGGTCTATCAAGGCGTATTCGTAGACCCAACCCGCCCCGGTAGCGTCCGGCCCAATGGCAGGGTGGACACTCTGCGGCAGCCGACCACCGATTTGCTGAAGGTATTCAAGGACGCGGGATCGCGCCCAATAAACGTCAGTCCCGTCCTGGAACACGACGTAAACATAGGAGTCGCCGAACATGGTCTGCGCCCGGACAGCTTTCACCCGTGGAGCGGCCAGCAACGAAGTTACGATTGGATAGGTAACCTGATCTTCGATTACGTCAGGCGGCTCGCCTTCCCAGGCCGTGTGAATGATGACCTGAACGTCAGAGATATCGGGCAGAGCATCGAGCGGGACATGTTTCAGTGACCATATTCCAGCAAGCACCAACAGCAGAACGCTGGTGAATACCAGGAAGCGGTTTCTGGCGCACCATTCAATGATTCTGGAGATCATGGCTACATGCCTCCTTCAGCATTGACGGTGAAGTGCTTGCTGGCGATTGTCTGCCCGTTCTGCGTGGCAGTTATCGTTACCTGCCAAGTCCCACCGGAGCCGAGGTCGCCCTTGCCTTCATACATGCCGGTGCCTTTATCCGTGAGGGTGACCCGCGTATTCATTGCGGCCATTCCCATAGCGGGCATGGCGGCCATGTAGAACGTGACGACCACTTGCGCTCCAGTGATTGGACTGTTGTTGGCTCCCGTCAGCTTGACGCGGAAAATGTTACTGCCTTTGTGAGGCGGTGAGGGTTCGGTGGTCAGTTCAGCATTGGCCTGGGGGGCTTGGGATGCCTGAGAACCAGTTGCTGAAGCGCCACCAGCGCCCGGAGGTGGCGGGACATAACCCCCGGCGGCAGCCTGCAACTGACTTTCGGAGTCGATCAGGAAGTTGGCCGAGGTCACAATGGATTCATGCGACTTCAGTCCCCTGGTTACGATGAACTCATCTCCAACCCGCGCTCCCGTCATCACTTGGCGCGGCTCCAGATTGCCGTCACCACGATTCACGAACACAACCTGCTTGGTGCCTGATTGAAGGACAGCGGAAGCAGGAACTACCAATTGTCGTCCCAGCGGAACCTTTAGCACGACATTCACGTACATGCCGGGTTTCAGCTTTAACTGAGGATTGGCGAGAACCAAGCGGACCCGCACTGTGCGAGTACTCGCGTCAACCTGCGGAAGAATCTGATCCACGCGACCGGTGAACGTTTTGCCAGGATAGGCGTCCACTGTGATCTGCGCACCATCGCCGGGCTTGATCTTCGCGGATTCAAGTTTGGCAATCTCTTCTTGTGGCACTTCCCATTGAGCCAGGCGCTCTTTAGCAGCATTGGCAAGAGAGGCAGCCCCGGTCGAAACGCCGGCGACCGTACTGCTCTTGAGTTGCTGTTGATTCTGTCTTGCCAGCAAGTATTCCTGCTGCGTAGCGACCAGATCCGGGCTGTAAATCGTGAAGAGTGGTTGTCCCTTGCGGATATATCGATAAGTCGCGTCCACGTAAACCTTGCGAATCCATCCTGGGAACCGGACTTGAATGGACGAGATCCGGGTTTCATCAGCATCCACATTTCCGGTAACGCGAATCTCGTCGTTCACGTTCTTGTACGTCACCGTTCCAAACCTGACGCCGATGCTCTGCATGCGCTGCGGAGTCAGTTGGATAGGAGTAAGTTGAGTCTCGTGTGCTTGAGCAGCAGTGTTCGGCTCAGCGATATCTCCTGCTGAGGTCGGCTGTGCTTCTGTTTTGTCCGAGTGAGGGCGATGATAACTCCACCATGCCAGGCCGAGCCCCGCTACCAAGACCGCATTGATGACGAGAGCTGCAAAGAATGCTTTTCGATATGACCGTGTTTGCGCTGGTGTATTCATGGCAATGCAACCCCCGTCAGTGATTCCAGGTGAGCAAGCGCCGATTCGTATTCGCTGAGTTCCTTTTGATACTGCTCTTCAAAGTCCAGCAGATCGCGGAATGATGAAAGCAGAGTCTCAAAGTCCTGGCGGTTTGCCTGATACGCAGCGAGAGCAGCACGATACGTCGCTTCCGCCTGCGGGATTAACCCTTCGCGGTAAATCTTGAGTTGCTCTCCTGATGTTTCCGCCGCTACGTATTGGCTCTGCACTTCCGCCAAACGCCGCTGGATCTCGGCACTCAATTCTGAAGCTGCTGTCTGCTGGTGTTCTGCGGCGGCGGTCAATTCCGCCTGACGACGGCCCCGGTTGGGCAATGTGACCGTGAGCGTCAGCATGTAATAGTCGCGGAACTTGCGGTCAGTATTCTGATACATGTATTGCAGGCCGAAGTCTGGACGAAACTCTTTCCGTGCAAGTTCAACCTGCTTGTCGCTACGCTTAGCCAATTGCTGGCGAAACGCGACTTCAGGATTGTGTTGCCGCACCGCGTCGAGCAAATCAGCAGAGCTGGGAGGTAGTACCCGTTCCCGAAGCGGCTCAGCAACGATGTCTGGCGAATCTTGCGCCCGTGCGAGCACTTGTTTGAGTTGGGCTTGAGCCAGCCCAACCTCGCGGTGGTGCATCGTGATTTCCTGAAGAATACGGGTGTGCTGGAGTTGCGCTTTGAGAACCTCAGCCTGGTTCCCCTTGCCAACGCGGTAGCGCGACTCAGCTATTTGCTCCATCTCTCCGAGCAGCTTGTCATCTCTCAACAGCACTCCCAGCGTTTGCTGAAGGTAAGCGAGTTTGAAATAAGACACTTTGAGTTGCTCAATCACCACGCGGCTGACGGAGCCTGATTGGGCTTGAGCGGACTCAGCTTGGAGGTTCGCGACCTCAGTACGCAATTGGCGTTTGCCCGGCCAGGGAAACTCCTGCGAAGCGCCCAAACCGATATAGGCAAAGTCGCTGTTGGTGTAGCCGGCGAAGGGACGCGGACTCCCCACGCTGAGATGTTGCAAAATGAGTTGGGTATCCGGCAGCGCACCGGCCCCTTTTGCACTATTACGGGCAGCGCGATATTCGTGCGCCGCCGCTTGGATGTCGGGATTCTTCTGCTGCGCTTCTTCAATTAGCGCGGTGAGCGGAACCGGGTTCGACGCCGTATGCTCGGCAGGCGATTGGAATCCAAAAGCAGCCGTTGAAAACAGCAAAATCACAAAGGCTTTCATCTCTAATCTCCGTTTTTTGTGAAAGACACGGGTGCACACGTCTGCGCGTGCATGGAGAGACGAAAGAGTTTTTAGATCCTTAGAACTGAGGGCTGGCCTGGTGGAGACTCAGGTAGGGCATTCATACAGGGAAGCACAGTAGCAACCATGGTCGTGACATCCGGCTGGGAGTCGGGCGCGATCTGTACGGCGTCCAGGGCAACAGGTGCATACTTGCTCGTTACCTGGAGAATACTAGCGCCGACCTGAGGTAGTTTGTTGCAGCAAGAGTGTGATTCCCCCATTTGGGTGTTGCCACACTCATCGGCCATGTGAAGGCAACAGGTCTGCTCCTCTTCGCTCATCTGCTGCCCAGGCAAAGCGCAGGCAAGTATAGGCACGGACAGCACCAACACAGCCATGGCAAAACAAACAGACTTGCGGAGATCAAACACAGCTCCTATTTTAGATCATCCCGGCTGTACACACAATTAATAGCTTCCTCCCCATTTGATCTTCCGCGCGTCTCTTAAACTGATTGTTTGAGCGGAAATGTATATGGTTTCAGAGAGTGGCTTTGTCAAGATGGGTAGAGATGAGAGGGCGACGACGGCACGTAGCATCGCCGCCCCGGCAGTGGGAAAGTCATCGTTTTATCCGGTGGGTTTCGCTGTGGATCAGCGGCCAGCGCTTGATGGGACGCCAGTTGCCGGTTTTCCAGTCGGCGTATTCAGTTTCCAGGATGAAGCCGGGATCGATGACGAAATGGAGCGCGGTCTTATCTTGAAAGCGGACGTCAATGGCATGATACCCGCCCGCGGTGAAGACCTCGACAAAATCGACGGGCTTGCCTTTGACCTCTTCAAAGCGATAGAACGTCCGTCCGCTGTAACGGCGGACTGTGGTCTTGCCGCGTTTGGTTTCCGTAAAGCGCAGTGAGGCCGGGACTTTGCTTGGTTTTTTGGATTTGGGCGTTTTGCGGGCGCGGTGTTGCGTCGAGCGGACGGAGCGTTTACTTTCAATAGCAGCCATGCGTGGCCTCCTAATCAAGGCAATGTGTGGTTAGGGCGCGTTCGGTGTTAGAATCACCGGACGCTGCCCGTTAAGTTTGTGGTTTTACTTCTTTTTCGGTTTGCGAGTTTTGTGCGGCACAGCCGCCCTCGGCTGTGCTTTTGTTTTCTCAGACTGCTTGTTGTGCCGCGTCTTTCTGCCGTTGGCAATCTTTGGCAGGAGCTTTCGGACGTTTTCGATTTCTTCTTCTGTCCAAAGATGAATACTGCTCTGGCCCAGCTTAACTATTTCCGGAGCGGGGACCTTGCCTTTTGCAATATACCGACTCAGTGCAATCGGACTGATTCCGAGCTTTTTTGCAACCCTCGTGGTGGAAAGCTTTACCATTATGGTTATGATCGTACCCGATATAAATTAGACACGTCAAGCTCTTTCTTTTGTGCCGCAAAATCGAAGATCGAAAACGTGATCTGACCCACCCTTTGCGTCCACCGTGAGGATTTGTGACTCTTTGCAATTAGGTGGGACGCAAAGGATGGGGCACCCACGGTGTGGTGGAATCAGCAAAAGAAAACGCTGGGCACCGGGCTAGGCAGGCATATAATATCGCGCAGTCGGACGCCCCCATCCTAGGCCGAGTCCGGTTGTTTATCTCCAGCGTCAAAAGAGTTGCCGTATCAAAAGATCGTTTAGGAGACGCGCCACAATGAAAGTGTTCATCAGTTGGAGCGGCAAGCGCAGTCATTCATTGGCCGACGCGCTGCATGATTGGATTCCGCTCGTTCTGCATTATGTTGAGCCGTGGTTATCGCAAGCTGATATCGAAGCAGGCCAACGGTGGGCAGAGCAGGTAGCCAAGGAACTGGAGGCTTCAAATTTCGGCGTGATATGCGTTACGCAGGAGAATGTCGCGTCTCCCTGGGTCCTGTTCGAGGCTGGTGCACTCGCTAAATCCTTGCAAGGAAGCAGAGTAATTCCGTTGCTTTTGGATTTAGAGTTTCGAGATATTACCGGCCCGTTGGCTCAGTTTCAAGCAAAGAAGGTTGATCAGTCCGGTCTCTTTGAAGTAGTTCAATCTCTGAATCAGATAGCTCCGCATCCAGTACCAGAAGACAGAGTGAAACAACTTTTTGATGCTTTGTGGCCGGAACTAGAGAAAAAAGTTGCGGCCGTTCCAAAAGCGTCAGTGCCCACAAAGCACGCTCGACCGCAGCCCGAAATTCTAGAGGAACTGGTTGCGAGCGTTAGATCGCTGGACTCCAAGTTTCGCGAGATAGCGGAAGACGGTCCTCGCGGGTTTCGAAATCGCTCTCGTCGGATTCATCCCATGATGTTCCACGAACTTAGCCACATGATAGCTGAGAAGCCCGGAGATCCTATTGCTTTGCTCTTGTTGGCAAGTATGTTTCGTGACGAAATGCCATGGTTATACGAACTTGGCGTGGAAGCATATCGGGCTGCTCGAAATGGTACGCCAGAGGAAGCGCTGACTGCCAGAAGGCGATTTCAGAAAACGGCAGAATTTATGCGGCGAGGCCCATTTCACCCCGAGGAAATGGGGTTCGATCCACGATTGGTGCATATGTTATCACGCGAATTAGATCATTTACTTGACCCCGAACCCGACAATGCCATTTCTGAACCTGATAACCCGAAAGCCAAACGCAAGAAAGGCGAGAAATCAGAATAGATTCGGCTAATTAGAAACGCCGGCTGTCCCGGCCTCTTCTCTTTCTTCTTTCTTCTTTCTTCTCCGTTGCTATCGAAACTTCTTTTCAGCTCACTGATTTTAGTTGACAGCAAACAAAAAGTGAAGTATCATCACCTGATGCCTACCCGATGTCGGGCGCATCTGTGGGATCGCCGATGGGATACCCCTGGGATGAAGTGAGGTAAGTCTTTTAGAATCCTAATTGAGGGGTACCGGGGAGGGGCAGGGCCGTGATCGCCGACATCGGGAAAAACGAAGAATTAACCACAAAGGACACGAAGGAACACAAAGGGGGCGCTCAAACCTACGCCAAATTGAGGTTCGGAACCTGAAGTCCACGCCAATCTGGGATGGCTTGGGATGATGTCGCTGAAGCCTACGCCAATTTGGGATACCCCGGGAGGGGGTAGGGCCATCGCGTAATCGCCGGAATCACGCGGAATCGGTAAACCAAAACCTTACCACTGATTAACACTGATGACACAGACCAGAAACAGGTCAGATAAGAACCGCTTTCGGGAGTGGCCTTTGTGATCAATGACTTAGCACTCATGTAACTGTCATTCGCATAGCAAAGTGGCCTATCCTTGGGGGTATGCGGAGACGATGGTTTGATGGATTAGTCTGGCTCGCGCTGGCAGTGGCATTGACCTGCGCCTGCGCGGCGCAGGAGTCGCTGGGCGACATTGCCCGGAAGATCCGCGCGGGAAAAGAGGACGGCACTCCGTCGGCGGCCGACAAGACGGGCGCAAAACGGCAATCCGCGGCGGCCAATAGTGATGTGAATGCGACAATGACTCTGCTATCGGAGCGCGACGAGGCCGCCTATGCCACCCGCGTGAAAACGCAGCTGGAGCAGGAGCACTTTAAGGTCCTGGACGACGCGGCGGCAGCCGACAGGTTTGGCAAGACCCGCTTCCCCGGCGGCGGCTGGAGGCTCTATACGTTTTATTCCGCCGTTGAATCACCCCGGGAGAAAGCGCCAGCCGCGGAAGCAGAATGGGCTGACACGCTCGATCGCCTGAAGCGTTGGGCGGTGCAGCGTCCTGACTCTGTCACGGCCCGCGTGGCGCTGGGTTACGCTTACCTGAACTATGCGTGGCAGGCCCGCGGCAACGGCAGTGACGCTTCGGTTACGCCGGAAGGCAGACGACTGTTCGATGAGCGAATCAAGCTGGCCGAAGAGGAGTTGATGGGAGTCCACCCGAACTGTCCTGAGTGGTATTACGTGATGCTGCAACTGGGACGCGCCAAAGGCTGGGAAGCCGCGGACCTGACTGACCTGGTGCAGAAAGCGGCGGCGTTTGAGCCGGAGTTTTATTACAGCTATCAGGAAGTGGCGCTGGGCCTGATGCCGCAGTGGCGCGGCAAAGAAGGCGACGTCGAAAAGTTTGCTGAGGCGTCGGCGAATGCCGTGGGAAGCAAAGCCGGCGACATTCTTTACTGGCAGATCATGCAGTCGATTATGAGTAATCGCGACCTGGGAAATATCGTGCAGCATCTGTCATGGTCGCGGGCCATGCTGGGATACCAGGCGCTGGTGGCACAATACGACGTGACGCCCGTCCGGCAGAACCAGGTTGCGCTCATGGCCGCGAGATTTGGCGATTATATGGTGGCCGATGAAACACTGACGCAGATCGGCGACCGCTGGGATCCCGGGACGTGGGGAACCCGCGAATATTTTGACAAGATCAAGACGTGGGCGCGGACCACCGCTGTCCCCTTCCGCAACATGATTGAAGCTTACAAAGCCGTGAACGCGAACGTGGCCACGCCCGAAGGCCAGAAGTATGACAGCCTGATTGCCCGCGAGTTTTCCACTCGCTACGCACGCGCCGTAAAAGATTGCAGTGCGGCGGCCAGCGGCCCGTCACCGACGATGCTGATCCTGCGGGTAAGCGGCAAGGGAGCGGTGCAGCAGATGATGGTGGTGCCGGAAACTGCCAGCGATGCCTGCCTGCGGCCGAAGCTGGAAAAAGCTGCATTCGCGCCTCCGCCGAAACCGGAATACTGGGTGAGGGTGAGCCTCGCGGCAAAGCCATAGAGGGTGGGTCGGAAATAGAAAACCCGGACACGAAGTCCAGGTCCAGCAATCTTCAGCCGTCTCTGTCAGGCAAGGCCCATTTCGGCGGGCTTGTTTTGCGGGCTTGTTTTCTGCTTCGCGGAGTCGAGAAAAGAGGCATGCAAACGAACTGCGGTATGGAGTGAAGCGATAAGAGACATGGCTGGGCATGCGCCGCGAGGCCGGCTTGCGCGCCGAGCTTCAGGCGCAAAAATGGCCGTGGCGAATCGACGCTCCGTGGCGGTGTGGAGCGAAGCGACAAAAACAAAAGACCCGGTAGTGGGGTCGACCGGGTCTTCGAATCAAGTTCAGATTGTAGACGCGATTGATCAGGCAGATTGCGTGGTGGCTTGCTTGGTTACGCTTTCTGCTTGAGGACCTTTCTGTCCCTGAACAATTTCGAATTCAACGTCATCGCCCTCCTGGAGGCTTTTGTATCCCTCCGACTGGATGGCACTGTAGTGGACGAACACATCAGGGCCGTCATCCCGGCCGATAAAGCCGAAGCCCTTTGCGTTATTGAACCATTTCACTTTACCTTTAATTCGAGACACGTTCCTTACTCCGGGCGGTCACTGGCGGGCACAGCCGTCTGTGATCCAGTGGACCAGTTTTCTTTACTTGGGTTTGCCATTCTGTTAGGGAACCGACGCAGAACACCGGAGATTTACCTTCTCCCGGCATGAAACGTCTTATACCCGTACTTTGGCTTTGGGGCTATTTTGCCTTCAACAGAGCGGGATGTCAACTTCATGTTTGCACGAATGAAACCGAAGAATTCCGCCCACAGAACTTCCTGCGCTGGCAGAGCTGATTCATGACTTCTTGTAAAGTGAAAGCGAAAACGAAGGATGCTTCGTTCAATTTCGTGATCGCAGCTTTTTCTCCAGCCAAAGCAGCGACGCAATGGTCTTGGCGTCGACAATTTTCCCGCTCGTGGCCATGCGGACGGCCTGCCGCAACGGAAAGAATCGCACGGCGATGCGCTCGTCTTCTTCCGGCTGGGCCACGCCTTTTCTGAGTCCGCTGGCCAGATAAACGGTCATGCTCTCATCCAGAAAGCCAGGACTGACGTAAAAGAAGAGCGCCTTCTGCCATTTCCCGGCCGTATAACCGGTTTCTTCGATCAACTCACGCTTGGCGGCGGCCAGATGGTTTTCACCCGGATCGACGCGTCCGGCGGGCAGTTCCCACATGCGCATGCCGGCAGCATAACGATATTGGCGCTCCAGCAGCACGCGCGGCGTGCGCCCGGAGTCGTCCAGCGGCAGCACGACAATCGACCCGGAATGCCGGATCACATCGCGCCGGGCCCGAACGTTACCCGGCTCTTCGACTTCATCGGTTATCACACTGAAAACCGGTCCACGGAAAGCTGTTTTGGACGAGATCACGCGGACCATCGGTTTGGACTTTTTGTGGGTTGAAGGCATGGGTTCCAATATAAAGTCTTCTTCCGCCAAAAAACAAAACCTTGAAACACGGAGGAGATGAGGCAGCGGAGGAATTGGGAATCTGGTCCGGCTGCTCACCTAAGAAC
>WNGG01009577.1_pt1 | contig 10572 bp, 11 predicted proteins | sample 5400661 | NCBI WGS metagenome assembly WNGG01 (sample SAMN13153372, study PRJNA577476) | soil metagenome | isolation source: 100 cm soil or saprolite under Garry oak tree replicate 1 | place: USA:California | collected 2016-06-15
GCTTGAGCCGCGCGAGCCACTCGCGCACCGGCACGTAGGCGTCGAACAGCGGCTTCCACGCCGGGTCGCCCTGCCTGCCGCGATCGACCACCGGCCCGATCGAGGGGACGTGGGATAGCCCGATCCCCGCGACCACCCGCGCCATGCCCTAGACCGCGCCCTTGATGTTGCGCGTGTCGAGGAACTGCTCGTAGCTCTCGCCGCGCATCTGCGCGCCCATCTTGTAGAGGCCGTTGCCGGTGACCGAGCCGATCTTCAGCATGAAGTAGATGTTCATGCCGGCGTCGATCATCCCCTGGAAATCGCGTTTGCGAATCAGCTGCTTCTCACTTTCAGACAAACCAAAGTGAGTCATGTAGGCCTCTTCGTCGCGCTTGAACAGGTCTCTATTTTCAGGGGAGCACAAAGACGCGCACAGCTTGTTGAGGCGATAGCCGCGCCGCGAGACGCGGAGATCGAAGATGCTGGTGTCGGGAATCGCTTTTAGAGCGATCCCCATACGTCCTGAGCGGTCTCGATGCAGAGCCTGAGCTTCGCCTTTTCCTGCTCGACGGTGAGGTTGTTGCCGTGGTGCGTGCTGGAGAAGCCGCACTGCGGGCTGAGGCACAGGTTCTCGAGCGGCACGAACTTGGCGGCGGCCTCGATGCGCCGCTTGAGGTCGCCCTTCTTCTCCAGCTCCGGCACCTTGGAGCTGACCAGTCCCAGCACCACCTTCTTGCCCTTCGGGATGTAGCGCAGCGGCTCGAAGCCGCCGGCACGCTCGGTGTCGTACTCGAGGAAGAAGCCGTCGACGTCGATCCTGGAGAACGCGGTCTCGGCGACGTAGTCGTAGCTGCCGCTCGCCAGCCAGGTGCTCTTGAAATTGCCGCGGCAGGTATGCACCGCGACCGTCATGTCGTCGGGCACGTCGCGCACCGCTGCGTTGACGGCGTCGGCGTATACCGCCACGTCCTTCTTCGGGTCGTCGCCCAGCTTCGTGAACTGCTCCTGCACCTTCGGGTCGCCGAACATGGCGATGGTGGTGTCGTCAATCTGCAGGTAGCGGCAGCCCGCCTTGTAGAGATCGGCGATCTCCTCGCGGTAGCACTGCGTGAGGTCGGCCCAGAACTGCGCCTCGTCGGGATAGGCTTTCCTGATCGAGGCGCGATCGCCGCGCGCGTGCAGCATGGCGGGCGAGGGCATGGTGAACTTTGCGGTTCCTTTTTTGACGATGCTTTTTAAAAAGCTGAAATGCGGAACCATGCTCGGCTTCGAGCGCCGCAGCCTGCCCGTGACGAACATCGTCGGCGGCTTCGGGTCGGCGCCCTTGAAGCGGGTGTCGAAGTAGACGTCGCCCTCGCGCCTGAGTTCGACGCCGTCGAAGCCCGCCAGGAAGTCGATGTGCCACCAGTCGCGCCGGAACTCGCCGTCGGTGATCGACTGCAGGCCGACCTCCTCCTGCAGCTTGACGACGTCGCGGATCAGACGGTCTTCGGCCTGCTTCAGCTCGGCGGCGGACGCCTTGCCTTGCCGCACCTTCTCGCGCAGCTCGTGCAGCTCCGCTGGGCGCAGCAGGCTGCCGACATGATCGGCGCGGAACGGCCCGGGCATTTCTCTAGACAGTCGCTTTGGTACGCCAGCCCTCTGCGTACGACGTGCGCGCCTGCTTGGCGTAAGGCACCGGGCTGACGATGGCCCGGATCTCTATCTGCCTGTGGCGCTCGACCGTGGTCTTCTTCGAGCCGCCGCCTTCCTCGCCCCAGAGGAGCTTGATCTCCGCTCCGAGCTCGATGTCGGGATTGACCACGCCGAGCGAGAGGTACGAGCGCTCGTTGTAGCTGTAGCCGGCGAACATCGACATGCCGACGGTCTTGCCGCCTTTCAGCAGTTTGTCGTACGAAGCAGACGTGTAGTTCGACAGCGGCATGTCGATGTACTTGTAGGGATCGCCCTGCTCGAGCATCGAGCGGAAAGCCTTGAGCACATCGTCGGCGTTCCACGCGAGCGTCACCTTCCTGCGGTGCGGCTTGCCGGCCATTTTCTCGAGCGCCTGGCGCCCGATGAAGTCGTGGTCGAACTTGATGAACGGGCCGTAGCCGAGCTCGTACGGCGTCATGTAATAGTCCTCGATGTTGCTGGAATTGAAGCTGCCGCCGATCGAGCCCGTGCCCTCGTAGCTCGCCGCCGGCAGCCACTCGCGGTACTGCTTCATCTTCTCGCCGGTATACACCGCGGGCAGCGGCGACGGGATCCAGCCCGACTCGAGCGTATTGGTGGCATAGGCCCTGGCGCCGACTTCCTTCAGGCCGAAGTCCTTGCCCGCGGCGACGATCGCGGCGCGGCTCTCCTCGCGCTCGTCGTACGGTCCCCAGATCTCGAGCCCGGGCGCGCCGGCCATGCCGTGGCGCAGGGCGCGCACCTTGCGTCCGGCGATGTTGATCGTGCCCATGTGGAAGAACTTGACCTCCGGCATCGGCCCGCCGTGCAGCTTTTCGATCACCCGCGCCGCGTTCGGCCCCTGGATCTGGAAGCGGTAGTTCCTGCGCACCACCGCCTTGCCCTTGGCATTGCCGGGCGAGCGGTCGTCCTTCTCGGTCTTCACCCTGAAACCGCCGGTCTCGGCATGGAACTGGATCCAGCTCGCCGCCGGCGCGCGCCCGACGAACACGAGCCGGTTCTCCTCCAGGTGAAAGAGAATTCCGTCGCCGATGACGTGGCCGTCGTAGCTGCACGGCGCGAGCTGCTTGGCGCGGTTGACCGGAAAGCTGGCGAAGCTGTTGCCGCCGAGGTGGGAAAACAGCTTTAGCGCATCGGTGCCCTCGACGTACTGCTCGACCATGTGGTGCGACTGGTCGAAGAGCACCGCGGTCTTCTGCCAGGCGAGCTGCTCGTCGCGCCAGTTCGAGAATTCGTACGGCACCACCGGATAGACGTAGGCGCCGATCTGCGAGTTGCGCAGCATCGCCACCGGATTGCCGGCGGCTCTCAGCAGCTCCTCGAGATTACGGTGACTCATGGGGTTCTCCTCAGGCTGCTTGTTTCAGCGCGAGCGCCTTGTCGGTCGCTTCCCAGGTGAACTCGGGCTCCTCGCGGCCGAAGTGGCCGTACGCGGCAGTCTTCTCGTAAATCGGGCGCAGCAGGTCGAGCATCTGGATGATGCCTTTGGGCCGCAGGTCGAAGTTCGCGCGCACCAGCTGCGCCAGCTTCTCGTCGGAGAGCTTGCCGGTGCCCTGGGTGGTGACCATCACGCTGGTGGGCTGGGCCACGCCGATGGCGTAGGACACCTGCACTAGGCACTTCGACGCGAGCCCGGCGGCGACGATGTTCTTCGCCACGTAGCGCGCGGCATAGGCGGCGGAACGATCCACCTTGGAGGGATCTTTGCCCGAGAACGCACCGCCGCCGTGCGGCGCGGAGCCGCCGTAGGTGTCGACGATGATCTTGCGGCCGGTGACCCCGCAGTCGCCCTTCGGCCCGCCGATCTCGAAGCTGCCGGTCGGGTTGACGAGGTACCCGATCTTGCCCTTGACCATGTTCTTCGGCAGCACCGGCTTGATGATCTGCTCGATCACCGCTTCCTCGATCTGCTTGTGCGTGAGGCCCGGCGCGTGCTGCGTCGAGAGCACCACCGTCTCGATGGAATCCGGTTTCCCATTCAAATACTTTATTGTCACTTGCGATTTGGCATCCGGCCGCAGCCAGGGCAGGCGCCCGTCGCGGCGCACTTCGGATTGGCGCTCGACCAGCCGGTGCGAGAGATAGATCGGCAGCGGCATCAGGCTCGGGGTCTCGTCGCAGGCGTAGCCGAACATGAGTCCCTGGTCGCCCGCCCCCTGCTCCAGGTCCAGGCCCTTGCCCTCGTCCACGCCCCGCGCGATGTCGGGCGATTGCTGGCCGTAGGCGATCTGCACGGTGCAGGTCGCCGCATCGAAGCCCAGCGCCGGATCGTTGTAGCCGATGCGCCGAATGGTCGCGCGCGCGACGCGGTCGTAGTCGACCTGCGCGCGCGTGGTGATCTCGCCCGCCAGCACCACCAGGTTGTCCTTCACCAATGTCTCCGCCGCGACGCGGGAGCGGGGGTCCTGGGCTAGAATCGCGTCGAGCACCGCGTCCGAGATCTGGTCAGCGACCTTGTCCGGGTGGCCTTCGGATACCGATTCAGAAGTAAAAAGAAATTCGTTCATTGCCCGCGCTTGCTTTGAGTCTAGGGAAGGCCGCAAGGATACCAAATCTTGCATCGACTCCTCAGGTTTGTCCTGCATGGCGCATCGAAATTGCCGCTTTCGGCGCTGCACGCGTTGGGAAGCGTCCTCGGCTGGATGATGTATGGGATATCGCCCACTTATCGCAGGCATCTGCGCCGGCATCTCGCGCAGGCCGGCTATGCCGATGCCGCCACGCGTCGCGCGGCAATCGCGACAGCAGGACGGATGCTCGCCGAGCTGCCCGCGCTGTGGTTCCGGCCGTACCACCAGGTCGTGCAGCTGGTGAAGGAGGTCGAAGGCGCCGAGGTGGCGTACGCCGCGCACGCGCAGGGGAAGGCGCTGCTGTTTCTCGCCCCCCACATGGGATGCTTCGAGATCACCGCGCAGTACGCCGCGCAGCGCGTGCCGCTCACCGTGCTGTACCGGCGGCCGAAGCTCGCCTGGCTCGAGCCGGCGATGCTCGAAGGGCGCAGCCGGCCCAATCTGCGGCTGGTTCCCGCCAATTTCTCCGGCGTACGCCGGCTCTTCAAAGCACTGCGGCGCGGCGAGGCGGTCGGCTTTCTTCCGGACCAGGTGCCGAGCGAAGGCGAGGGCGAATGGGCGGATTTCTTCGGCCGGCCGGCGTATACGATGACGCTCGCCGCAAGGCTCGCCGAAGGCGGGAATGTCGCCTGTTTTCTCGCCTACGCAAGACGGCTGCCGCGCGGCGCCGGCTACGCGTTTGTGGTGCGGCCTTTTCCAGAAATTCTTCCGGGTGAAACCGCAACACGGCGGCTCAACCGCGCGATCGAAGAGCTGGTGCGCGAGTGCCCGGGCCAGTACCTCTGGGGCTACAACCGCTACAAGACGCCGGCCGGCGCGCCGCCGCCCGAGCGCAGGGAAAGCACGGCGTGACCCGGCTCGCTCTGGGCGTGATGTGGCTGATCCACTTCCTGCCGCTCGCGGTGGTCGCGGCGATCGGCAACGCCCTCGGCGCGCTGCTCTACTGGCTGATTCCCGAGCGCAGGCGCGTGACGCGCATCAATCTCGCGAAATGCTTCCCGCAAATGCCGGAAGCGGAGAGGGAAAGGCTGGCGCGCGCGAGTTTCCGCGCCTTCGCGCGCAGCTTCATCGAGCGCGGCATCCTGTGGTGGGCGCCGACCGCTCGCGTCGCGCGGCTGGTGCGCATCGAAGGGATCGAGCACCTGCAGGCGCTCGGCCACAACCGCGTGGTCCTGTTCGGTCCGCATTTCGTCGGCCTGGACGCGGTGGTGCGGCTGAACATCGACTTGCCGATGGTCTCGACCTATTCGCGGCAGAAGGACGCGTTCCTCGACGCCGTCATCTACCGCGGGCGCACGCGCTTCGGCGGCAACGTGTTCCCGCGCCAGGCGGGCCTGCGGCCGGCGCTGCGCGCGATCAAGTCGGGCGCCATCTACTACTACCTGCCCGACATGGATCTGCGCCCGAAGCGCCAGCTTTTCGTACCGTTTTTCGGCGTGCCCGCCGCCACGGTGACCGGACTGTCGTATATTGCGCGCTTGACCGGCGCCGCCGTCGTGCCGTGCGTGACGCGCATGCTTCCGGGGGGCCGCGGTTACATAGTGCGGCTGTACCCGGCCTGGAACGACTTCCCGAGCGGCGACGACACGGCGGATGCGCGCCGCATGGTGGCCTTCATCGAGGAGCGCGTGCGCGAGATGCCCGAGCAGTACCTCTGGATGCACAAGCGGTTCAAGTCCAGGCCCCAAGGGGAAGCGGAATTCTATTGAAGGTCGCAGTCATCGGCGCCGGCCACATGGGCCGGCTGCACGCAGAGAAGTTCGCGCGCTGCGATGGCGCCGAGCTCGCCGCGGTGGTCGACACGGACCGCGCGCGCGCCGCAGCGCTTGCTGCGCTGCATCGCTGCGCTCCCCTCGGCGATTACCGGGAGGTATTCGGCAAGGCCGGCGCGGCGGTGATTGCCGTGCCGACCGACCGGCACCACGAGGTGGCGCTCGCCTGCCTGCGCGCGGGCCTGCACGTGCTGGTGGAGAAGCCCATCGCCGGCACGCTTGAACAGGCCGACGAGCTGGTCGAGACGGCGAAGCGCCGCGGGCTGGTCTTGCAGGTGGGCCACGTGGAGCGCTACAACAAGGCGTTCCAGGCGCTCGCCGAGCGCATGGACCGGCCGGTGTTCATCGAGGCCGAGCGGCTCTCGGCCTTCAAGCAGCGCGGCGCCGAGGTCGACGTGGTGCTCGACGTCATGATCCACGATCTCGATCTCGCGGTGGCGCTCGCGCGCGCCGAGGTGCTCGAGGTGAGCGCCTGCGGCTTCCGCGTCCTCACCGGCGACATCGACATCGCCAATGCCCGCATCGAGTTCGCCAACGGCTGCGTGGCGAACCTCTCGGCGAGCCGGGTGAGCCAGGCGCCGGTGCGCAAGCTGCGCGTGTTCCAGAGCAATTTCTACGTTTCCGCCGACCTTCAGGCCGGCAGGCTGCGCTACGTGCGGCAGTCGGACGGCGTGATCGGGGAAACCGAGGAGCGCTACGAGGGCGGCGATCCTCTCGCCGCGCAAGCCGCGGCATTCGCCGCCGCCGCGCGCGGCAACGGCCCGGTGCCGCTCGACGGCGCCGAGGGGCGGCGCGCGCTCAAGCTCGCGCTCGATGTCGGCTGCCGCGTACGCGAGCGCCTGAGGCGCTTCGAATGAAAAGCCCGATCGCCATGGTCGATACGGCCGCCGAGTACCGTGCGCTCAAGGGCGAGATCGACGCCGCAGTGGGCCGCGTGCTGGCGTCGGGCCGCTATGTCCTCGGAGCCGAGGGCGAGGCGCTCGAGCGCGAGCTCGCCGCTTACACCGGGGCCCGGCACGCGGTGGGCGTCAATTCCGGCACCGACGCGCTGCACCTCGCGCTGGTGGCCGCGGGCATCGGCGCGGGCGACGAGGTGGTCGTCCCGGCTTTCACCTTCTTCGCCAGCGCCGAGGCGGTCTCCTATACCGGCGCGAAGCCGGTGTTCGCTGATGTCGATCCCGGGACCTTCAACCTCGATCCATCGTCTTTCAAAAAATGCATTACCGGGAAAACACGAGCGGTCATCGCTGTGCATCTTTTCGGTCAATGCGCCGCGCTCGACGAGATCTCGGAAGCATGTAAAGCGAAAAATCTCGTGCTTGTCGAGGACTGCGCCCAGTCGCTGGGCGCGGACTACGACGGCCGGCGCTGCGGCAGCTGGGGCGACTTCGGCTGCTTCTCGTTCTATCCGACGAAGAACCTCGCCGCCGTGGGCGATGCAGGCCTAATCACGGCAAAAGAAAAGCAACACGACGAAATCCTCAGAATGCTGCGCCATCACGGCAGCCGCCAGACTTACCTGCACGAGCGCGTCGGCTGGAACAGCCGGCTCGACGAGCTGCAGGCGGCGGTGCTGCGCGTGAAGCTCGCGCGGCTCGACAGCCTCAACGCCGCGCGCCGGCGCGTGGCGGCGCGCTACCGCGAGGGTCTCGCCGGCGCGCCGCTCGAGCTGCCCGCGGAGCATGGCCGCGGTACGCATGTCTATCACCAGTTCACGCTGCGCAGCCCCCGGCGCGACGCGCTGCGCGATGCGCTCGCCAGGGAAGGCATCGCGAGCTCGATCTTCTACCCCATACCGCTGCACCGGCAGCCGGCGTACGCGGCCGCGAACCCGGGGCTCGCGCTGCCTGCCAGCGAGGACGCGGCTGCGCGCGTGCTGTCGCTGCCGATGCATCCGCTTCTCGACGAGCTTGCCGTCGATCGCATCTGCCAGGTCTTGCGCTCCGCATGAAGTTGTCCTTCACGAAGATGCAAGGCGCCGGGAACGATTTTGTGGTGATTGATTGCACCAGAAGCGATTTCACGCTGACAGGGGCTCAAATAAGAAAAATCGCTGACCGGCACTATGGCGTCGGCTGCGACCAGGTGCTGGTGCTCGAGCGGCCGGGCGGCAGCGGCGCCGATTTCCGCTACCGCATCTTCAATGCCGACGGCGGCGAGGTGGAGCAGTGCGGCAACGGCGCGCGCTGCTTCGTGAAGTTTGCGCACGCCAAGGGCCTTACCACCAAGCGCGAGATCCGCGTCGAGACGCTCGGCGGCACGATCCGGCCGCGCCTCGAGCCCGACGGCGAGGTGAGCGTGGACATGGGTGCTCCAGGGTTTTCCAAATCGTTGATTGAGAAACTCGAGGTGAACGGCGAAACCGTCGAGCTCGCCGTGCTCTCGATGGGCAACCCGCACGCGCTGCAGCTCGTCGCCGACGTCGAGAAAGCCCCGGTGACCACGCAGGGTCCGCGCATCGAACGCCACGCGCGCTTCCCCGACCGCGTCAACGCGGGCTACATGCAGGTGCTCGACCGGCATCGCATCGCGCTTCGCGTGTGGGAGCGCGGCGCAGGCGAGACACTTTCCTGCGGCACGGCAGCCTGCGCAGCGGCCGTTTCGGGGATCATGCGGAAGCTGATCGATTCTCCGGTGCGCGTCGAAACGCGCGGCGGAGCGTTGACCATCTCTTGGGCCGGCGGCGACAATGCGGTCTGGATGAAGGGCCCGGCGGAAACGGTGTTCGAAGGCACCATCGAGGCATGAAACAACAATGAACGCAGAAGACGTCTTCCTGTTCCTCCGCGGCCATCCGCAGTTCTTCGACCAGCATCCCGAGCTGCTCGAGAAGATCTACGTGCCGCACCCGCACGGCGGGCGCGCGATCCCGCTCGCCGAGCGCCAGATCCTGGCGCTGCGCGACAAGGTGAAGCTGCTCGAGGGCAAGCTCGGCGAGCTGATCCGGTTCGGCGAGGAGAACGACGCCATCAGCGAGAAGGTGCATCGCCTGTCGGTCGCGCTGGTTGGCGCGCGCGATTTCCCGGCGCTCGCGCATTCGCTGTACTTCCATCTGCGAGAGGACTTCGCGGTGCCGCACGTGGCGCTGCGCATCTGGGGGAAGAGCGTGCCGGCCGATTTCGACGAGGCGCAGGCCGTGGGCGAGGCGCAGCGCAGCCACGCCGCGACCATGGGGGCGCCGCAGTGCGGGCCTGCCGCGGGCAATGCGTTCGTGCCGTGGTTTCGCGAAGCTGCCGAGCATGTGCGCTCGGTGGCGCTGGTGCCGCTCGGCCAGACCGCGGTATTCGGGCTGCTCGCGCTCGGCAGCGAGGACGCGCAGCGCTTTTTCCCCGAGATGGGGACCCTTTACCTGCGACGCATCGGCGAGCTATGCGCGGCCGGAGTGACGGCGCGGCTTTAGTCGAAGAATACCTTGATGCGCTGAAGCATCAGCGCCGGCTTTCGCCAGCGACGTTGCGAAACTACGCGCACGCCCTCGACCTGCTGTTCTTTCTCCTGGACCAGCGAAATCTGGATTCGCTCGACGCCGCGCAGGTACGGCGCTTCATCGGGGTGCTGCATGCGAAAGGGCTGTCGGCGCGCACGCTCGCGCTGACGCTTTCGGCCTGGCGCGGGTGCTATCGCTGGCTGGTGCGCCAGCGCGGCTTCCGCTCGAACCCGGTGCTCGGCATCCGCGCGCCGAAGGCGGCGCGCCCGCTGCCGAAGGCGCTCTCGGTCGAGGCGGCGCAGCGCCTGCTCGAAGACGGGGAAGAAAGCTCCGTCGTGTCGCTGCGCGACCGGGCGATGTTCGAGCTGCTGTACTCGTCGGGATTGCGCCTCGGCGAGCTGGTCGCCCTCAACGTCGACGATGGCAGGCTCGACCTCTCGCAGGGCGAGGTGACGGTGACCGGCAAGGGAGCGAAGACGCGTACCGTGCCGGTCGGCGCCAGGGCGCGCGAGGCGCTCAGGCAGTGGCTGTTGGTCAGAAATAATTTGGCAACTCAAGGTGAAAAAGCAATCTTCGTGGGAAGCCGCGGCAAGAGAATCGCGCCCGCCGTGGTCGGCGTGCGCCTGCGGGCTTGGGCGCGGCGCCGCGGCCTGAACCAGCCGGTTCATCCGCACATGCTGCGCCATTCGTTCGCCACGCACCTGCTGCAGTCCTCGCAGGACCTGCGCGCGGTGCAGGAGATGCTCGGGCACTCGAGCATCTCGACCACCCAGGTCTACACCCACCTCGATTTCCAGGCGCTCGCCAAGGTCTACGACGCGGCGCATCCGCGGGCGAAGAAGAAATGAACTCGCTGTTCCTCAAGAAGGGGCGCGAGAGGTCCGTCAAGCGACGCCATCCTTGGGTGTTCTCGGGCGCGATCGAAAAAGTCGCGGGCGACGCGCAGCCGGGCGAGACGGTGCAGGTGCGCGATATCGCCGGGAATCCGCTCGCGCTCGCCGCTTACAGCCCGAAATCGCAGATCCGCGCGCGCGTCTGGACCTTCGACCACGAAGAAGAAGTTGATGCAGCGTTTTTTCGCGAGCGCTTGACGCGCGCTCTCGCATTGCGCAAAGGCTTGCCCGCGGCGAAGCATACCAATGCGCTG